>Ga0209578_10000361_pt1 | contig 62776 bp, 58 predicted proteins | sample tdAd472_FD_187127 | JGI IMG/M metagenome (GOLD analysis project Ga0209578, IMG submission 187127) | Marine sediment microbial communities from the Atlantic coast under amendment with organic carbon and nitrate - tdAd47.2 (SPAdes)... | ecosystem: Environmental > Aquatic > Marine > Coastal >...
CGCCGGCGTCATTGAACGTCGTATCGGGATAGCGTTCGAGCAGCTCGGCGCGCAGCACCGGGTGGCGGGAAAAGGATCGGGATGCGACGACGACGCGGGTCATTACTTTTTGGCCATGGCCCGGATCGATGACAGGGCACCCGGAAACTCAAGGTACGAATCGATCAGCACGGTCGGCTTCAATTCCTCGAACGGCATATGGCAATAACCGAAACTGACGCAGATGTTGGCGACGCCCGCATCCTGCGCGGCGAGAATATCGTTCTCGCTGTCGCCGACCATCACCGCCGTGGCGGGGTCGCCGCCGAGCGCCTTGAGCGTATCGAGTACGTGACGACCGTCGGGCTTGCGGTTCTCGACATCGTCGCCGCAAAGGACAACGGGAAAGAACGGGGCCAGCCCGAAAGCATCGAGCACCGGCAGCGTCGTTTTCCTCGGCTTGTTGGTGCAAAGCGCCATCGGTACGCCGTCATCGCGCAACTGGGCAAGAACATCGAGCGCACCCGGAAAGACAATGGTGTCCTGGACCGGGTTGTCGGCATAGATGCTCAGGAACGCATCCTTGACGCGGTCGCGGTGCGCCTCGTCGGTCATGCCGCCGGTTTCCTCGAGCGCGTCGGCAACCAGATACATGGCGCCCTTGCCGACCAGTTGCTTGACCCGCTCGACGCTCAGGCTGTCGCGACCTTCTGCGGCCAGCGCGCGGTTCAGCGACCAGGTAACGCCGGGCGCGCTGTCGATGAGCGTGCCGTCGAGATCGAAAAGTACGGTTTCATGCATGGTCTTTTTCCAGTTCAGCAAACCGGTGAAGCACGACTTTATCGCCATAGGCGCGTTTGTGCAGAAAAGGCGGGCGTGCGGTATAGTAGTGCTGAGACCATTCGCATATGCCGTCTTCGAGAACGTCGTCACCCTCGCGCCACGGGTATTCCTCGAAATTGGAAACCTTGTAGCGCCGGTTACAACAATAGAACGCGGTTGTCGCTGCCGGGTTCTTGCGCAACACATCGAAATATGCAGCGACCACCGGCGGGTCCATTTCCTGCATCGACACCACGTTGACCGCAAGATGAAGCGGCGCGTTCTGAAGCAGTGCGGCGTTGTCCGCCTGAACGGCAACGACGCGAATTTCAGGATTGTCGAGCGCAGCCCGCATTTCGGCGTCGTCTCGTACCAGCGCTGCATCGACATCGGGAAAAGCACGCTTGATATAAATCATGTCCAGCGAAAGCGATTTCGTCAGATTTACGAGGAACACGCGTGTGTCCGGTGAATTGGCCAGCAAAAGCGACGCCATGATGCCGAAGCCGTCACCAATCACCAGGACGTTCCCACTTTCCGTCAAGGCCGGGCGATATTCGCGGATAAGCGCCAATGTAAAAACGTGCCGCAGGGTATCGTAGGTGAACAGGTGGCCGCGCCGCTTCGCGACTCGCCGCCCAAGGCGCTCGCACGCATCGAGCGAACGATACTGCCGCGCCAGTTTCTTGAGCGGAAACTGCAATGCCCGGTGCGCTAAATCGTGCAACGGGGATTGTTTTTCATTGACGTTGCCGAGCACCGAATAGCCGTCGACCGTGCCGTCTTCGCGGACGCCGAACCACTGCTTGTGCTCGTTCCAATAGTCGGACGTTGAAGACTCGTCATCATCGGCGTGCGCCAGAAGATAACGGATCGCGTCGTCATTCAGCATGCAGGAGACGGGCTCGGTCGCCATGGTCTTCAATATTTCCCCCAGAGCGGATCGTCCGGCATGGCTTTTTCGACCCGCGCCACGTCCTCGATGCTGTCTACCGACTGGTAGGGCCGGAACGTCATCGGCGCGATGCGCTGGAAGAATCCGTTGTCGCAGATGCGGTTGGAATCGCAGGCTTCTGCTTTTTCCAGCGGCGATTCCGGCGTTTCGGTAAACCATCGCAGAAAGTGCCAGCGAAAGCCGAAAATCCCGCCGACCCGTTTGGCGCCGCCGTCCGGGTCGAACGTCTTCATATAAGGGATCGGGCTGCGCGACGTGTACAGCACATTGCCGTTCAGATCATGCACCAGCTTGACCATATCGGGATTGGTGAAGGTTTCCTCGTCATGGATCGGCACCGCCAACATGGTGCCTTTGACGTCGGCATCGTCGAACGGCGCCATCACGGCTTCGATCACATCGGGGCCGAGCAACGGCTCGTCGCCCTGCACGCAGACGACGATGTCATCGTCGGCGACGTCGGTGCCGCATTTGGTGGCGGCCTCGGCGACGCGGTCCAGCGCGCGGGTGTGGGTGTCGGCGGTCATGATGACCGGGAAGCCCTTCTCGTCGCAGAATGCCTTGATCTCCTCGTCGCAGGTGGCGACGGCCAGCACGTCCCAGTCGGCATACATCTTGGCGCGCAGATAGCAGTGTTCGAGCATGGGCCGGCCGCAAATCGGATGAAGCGGTTTGCCGGGAAACCGGCTCGCCGCCATGCGGGCGGGGACGATACCGATGGTCTTCATATCACATCACTTCCTTCAATTGTGCGGCGTGTCAGTGCGCATGTCGGCGCAGCCATGCCGCAGCAGCCTCGGCGGCGATGCGGTGACCCAGCGCAGACCAGTGGCCGTCGTGAACAAGGTGGGTCGGTGTGAACCCCGACGCCTTGAAAGCATCGACCGGATCGACATAGGCGAGGCCGCGCGCGTCCAGTGCCGCGATCATGGCCTTGCGGATTGCCGTGAATTCCGGGTCGTTGTTGGCGATTTCGAATCTCGACGGTGCGACAAGAACCACGAACGGCGTTTGCGGATCGAACATGCCTTTGAGGTCTTGTACGGCAGCCGCGGTGCTTTCGGCGACGGCGTGTATGTCCTGACCGGCAAGCAGGTTGCGGTACGCATGGCTTCTTTTGATAGCGCCGATCCAGATCAATGCTTCGCGGATCACGTCGACGCGCTTCAAGGCAACCGCGAAGAAATTATAAAGTGCGGAATGCTCGGTCAGGAAGAGCTTGATGCTGGCGGGGCTGAACCCGGCATCCAGCTTCCTGGGCTCCAGCTTCGCATAGGCGGCGCAATCGTACGACTGCAGATCGTTTTCGAGAATCAACCCGACGACCACGGCACGCGGCTTGACCGCATCGGGCATGCGCGCGGTCAGCGCCTGATAGCCGCATACGTTGGTGCCGGGACTGGCGACATTATATGTCGGCGCACCGAGCATATCGGCAATGACGCTTGAATACATTTGGTCGGCTTCGACGCCCCACCCGAACGCCATGGAATCACCGACGATCCAGATGCGTCCGTCGGCGGCGGATACAGGTTCGTCGTCGCGCAAGCCGGCTTCGTTGATTTTTATGTGAGCGCGGAAATCGCCATTGTTCTGCGAGAAATAGCCATCAAATCCTTTGCGGCCAACGGCGACATCGCCATGGCCAGGCACGTTTTCGATGGTCAGAAAGCGGCCCGCGAAAAATTCGCTCCAGCTCGGATAGACGATGCGGACGACGATTTCCGAAACACCGGCGAGGAAGAACAGCCCGATCAGCAGCGCGACCAGCCCGCCCTTCCAGGTAACTTTGGGATCGCCGTTGCTCACGAAACCGCCTTCTTGCCGATGACGTCGAACAGAGCGCCTTCGCGGGCGATGGTGCCGAGCCACGCGAACTGCGTCACGGCACGTTGATAACGGGTGCCGGGGGAGGTCCGGGCGAACAGATTGTCCGCGTCCTCGCCGTCGGTGCCGAGGATCGCCGGCGATGCGTTCAGATAGTCGACATGGTTTTCCGAGAACCACTCCAGCACTTCGTCCAACGAGTGCCAGGTTTCGTGCGGATTGTAATACTGGTCGGCAATCCAGATCGCAGCCTTGCGCTTGTCGCGGATGCGCGAGCGGACGACGAAATCGATGTTTGGACCGAACAGTCCGATCAGCTTCGAGCGGACCAACGTCGGCAGCCGCGCCGGGCGGTTATACAGCCCGACCATGACAATGCCGCCGGGCTTGAGCTTTTTGACGATCTGGCCGAAGGCGCGCCTTGCATCGAATGTGTGGTGCAGCACGCCGTGCGAGATCACCACGTCGAAGCTGTTGTCCTTGATCGCCAGGTTGAAGATGTTCATTTGCGCGAACGCCGCCCGCGTCAGAGCATTGCGCTTTTTGTGCTCGACGGCGAGGCCGAGGCTGGCCAGCGACATGTCGATGCCGAGCACATGATTGTTGTTGAGTTGCAGGTAGTGCGAAAGTTGGCCGGTGCCGCAGCCGCATTCGAGGATCGTCTTGTTGTAGCCGATCGCGTCCAGCAGGTTCTTGGAAAAGCTGTTGGCGTGACCTTTGCTCACCAGCTCACCGAAGTCCTCCAGCCCTTCATAGCTCGGGAACGGGTTTTCCTCATAGAACGAGCGCACCTTTTCGGTGACATCCTTGCCTTCGCCCGGGCTAGGCGCGAACAGCGACGGAATGCCGTCGATGACGGGGAACGTTTCACCGGTTTCCGTGCAGCGGTACAGATCGCCATCGCGCACGAGCGAGGCCTGTTCGCTGGCGCCCGGCGCACGCAGCCGTTCGAGAATGCGCTCGGAAAAAAGATCGTCGGATACGACGGTGCTCATTGTTCGCCCTTCCTGAGCACGAAGTTGCCGACCGCCAGCATGTCCATTTCGGTGGCCATGAAACAGCGGTATGCATCTTCGGGTGAGCAGACGACCGGCTCATCGCGGACGTTGAAGCTGGTGTTGACCAGCACGCCGTTGCCGGTGCGCTCCTTGAAGGCGCTGATCAGGTCATAGAAGCGCTTGTTGCTGTCCGGCGTCACGGTCTGGATTCGTGCCGAATAATCGACATGCGTGATCGCCGGCAGCTTCGCGCGCACCACGTTCAAACGGTCCAGCCCGGTCTTGCCCTTGTCCTCGTCGCTCAGCGCCAGGCGGTCTTCGTCCAGGACCGGTGCAACGATCAGCATGTACGGGCTGTCGCCGTCGAACTGGAAAAACGTGTGCACGTCTTCTTTCAGCACGGCGGGCGCGAACGGGCGAAAGCTTTCGCGGTACTTGATCTTCATGTTCAACGTTTTCTGCATCGACGCCGAGGCCGGGTTGCCGAGGATCGAGCGATTGCCGAGCGCGCGCGGCCCGAACTCCATACGGCCCTGGAACCAGCCGACAATGTCATCCGCCGCCAGGGCGTCGGCGACGGTTGAGATCAGTGCGTCGTCGTCCATGCGCTCATAGACGGCGCCGTAAGGGTCGAGCGCCGCAACAATCTCGTCGTCACCGAAGGCCGGACCGAGATAACCGCCGTGCATCCCATCGCCGCCGTTTGTGCGCGCCGGGACACGTTCGTCGCCCAGCAGGTTGGCCGCCGCCAACGCGATGCCGAGCGCCGAGCCTGCGTCGCCTGATGCCGGCTGAATCCAGATGTTCTCGAACGGGCCGTCGCGCTCGATCAGGCCGTTGGCAACACAGTTGAGCGCAACACCGCCGGCCAGACACAGATTCTTCGACCCGGTCAGTCGGTGCGCCTCGTTGCAGACCCCCATGATCAGCCGCTCGGCGACGGCCTGAACCGAGCGCGCGATATTCATGTGAAAATCCGTCAGCGGGTCGGCAGGGTCGCGTCGGGGTTCGCCGAACAGCTTGGCGAAGCGCTCGTTGGTCATGGTCAGGCCGGTCGTATAATTAAAGTACGACATGTCCATGCGGAACGATCCGTCGTCACAGACATCGAGCAGCTTGTCCATGATCAGCTCGGCATAGACCGGCTCGCCGTACGGCGCCAGGCCCATGACCTTGTATTCGCCGTCGTTGACCTTGAAGCCGAGATAATAAGTAAAGGCCGAATACAGCATGCCCAGCGAATGCGGGAAGCGGATCTCGCGTTCCAGCTTGATGTCGCGATCCTTGCCGTAACCGATGGATGTCGTCGCCCACTCGCCGACACCGTCCATGATGACGATTGCCGCCTCGTCGAACGGCGATGGATAGAACGCCGCCGCGGCGTGCGAGTGGTGATGGTAACCGAACAGGATTTCTTCTTCGTTGATCGACCCGCGCCCAAGGTCGTTCAGACCCTTGGCGATCCGGCTTTTCTGCAGCAGCTTGTCCTTGACCCACACCGGGATTGCCGCGGCGAACGAACCGAAGCCGCTTGGCGCATAGGCGAGGTACGTTTCCAAAAGCCGATCAAAGGTCAGAAGCGGCTTGTCGTAAAAGGCGATGTGATCGACATCGTCGAGGGTTATCCCTGCGGCATCCAGGCAATAAGCGGCGGCGTTGACCGGCAAGTCGGAATCGTTCTTCTTGCGGGTAAAGCGTTCTTCCTGAGCGGCGGCCACGATCTCGCCGTCGCGGACGAGAGCCGCAGCACTATCGTGATAGAAGGCAGAAAGACCCAGGACGATCATGTCATCAGAAAATCGCGTAAATGAACGGCGTGATGGCGGAACTTTGCGCGGCGATCAACAAGACGCCCAGCGCAAGCAGGCCGAGAATCAGCGGTGCCATCCAGAACTTTCGATAAGCCCGCATGAAACGAAAAAGCTCTTTAAGCAGTGAAATCATCGGCGTCCGTACTCAATACATGTCGCGCAGCGTATCACGGTCGAGTTGCCGTGCAGGTTGCTGCCAGTAGGTTTCCTGTCCGCGGCGGATCTTACGAGCCATCGGATCGCGCCCGAACAGTCGCATGATAAAGCCGAACGGGACCATGAACAGGATATAGAAAATACCAAGAATCAGCCTGTTGTTGATATGCCCAAACGCGCCGCCGAACCACGACCACAGCCGGTTTAGCGGTAATAGCACACCGGGCACGGCCAAGGCCAGAAGTGCGAACACGAAAGCGGTAATAAACGGCCAGTACGCCAGCGATTTTCCAAAAAACCAGATGGCGCCGCCGATGATCGTGAAAACGGCGGCAAAAGTCAGCCCGAAGGCGCGGTCCGTCTGTCGAATGCTCATGATGTCGGCTCCTGCGCGTCACATTCCAGTTGCCACATCTCACGCCAGCGGGGGTCGGCGCAATATATTTCGTAAACAAGTTGCATGGTTTTCAGCGCGTCGTCGGCGGAGCCGTTGACGATCTCGCCGCCACGCAAGATTGCATCGGCGAACTCGGCAACCTCCAGCGTCCATGACGGGTCCCGGTTATAACGTTTTGTTTCCTCGTGCGGGTCGCCCATGTCGTTGTCGCCGCGCCGCGAAATGGTCAATGTCTCGGCGCCGTAACTTTTCGATCCGGACAGGATGCCCGACAGCGTCAAGGCGCCCCGCGTCATGCCGATCTCAAGGCGGAAGCGGTGCCGCCATTGCGACGCCGACGAATGCAGCATGGCAACGACACCGGCGTCGGTCTGCATCAACGCATAGGCGTTGTCCTCGACATCGTGGCCCCAGACGTTGTTGGTGACGAAGCTTTTGATGTCGGTGAACTCGCCGCCGAAAAGCCGGATCAGATCGAGCATGTGAATGCCTTGATCCAGCAACACACCGCCCCCGGCCAACGCGCGTTCGGTGCGCCACGACGTCTGGTCGAAGGTGATCAGCTGCGATTTGCCGTAAACACCGCGCATATTGATGACATCGCCGAGATCGCCCGATGCCAGCACGCCGAGCGCGTCCTGCACCGAGTCGTGATAACGGTGATTGAAGCCGTACTTTACCTTTTTGCCCGGGTGTGCCCCAAGACAGGCGACGACCGCTTCAATATCGGCAACGTCACGGCCCGGCGGTTTTTCGCAAAACACATGCAGCCCGGCATTCAGTCCGGCGATCGTCACTTCGGCGGCAATGTCGTTGGACATGGCAACGAACAGCACGTCCAGTTCCTCGTCCAGCAATTCCGGATAGGTCGCGAAGTATTTGACGCCGTCGTCGAACGTGCCGCTTTCACCGAGCGTGCGATCGCAGACGGCGACGGTCACCATGTCGTCGCGCGCATCGATCACGCCGCGCCGGCGTTTGCCGACGACACCGTACCCGGCGATCCCGACTTTCAGGACGTCACTCAAACCCGGGGCGTCCTGTACAGATCGGAAATCCTGTCGTCCGGGCGGCCGAGCCGCGCCGATTCGCCGCCGCCGGCAACATCGACCCAGCTGCCGGCTTCATCGGAGCGATAAAACGCGTGCAGCAGTTCCAGCGTCTTCAGGCAATCGATGCGGTCGACCGGATATGACGTCACGCCTTGGAAATCGGCGACGATGTCGCGATACATCTCGGTGTGGCCGAAGCCGTACACCGCGCCATGGCCTTCGATACCCTTGAAATCTTCGGAGTTGGCGGCGCACGCGTCCGGGTCCGGGGTAAAGACCTGCAGCTCGTTGACGGCGATCCCGCCGATCTGCGCCATGCCCTCGGAACAGACGAACGAGATCGATGCCTCGAAATCGTCGGGGCGGGCGGCGGTCGTCGATTCCAGCGTGCCGACCGCGTCGTCGACATAGCTCAGCGTGGCGACCGTCGTGTCTTCGACTTCGATTTCCGCGCCGAGCGTGCGCATCGTCGCATTGACGCGCGCCACGTCGCCGCCCAGATAACGCAGCAGGTCGACATGGTGAATGGTCTGGTTGGTCAACGCGCCGCCGTCGTGCGAGAACGTGCCGCGCCACGGCGCCAGGTCGTAATAACGTTGCGGTCGGCACCAGCGCAGCCGCACCGAAACGGTCCGGATATCGCCAAGCTCGCCGTTGTCGAGTGCCTTTTTGACGCGTTGCACCGCCTTGTTGTAGCGGTTCTGGAAGACCGGAAAGATCCGCGTCCCGGCGGCATCGGCGGCGGCATAGGCTTCGTGCAACTGCCCCGGACGCATGAACGTCGGTTTCTCCATGACGATGTGCTTGGCGTAATCCTTGATGACCTCAAGCCCGTGCTCATGGTGCATGCCGCTCGGCGTGATCACGGCGGCAATATCGATCCCGGACACCTCGTCGAACATGCGGCGATAATCGGTGAACGCGGGCACACCGAATTCTTCCGCGTAAGCGGCGGCCTTTTCGATATCCAGATCGCAGACAGCGGCCAGTTCGATGCCGCTGACCTGGGCGATGGAACGGCAATGGTGACCGGCAATGCGGCCGCAGCCGATCAGGGCGACTTTCAAGATGTCCGTCATGGTCTCGTCTGGGTCCGTTACTCGTGGTCGTTCAAACGTGCGTTCCACACCGCCATATCTGGCGGCGGGAACATTTCCGCCGCTGCGTGATTAGCGGCTTCCGGCGGGTTTCGCAATGCCTCGCCAAGTTCCTTGGCCGCGACCGATCGCGGCTGCATCCCGTCCGGCAGAATATCCAGCGCGACGCCGCCATCGGGCACGAAGCGCAAAGTCGGCACACCGCTCAATAAACCCTCGAGCCCGGTGGTGCCGGTACAATAAATAAGAGCGCGGATTGGCGGAAGCTCTGCAATCGGCTTGCGGGTATAACTGAAATGCGCGCTTTTCGTGACCGGATACGGGCTCAGCGGGTGATCCTTGACGATGAACGGCATGTCGTCTGCGGCCAGCGGGCGCGCTGCGTCGATCATTTGGCGTGCGAACAGGGGGCTGTTCGACAAGGCCAGAAACACCGGGCCGTCCGGATCGTATTTCGGCAGGTTCCTGGCACCGATACGGTGTGAGCCGGCGACGATCATGCGTGTGTCCGGGACGCCGCGCGCGGCCAGGTCGCTTCGGTATGCGGGGCCGTTCAGCAAGATCTCGTCGGGGACGCCGTCGGTGCCGTCAAGATTGGCATCGGCGCCTTGATTATACATGTGCCGCCCAACGACGGTGTGCTGATAACCCAGCGTTTTCGTGCCATTGCGGCGCGCGGCGCGGACGAAATCACGCTCCCACGGATGGTTTTCCCAGGGCCAGGCAACGGCTTTCGGATTGACGTCGGCAAGCCATTTCCGCTGGCACGCGATCTGCCAGCGTGTCATGGCGGCGGCCCCGCCGCTGCCTTCGATGGCAGCCGCGCGCTTGACGAGCCAGGCAGTCGCGGCGTCCAGCTTCGACGTGTCCGGGCGCCAGCGCGCAAACGGCAATGTGAGAACCGTGGCAATATCGCCCCATGCATGCAAAGAGCGGGTGCGCCCGTCTCGCGCAAGGTCCAATGCATAGGATGCGCTGCAATCGGTGTGCATGAGCCGCATGAGCTTCGGGATATCGCCAAGCAGGGTGCCGAAATACGCGTCCGCCCCGTCGGCATTGCTGTCCGGATGGCCATAGACCAACAACCAGCTGGCCCGTGCCGGGGCACGCCGGTGCCCACGGGTTCGGAGCAGGGCGCCGAGGCATCGCAGCGCGACCTTGCTGCGCGCCGCCAGGCCGCGGCAAAAAAATCGGAGCCGCTTCGCGGCTATCCCAGGGGCTGGACCGGCACTGACACCTTCCAGCAAAGCCAGGGCGCGATACAGCCATGGGTCATGACACATCACGCACGTTTCATCCGACGTCTGGGCCAGTTCTCGGACCACACCAACCCAGGCCAGCATCACACCGAAATCCGATGCATACGTGCTCATCGTCGGCATGTGCGCAAGGGCGCTTGATGGCTGCGCCTGCAAGATCAGCGCGCTATCGCGCCACGGTGTGTAGGCATCGTCGAATGCTTTCTCCAGCCGCTCTGCGATGCCCGAGACCGTGCTTTCGTGGGCGGTATCGGCATCGACCGAGATGCGACGGGGAAATCCCGAAAAGACAGCCGGATCGCTGGTAAGAACGACGCTCATACGAGAACGGCCGGGTGGCAGTACAACGTCTTAGGCGATTTTCGGCAAAAGCAGCAAATTGACGGCGATTTCCGGCGGCTCGCCATCCAGCGGCTGCAGATGCAAATACGGATTGGCCGGTGTCACCGGATGAATGATGAAGATGTGATAATCCGGAAACGTTTCCGCGTACCAGCCGAACGTCAACCCGACTTCCTTGAGCCGGTTGGAATGCGCTTCGATCAGCATTGCCGGACGGGTCTTGCGCAGCGTCTTCAACGCGCCGCGAATGACCATCGGCTCAAAGCCCTCGGTGTCGATCTTGACGAAGTTAATGCGCTCGGCGATGCCCATATCGCCGGCGATGTCATCGAGCCGTTTGACCGGGATCGTGCGCTCTTCATAACGGTCGGGCCGGTTCGCAACATGAACCGATGCGATCATGGAATTGGTGCCTTCCATGCCGGGGTCGCCCAGATTGGCCTGAATTTTCGCCTCGCCGGTTTCCTCGCCCAGCGCCGCAGCGATCAGGGTCACGTTGTCAGCGCGATTGAAGGCGCAGTTCGCTGATAGCTTGTCGGCCATTTCAGAAATTGGCTCGAAGGCGATGACGCGGCCTTCGCCACCGACAAGCCCAGCCAGAAACACCGTATGCAGCCCGACGTTGGCACCGATATCCAGCACGGTGTCGCCGGGACGGACCAGTTTGCGCATCAGGAACGAGATGTCCGCTTCATAGGCGCTGCCGTCGAACGCCATGCGCGCGCCTTCGGGTGAGCTGAGAAACAGATAGCTGTCGGCGGTGGTGATGTAGTGACTGTCCTCGCGCTCAATGACGAACGTCGACAGATGAAACGGGTTGCGCAGTCCCATCAGGAATTTTCGGTTGTGGGTGGCACGACCGAAGAAGCCGAGCAGTCGGCCAAGCAGGGGATGGTCGCAGATCGAAAGAATGAGCTTTTTCATGTTACAGCCAGTCCCCGCCGGTCAGCGGGATCATCTGTCCCGTGATGAACCCGGCCCAGTCAGAAAGCAGATAGGTCATCAACGCCGCCGCTTCGTCGACATGACCGCCGCGTTTCAACGGCACCAGTTCGGCGCGCTCCGCCATTTGCTCGGGCGTCCGATTGTGCCAGCGCTGGTGGAAACCGCTTTCGATATAACCGAACCGTACCCCGTTGACGAGCACGCCTGCGGGTGCGCCTTCGCGGGCCAGGCCTTGAACCATGCATTCGGTGCCGCGCTTGGCGACCGCATAGGGAAACGATGTTGCCGATCCGCCATGCAGGGCTGATTCGGTGCCGGTCAGGAGAATCCGGCCGCCGCCGTCCGTCATGTGACGCATGGCGGCACGGGCCAGATAGAATGGCTGGTTCAGGTTGACCGCCATTTCGGTTTCCCAATCGGCGCCTTCCATGTCTTTCCAGTGACCGGAATAATGGATCGCACCGGACAGCACGACCAGCGCATCGATGCCGCCCGCCTTTTTTGCAAACTCATCGACGAGCGCGGCACAGTCGGGTTCGCCGGTGAACGTTTTCTGCAACGCCATGACGCGCGAATCCGCACTGTCAAAAACCTGCGAATTGCCGTGCGCCCCGATGGTGCAGTCCGGTCCCTGCAGCAGCATGTCGACAAGGGCACGGCCAAGCCCGCCGGTGGCGCCGGTAACGAGGATGCGTGACCCGGCTCTAACGCGAGGCGACCAGTCAGGTTTCGTAAACATGCTCATGCCTGTTTCCCATAATGTCGCGACAGGGTTTCGAAACTCTCGCGGGCATCGTCCATGTAAGCGGTTTCGGACAGCATGCGCTGTTCCGCCGAAACGTAGCCCTGATAGCCGGTATTGGCCAGCATGGCACCGATGGCGGCGTGATCGATTTCGCCGCTGCGGCCCAGGACATTCAACCCGGGCTCATTTGCATGAACGTGTACCAGCATGTCCGCGGCGTCGTCGAAAATGGATTGTTCGACTTCATTATTTTCCACCAGTGCCTTGGCGTCGATCTGCAGACGCAGATTAGCCCGGCCGACGGCGTCAGCGATGGCCCGGGCTTCGCCGAGGCCATTCACGAAATCGGAATCCTTCGGGCCCAGCGGCTCGAAGCAGAAAATCGTGCCGTGATCGGCGGTCTGGTTGCAGACATCCGTCATGAAAGAGACGGCGCGGCTAAAGGCGTCATCTGCGGGGACGATACCCCGTTTCCGCCCGCCCCCCCAGATCAGCGTCCGCCCGCCAAGGTCACGGCACACGGCAGACAGATGAACCATGAACGCGCGCGTGGCGGCGACGGAATCGGCATCGCCGAAAAGCTGCAACTCGGGATGATCGAAGACGAGGGAATGCAGGCCCACCACTTCAAGACCTGCACTTTCGACGCCCGCTCTGTATCGGGCAACCTGGGCAGTGGTCAGACCTTCCCAGGTATCGCGCCAGACCCGGCTCGGGGCAACTTCAAGGCCGGTATATCCGATCTCGGCGAGCAACGGCAGATCATCCAGATGGTCATGCGCGGGCAGTGCGATGTTGGAGATGGCGTAGGGCATAACGACTGTTATTCTCCGGGCGGTTTGGCCGGACCCGGGCTCGGATCCGGATACCGGCTTTCATCCACCTCCGGAAGCTCGGACATGCGTTCCGCAATGATCCGTTTGCCGGAGACAACAGCAGGATGGCTTTCGTCATAAATATTGTTCAGCTGTTTCGGATCGGCATGAACGTCGTAAAGCTGATTGCCTTCGGGGCTCAGGCGGTCCGTCGGATCGAGGTGCTCTTTCCACATCAGATGGAAGTCCCTGTCTCGGACACCAAAATACAGCGGCCGGTTATCGAAATCGCAGGGACTGCCGAAGAATGTTTCCATCAGTATATGGTCGCGGGCGGCAGCTGTTTCACTTTGTACCGGTGCGCCCTCCCATTGGTCATTTGCTTGCACCCCGGCAAGATTCGTGAGGGTCGGAGCAAGGTCCAGATGTGTTGTCAGTGAACTGACGCGTTGTCCCTCAATGCCCGGACCCCAAATCATGAACGGCACGTGGGTATTGTATTCGTAGAGACGGAAGCGATGTCCGAAATCGCCATTTTCACCAAGCTCTTCACCATGATCGCCGCAGATGGCAATCATGGTGTTGTCTTCCAGGCCTGCCTGTTTCAGGCCTTCCATCAGTTTTGCAAGCGCACCATCGATGAAATGAACGGCGGCGTCATAAAGCGCCTGCCATTCGTGCTTTCCTTCTTCGGTCTTCGGTATGCTGCCAAAGGTGGCGCCAGGATTTATTGATGGATCGTAATTGAGTGCTGAAAGGTGCTTCGGTGTGTTGCGATACCAGCCCGGCTGCGCGCCGGCGCAATAGGGCAGATGGGTGTCGAACAGATGCGTCCAGATCATGAACGGTTCATCACTGGCATGATCGGAAGCCCTGGACACGATATGACGGGCAAGAGATTCCGCATCAGGATAACGCTTGTAGCGCTGACGGCGGAGGAAACTCTTTTCGGGATTCGCAATGCCGATAATCTGACCAAGTACCCGTTCAACGCCTTCTTCGGCCAAGCGTCCGAAGGTGCGGGCGCTCTTCCACTCGGGCGTCAGCCAGCCGGTGGCCCGAAACGGTTTCGGGATGTACTTGGCAAAGTATCCCTCTGCGTCTTCGGCCAACAAGCGACGATGCCGCTCAATCGTTTCAAGAACGCGGTCGTAATTGAAACCATCTGCAAAGAAAGGCGCGTATCTGAAATTCTGACGGTCCTCTTCGTACGTGGCCTTCCGCTCGATGGCGAATGCTTCCAGCCGGTCAAAGCTGTCCGTTAAGATTGGTTGGATGTGTTCGCGCATCTCTTCGGCGCCAAGGATGCCGTCGTTGTAGCGCTCCAGCGTCGTGCGTGTAAGGGCGCCGGCCGTGCCGATAACGGAACCCAGAGAAAACAGCATTTCCTCTGAACTAACCCCGTCCCCGTATCCGAAGAACCGGTTAACCCAGTGCACGGTGCTCAGCATATGCGTGCGATAACCCGCATTTTGGAACTGCCGAAAGAGGTTGGAAGGCCTGTTCTGGACGCCGGAATCAAAGCCGCCGAGCGAGAGCGGCCGGCTAGAGCACATGAGCGTCGGAAAGGCCCCCATCGTCGACGAATTCAAAGCGAAATGATTTTCACAGATGATGGACCGCTCCCCGAGGCGCTCCAGCATCGGCGATGTCGGGCGCTCATATCCATTTACGCTCAGCCGGTCATAGCGGAGCGCATCTATGGATATGAAAATGAGATTGGGCTTGCGGTCGCTCATTCGAAAAACACGGACCGTCGGGCGTTTGCAGGTATTGCGGCATTCATCGGCAGGCTCTTTGTTCAGTTTCCAGGTAGACGAGCAAGTTGCATAGGGCCGGGATCAGGATGCGACAATTTCATGACCGGCGGCGCGTTCATTGAGCAGCAAATCCTGCAACGGCGTCCACATCATCCAGTCCGGCACGTGCTCGCCGTTGCAAATGGCATCGCGGACACGGGTGCCGCTGATGAGTAGTCCGTTATCGCCAGGCTCGCCCTCGCGCAGCGTATCGGCATCGGGGTCGTAGTAAACCGTATCGAAAAACACCGGCTCGATTTCAATGTCCGGCATCCGCTCGAATAGTTTAATCGCATCCGATGGGCCGTAATAGTCACCAACCCCGGCATGGTCGCGGCCGACGATGAAATGGCTGCACCCCATATTCTGCCGACACGTCGCGGAGAAAACGGCTTCGCGCGGTCCGCAAAAACGCGGATACGTCGAAAAGCTGCCAAGAAGGGCGCGGCCTGTGGGATAGACGTTGAACTCCAGCATCATCTGATAACTTTTCAGAACATATGCCGCATGAAAATCGCCGGCTTTTTGCGGCCCGATAACCGGGTTGATGAACAATCCATCAGCGCCGGTGCGCTCAAGCGCGCTGAGTTGGATGAAGGTGTGCGCCCGGTGCGGCGGGTTGCGACCGTGAAAGCCGACGACCTGACTCCAGCCGCGATGGTTGAAGATAAACCGCGATTGCTCCGGCAATAGGTTGTAGTGCTGGAATTCGGACGGCAGGCGCTGCGTCAACGTGACCGGACCGCCAATAAACGTGTTCGGACTCCGGTACAGGCGGGCAACGCCGGGGTGGGCGTCGTCTTCGGTGCCGAACCATTTGCGGGCGGTTTCGCGCAGATCCAGAGTAAAGATGTCCTCGATTTCGATTGTCGCATGGACATTGCCATTTTCAGCGGCAAGCCGAACGCTTTGTCCTTTGCCGAGCTTCTTCGCCTCGTCCGGATCGATCGGCAGCAGGATCGGCATTGTCCACGAAGCGCCCGATGGCAGCTTCATTTCATCGAGAACGGAATGCACTGTTTCCGCGTCCATGAAACCACGCAATGGCGAATACACGCCGTGCGCAAGCTGTTCGCAATCCATCAGCGAAACCGTCTGCAGCTTCAGCGTCGGCATCTCTGTGAAGCCGTCGATCTTGTCTGCTTCCATTTGCGACGTCATTAGTGACCCGCCGTGCGGCGAGACAAGTAGCGACGTCAAGTCGAACGATGACGGGCTGTCAGGATCAAGCCCCTTTTCGTGACAGTCCATCATGGTGACGATCATGTTTGCACAACGGATCGGATGCTTGCCGATTGCCGTTTCTGCAGCGAGGACCAACCCGTCGGCACCGTCGAGCAAGGTGTTGTGGATGTCGTTCACTTCGGCACGCGTCGGCGCGGGTTCAGTGACCATTGATTCCAGAAGGTTGGTTGCAACGTATACAGCCCGATTATGCTTCTTAGCCCGGCCAATAATCATCTTCTGCAGTTGCGGGATCCGCTCCAGTGGCATCTCCCGTGACAAGTCGCCGCGATCAATAAGCACAGCGTTCGATGCGGTGAGGATCTCGTCCAGATTGTCGATCCCGTTCTTGCATTCGATCTTCGAAATTATGAACGCATCTTCGCCGACGATTGCGCGCATCGCTTCCACATCGGCTCCATGGTTGGCGAACGAAAGCGCGAAATGGCGGATGTTGTACTCCAGGCCGATTTTCATCGCCGCGATATCCTTTTCGGACAACGCCGGCATACTAATCCCGCGACGGACGGTAACGGCTTTGTTCGAACCGATCTTGCCGCCGGCGACAACGCGCAGCAAAGCGTATTCCGGCTCAAAGCCGATCACCTGCGCCAGCACCGAGTTGAAGTCGATGCTGATGAAATCGCCGACTTCAAAACGATCGATGATGTCGTGCGGTACAAAGTTGATGTTCAGCGGGTCGCCGGCAACGAGGTTTCGGTGGGCCCGGACAACGGTGTTTTCGCGCAGTACCGTGGTACCTTCGACAAACAGCCCGGTGCGAATCTGCGCACCTTCACTGTCGATGCAGATCGGCAAATCGGAATGCTCGCGGATGGTACGGATGACGTGCTCAACCTGCTCAAGCTTGGTGTGCGACAGGTTAATTCGAAAAATCGTAACACCGACTTTTTCCAGCCGCCGCATAACGGGGCCGTTCAGCGACGCGGGACCGAGGGTGCAAAGGAGTTCCTTGGACAAGCTTTTATTCTCCATTTCCTGAAGTATCCGTTGTTACAGGTGCCGCCATTGCGGCGCCGAAAAATGCAGCCCGCAGACTTTCGGACCCGCGGCCTCGATGACGCGCCGGCAGGCGTTTACTTGCGCCTCCGCGGGCCCGTGCAATGTGTCCGCCCCGGCGCCGGCTCGGCGCAACTTCCAGGGCATCGATCCCGAGTGCTCGCAGTCCGGCGAGATGGGTATCATGGTTGCCCGACGGCAACGCGACTGTCGATGCGGCGATGGAAATCACGATCGGATCGTGTTCATGATTCCGGCGAAATATAAAAGTCGGCCGCAATCGCCGCTTCGTATTCTTCGTTGGTGTCGATCTCTAGCCAGGGCGAGCCGATCTCAACCGGCTTGATTGAGGCGCCGCGCGACACCAGCCGCGGCAACGCCTGAACGTAATACTTCGCCTCGTGACCGCCTTCCGTCATCATGGCGTCGAGTTCGTCGGCCAAAGCCTTTGCCCCGGCTGCCGAGAACTTGGCGATCCCCACGAAGTTGCCTTCTCCTTCGGCTGCCGGGATGTGGCCCCCCAGATCAACGATGCCGCCGTTTTCGGTCTGGATACGCATGGTGTTTTCAAGCACGCGGCTGCGGTCGACGAGCAGGGCGTAGTCCGATGGGTCCTTTGCAAGTTTCGAAAGCGCATCCGGCGTCAGCAGTACATCTGCGAACATGACAAGGCAGTCGCCATCAAGCAGGTCGCGGCAATGATGAAGCGTGCCGAGATTGTTGGTTTCGCGGAACCCGTCATAGGTGGCGTAGGACACGCGGTCGCCGATTGATTGGCGAATAACGTCGGCAAGGAACCCGACGATTACGGTGACCGAGGTAATGCCGGCGCTATTCAGTGCCGCGAGTTGGTGCTCCATCACATTCCGACCGTGCAGCGGGAGCATGCATTTGGGAATTTCGAGCGTCAGGGGATGCAACCGCGAAGACAGGCCCGCGGCAAGAATAATGGCTTTCAAAAGTCGTGCTCCTTAATTTACGAAACGCCCGCGAAGCGCTTTGCTATCCGCGCATCGGGAATTTCGTCGATTTCGCGAAGCCTGGATACGATCACCTTCGACAGGCGCCTACCTCGGTGCGGTCGGTGTATACAGGTTATTTTGTTCGAGAGGACCGTTGTCGATGTCATGCAGCTGGTGCCATTCCGGGCTCAGTATGTCCTCGGGGGTGTGGTGCTCTTTCCGCATGAAATTCCACCGCTGATCGCGGCCCGCCATGTATAGCGGTCGCGATCCATCGGCGTAATTGCCATGCGGGCTTAGAGGAATCTGTCGGCGTTGCGAACGTCGGCAAGGTCGTCAACATCGAGCCATTGGCCGGCGACGTAGTTGACGTGGACGTCATGGCCTTCGGATGCGATGCGGTTGAACATGTCGCGCAGGTCAGATTTTTGCAGCGAGCCGTCGTTTTTCATCGCCGCCAGGGTATCGCGAATAACGGCGGCGCCCTTGGGTGACACGCGGGCGAGGCCAATCCATTCGCCGGATACATCGCCGCTGTTCATATCCTTCGACATGCTTTCCATCTTGACCGTTTCGTCCTGAAGGAAATTGGCGTCGAACGGGTGTGAGCATTTGACGAAGTTTCGAACGGAACCGTCCGCCGATGCATTGCGGTCGGCCCACTGGCCGTCAACGGCAATGACGATGTCGCCTTCTGCGGCGAAAAGCTGATCCAGATAGTGCTGACGGAACAAAATGTCGCCGTGAGCGATAATGCAATCGCCCGTGATGCTGTCCATGGCACATGCCAGGCTTGCCGCCTGGCCGGTGGCTTCGAAGAAATCGTTGTCGATGGTGTCGATCATCGGCAGGTTGACCATGTCTTTCTTATAGCCGCGCACCACGGTCGGTCGCTGTACACCACCTTCGCGCAACAGGTTGACGAGACGCGTCAGCAAAGGCTTGCCACGGACTTCGACCATGCATTTGGGCCGGTCTGCCGTCAGTTCGCCAAGCGCCGAGCCGCGCGTTGCTGCGACGACGACGGCATTGCGCGTATTGCCGGACTTGGTGAGGTAGCGGTCTTCGGCCGCTTTCAATTCGTCCGCGCCCTGCAGTTCGAAGATGTCGGCGACGCTGACGATTGTGTTCTCGACACCGGCCAGCGACTGGTCGCGGTGAATGCGTGCGGTGGTTTCGCGCATCGCCGCAATCGACGAGCGCAGGTTGTGATTGGCCCAGATTGCGAGAGAGATGCCGGCGGCGCGGAAGTCATCGGTCGGCGTCGAATAATATTTGGTCGGCACAATGACGACCGGGCAGCGGTTCGCCCACTCCTTGGTAAACGCGAGCACTTCATCCGCGTCGCTTTTCTTGGAATGGATCAGCACAGCGTCTGCGCCGGCATTGTGATACGCCTCGGCGCGGCGCAGGGCTTCTTCCATGCCGCGCCCCGCGATAAGCGCTTCAAGCCGGGCGACAATGCTGAAGTCGTCGTCGAGCTGGCTGTCCTTGCCGGCCTTGATCTTGCCGCAAAACTCGTCGATGTCGGCGAGCGGCTGCCCTTCACCGATGAACGAATTCGTTTTCGGGAACAGCTTGTCTTCAATACAGATCCCGGCGATGCCGCGCTGGCACATTTTTTTGACGGCGCGGCGCAGGTTGTTGAAGTTCCCCCAGCCGGTGTCGCCGTCGACAAGTATCGGCAGGTTCGCGGCGTCGACCATGAATTCCAGAACTTCGAGGATCTGCGTCCAAGATGCTTCGTTGTTGTCACGGACGCCGAGGGCAGCTGACATCGATAACCCGGACGCCCAGATCCCCTTGAACCCGGCTTCGGCGACAATCTTTGCCGACAGTCCGTTGTGGGCTTCCATGATGAATTCCAACTCGGGCGACTGCAGCATTTCACGGAATTGACGAAAGTTCGACTTGGGCTGGCTATCGTGTGTGGCGTTCGCGGAGATTGCGGCGTTCATGGTCGTGTTCCTTGGTCAGGCGTTAATGTTGGGTTTAGGTAACGTCAGCCGGTGAACTTAGAAAGCTCAACGAGCCGCTTAAATGATGAATTTTTTTGTGCAAGCGTGTCGAAACTACCGGTGTCTTCGATTCCGGCGTTGGCCATGAAGACGAGCCGGTCGCAGGACCGCAGTGTGCTCAGCCGGTGAGCGATGATGATGATCGTCTTGCTGCCGCTCAGCCGGTCAATGGCCGTGCTGATCTCGTGCTCGGCCTCGCTGTCGAGCGACGAGGTCGCTTCATCGAGGACCAGAACATCGGGATCGTGATAAAGCGCGCGCGCAATGCCGATGCGTTGACGCTGTCCACCGGACAACCACGTGCCACGTTCGCCGACAAATGTATCCAGCCCTTCGGGCAGCGTCTGGACAAAGTCCTCAAGCTGCGCCAGTCGCAGCGCGGCCATTATTTGTGCGTCGTCGATTTCCTCGTCGGGAATGCCGAACGCAACGTTGCGGCGGATACTGTCGTCGCTCAGGTAAACGGTCTGTGGCACGTAACTGAGGTTCTTCTGCCAGCCGCGAACATTCTCTGAAATATCCTGTCCGTCGACAACAATGCGGCCCTGGCTCGGGTTCAGCAGGCCGAGCAGCAGGTCGGCAATGGTTGTCTTGCCGGCGCCGGACGCACCGACGAGGCCGATTGCTTCTCCTTTGCGGATTTGCAGATTAATGCCGCTCGCCGCAGACGTTTCGGTATCCGGATAGGCATAGCTGACGTTTTCGAACACGATGGTGTCATTAAATGGCAGTGGCGGGGCCTCGGCGCTGGCCGGCGCTTTGTTGCGCGTTGCCGTCAGATCGGCATGAACCGTGTTCACGGCATAGATGCCTGTGCGCAAATTGTTCATCGCCATCAGGATGCGGTTGAAAGATGGGATCAGCCGAAATGCGGCGGCGGCGAAAAGGGCGAGCAGGGAGAACAGGCCGGTGGCGGTTTCTCCTTGTAAAACGACGTATGCGACCGCGCCGACAAACCCGCATACGGCCACGGACTCGATCCATAGCCGCGGGATATTGCTGAGCACGAGCATGTTTGCGTCGATCACGGCCATTTCCTGGCGGGCGGTTGCGAAGTTCCTGAGAATTTGTGTCTCGCATCCGAAGATCTTCACTTCCTTGATGCTATGGAAGGCCTGCTGCAGCGTTTGAAACACCAACTGACGGGCCTTTTGCTGGCGCTGTCCCCATAACGCGAGCCGGTTGCGATTAACCAGGTAAATGATCCCGATCGAGACGATCATTAATGCCAGCGCGCTAAGCGTCATTATCGGGTTTGCCATCAATAGCACGGCCATAACGCATGCGATCATGATCGTTTCGATCGCGAGCATGAGTATGTTGCGCAGTACCAGCGAATATATGGTAGTCGTCGTGTTGACGATATTGTTGATGAGGTCGGATGAATTCCGGCTCAAAAGAATGTTGTAATCGCTATGCAGGTAATGTGCGAAAAGCCGCCGTGCGAACAGGGCCTCGTTATATGAAAAAAATCGTCCCTGGGCGAAAAAACTCACCAGTAGAAACGCGTTCTTGAACAGTATCGCCCCCAGGAACATCAATGCCAGGGCGATCAGTGCGGTCTGATGATCGGTCTCGCCGACGATATCGAAAATAAAACGCGCAAACGCGTTGCGCGATAATCCGTCCGGATCGGATACGGCTTCGACAAGGGGGAATACCAGGCCGATGCCGACTGCTTCGAGCAGCGTGCACACGATCATAAGCGCAGCGATGCAGATCGCCTGAAGCCGCGTTGTGCGGTCGACGAAGTAATACGCCTTTCGAAGCAAATCGGACATCAGGTTCGCAGTTCAGCCGCCGTGTTTCTTGATCGATCCGGCGTCGATCAGGAACTGCAGGATTTTCTCACCGGCCTGTTCGGGCGACAGATCGGACGTGGAAATCATGACGTCGGCGTCGATCGGCTCCTCGAATACGATGTCGAGGCCGACGACCTCGGGCGCCTCGCCTTCAGAAAGTGCTTTCTTGGCTCGGCTGTACAGGCCTTTCGGATCGCGTTCCATGCACACATCGATTGCGGTGTTGACCCAGACCAGGCCGAATTTTCCCTCGGGGTGATCCTTACGCGCATAGGCGCGTTGCTCGTTGGTATGGTTGATCGCGGCAAGGATGACGATGACCTTGCTTTCGGTCAGGTACGACGTCAACGCGCTGTAACGATGCGTGATCATCTTGCGATCTTCGATGGACCGTCCGATGCCTTGCGCGACAATCTCGCGGGTGATGTCGCCGTCGAAAAGAACGACCGGGATGTCGTTTCTTTCGAGCAGCTTCTTCAGTGCCATCGAAACGGTTGTCTTGCCGGCCGCCGGGGGGCCGAAGACCCATAGCGCGAAGCCTTTTTCAACACTGTATGGTTTGGCGACGCGGCCGGTCTCGGTCATGGTTTCATTCATTTCTGATTTGCTGCCTTGTGGGTCGAGGAGGATGTAGCGATGTTAATCGGCGCTTGTGCCTTGCGTGTCCGCGGCTGTTCGATGACTTCCCTGAACCACAGCTCGATGTTCATCAACATCCAGACTTTCTTGCCGTAGAAATCGTACGGAAGGTTTTGTTTGTTGCTCAAAAACGCTTCCATCCGTGCCGGATCGAAGATGCCGCGCTCGCGCGCGCGCTTGTCGAGCAGAAGGTCGATGGCGACGTTTTTCATATTGCCCTGGAACCAGGTATCGAGCGGCGTCGGAAACCCGAGCTTCTTGCGGCGTGAAATATTCGCAGGGAGAAGCCCGTCGCCGATGCGGCGTAGAATGTACTTGTTTATGTCGAGCCATTCCGACGCCTTGAACGACGTGTGGAACAGGCCGCGCGCGTGGGCCAGTCCCGATTTCCACCTCATCTTGTGATGCATCGGTATCTGCACGACGTATTCGATAAGTTCGTGGTCGACGAACGGCACGCGGGCTTCAAGACCGGATGCCATGCTCATCATATCGAGCCGGTCCAGCAAGCAGCCCAGATGAATTTTCTGGAAGGCGTGCAGAATACGGTCGTAAGGGTCGGCCTCGGCGGCATCCGCGAAGAGATTCTCAAAGACACCGATGGTGCGTGCATCGTGATCGATTTCATTCAGCGCATCGCCGGTCATCAGCCCCCATTTTTCCTCGAACGGCATCCAGTTGTAGACATCGAAGAAATGGTCCATCTGCTGATCGAACTTGAGCCAGGACACCGGCGTATCGCGGAAGGCGCCGAGCCCGGCAATCTTGCCGGAGAGACCGGGACCCAGGATGCGGCGCGCCGCCTCGATTTTCTTCCAGTCCATCGGCGAGCGCTGGACACGGCCGTACCCGCCGAACAGTTCATCCGCGCCTTCGCCGGACAAGGCGACGCTGACCTGCTTCTTCATGTGTGCCGAAAGCTGGTACAGCGCGACTTCGTGCGGAATGGAAATCGGTATGTCGTTCTGCTTGATCAGGCTTTTCCAGGTGTCGAGGTAGTCGTTCTGCAAAAGCGTCAGATGTTCATGCCGCGTGCCGACGTGATTGGCGACAACGCGGGCGAAGCCTTCCTCGTCATATCCTTCTTCGATGTAGCCGACCGAGAACGTCGGGACTTCGTGGTTGGTATGTTCGACCATCATCGCGGCGATGATGCTGGAATCCAGTCCGCCGCTCAGGTACGAGCCGACCGGCACATCGGCGATCATGCGGCGCTTCACCGCCTTGGACAAAAGATCCTGGGCGTTTTCGATATACGCCGCTTCACCGAGATCGCGGCCAGGTTTTGCAATCGGCAGCGACCAATAGGCCCGGGTTTTGATATCGCCGTTGCGCAGCACCAGAATATGCCCCGGCAACAGCTTGTTGACGTTCTTGAAGAAACAGATATCCCATACTGCCTGGCGGAAGGTCAGGTAGCTGGAGATGCCGTCGAGATTTGCCTCGGCGACGAAATCCGGATGCGCCATGAAGGCCTTGTTCTCGGAGGCGAAGGCGATCGCATTGCCGATCCGCGTCCAGTACAGCGGCTTTATCCCCAGCCGGTCGCGCGCCAGAACCAGTTTCTTGTCACGTCCGTCCCAGATCGCGAACGCGAACATGCCGTTGAATTTGGCGCACAGGTCTTCGCCCCACTCGATATAGGATTTCAGTAAAACCTCGGTATCGGAATGGGTGCGAAACTTGTGGCCGCGCTGTTCCAGCTCTTCGCGGACTTCGCGGAAATTGTAGATTTCCCCGTTGTAGGTGACGACGACGCCGGTTTCCGGATCGACCATCGGCTGGATGCCGTCCTTGATGTCAATGATCGACAGACGCCGGTGCGCCAGTCCGACCGGGCCGTCATGCCAGATACCTTTGTCGTCGGGACCGCGGTGCGCCAGTGCGTCGCGCATATTGGCGAGCGTCTGGATATCCGCAGCTTCACTGGACAGATTAATAAGGCCTGCTATGCCGCACATGATGTATTGCCAACTCTTTGCTGCGGTGCCTGTGCACCTTGGAAACGGGTTCGTGTAAAAGGAAGGTTGCCGTTCGTGACGATTTCGGCACCGGGTCGAAACGCAGACATCCGGCGACGTGAGATCAAGGACGTCAAACGATCAGGTGCCGGTACTTGATTGCGAACCGGGGGCCGAGACGACCGAGAGGCGGGTTCTTGCCGAAATAAGCCTGGTACTTCTGCTGATACAGTAACTGCAGTTCGACGGCTTCGTCCGAGGGCGGCTTGCCGTCAAGTAAATCGAACATATCCTCGCACAAGTCCGCAATATCTTCCGGAAATGAATTGATCTGTTCGAGCGCGTTGTTGCGCAGAATTTCGTCGTACTTGGGGACGATCTGCGGCGAGAACAGGTCAAACGAGCGGACATCTTCCAGGTGCATGAAATCGTCTTCTCCTTTGCGGCGCAGGAGCGCCGGGATAAAGAGATTCGATTCCTGATACAAGGCGCCGCAGATCGGGACCATATTGGCAACGGCAACGGGTCTGTTGAAAGCGAAAGGCACCATGTTCAGGCCGGTGTTGCACGAAAGCAGAAAGCGGCACTTGGCCAAAAGGTATATGTCGCCGAAATCGCTCCAGTGATTATACGCGTAATCGACAATGCGCGGGTCGTCCGTTTCGATCGCTTGCTGAACGCCGGCGCCGACGCGAACGGCAAAACCGTTCCGTGCGGTAATCCTGCCGGCCCCATCCAGATAGCTGTCGATGTCGGCGTTGCGATAGGAAATCTTCTCCCAACGCTCCGCGTATTGCGGACGCCATTGATTAAAATAGTTGGTGTCGCGCGCATTGAAGCATGCGTACCAATCGTCCGGGCCGATGCCGAGTTCCTCGAGAAGGGCGCGGCCTCTGCGTTCCTCTTCGTCGGTGAATTGAAGAGAAACGCTTCCGTGAGCGATTGCGTCGATATTTTCGCGCGTCAGATCTTTCGGCTTATGGCTCCATTCGACGGATTCATAAAACCGGGTTTTCTGAAGTATTTCCCGGCATGCGAAAAACATTTGCGCCAGCAGCCGACTTTCAACGATGTTCAAGCGCCTCTTGTACATTTTCAGAAGCTGCTTATTTGCCGGGTCCCAGCAAGTAAATAGCGAAAACGTCCGTTTCGGCCAGCCGTCCGCTTCTCGTCGGCGGATGTAGACTTCGGTGTTCATGGCCAGATGCCCGATCCGCTGATTGGGGATATAGCCGATGCGAATGCGCACGAACGGCTCGGCGATAAAAAGCAGGGGCAGGCCGACCAGAACAAAGAGCATGCGCCATAGGCCTCGTGCAGCGCCTTTCGCAAGCGCCGCCGGCCGGAGTGAGCTTATAGGATTCATCGTTGCGTCGATTCTTGAACAAGCTCCACAGGTCCGCCGAACGGATGTCGGCATGGGCTGGAAGCCGGATGTTTAGATTTGTAGGCCTGAGAGTATCAGGAAGTCCGATGTGAAGTCGGAAATGCTCGTCGGCGCTGCGCAGGGCGCTGCGCCGACGAGCGAGATCGTCAGGCGGACATTTGCTCGAGCGAGAAAAAGTCGCCGCGGCTCATATCGAAACCGATCCTGTCGGCATCGGTCGTGATCATCGTGAACGTGGATGCGGAGACAATATCTCCGTCAAAATCCTCGCCGATGTATTCCTTGATGATCGGGAGCGTGTGCGCAAAGAACGTCACATCAAGCGGCACGGTGACAATGATACGCTCCGGCGGCTCTTCCGTATGCGGGTCGAATTGGCGGATATCCGTACCGACCTGCTTTTGCTTCTGGCCGCGCGCGATCAAATGCTTGCCGGCGCCATGGCCCAGGCCGCGGGCAACATAAGTTCCCCCGCCGAGCAGTTCGGACGCTTCCGCGTAGTCGAAATACCCCATGCAGTTTTTCCACTCGTGGTGGGTAAGCAGTTCGATGCATGAGCGGAAATAACGCTGCGTTCCGAAAATCACCCATTTCTTGTCGTCGCACTTTTTGGCGACATCGATGATTGTCGTCTTGGCGGCATTGCTTTCGCGGTTGTCGATGATTTCGAAATACCGGCGCGCCATGTCGTAATCGATGTTCTTCAGCTTGCCCGGGGTTTCGCGAATGCCGTCACCAACAGTGCGGATGTCGTAAAACTCTTCGAAATTGAAGCCGTCCGGCATGTGGTCGTTTTCCACGCAATAGGGGAACAGCACCGAACCGGGGAGCGGAATGAAATAGTAAATTGTCAGGTTGTCGGGCTTCGTCTCATTCACGAAATCGACGGCTGCCTGATAATCCTCTTCGTCCATTTTCGGAAGGCCGAAGATCAGATTGGTGTTGAACGGCAGCTTGTATTTGCGGCAAACATCGACTGCCTTGTAGATGTCTTCCGTGCTGATCCGTTTGTCGAGGAAGTCAGAAAGTTTCTGCGACGGCGTTTCGATTCCGAACAGAATATCGTTCACGCCGATGCGCTTGTATTCCTTGGCATGCTCCTCGCTGAAGCAATCGACGCGAGTCTGGATCCGGAACGTCAGCTCCAATCCCTGCTCTTCGATGATCCGGCGGAATTCTTTGACCCGCTTGATGCTGAGACCGAACGTATCGTCATTGATAAGGATCGTCTTAACATCATAGAGGCGGACAAGGCGGGCCATTTCGCCCAGCGTTTCCTCGAGCGGCAACTTCAAAAAACCCTTCATGCCGTCGGACGTGTTTGCACAATATGTGCATTCCCACGGACAACCGAACGAGGTCAGGATTTCCAGGTTCTTTGTTTTGATGATGTGCTGGATCTGACTTTCGGAAAAAACCCGGTAGATATATTTTCTCGGGTCCGGGTGCTTTTTTCCGTGCACGATCTCGTTCGACATCATCGGGGCGTTCCACAACAAGTCGACAATGACGCCCGCGCCATCGCCCTTGACGATGACGTTGAACAATTCTGTCTGTTGCAGGTCGTCGGAACACGAAGTGGCGTGGATACCGCCGATGATAATGGGAATGCCCAGTTCCTTGGCGGCGCGTCCGACCTTGATGCCCTGATTACGCTCGAACGTCCGGCATGATACCGCGATGACATCGGGCGCGGCTTCCTTGAGCCGCTTGACGACCTCGTCGTGTTCGATCAAATCCTCAAAGTATAAAAGGGTCGGTTCCCAGCCTTCGTCTTGCACAATCTTGGCAAGCATCGAGCACGGATAAGACATGTTTTCGGAAAAGAACCCGAAAGCGACTTTCTTGTTCATCTTTTAGACTCCTGTCATGCGCTAGCGCGGCCGCTGCATCTTGCATGTTTGGCGGCGATTGTAATTGGCCGGCACCCTTTGTACAAGGACAGCACGGGGCGCAAGCCCCTATTCTTACTAGGGTTTTCCGGTTTCGGCGTAGTACGCGCACACTTTTTTGAAGCACGCGATGTATTCGTCCAGAAGCTCGTACGGCTCAAGGGTAAACGTCGGCATGCTGAGCGTGCCGCTATAGAACGCATCGCTGTTGGGCAGCGTCGTTTCTGCGACCTGTGCCCAGCGATCGGCGAACACGGGCAGTTTGTGCAGCGCCAAATTGCCGCTTTGACGGATTTCCATGCCTTCGGCGTTGAGCGCGGCGATAAAATCTTCGATCGCCAATCCGCCAAGTTGCTCCGGATGGTAAAACGGCCGGTATCCGAAATAAGCGCCACGCGTAACGTGCGGTCGCGTAACCGGCGGCGAAATCCCAGGCAGGCCTTCGATGCCGCGTGAAAGATAGTCCAGCTTGTCGCCGCGCAGCTTGATGTAATCCTGCAGCGATTTCAGCTCTTCCGACGCGATGGCGGCGCTGTGCGGGTGTATGCGGTGTTTGCATCCCATGCCGGTTTCCCGGTAGCGGGCAATCTCGGGTATCGACAGTTCGTGCGACAAGCGCGGGCCGAAGTCCCCGATCAGCAAGCACTTCTCGAAAAGCTTGCGGTCGTCGGTGACAAGCACGCCGCCTTCGCCGCTGGCGAGGATCTTGCGATTGTCGAGGCTGAAGCAGGCAATGTCGCCGAAGGTGCCGACCCGCGCGCCCTTATAGGTCGAGCCGTGCGCATGCGAGCAGTCTTCGATCAGTATCAGGTTGTTTTGCTTGGCGATGTCGACGATCTCGTCCATTTCGCAAGGGTGTCCGCACAGGTGCGTAATGACGATCGCCTTGGTCTTGTCCGTGATGCGCCGCCGGATATCGGCGGGATCAATATTGCCGGTGTCGGGTTCGCAGTCGCAGAAGACCGGTGTTGCGCCGAGCGGCAGCACGGGCGTCGCGGTCGCATAGAAGGTCATCGTCGGCGCCAGGAGCTCGTCGCCTTCCTTCAGTCCCGCGGCGTAAAACGCGGCGTGCAGAGTGGATGTGCCCGAGTTGAGCGCCAATGCATATTTGCGCCCGTGATACTCGGCGAATTCCTTTTCGAACTTGCTGACGATCGCCGGGTAGCCGTGGTCATTGTAAAGCTCGTCGGTCATGTAAGCCATGACGGCGTTCTTTTTCTTCTCCGACTTCGGCGGCCACTGGAAGTGCGGCAGAGGTGTTTCTATGGCTTTCGGGCCGCCCAGAATTGCAAGTGTCTGATTGCTCTTGGTCATGGTCATGGTCCTTCCGACCGGCACCGCATCTGCGGCGCCGGCGGATCTTGTAAAACGGTGTTGCGTGCGTAGGCCGGGCCGCGGTTCAGGATGCGACGGCCTGTTCGATAATCGAGAAAACGCGGCGGTCGCGAATGCGCGGCTCCAGACTGACGCGCGTCTCGGTGCCCTCGTTGGTGCTGCGACCGTGCATCAGGTTGGGGTGAAAAACGATCGACTGGCCTTTTTTCAGGTCCGGACGGATGTAGTCGAATTTCGCTTCGTACTCCGGCGTGCAGGTGTGGGTGATATAGCCCGGCATTTTCTTAAACGCTTCGTTCGGGTGTTCGATGCGGTGCGTGCCCGGAGAAATCCGCAGCGAGTACCTTGAATCGAAACCGACCACCGGAATCCATGCCGTCACCAGGCTTGGCTTATCCACGCTGACGTCGTCAATCCCGTCGATGTTGCCGTAGTAGCGGTCGACGTGTACTCCGACCGCGTCGTCTCTTCCGGGCCGGGCAAGCCGGAAACCGGTGGTGCCGTCGTTCTGCATCGGCGCATCGAGCGCGCCGCGGCGGTGCGTCAGCAGGACCTCGTCATGCCCCCAGAACGCCGTCATCAGGTCGCGCATCGATTGCTGCAAAAGGTTCTGCAGGTGCTGCTCGCTAAAAGTTATATAGCGAACATCGGATCGGGTGACTTCCTTGTGGCGTTCGTCGTCGGCGCCGATGTGGAGATGATACTCGCCGAGTGGCCAGGCCGCATCTGCGGCATTGGTTTCGGTGACATCCAAAACCCGTGCGCGGACCAGCGCTGCCATTTCGTCGATCTGGGACTCGCTGAATAAATCCATGATTACGTAACCGTGTTCGGCAAAAAAATCGATGTCGGATTGGGTGCTCATCTCAGGTCTCCTTGGCCCTTATATGCACTAGATCAATGTCCGCCCGGTTCGCGTGATGTCGTTTGCCGACGTCACGAAGGCACCGAAGCGGGATGGTCATCGCGTCAGTCGACGAGACGCAATGAAATCGGGTTTTCGCGTCGGCATTCGGCCGGCACGCAATAGAATATGCCTTCATAGCGCGCCCACGAATAACCGCGATAAAAGAACAGGTAATTGTCCAGGGCGTCGATCAGCCTGGCCGGCAGCGACCAGTGATGTTCCTCGGTATGATAGATCGACAGCGCGATCTGGCACCGGTTGGCGGCGGCGTAATCGGCAATCTGATCGATAATGTCTTCTTCGATTCCTTCGACGTCGGTCTTTATCAGATCGATTTTATCGACGCCGCTTTCGGCGATCAGCTCGGGAATGGATTTTGCCTTGGCGCGGCCGTCGGCTTTGCTCCGGGTAGGATCGACGACCACATACTCGCCGGTCTTCTTGGCAATGTACGAGATTTCTTCGCCGTTTCCGACAAACGACTGATTGAAGGTAATCGTATCCTCGTGGTCCTTGCAGAAGTTGGCGATTTCGCTCGGCAGGCAACTGTCGCCGCCCGGATCGACATTGACGATGCACCCATCCGTCGCGATCTGATCCCTGAACACGGGGATTTCTTCGCCGGTATAAATCCCGAGGTTCAGGATATTTTTGACGTGCTGATACTCGACACAGTCAAAATACTGCGGACCGTACAGGAAGTTCTCGAAGTAGCTTTCCCAATGCATCCGGTGATTGCCGCTGAACAGGCGACGGTACTGCGTGCGGCTTGCGCCGTCGGATAATGCATCGGTGACCTTGCGGATCACGGGCATGTTGGCGGCAACGGTATCGAAATCCTTGATGATGCTGCCATACAGTTTCGAACGTTGCGGGCTGAGCGCTTCCATGCGTGTGTCAGCATGGATGTCCGGGAAGCGGCGGAACGTACGCCACTTGTTGCGGCGTAAAACCTGCTTCGCTGCGGCAAACGGCGGCGCCGGATCAAGATCGAAAAGCGTATCGATGCATTTCATGAACGTGTCGCGGGACAAGCGGATCGACCAGTCATTAAACGTCAGGGCATCGGGAAACTTGGTAAGAAACCATGCCGGCGACCAGGTGGTCATCGGGAAGAAGAAGGTGGCGATGTCTTTGCCGGCGTCCGCTGCCGCGCGCCCGGCCTCGTCGATGGAGCCGTTGTGCCTGGCACGCCAGCTTATGAAGTGCAGCGGAGCATCAAGTGCCGCAGCGTCGCTATCGCCGCTTTCGCAAAGGGGCAGCCCGAATCCGGCGCAGAACTTCCGCACGATCACGGCCGTCGGATCGTCGCCGGCAGCGATTATGGCGCTTCCGCCGCGCGCCTTGCACGCGAGGATCGCTTGTATCAGGTCGTTCAGTCTAAAAATAAGATCAGTCATTCGTGGAACCAGAGGCAATGAAAAGGAGCCGGCATTCGCACCTGCCGATTGCACATCGGTGCAGGGCTCGGCGAAGCGGCAGGAAAGCGGTAACGAAAGCGCCGTTGGCGGCTTTGCGCGGGATCAATCGGCGGTCGGATTGCGTGCCGGCGTGCTCAGGGCTTGCCGGACGCCGAAGTGTCGAGTTCCATGTCGATCCCCTTGAAGCCGCGGCGCTCGGCACCGGACTTGTAAACCTTCGTGGGATCGCGCTCGAAATCCGGCGGGTATATCTCGCGCTTTTCGGCGTAGTGCCCGACCCTGTGGTCGCCGGCACTGGCGCGATTGAACGCAAAGCTCATCATGCGGCGCGGTCGGCTCGACAGGTTGGGCCCCGAGCCGTGCGGCGTGAACGAGTGGAAGAAAATCGCATCGCCGGAATTCATCGGTACTTCCTTGAAGGTCATTTTCGCGGCGTCATCGTCGGCAATCGTCGCCCATTCATCGGCGAAAAGGCCCTGGCGATGCAGCCCGCTGGCGATCTCAAGGCACCCGTTCTCGTTCGTTGCGTCGTCCAGCGCAATAATCACGCGGATGATCTCGTCGGCATAGGCATTCCAGCCGGCCCGGTGATCCTGGTGATAGCGATAGCCTTCGCCGCCCGGATACTTATAGATAAGCTGATCCTTGAACAGATACACATCCTCGTCGAGCAACTCGGCAACCGCGCCGCCGATGCGACGCGACGTGATGACGTCGGCGATGGCGGCGTGATAGTCGAAGAAATTCTCGACCCGGCGCAGCAGCTTTGAGCCGTCAGGCGCCAGCGCACGCTCATAATACTTCATGTATTTGCCGGCGACTTCCGGCCAGTCCGCCAGTTGCTGGGCGATATCCACAAGGTCTGCGGCCTCTTCGGCGCTGAACATGCCGGGGGCGGTAATATATCCTTGTTCGCGATAGGCGTGCCGTTCCGCTTCGGAGAAGTATGGGTTGGCTTTGTCTGCAGCAATCGGTTTGGTATTGAGTTTCAGTTCGGACATATCGTTCACCACCATCATTGTCGGCCGGACGGACCGTTCGGGCCCGCACGACGCGGTTATCTAATATTCATCTGGGTATCAAGTAAATGGCACGAAAGGGCGAATGCCGTGCCGCTTGATATTTAAGGCAATAACAATTCTTTGTTTTTGCGTGTGTAGTCTGCGCCCATGTAGCCGCGGAAATCGCGCATCGGATGACCCTCCGGGAACGCGTCGCGGAATCCCTGTTGCAGTTCGGCGTCGCCGGGTTCGGGCTTCCAGGTGCCGGCCAGCCGGGCATACATTTCCTTTGTCAGCTCCAGCAGGTCTTCTGGCGCGTTATCAGTAATCTCGATGCCTTCTTCCTCGTAACGCCGCAGCGTATCGTGCCAGATACGGTTATAGTCGGCGCCGCGATCAACCATTTCCTTGAAGGTGAGAAACCGATTTTTGCCGGAGTGCCAGTATCTCTTCAAGATGAAGAGGTCGTGCTCGACGCGACCGGTTTCCGCAAGCGGCGCCATGTGCACGAATGCCATCGGCACATCGAACATGTGCGAGTAGTAGTAGATGCCCGCGGTGCAGCCGAGGAAGAATTTGCACTTGGCCTGCAGGAACACGTCGGCAAAATCCGGATCTTCAATATGGCGACGGAACCGCCCGGCGTAGTCGACGATCATCGGGTTGTCGTTCTGGATCGGGCCTTCGACGACATGACCGACACGAATAACCCAAATGCCTTGTTCGGTCAGCCACTCGGCGGCGGGCATATATGACTGAATATCGCAGTCGCGAAAGTCGTTGTAGGTAAAGTAATCGTCGATGAGGCGAATGCTGTCGGGTGAGTCCGTGTACGCCTTGTCGCGGGCATGGATGACAACGAACTCGGCCCCTTCGGGAAGGCCCAGAGTTTTCAGCAAGGCCCGGCCCTTTGTTTCCTCTTCAGCCGTGAATTGCAACTGAGGGCCCATCTCTTCCCAGGTCTCCCACTCGATCAGATAGCCCGCATGGCGCAGATTGACCCAGATCGACAGATCGATATCCGTTCCCTGCCGCCCCGGTTGCGCCGGCCGCCCGCCCTGTGCCTCGCGAAACAGGTTCCAAAGGAAATCGCATTCGATCAGATAGGTGCCTTTCGTTGCCTTTGCCTTGCGGCGGATCATGGTCATGAGTTGTTTGTTCACCGGATCGGTGCCCGCGACGAGGATATGGATCTCGCCGTCTTTGTCGCGCTCGCGCTTGCGGAAATAGTATTCCACATTGCCGGAGATGCGACCGACAGAGCGGTGCAATATCAGTCCGAAGCGAACTTTCGCGAACGGGCTGGCCGCTACGACGATCAGTTTCAGCAAACAGCGAACGGCAAACAGAATGAGCGGGTTCTTCATATCATGGGCCTCGGCAGAATTTCGGTTTTTTGGATCATGCGCCGGAACGCTTCAAGAGAGCGGACGCTGCGCTTGAGGAAGATGAACGGGCACGCACATACGGCGTAAAGATAACGACCGAGCGAGCAGACGACGTAGTTGACCTGCGCGAGTGCGGACAATGCCTTGTATATACCGCCTTGCGCTGCGGCGCGTTCGCGCGCAAAGCGCACAAACCGTCGATAGGCCGGCTCGATGTGCATGTTCAGTCCCTGATTGTACCACTTGTGGCGAAAGAAGGCGTTGAAGCTGTAGTCCTTGAGTTCGATCGAACCGTTCGCTTCGCCGACGGCGGCCTTGAGGAAATCCCGGAAGTACCGGGGGCTCAGGTATGTCCAAAGAATATCGCGCTCGTACTTCATGGGGACGAACAACGCGAGCACAAGCAACGTGCGATTGAGCAACGTGTCCTTGGTGTAGAGATCCGGTTTGAATCCGTACAGGCGGAAATAATCGTATGCCAGTCCCTCGAGAATGAAACAATCGAGCGCCGGCAAGGTATCGCGCCATAGCTGCTTTACGGTGCGCGGGTTCGGCTTGTTCATCGGCTTCATGTCGAAAAGGCTGTCGCCCCACCATTTCAGGCCACCGAAAGTGTTTTCCATCAAACAGGGATGGAACGGGATTTCCAAAAATTTCGCCGTCGCTTCCATGAGCTCGCGCAGGCGCAGGTTCATGTCTTCGTGGCGTACCGCGCGAATGTTGTCGATGTTCATGCCACGAAACCGTTCCAGGCTGTCGATATGAAACCGCCAGTGGTTCATGAAGGTGCGGCGCAGATAGATCGCGGCGTCGGTTGCGTTGTGCTTGATCTTGTCGATGCCGACGTTCTGCGTGTAGCCGCCTTTGATCTTGGCGCGCAGATCGCGAACGAAGCAGATCGCATGCATGTCCGGAAAGTCAGCCTTCAGATACCGAACGTACTCGTGAACATGGATGTGGTAGACAAGCACCGTTTTCAGCGACAGATCCTCGCCGCGGGCGTACGCATATGCATAATGCGCGGCCAGCACGAACGTGCGCGTGGTGATTTCCTCGTCCTTCAGAATATGTGCCAGAAATGCGCGAAACGCCTGTTCGTCGATCGTCAGGCATTGATCCTGATTGTCGCCGAGCGTGGTCATGCCGTCGTGGCCGGGAATTCTTCCGCTATCCAGTAGCGACGCGTGGTTGATGCAAAGCCGCTCGACGATCGCATCCCAACACCAGTTTCCGGCAAGCTCCTCGCGCCACTGATCCCAGTGAGGATAGAGATACATGAGCTGATTGACGGGCACCATGTAGATGTTCGGATGGCTATCGAGAAATCCCTGAAATAGTTTTGTGCCGCTGCCGTTGCCGGTGCCGAAACAAACCATGCGCGGTTCCGGGATGTCGCGGAACGACGGCCACGTTGCCGGGTCGTCGGTTATACGGCTCAGCATGGGCGCTTGATCGGACATGGAATTGCGCACGACGGCCCTACGCATTCGCACGCTGCATGCGGGCAATGAAGTCGGACTGAGCGCCGAGGTCGTCGGCTGCCGGAGCCCATGGGGCGAATTCCGTGGTCTTCGGGTCAAACGGTCCGCTGGTCACTTCGTGGAACACGACCCAATCCGTGTCGATGAGCATGCTGTGAAACCGAGGCCCTGCCAGTCGATAGAAGACGTACCCGTCGGTGCCGGGCGGCGACATCCGGACGACGTCCTCGATTTCGCCGCGCGCATCGAACAGGACGATCCGCATCCGCCCCTCGATGACCGTATACGATTCACTGCGTGCAATGTGACGATGCGGCGGAACATAGGTGTCTTTCTCGTGGACGATGAACATCTCGTGCAACGCGGCGTCGGCTGACGGATGTGCGCAGATGCGTGCGCGGCGGCGCGGTGTTTCACGCGCACGATCCTTGAGCCAGGCAATATCCTCGGCGCCGATCCCGGTCAGATCCGACGCGGTGTAGAACACCTCGTCATTCTGGCGGACGAACTTTTCCATCTCAGGCGCCATAGAATGCCTTGATGCTGGCGATAACGTGGGCGGCCTCGTCCTCGGTCATATGCTCATGACAGGGAATGCAGACAATCCGTTCGATCAGCTTCCGCGCCCCGGGAATGTCGGCATCAAAGCGGCCTTTGTAGGCATCGTGATCCGGCATGAGGATCGGGTGCTGAATTTTGGTCTCGATACCGTCGGCGCGCAGGTGTGCCATCAACCCGTCGCGATCATCGGCATTGATCGTGTACGAGTAATAAATATGGTCGCGGTCATTGTGCAGCGGCGGCGTGCCGACGATGCCCGACAGTTCCGACGTGTAGATCGACGCGAACGTGCGTCTTGCTTCGATCTTTGCCGGAAGATGTTTCAGGTTCACCAGCAGCATGGCCGCCTGGATTGTGTCGAGACGCCCGTTGATGCTCGGCGTCACACAGTTTTCCTTGTTGATTGTTCCCGCGTAACGCAGCGATTGAAGCCGGTCGCGGCGTGCTTCATCGCCGACCGTGACCGCACCGGCCTCGCCGAACGCATTCATGATTTTCATGGGGTTCATGCTGAAACAACCCATGGTGCCGAGTGATCCCGCCGGCTTGCCGTTATACGTCGCGCCGAATGCCTGGGCGCTGTCCTCGATGACATCAATGCCGTGTTTCGTGGCAATGGCCATGATCTTGTCCATGTCGCACATCTGGCCGGTGAAGTGGACCAGAAGGATGGCGCGCGTCTTCGGTGTAATTCTGTCTTCGATCGTGTCGGCGTCGATGTTGTAGTCGTCGGCGACGTCTGCATAAACCGGCGTGCCGCCCGCCAGCACGATGGCATTTGTCGTCGCCACCCAGGTAAGCGGCGTGGTGATCACTTCGTCGCCCGGCTGCAGATCGAGCGTGCGCAGCGACAGATACAGCGCATCGCTTCCCGACCCGACGCCGACGGCGAACGGGGTTTGGCAAAAATCCGCGATGGCGTCTTCAAACGCATCGTGCTCCGGCCCCATGATGAAGCGCCCATGCAGCAGCACGCGTTCCACCGCTTCGTGGATTTCCGCACGGTAGTCGGCGTCCAGCACCCGAAGGTCGAGAAACCGTACCTTGACCGCGTCGGCCGGAATTTGTGTAGGATTATTCAAAGTAGATGAAACCATAATCGCCGTCATATCCCGCGCGTTGATATTCCCAGACCCATTCTTCGGTATCCATGAAGCTCATGCAGGTGAGCTGCCAATACAGCAGGTTCGCTTTCTCGCGTTCGTTCCGATAGGACTCGATACATATATATGCATCGCCCCGCCGCACCCGTTGCATTTCCCGAAGCGCGGCATCCAGCTCGAAATTGCGCAGGTTGTGAAACACGTTCAGCGAAAAAACGAAATCGAACGTGCCGTCTTCGTACGGCAAACGGGTACAGTCCCCGACACGCAGGAACGGTTTTACCTCTTCCTTGGCGTGTTCGATGCCGTACTCGGAGATGTCGATCCCCGCGACCTCGATGCCCGGCACGGCCTGCGTGAACTCATACAATAAGAACGCCTTGCCGCAACCGATATCGAGAATGCGGTCACCGGCTTTAAGCCCGTAATGACGCGCGATGTCCTCGGCGACGACGCGCCAGCGCCCGTCGTACTTGTAGCCGCCGTAACCGAACTGCCGTTCGCCGTCCCAGTAATCATATCCCCACTGCCGTGCCAGCTCGGCGCAGTCGGCCTTGTCATGGGAAACGACACGTTCGACATAATCGCGCTTTGTCGCGGTGTGCAGTTTGCCGAGGAAATCTATTTCTTGCATGGCGTCAAATCGCCTTCGGACAGTGCTGCATGGTTTCGTGCAGGCGCCAGATGGTTTCGACGCGCCGGATGTCTTCGTCGGTTTCAATCCGGTACCCTTCGACCGCGGAATACAGAACGCCTTGGTGGCGGCGCAATTTATCCCAAAGCTTTTGCCGGCGCGCGCGGTCCGCAGGCAGCATGAACAGGCTATAGAGCACGATGCCTTCGACGCTCGGCAGCTCGTCGAACACGCGCTCAAGCATCATGTAGCAATCCTCCATCGCATATTCCGTCGCGCTCAGAAGAAACGGCTTCTCCTGCTTGGCACAGAAGTCGCGGATCACAAGATTCTGCACGTGTTGCGGCGCGCGCGATCCGTAATAGGCGCGCGATCCGATATAGCCGCGCAGGCCATGTCTGTTTGTTTTAGCGCGCTCAGTCACGATCAAACCCTTTCGGCAAATCATAGGCGAGCGCCATTTCCGTCGCTGGTCGCATCGTGATCGGCTCGAAGAACTCGCCCAGCCGTTTGTCGGCATAGGGAGAAAACAGACTTTTAAAGCGGCAATTCATGGACCAGCGGGTTTCGCGTTCTTCATTGACCCGGTTGCCGTGCATCAGGGTCTGCGAGAAAACAAGCACGTTGCCGTACGGCACATTCATCCATTGCACGTCGTCCTTGATGGCGGCGAACAGATCTTCCTCGCTGGAGCCTCTGAAGTCCGCGCCCATGTTGGCCTGAACGGCGCGATCCGGTTCGGGCGGCATCAGGTACATGGACTTGGTGTCGTGGCAGTCGACCAACGGCACCCATAAAACGATTTCGTACGGGCTGTCGCCGGACCAGACATCGGCGTGCACCGGGAGGATCGAACTTTGGTCGTCGGGCAGCTGGATCGATAGATTGACGCGGCGTTGCATCGCCAGCTCGTTGCCGACGACGGCGTAGACGGCATCGCGGGCCAATGCAAAATATGCGGCACGCAGCCACGGCTGGCGGTTCAGTCCGTCAATCGCGGCCAGGCGGACGCGGTTCAGATCGTCGACGCCGACATGCGTGTGAAAATCGTTGAGAAACGTTCCCACATCATCCCCGACATCCGTGCCGAGCGCGGCGGCCGCGCTTTCTGCGGCGCACGTACGGATCGCATCGAGCGCGTCCATGTTCTCGGCCGGCTGAATGACATAGCCGTCGCGCAGAAATTTCTCCGCCGCCGCGTTCGCGGTCGGCTCCATGAATGTGAATTCAGTCATACCTGTTGCCTTAGTTGCGAATATCGAGCGCGCCGCGAATGCTGTCGGCGATTCCCTGCGGTTGTAGGCCGAAGGCTTCCAAAAGTTCGTCTTGCGATCCGTAATTGAGCGGGAACGAATCGCCGAGACCAAGCCGGACGATGCCCATTTCCGGAATCCGGTTGGCGTCGATCAGGACGTCGCTGACGGCACTGCCGAGGCCGCCGGTCTTGAAGTGCTCTTCAAGGGTCACGACCATTTTTGCGTTTGCCGCCGCCAGCACGGCATCCTCGTCGAGCGGCTTTACCGTTGGCATGTGGATGACGCCCGCCGAGACACCGTCGACGGCCAGCGCATCGGCGGCGTCCAGTGCGCGTCCGGACATAACGCCGGTGGAAATGATCTGGATGTCGGCGCCTTCGCGCAGCCGGACGGCGCGGCCGATCTCGAAATCCTTGTGGCTATCGGTGACGACCGGATCGCCGCCCTTGCCGAGCCGGATATAAATCGGATGCGGCCAATCCAGCGTCGTCGACATGAAGCGCGCCATCTCGTCTGCGTCGGACGGCGCGACAACGGCCATGTTCGGCAACGTCCGCGTAATGGCGATATCCTCGGTCGCCAGGTGCGTCGGTCCCAGCGGCGCATAGACCAGCCCGCCGCCGTTGCCGATCAGGCGCACAGGCAGATCGTGAAGGCACAAATCGACGGCCAGCTGTTCGTAACAGCGCCGCGTGATGAATGTCGCGATTGTGTTGACGTACGGAATAAAACCTTCCATCGCCAGGCCGGCGGCCAGTCCGATGATGTGCTGCTCGGAGACGCCTTCCATGTAAAAGCGATCGGGCATTTCGTGCTTCATCTCGTCAAGCACGCCGGGACCGAGGTCGGAGCCGACGAAGACGACGCGCGGATCTTTCTTGGCCAGTTCGTAGACCATGTTGAGACAGGTTTTACGCATCAGGCATCCTCCGCCAGCGCGTCATACATCGCCTGTATCTGGTCGGCGGGGACGCGTGATTTGTGGTGCCATGTCGGCTCGTTCTCGGCGAACGCGACGCCTTTGCCTTTGACGGTGTGCGCGATGACCATTGTCGGCCTGTCGTCGGCCAACGGTTTGCCAAGCGCCTTGCGAAGCTCATCGACATCGTGGCCGTCGACCTCCACGGTTTCGAAACCGAAGGCACGCCATTTGTCGGCGAGCGGCTCCATGTTCAGGACTTCGGCCGTACGGCCATAGGACTGCAGCTTGTTGTAATCGACCACGGCGGTCAGGTTGGAAAGGCCGTGCTTGGCGGCCGACATCGCGGCTTCCCAGACCGAGCCTTCGTTTATTTCGCCGTCGCCCATGACGACGAAGACGCGGGCGTCGCTTTTCCGGATTCGTGCCGCCAGCGCCATGCCGACGCCGATCGACAGGCCGTGACCGAGCGCCCCGGTCGAGGCCTCGATGCCGGGAATTTTCGAGCGCTCCGGATGGCCGCCGAGCATGCTTGGAAAATGGCAGAACGTCCGCATCTCCTGACGCGAAAAATAACCGTGTGCCGCCAGCACCGCGTACAACGCCAGGCACCCGTGCCCCTTCGACAGGATGCAGCGGTCGCGTTCGTTCCACATCGGCTCATCGGCGCGGTGGCGGGCGACGTCGTCGTAAATCACGCGGAGGATTTCGATCAATGACATCGATGAACCCAGATGCCCGCGGCCGCCACCGTCCAGCGCGTCGATCACGAGACGCCGCAAGTCCTTGGAGCGTTCATCCAGCGGCGGTGACGCGGGATACATTTCGTCTGAGAAAAGATGAGCCATCAGTCGGTCAAAAGCCTTTTGTTGTCGTCGATACCGCTCAGCAGCTGCCGAGCTTTTTCAAGTTGCCCGGCAAGAATGCCGTCGAGGTCGTCGTTGTTGCCCGCAGCACGGCGGCGCTCCATGCGCTCCGGCAGAAACTCGTTGAGCAGGATCATGCACCATCGCAGCCCGACGAGCGGGAACAAGGTGCGCAGCCGCATGCGGTACTGTCGGTCTTCGGCGCCATAGATGTCGTGGCAGGCGCCGAGGAACGTCTTCTTTTGCGCATCACTCAGGTCGTGACCCGGATGCAGCACGAAGTCGCTGACCAGGCGCACCGGGTCGTCCCAGCCGAAGTATTCGAAGTCCACGAATGTCAGCGCGCCGCCGGCGCCCCGCACGGTATTGTGAAATCCGAAATCGGACGGGCTCAAGGTCTGCAGGTTCGCTGCCAACGGGGCCGTCGTGGGTTTGCCGGTCACGGCGAAAGCGCCGCGAACCTGGTCGATGGTTGCCACGAAGACCGGGTCGAATTCGTCGCGCAGGAAAGACAGCAAAACCGGATCTCTCTTTGCCGTTTCGCCCAACCGGTCGCGCCGTTCGCCGACCTGGGCCGTTACGTCGCGTGGCGCCGGGGTCGCTTCCGCTGCTGCCGGCAGACCGGATGCGGCGTCGCTTTTTCGGGCATCGTGGAGTTGGCGGGCAAAGTCGATGCAGGCATCGATGTCCGCATCTTCGCCATGCCTGCCTGTCGGCGCGCCGCAATTTGTCATGACGCAGACCCGTGCGTCGGCGTCGGCGCCTATGAGTTCGGGAACGCACGTGAATCCCGCCTGGTTCAGAAACCGCAGCGCGCCGGCTTCGGCTTCGAAACGGTCGCGGTCATCGCCGGACGTCCGGGGGTAGTGTTTGGCGACGAATGAGCCGTCGGCGGTCTCAATCATCAAGGTCACGTTGTTGCCGCCAACCGTAAGCCGGCTTGCCGACGATGCCGGCTTGCCGGTAATCGCCGCCGCCGCATCAAGCACGGCGCGCGTTAATGCGTCGCCGTTTTCAGGGTCGATGTTCGAGAATTGCATGCTCTATGCTGCTCCAGTCTGTATGGCGCTCATATGCGCCCTCCTTGGCGGCGCTGGCCGTCGGATCGTATAGAATGCGTGTTACGTTTTCCGGAAACCCGGGTTCGGCGAAAACCTCTTCCAGGTCGTCGACGAAATGCGTGCAGTCAAGTTGTGCGATGCGTGCGACCTTTGCCGCGCGGGTACTTTCGAAATAGACATTTGCGGGCTTGAGCGCAAAACCCTGATCGTCGAAGAAGCCCTGCATCTCCATCCATGCTCGTGCCGCATCGCGAAGATTCACACGGTCGGCATCATAGTGGCCGAATTCGGTCTTGTGACTGACGATCACCACATCCGCGCCGCGCGCTTTGCAGGCACGGAGGAAATCCGCGACACCCTCCAGCAACTCGGCATCCTTCATGCGTTTGCCGTAAACCTCGCCCTGCAGGGCCATCCACTTCGTTTCGCCGTCATCCAGGGCGCGGACCAGGCTGCGGATATCGCGCTTGGCGGGGATATCGTCCTCGCCGATGTAGCCTTGTGCCCGCGCCGCCGCGGCGAAGACCCGGTCATAGCCGGCGAGCGTGTTATCGAAATCCAGTCCGATGCGCACGGCAGCGTTACTTCAGGTCCGCGTCCTGCATCCGCTTGATATTGAAATACAGCGGATTGTCCATGCTGTCTTCAAGGCGGCCGTCCTTGATGGCCTCGACGAGATCGACAACGGCCTGTTCGATGGAATGACTGGGCGTGAAGCCGAGTTCCTTTTGAATTTTTTCCGACGACACATGATAGGAGCGCGGATCGTCCGTCGGCTCGACATTGATTGTCAGGTCGTCGCCGACGACGTTCTTCACCATCTCGGCAAGCTGCATGACCGTGTGGTTTTCATAGCCGGCGTTGTAAATCTTGCCGTCGATCTCGGCATCGTCTTTCTGCAGCAAGAACAGGTACAGATCCGTCATATCCTCGATGTGAATGTTGGGGCGTTTCTGATCGCCGCCGAAAACGCGGATCGCGCCACGGTTGACGGCAAAGTTCGTCAGAATATTGACGATCACATCCATGCGCTGGCGCGGCGAATAACCGCACACCGTTGCCGGGCGCACCACGCAGGTCACGAAGCCGGGTTCGCGCTCTTCCTCTAGTTCGACCTCGCACAGCGCCTTGAATTTGGAATAGTCCGTCAGCGGTTCCAGTTCCAGATCCTCGGTCACTTCCGGGTCATCCTTGACGCCATAGACAGACGACGACGAAGCGTAAATAAAGCGCTTCACGCCGGCGGCCTTGGCGGCGCGCACCAGCGGGCGGAAACAATCGTGGTTGATGGAGCGTCCGAGGTCCGGGTCCAGATCATAGGACGGGTCATTGGAAATACATGCCAGGTGTATCACCGCGTCGCACCCGTTGAGCGCCGTCTTGACGGTGTCCGCATCGCGCAGGTCGCCCTTGATCTCGCGCAACTTCGGATGACCCTGCACGTCCTTCAGAACATCGTCACCGTACAGATACAGGTCGAGGACCGTGACCGCATGTCCCGCGGCCAGCAACTTCGGCACCAAAACGGCACCGACGTACCCGGCGCCGCCGGTAACCATGACATTCCATTTCTTGTCGTTCATTCGAGATATTCCCAACGCAGTGTTATTTGAGCAGTGTCGTGACGTATTTTATGAGAGGCACTTTTTCGACGTACTTGCGGTGCCCGACGATGCCGACCTTGATGCCGCCGGCGGCGTTCCCGGCAAAGGCGACGACTTCCATCGGCGCACCGATGGCGGCCAGCGGCGCCGCGATCGAGAAGAAGGCATCGCCCGCGCCGACCGTGTCGACGACGGTCTTGGTGAACGCCGGCATCCGCATCACGTCTTCGGTACCGTTGTAAATCACGCATCCGTCCTGCCCGTGCGTGACGATAAACCTCTCGCAGTCGATCATCTTGGTCAGTTTTTCCGAAAGAATATCTTCAATCGAACTGAAACGGTCGCGTGCGGCAAGCTGTGCTTCCGGCGCATCGATACAGATAAAGTCCGCGCGCGCATACTTGGTCACCAGGTTGTAGCCGTGGTTGGCGCTGTTGGTCTGGGTATTGACGCACAGGAATTTGCCGGTCTGCGCCAACGCGTCGATACATTCGGCATTCAACATGCCGTGGCCGAAATCGGTGATGACGATCAGATCGTAATCCTTGGCCTTGCTTTTGATCGTGGCGATCAACTCGCTGCTGATGGCGTCGGGAATAGGCGTATCTTCGAAGTGATAGACTTCGAACAGCTTGCGCAAATACCCCATGCTGATAAAGCGGCATTTGCGGGTTGTCGGCACATCTTTCCGGTAAAACGGCGTCATCGTCACATTCGGTGCCAGGTGATCGCGGATAAGCTCTTCATGCGTATCTTCACTGCCGAGGACGGTCAGAATCTCGACTTCGCTGCAGATGCTGGCGATATGGTTGGCGGCCGCAAAAACGCCACCCGCGAAAAGCTCCCGCGACGAGAAGCGCGTCGCAATCATGTTTTCTTTTGCCGATTTACCCATGGCCTGGACGTATTGGTATTCGTCAATGATGGCGTCACCGACGATCAGCACGCGCAATCCGGCAGCTTTATCCAGCGCCGCGTTCAATTGCGCCTCGACGCCACGTTCGCGCGCTTCCGCCAGATAATGGCGCAGTTCCGGATCGAACACGTCCAGGTATTCATTGATCAACGACGATGAGCTGAAGGTGATATCGCGGGTAAACACGACACGTCCGCCATGTTTTTCGACGGCGTCGCGCTCATCGCGGATTTTACCGGTAACGTCGTCGTCGGGGTTGGCATAGTCGGAGCCTTTGACGTACACCGACGGTCGAATTGCCTCGATAGCGTTTTCCGCCGACGTGTATGGGCTCACGGCGACATAGTCGACCTGCTCCAGCGCCGCCAGCATCTCGCTGCGTAACTCGTCGTTGAAGATCGGCCGGCCAGGCCCTTTGTTGACGTGCTTCGCGGTCGTCAGGGTGACGATCAGCAGGTCGCCTTCCTGGCGCGCCGTCTGGAAGTGCCGGACATGGCCCATGTGCACCAGGTCGAAGACGCCATGGCACTGCACGACCTGTTGTCCGTCGGCGCGTGCCTGCGCGGCGATGGCGGCAACGTCGTCCAGGGATTTTATTTTTCTGCGAAGATCACGAGGCATTATTCAGAAGTTCCGTCATTCTTTCCAAGGTACTTGAACCAGTCCCGGGTCGCTTCGGCAATACTTTCCGTCGTCCAGACCGGCGCTTCGCGCCAGTATTCGATGTTTTCGAGGACGATGCGGACACCTTCTTCGAGCGGGACTTGCGGCTGCCAATCGAGCGTTTCGGTGATCAGACCGATATCGGCGAACGTGCAATCCGGTTCGCCCGGCCGCTTCGGGATGTGTACGACCCCGGCCGGATTGTCGAGCAGCTCGACAAGGCGATTGACGCTGTACGTGCCGCCGCTGCCGACGTTCATCGACATATTGGTGACATTCGAGCGGGCGGCGGCGATAAACGCGTCGGCGACATCGGTGACGTACGTGAAGTCACGGGTCTGCGTGCCGTCGCCGACCACCGTGAAGGGCTTCTCCGCCAGAAGCTGCGCCAGGAACACGCCAAAGACGGCGCCGTATGTGCCCGACGTTCTGGAACGCGGCCCGTATGCGTTGAACAGTCTGAGCGCGACAACCGGCAGGTCATAGACCAGCCCCCAGTGCAAAAGAAGTTCCTCGCCAAGGCGTTTGGTCAGGGCGTAGGGATACTGTGGCCGCATCTCGGCGCTTTCCGGCGTCGGATAGGTATCCGGAATGCCATAGCATGACGATGATGCCGCATAGACCAGGCGCTTGATGTCTGCCGCGCGGCTTGCCTCCAACACATTGTACGTGCCGTCCACGTTCGACGTGTAATAGGCGTCGGGCATATTAATAGACGGCACGATGTCGCCCAGCGCCGCCAGGTGAAATACCCAGTCGATTCCGGTGAAGTGGTCCTTGATGGCATCGCGGTCGCGGATGTCGGCTTCGACGAACGTCAGGTTCTCGGCGTTGTTCAGGTGCGCGATGTTGTCCGCGCGGCCGGTCGAACAATTGTCGATGACGGTGACGTCATGGCCGGCTGCCAATAGGCGTTCGGTCAAATGCGAGCCGATGAAACCGGCGCCGCCGGTAACGAGACATTTTGCTGCGGTCATGATTGGCTTTTCAAAACAGGTGGAAATCAAGTGGGTCGGTCAATTGACCGTCCCTTCGGGTTTGCTCAGAACGCCCCAGAAACGTGCGCAGGGATCGGGAATCTCCGTCCGGCTCCAGACAATATCAAGCAGCTTTTCATTGGCGGTGGTATTGTCCTGTTGCAAGGCTTCGGGCAGATCGTTGACGGAATGCATCAACGGGAAGTCCTCGTAGTACACCGGATCGACCGATTTCTGCGGTGGCAGAAGGTAGGCATAGTACGGAAGCCCGGCGCTCATCGTTTCCATGACGGCGCCGGAAATCAACGGGCCGATCACGATATCCGCCCATTCCAGGCAGTCGCGGAACGGCGTGGACTTGTGAATCTCGCACTCGATGCCGAAGTGATCGGCAATCCGCTGAAAGTGGGAAGTATCGAACCGACCGCCACCCGGGTGCAGCTTGAAGCGGAAGTGCCGGTACCCGAGCTTCTTCAGCGTTTGGATGGTGCCGACAAAACTGCCGTACATGGATGCGTTCAGCCCGGCCATGTCGAGCACGGTGTATGTGTATTGCAAGATGAGCACGTTGGTGTCGCCGACGGGCTTGGCCTTGGGGCTGCCGGCTTGGCGCAAGGATTCGAATTTGCGCCGCATCGGGCTGCCGACGCGGACCACCTGCACATCCTTGCCGGTGCGCGCGACCCATTTGTCGTTGGCTTCGCCCCAGCTCAGGCACCGGTCTACAAACCTTGGCTGGCGCGGATCGCCGCCGAGCGCGCCCAGCTTCAGACTTTGCGGCGATAGTGGGGAATGCCAGGTATAGTCAACGCCAATTCCCATCGCGCTCGCCAGTTCCATGAAAGCGGTATGCCGCCGTGCGCGGATGCCATCCACAACAATTCTTTTCGGCTTTATGGTGCGCAACAGATGCTCGGCCTCAAGGACGGTTTCGACAACGCCGCGCAACACTTCGATGTGCAGGCTGTTTTCCCGCAGGTAGTCGGCAACGAACAAGCCGGTCGGCCCTTGCAAGCCGTTGATCGCACGTTCAAAGGCTTCGTAGATCCGCTGCACACTCGCTTCGTCTTCCGGGTTCAGCTTTGGCTTTCCGATGTCGACAAGCAGTATGCCGGAAATGAAACATTGCCACAGATGCCGCCAACGGCGCGGCACCGAGCGCGCCAGCGCCACGGGCGTGACGTTCTGCCCGCCGTATCCCATCAAAAGCGCGTCCAGGACGTTCGAGTTCACAAGCAACAGCACGCGGTTGTCGTCGGGCAACATTCGCCGCCGCAGCGCGGTCGCCGCCTTGATGGTGGAGGTGTAGATGCCAAGCAATACCGATTTGATAACCGACAGGTTGTCTTGCTGGCGGTAGATATCGATGTTGCCGCCGTGCGTCTCGCTGGATTCCGCGTCGGCGCAATCGGTAAACGCGATGCCGTGTTCGTCGGCGATCCGAGAAACGATTCCGGTACGCAGCTTGCGGCTCAGATGATTGAATTCGTACTGGAAATTGAAGAATAAAACATTCTTTGGCGCGTACGTGCGGATCAACATCTCGAGTGCGCGCTGGATGCGATAGTAATTCACCAGCGCCATATACAACTCGTGACCGAACATGCGGCCGGTGCAGACATTGTGGAAAACGGTGTTTTCGGCTTCGCCGCTGTCCAGAATCCAGTCATTGGTGTGGTTCAGCAGATCGGTGTGCAAATTGTCCGTTTCCGGCCACGCGGCGAGGCCCGCTTCGTAGTAAAGCGCGTGGCGGCCTTGCGCGACAAGGCTGTACGCGAGCAGCCAGTCGCAGCAAACGATCAGCGTGTCGCCGTCATCGTCCAGCCGGGCGACGTCGCTCTCGGTCTGCACAAGTGCGATCGTCGCATAGGCCGGCTTTAGATCGGGCGACTGCACCGGCATCCCGTATGACCAGTCGTCGGCGACCGTCGGGTACGCGATAGCCGATGCGGCGTTGTCGGGCTTTGCGTTGCTGTGTGAGTCCATGTGTTTCGTCAATGTGATGCTGGTCAGCCGTTCCAGCCGAGAAGCCGGATCTTGCGAATGCAGAATTCCTTCATGGCGGCGCGCGCCGATTTAAGCGCCGGGCGCGGATCGGTGTCCGATGCGGGGACCGCGCCATAGCCTCGGGCAAACGCGGCGCGCAGTTCCGTTGCGTAATTGATCTTGCGCACGCCCAGATCGATGCAGGTGCGAATATCCGCATCCGAAATCCCGGAAGCGCCGTGCAACACGACGGGAATGGAAATTTTTTCGGCAACGCTGCGGAGCGTCTCAAGGTCGAGCTTCGGCGTTTCGGCGTAAAAACCGTGCGCATTGCCAATCGCGATGGCCACGAGATCGCACCCGGTGCCGTCGACAAAACGGATCACTTCGTCGACGTCGCTGACCGGCTGCGAAGCAAGATCGTCAACGGTGCCGACAACGCCGACCTCACCCTCGACCTGAATATCTTGTTCGGCGCACAAGGCGATGATTTCTCTCGTCGCGTCGATGTTCTCGCCAAGCGGCGCGGCGGAACCGTCATACATGATGGATGTGAAGCCGAGCGCAAGCGCACGTTCGACATCTTCCTTCGACTGGCCGTGATCAAGGTGCAATGCGATGCGTGCGTTGGTCCCGCGCGCCACGGCATGCACGGTATCGGCAAGCGTCTGCCAGCCATGCATCGCGGCGGCGGAATGCGATACCTGACACAGTACGGGTGCGCCGGTCTCTGCCGCGGCGTCGCCAACTGCCAGCACCGATTCAAGATTGAAAATATTGAACGCGGCAACAGCAGCCTTTTGCGCACTGGCGTCGATTATGGCATCGCGTCCGGCAATCATCGTCACGCGAAGTACCTCTGCATCCACAATTCCAGATTCATCAGCATCCAGATTTTTTTGCCGTTGTAGTCGTAGTAAGACGTCATGTCGTCGCGCGACAGCAGCTTGCGGACACCGTCGACGTTGATGAAATCGCGAATCCGCGCGCCGGGATCGGTGAGCATCTCGCGGGCGCGTGCGCGCATCACCGTATTGAACCAGCGGTCCAGCGGCACGGGGAAACCCATTTTACGGCGCCAGATAATCGAGTCCGGAATTTTGCCCGCTGCCAGGCGCTTCAGGATGTATTTCGGCGTGTCCAGATTCTCGCTGATGTCGTTGCTGTGCTTGCCCAACGCGAGCAGCGGCGATAGTGCGTTTTTCCAACGCAGTTTATATTTGCCCGGCATGCGGGACGCGAACGCGACGAAGTTATGGTCCAGGAACGGCACGCGGCCTTCGATAGAGGCCGCCATCGTCATCCGGTCGAGGCGGTTCAATAGATTGGGCAGGTGTATCTTGCCCTGCAGGTAGTACATGGTGCGCGAATAGGACGCGTCCCCCGCCGTGTCGAACAATTGCGCCAGATATTGCTCGCTCGCGGGATCGAAATTGCGCCCGGAGAAGCGTTCCATGTTCAACAACTCGTGCTTCTCGGAATTCGTGAACCAGGAATACCTGGAAAGAAAATGCTTCTGCGGCGACGCATGCGTTTTTGATGCGTCGATCCCCATCATGCTGCCGGCACATCTTGCAGCGCCTTCGGGCCATCCGTTCAGCATGGCACCTTTGCGGTAGTCGAGGGGGCTTCTGAAAATTCGTCCGTAACCGGCGAACAGCTCGTCGGCGCCTTCGCCGGACAGCACCACGCTGACATCTTTTTTCATGACTTTCGCCATCGCCAGGAATCCGGCTTCGTGCGGGATCGATGCCGGCTCACCCCGAAAACGGTTCACTTCATCCATGCTGCCGGCAAAGTCGTCGGCTGCGAGAGTGATTTTTGTCGGGTTGATCCCGAGATGGTCTGCCACCGTGTCGACGAACGGGAACTCGTTGTAATCCGCTTCCGGGAAGCCGGCGGCATAGGCATGAATATTTTCGTGCTTCGCTTTCATGAAATGCAGCAACAGGCTTGAATCCAGCCCGCCGCTGATGAAAGCACCCAACGGCACGTCGCTCATCAGCTGCGCGGTCACATTCTCCGACAACAGCCTTTCCAGTTCGTCGAGGTAGTAGGCCTCGCCGCGGTCTTCGCCCGTTTCGGTCGGGATATCCCAATACGTGTTGTCGTGTTCACTGCCGGGGCCATCGAACATGACGCTGTGGCCCGCCAGAACGTCGGTAATGTTTTTGTAAAACGTCTGCGCACCGATGACATAGCGAAAGGAAACGTAGCTGAGTATCGCATCGGGGTTGGGTTCGACCGTGACGCGACTTTGATGGAAGAACGCGTTGTAATCGGACGCGAAGTAAATCCTGTTCCCGGCTTTCATGTAATGTATCGGCTTCACGCCCAGATGGTCGCGAACCAGATAGAGTTTCCTGGCCGCCGCATCCCACAGCGCAATTGCGAAAATACCGGTCAGTCGCGGCCACAGGCTGTCGCCCCACTCTTCATATCCGCGCAGCACGACTTCGCTGTCGGTCTTTGTGTGGAACACGTGCCCTTTGTGCTTCAATTCCTCGCGCAGCGCGGTGTAATTGTAGATCTCGCCGTTGCAGACCATTGTCACGGTGTTCTGGTCATTGCTGTACGGCTGGCTGGGCGCCGACAGATCGATAATGCTGAGCCGGCAAAAGCCGATCGAATGATACGCATCGTTGCTGGCGCCGAATGCATCGGGCCCGCGATAACGGATCGACTCCGCGCCCTTGCGGACCTCTTCATGGTCCGCACTCCCGGCGCTGCCGGAAAAATCGACGAAGCCGAAAAAGCCGCACACGCTCAGGCGGCTCCCGCTTCTTCGTCGTGGATCGCTTCGACGACCGGCGCGGCGTCGGCCAGGTCTTTGTGATCGTCGATCTCGATCCACGAAAGGCCGTGCGCGCTGACCGGATAGACATCGGTGTGCTGCATGATCGATTTGACGGCAAACGTGAACAATTGGTCGACGACGCCGGTATCGACAAGCTCGTCCAGCTTGGCGAACAGCGCCGCAACGCCGGGGCCTCTGAACCGGTATATGCCGAGTGCGTCACCATGTGTCAGTTCCGGCGGGATGACCTTGCTGGCGTCCCGGATCAGGCCATCGACGATGGTCACCTTCATGTTGTCCTCGGGCAGGGGCCCGGTCATCGTGTCGTCGATGCTCATGCAGATATCGTAATCGGCTTCCAGCATGGCAGCGAGAATGCCTTGGTTGAAAATGGTATCGGCGTTGATGGTGATAAAATCATCGGCGACGATGTCCTTGGTCAACCACAAGGAGTACGTGCTGTTCGTCTCGTGATAGATCGGATTGTCGACGAACTTGACGTCGGCATCCGGATACACCGTTGCAATATGGGTCTTTATCTCATCGGCGGCGTGGCCCGTGGCGATGATGATATCGGTGATGCCGACGGCCAGAATCCGCTCCATGATTATGTCGAGCAGACGTTCGCCGTTCACTTGAAGAAGCGTTTTCGGCATGTTGTCGGTCAGGGGTGACAGGCGCGTGCCCTGGCCCGCGGCCAGGATAATCGCTTGTGGTTTGTTCGTCGTACTGGACATGAGTCTGCGGGTTCTTTCGGATTATTGAGCGGAGGTGTTGCGCAAGCGTGCCTGTTCGGCATGAACCGCCAGTCGCGGTGCGGATGCGATCAGTACATCCGCCATTTCATCGGGGCTCATCGGGTTGTCCATATCGAAAACCAAATCCGGCTCTGGCGGGTCCAGATACGGAATATCGACACCGACGACATCGGACATTTCGCCTTTTGATGCCTTGGCGTAAAGGCCCTTGGAGTCGCGGCGCGTGACGGTTTCCAGTGAGCTTTTCAGATAAACCTCGAAATAGCCCGGAAGCGATGCACGGTTCCATGCGCTTAACTCCGGATTGGAATAAAGACTGCCGGCAACGACCACCATGCCTTGTGATGCGACCAGATCGACCAGTGCATGCATCCGATGGAATTGCAGAATGCGCTCTTCCTCCGAATACCCGAGACCCTGACTGAGCGCACCTCTGACACCGTCGCCGTCGAACACCAGAAGCTCGGGCATGAGCGGCTTCAGTTTGCGTTGCACGGCGGCACACAAGGTCGTTTTGCCCGCGCCTGAAAGACCGGTTACCCAGATCACGCTGGCACCGGTTTGCTGTGTAAATTTTTCGGAGGAGGAACTGTTCATGAGTTACAAATTCGCCATGGTTGTTTCGACGCCCTGTCCCTGTTTCGCCAAAATCGCCGCGCGCTTTTTGAACAGCGGCTTCAGGGTTTGGTACGTTTCCCGGTAAAGCTGATAGTGGTCTTCGTAGATCGCGTGCCGCTCCGGATCCGGGTGAATGGTCAGCCGTATACGCGACATTTTTGCCGCGTCGTGGATATCCGTGTAGATGCCGATACCGCGCCCGACGAGCATCGCCGCGCCAAGCGCGGTCGTTTCGAATTCGTCGACCACGGCAATTTCGCGCCCGGTTATGTCGGCTTTCAGCGACTGCACCAAGGCAATGCGCGTCAAGCCGCCGGAGACTCTGATCCGTTTGATCTCGGCACCGGCGTCTTCGATCGCTTCCATCAGATGACGGATCGCGAAGGCCGTGCTTTCGAAGACGGCGCACGCCATGTCGGCGCGACCGTGATAGCGTTCGATTCCGAAAAAGACGCCGCGCGCATCCACATCCCAGACCGGCGCGCGTTCCCCCATCAGATAGGGCAGAAACGTCAAGCCGTCCGCGCCGACCCCGACGCCGCGCGCTTCTTCTTCCATTGCCTGATACGGAAACTCGTCGCGGGAATACAGTGCCTGCTTGGCCCATTCGATCAGCCCGCCGCCCATGTTGTTCGACCCGCCGACAATATATACGCCGTCGTCCGCGAACGGCGTGATCAGCGTCCGCCCGGATGGGTCGTTGATGTTTTTCGGTGTCAGCACGCGCAGTGAACTTACCGTGCCCGACACGTCACATGCTTCGCCGAGATCGGAAACGCCGGAACCGAAGAACGCGCATATCGCATCGTACGTCGATACGATCACCCGCGTATCCGCGCGCAGACCAAGATCGGCCGCGACGCCCGGCAAGACGCACCCGGCGTCCTGGCCGGGAGAAACGGACGGCGGAATCTGATCGTCGCGAATGCCGATTTCGGCGAACAATGCGCTCGGATAGGTTTTGCTGTTGGCGTCGTAGTGAAATTTCTGTGCGTCGAAGTGATCGGTGATCACCTCGCCCGTGAACTGCGCGATGACATAGTCGTTGGGCGACAGATAGAACCGCGTTTTCGAGAATACGTCCGGCTCTTCGTCCTTCAGCCACATGATTTTGGGCAGCATCAGCGACGGATTGGACTCCAGTCCGGTGATCTCCTTGACCTCGGCGAACGCCGCTGCCTTCGAAAGCGCCTGCGCCTGCGCTTCGGCGCGCCGGTCGGAAACCATGATCGCCGGACAAAGGGCTTTAAGGTCGTCGCCGACCGCGACCAGGCAGCTCGACGATGCAGTGACCGTGATATAGCGGACGCGCTTGGCGAGGTTCCGCTTCGACAGCACCTCGCGGATCGTTTCCTGCGCCTTGCCCCACCATTCTTCCGGGTCCTGTTCGACGCGGTCGTCTTTCAGCGACGTTTCGAGCAGCCTGGACGAGAATGCGAGTTTCTCTCCGCGCCAGTCGAAGACGATGCTGCGAATGCTCTTCAGCCCCAGATTTACGATAAGTAGCAGGTCGTCCATGGTTTCCGTCTGATGTCTCCGGGTGGTGCTCAAACGCCGGGTTCGATGCAGTGTTTCTGCTCGTAGGCGCGGCAGTGGGCGATAAATTTCTCAAACAGGTCGGCATCGAGAGCCTCGCGAATTTTGTCGAGCTTGGCGCGGCGGTTCTCGATCTTGAGCACGCGCGGCACGCGCAGCTTGCCGAACGCTTCGTTGACGTTCGGATGGAGCGTCGTGTCCAGCCAGGTGCCGACCTTTTCAAGCTCCGGGCGCGGGTCGACGGCGATTTTCTCGAAGCAAAGCTCGTAAACCTGGGCGCGCTGCGCCGCGTCGAGACGTGCCAGCGTGTTGTCGTTCAATTCGTTGAGGTGAATGACGGAACGGACGATCCGGGTCATCGGATTGGCGTGCTTGTAATCCTCGGCGAAATCGACGGCAAACCACGGCACCGGCTCGCCGTTGATCTCCGGCACCGGCCAGAACGAGAGCGGGTCCTTGCCCCAGCGCTCACCCCAGCCGCGGCGGTTCCAGGAGTCGCAGACGTCGACCGGATGGCGGACCGTCAGAAGAATGCGGAGCTTCGGGAACGCGGCGAACCACAGATCGGCCATCGGCAACGAATGGTGCGCCATGAAAGAAGAGATGCGCCCCTCGCTGTTGAACTTGTCGACGGCGGCGTGATGTTCGGGACCGAAGCCGCGGGCGATGATCTTGTCTGCGTTCAAGGACTGGTAGACCGAATGCTGATCGCTCATCCGTGTGTTCAGATGCCGGCCGACCATGCGCGCGTAAGTGCAATCGTCGACCGTCATCCGCAGAAACGCGGCGGCGGAATCGAATTCCATCAGGCCAAGCCACCACAGCATGGGAATCTGATCGACGGGATTGCTGATCTGCAGGTAGTCGACACGTTCCAGGTCGGAAACGAGCGGCGCCGTCATGGCCCGTCCCGAACGGGTGAGCCCGTCGAAAATCAGAACGTTTTCGCAGAGCGTGTCGGGAAAATACAGTTTATGCTTCAAGTCGAACTCCGGCTTACTGACTCAGAAATCTTTTCAACAGGGCAAGACCGACGGCGGCGCTTTTTTCCGGATGAAACTGCACGCCGGTCATGTTGTCCCGTGCGACCGCCGCGGTGATCCGCTGCCCATCGTAATCGGCGACGGCCAGAACGTCGGCGCCGTCATCGGGGGCGGCGTGATAGGAATGCACGAAATAAACTTCCGCGCCTTCCGGCGTATCGGCGAGGGCCGTGCCCTCCCAGGTGCCGTGCGCCGGGTGGATTGCATTCCATCCGATATGCGGCACCGTGTGCGGCGTGCCGTCGGCGGCAGCGTCGGGGATCGCGGTGACGCGGCCGTCGATGAAACCAAGACCGTCGTGCAGACCGAACTCCTCGCTTTTCGACATCATCAGCTGCATGCCGATGCAGATGCCCAGAAACGGCTTCCCGGTTTTGACGAACGCGTGCAGGGCGTCATCCAGATGGCTCTCCGACAGTGCTTTCGCCGCTGCGCCGAAGGCGCCGACGCCGGGCAGAACTACATAGTCCGCGTTTGCCACGTTATCCGGATCGGCACTGAGATTGTACGAAGCACCGCAATGCTCCAGCGCGCGCGATACGCTCAGGATATTTCCCATCCCATAGTCGACGATGGTGACCGTCGCACTCATGGATGACGTACCGCAATGCCGGCGGCGGTGGCGCCGGCGCGAATTTCGGCAAGGCTCAATTTCTTGTAGTGCAGCATGTGCGCGATGGCGACGGCCTGGACACCGCCTTCGACGATGGCGTCGGTCATGTGTGAAACCGCCCCCATGCCGCCGCTGGCGATCACCGGGATCGTCACGGCATTGCAGACTGCGCGTAACAGCTCGATGTCGAAGCCGCGGCACGTGCCTTCCTGGTCGACGGACGTCAGCAAAATTTCCCCGGCCCCCAGATCCTGACCGCGCCGCGCCCATTCGACGACGTCCATGCCGGTGTGCTCGCGGCCCTGATCGCAATATGCTTCCCAGCCGTCGCCGCCGGAACGCCGTTTTGCCTGGATCGACAGGACCATGCACTGCGAACCGAAAGCCTGCGCGATTTCGCCGATCAATTCCGGACGGCGCGTTGCCTCGGTGTTGACGGCGACCTTGTCGGCCCCGGCGCGGAGCATTTCACGGACATCGTCGACGCTGCGAATGCCTCCGCCCGCGGTGATCGGGATGAACACGTTTTCCGCAGTCGATGTCACCAGATCGATAATGGAATTGCGCTGGTACAGGCTGGCGACGGCATCGATATAGATGATCTCGTCGATGCCCTCATTATAATAACGCAACGCGAATTCCTGCGGCGCGCCGAGTTTGCGCAACCCTTCAAGATGCACGCCCTTGATCAGGTTGGGCGCCTTGACGTCAAGGCGCGCGATAATGCGGGTGTTGGCCACGGGTGTTTCGGCTCAGTCGTCGAAGACGGTTGCACGGCGCGCCCAGGCGCCGTTCTCGTGTTTCCAGATGTGCGGCGAGCGGAAGTTGTCGCACAGCCGTTCGAAGTATTCGCGGTCCATGACGGGTTGTTCGAACATCTGCGATGCGACCGGGAACTCATTCTCCGGGATCGACAGATACGTCAGGATTTCGTCGAAGAAGCGTTCGGGAAACTCCCCGTCGTAGCGGCGCACCAATGCAATGCCTTCTTCGCGGTCGATGTCGTCCGAGCGGATTTCCTGCGCCGCGTCATATGTCGCGCGACCGATGCCGAACTTCACGAACGTGGTGTAATAGTGGAAGTCGTCGATCCGGTCGTCGATGGAATTGTACTTGCTGTATGTCCCAGCGGTGCGTTCGGGCGACGGCTCGAAGCCGCCGTGCGTCTGCGAATAATAATAGCAGCTCTGCGGATGCCATTTCAGATAGTAGCCGAGGTAGTGTACTTCGGTGCCCTTGTCGGCAAGCTGGTTCGGGTCGGCCGGCATGTACGTCATCAGTTCGGCGCGGCTGATGCCGAAATCGCTTTCAAGTTCGGCCACCGACACGCCGCCGATCTTTACTTCCGACATGTCCGCCGTCGTGTAATAGGAACTGTCGCGGGTCGGCTTGGCGGCGTCGGCCTTGGCGTTGCCGTACTCGGCCTCGTTCTCGCCGTAAAACACCAAGGGCACGTCATACAGAAGCGACATCTTCGGCGCGATGTTCTTCTGGCCGAGAATGAACGGCTGGAACGGGTGCAGCAGAATGTCGACGGCAAGGCGCGTCAGCAGCCGGTGCACGCGGCCGTCGGGGGTGAACAACTGGTTGTCGAAACCGGCATGAATCCAGCGCTGAAAATTGCGCCAACCCCAGTCGGTATAGATATGCGGCGCCCACGTCACGGTCAGCGGATGCATGTCATATTCGTGCTTCAGAACATGCGCCGCATAGAAACTGTCCTTGCCGCCGGATCCCGGCACGATGCAGTCGTAACGTCCGTCGGTGCGGCGATGACGGTCGCACAGCTCGCGCAACTCGGCTTCGCGCGCCTGCCAGTCGACATCGGTTTTCTGTTCGGCGACGCGGCAGGCATCGCAGATGCCGTCTTCATCCAGATTGATCGTCTTCTTGCTGTCGCCGGCGGTATTCTTGAACTCGATCGACGAACTTGGCCGTTGGTTCGAGATGACGCAGCGTTTGCAAAAGGCGACCTCTGACGGCAGACCGTATTTCGCTTCCGGCGCCACGGCGTCGGGGCTGAACGGTACCAGGTCGATATCTTTCGGGGCGGGTATTCTGCTCATGATGGAATGCGTTTCTCCGGGAATGCGGTCTTGTCTTGGATGATCACCACGCGGTCCAGCCGCCGTCGACGACGACCATCTGACCGGTCATGTAGCTCGCGGCGTCCGATGCCAGGAACACCACCGCGCCGACCATCTCGTCGACATCGGCCATGCGGCCCAGGGGCACGCGCGAGCCGTAGTTGGTTTGAAAGGTTTCGTTCTGGCCGGACTCGATGCCGCCCGGCACCAGCGTATTGACGCGGATACCTTGCTCGCCCCAGTACGTCGCCAGGTAACGGGTCAGCTGCACGACGGCGCCTTTCGACGCGGCATAGGCCGCCGGCGTCGTGATCCGGCAACCCATGTATTCCGAACCTTCGTAAATCCGGAAGTCGGGGCCGACCAGCCCATAGGTCGACGCCGTCTGGATGATCGAGCCGCCGCGCCCCTGCGCGACCATCTGCTTGCCGACGGCTTGTGCGACCAAAAACATGCCGTCGATGTTGACGCTCATGACCTGCCGCCAGACGTCGAAATCGAAATCCTCGAACGGCACGAAGAAGTCGCGCGGGTCCTTCGATTTCGATGCCGCATTGTTATGCAGGATATCGACGCCGCCGAAATGCGCGACGGTTTGTGCCGTCATGTCCTGTACAGCGGCCTTGTCGGCAACGTCGCAGGCAATGCCCAGCGCCTTCACGCCGAATTCCTCAGCAAGCGCCTCGGCCTGTGCTTCGGCGGCGGCGGCGTCCAGATCGACAACCGCGATGTTGGCGCCATAGGCGGCCAGCCCGCGCGTGATGCGTTTGCCCTGCAGGCCGGTGCCGCCCGTGACAAGCGCGGTCTTCGATGAAAGGTCGAACAGGTTCGATAGGTCTTTTTCGCTCATGCGTCCGTGTCCTTGCGGTTCATGATGAATTCGACGAACGCGAAGTCGGTTTCACTGTCGATGTCGATGGATCGTTCTTCCGGCATCTCGAACAGGATCGTGTTGTCGCCGAGCACGTAATCGTTGTCCGAAAACAGCGTCGCGCGCTTCCACACGAAGACCGACGCGTTGAGGTCGAAGCACCGCGGCGCATCCTGGCGGCGTGCGATCGGCTGCGCGGGCTTCTTGGCCAGCTCGATGCGCCCGTCGGATTGTTCCTCGACAAGATTGAAGTACGGCGACCGGCGGGCCGGCATGCCGGTCAAAAGATTGTCGGCATCGCTGGCTTCGAGTTTTGCGACCGCGCCCCGGATATCGTCCAGGGACCGCAGTGGCGCCGTCGCATCCAGATCGACGATGGTATCGAGTGTCACCCCGGTCCGCGCCTCGACCTCGGCCGCGCAATGGCGGATCGCCGGCACCTTCGGCGCGGTGTCGTTGGCCAATTCGGCCGGACGCTCGATGGCGAAGTCGGCACCCGCGGCCTTGCCTGCGGCAAGAATATCGGCACTGTCGCTGGATACCGCCACCCAGTCGAAAACGCCGCTCGCGCGGGCCTGTTCGACGGTATGCGCAAGCAACGGCTTGCCCGCCAGCATACGCAGGTTCTTGCCCTTGATCCCCTTGGACCCGCCACGCGCGCAGATCACGGCCAGCCGTTTCATGCCTGCACCCAGTTGCCGGAGCCGGCGGCGTGCTCGCAGGCGTCAATCAGACGCATGACCTGAAGCCCCTCGGAGATGTTGCAGATGATCGCGTCGTTGCCGGAAACCATTGCTTCGTGCTGGGCGCGATAGGTGTCGTTGCGTTCGGTCGTAAAGGTTTCGACGCCGTCGTCGGTTTCGACCGTACCGGCGGCAAGGTCGAGGCGCACCGATCCCTTGTCGGTCAGCGCCATGATGTCGCGCCGTACTTTGCTGTCGAGATAGTTGATTCCAAGCGTCACCGACGGCACCCTTTCCGTTTCCATGATCACCGAGAATACATCGTCGCTGTCGATGCCGAGATTGCCGAAGGTGCCACCGATGGCGGCAACGCGCCGCCACGCGCCGAACAGCCAGAGCACGTAGTCGAGTTCGTGCGACAGATCGCGGAGCACGCCGCCGCCCTCGGCACGGATTGCCGAATAGCCTTTGCGAAAATCGCTGCCGGGCCGCCAGTCCGGCAGATAGCTGCCGGCGTATACGGTGACGGCGCTGACGGCGCGCGTGGCGACGATTTCACGGAACCTGAGCAACGCCGGATGAAAGCGCAGATTGAATGCGACCTTGACCGTGTCGAACCCTTCCGGCGGGTTTTCGCTGCCGGCATCATAGACCGGTTTCTCGATCAACACTTTGCCGGTAAATCCGGTCTGCGACAGAGCTTCGATGTCGCCGCGATGTTCGACGGTTCGGCTGGCGACGACGACGTACGCGGGCGCGAAGTCCTGAACCGCAGCCTCGATGCTTTGATAATGATCGGCGTGGTCGATGTCACGGCGGCTGACCACGGCAACGTTATGGCCCAGCGCCCCGAGCACGTCTACATGACGTTTGCCGATGGAGCCATATCCGATAACCAGCGCCTTCACTTGTTGCGCCCCGCGATGACGTCCGATTTGGCGCGCTCAAGGTCGTCGATGCGTCCGATGTCCAACCAGTATTCATGGATCGGGAACGCAGCGGTTTCTTTGCCGTCGGCGATAACGCGCTCGAATACCTGTGTCATGTCGGACCGCTCGCCGTGCGGGATCGACGCGATGACGTCAGGGTCGAGCACATAAATACCGGCATTGACGAAAAAGCGGTGCAGCGGTTTTTCGTCGATCGACACGATGCGCTGGTCTTCGGTGCTGACGACGCCGAACGGCACCTGAAAATCATATTCGCGGACACACATCGTGGCGCAGGATTTTTGTTCCGCATGAAAATCGAGCAGATCCTTGAAGCTGGTCCGCGTTACCAGATCGCCGTTCATGACGATGACCGGCTGCGTCGGCGCGTCGGACAATAGCGTCAGCGCACCGGCCGTGCCCATGCGCTGTTCTTCTTCCAGATAGCGTATGTTTACGTCCCACTGCGAACCGTCGCCGAAGTGATCCTTGATGGCATCGGAATGATAATTCACGGCAATGTAAAAATTGCGGAAGCGCTGTTCGACAAAACTTTCGAGGATCGATTGCAACAAAGGCTTGTCGCCGATCTGCAAAAGCGGCTTCGGCGTGTTTTCGGTCAGCGGGCGTAACCGTTCGCCGAGCCCGCCGGCCATCAACACAACCCAATTTTCAAGCGGCGCATCGTCACGGACAAGCTCGTCCAGCGTAATCAGCCCAGTCAGCGCGCCGTCGGCGTCAATGACCGGGACGTGCATGATCTGCAGTCCGGTCATCAGCGCGCGCAAGGCATCGCGGTCACTGTCGTCGACCGCAGTGCGGGGGCTTTTGTTCATGACTTCGTGCACGGCGGCATTGATGGTGACGCCGCGCAACAGGCCGCGGCGGATATCGCCGTCGGTCACGGTGCCGACAAGCTTGCCGTCGTCAAGCACAAGACAGATCTTTTGCGCATTGCGCTCCAGCATTTGCGCTGCATCGGCAACGGTGCCGTCGGTTGCGATACATAGTTCTTTGTAAGGACTCATAAGGGCGTTCTTACTTTAAATGGACTTGGCCGGTACGCCGCCGACTCGTTCGCCGTCGGCAATGTCGTGGATCACACAGGCGCCGGCACAAACCATCGCATCCGCACCGACGGCACGATTTTCGATGATAACGGCCCCGGTGCCGACATGCGCGCCGGTGCCGATGTGCACGGTGCCGCCGAGAACCGCGCCCGGGGCAATGTGGACATGGTCTCCGATGCGGCAGTCGTGATCGATCGACGCGCCGGTATTGACGATGGCGTTGATGCCGATGTGTGCGCCCGGCTGTACGATCGCACCGGCCATGATCTGCGCGCCGTCGGCAATTTCCGCGTCCGGCGACACCCAGGCCGACGGATGAATGCAGCGCGCAAACCCATATCCCCGCGCGGCAAACGTCTCATATATGTGGCGGCGCGCAGGTGCGGGGCGCGTCGTGCCGACGCCGACGACAAGCTGCACGTTTTCCGGTGCGTGCGCGTCGATGACATCGTCGCCGCCCAGTACGGAAAGGCCGAGAACGTGTTCGCCATGGCGGGCGGGCTCGGCGTCGGTCAGCCCGAGGACTGTCGCGCCGGTGGCGATCAGCAGTCCTGCCAGCACCTTGGCATGTCCGCCGGCGCCGATGATGATGACCGGTAAACCGGCGCTCAAAGCAGGTCACCTTTCTTGAGTGCGCGCGGCGCGGGGCGGCCGATGTGTTCCCAGTAATGCATCGGCGACGTACCGCTGCCGGGACGCATGGCGCCAAGGGATTGCGCGGTAAGTTCGGCACCCTCGGCAACATCGTCGAGCGCGGTCAGACTTTTGCGTACGACCCGCCGCGTATCGGCTTCGATCTCGCAGGGTGTTTTGATGCCGTCGCCAAGCGCCGTTTCGACGGCCCGTATATCGCGGATCAACGCGCCGAGCGCATCCGGCTCCAATGATGCCTTGTGGTCCGGACCCGGCAACGAGCGATCCAGCGTAAAATGTTTCTCGATGACGTCGGCGCCGAGCGCCGCTGCTGTCAGTGATGCGGTATCGCCTTCGGTGTGATCGGAAAATCCGGTCTTCAGCGCGAAGGTGTCACGCATCGTGACCATGGCGGCGACATTGGCGTCGGCCAGTGGCGTCGGATAGGCGCTCGTACAATGCAGAACCGTTACCTTGTCGTTCAGCGCTTTTTGTCCGTCCGCCCCGTCGAAGGCGGCGGCGAAGGCATCCAGCGACGGCGTCTCGTTTCCGCCCGTCAGGCCGAAAGCCAGCACGCCCAGTGCAGCGCGGACTTCATCCAGCGTGCTCATGCCCGTTGACAGGATGATGTCTCTGCCGGTGCGGGCGATTTCCAAAAGGAACGGCCCGTTGGTGACCTCGCCGGACGGGACCTTGATGGTTTCAAGTCCCAGCTCGTCGTTCAAAAAGGCGAGGCTCACGGAATCGAACGGCGTCGACAGAAAGGCAATGCCATTGTCGATGCAGTAATCGCGTAGCTCGAAATGCCACGCACGCGGCAATTCCAGTCGCCGCAGCATTTCAAGCTGGGATTCTTCGGCGTCCGTGGTTTCGTTCTGGTACGCCGCCTTTGGCGCGCTTTCGCTGGCCAGCGCATCGGCGTTGAAGGTCTGAAACTTGACGGCGTCGGCGCCGGCTTCGACGGCGGCGTCGATCAGGCGAAACGCCATGTCCTTGTCGCCGTTATGATTGACGCCGGCTTCGGCGATGAAGAACACGCTCATGTCAGCGAATGTCCTTGATGATCTGGAAGGCTTCCGCTGCATCCAGACCGGCCTGGCCGCCGCGGACGTGCGCCAGGGCACGGATGTTGCGTTCCGAGCGAGGAAACGGCGG
>Ga0209578_10000362_pt1 | contig 62644 bp, 56 predicted proteins | sample tdAd472_FD_187127 | JGI IMG/M metagenome (GOLD analysis project Ga0209578, IMG submission 187127) | Marine sediment microbial communities from the Atlantic coast under amendment with organic carbon and nitrate - tdAd47.2 (SPAdes)... | ecosystem: Environmental > Aquatic > Marine > Coastal >...
TGTGCCAAGGCTTGAATCTCCCTATTATTACAGTGTTTGGTTGCACATCCATTGTACCAACTTGTTGAGATTCAGGCCTTTTTAATTCAAAGTTATGGGACAGCAGTGGTCCTGTTTAGAGGTTCATGTCTCGTAGGCTTCTTCCGGCCAAATAGCCGACCTTGATATTTATTCACTATGGCGAAGGTGCTGGAAATCTAGCTATCCTCTCGCCGCCTGCAATGCCACCAACCCATACCTCTTCTCCAACCTGGATGGCAACAGTCCCCAGTATCAATAGCTCGTTGGAGGGGTAACGGACTATCTCCCTTGCAGTAAGTTCCTGTGGATTGACTTTGGAAACGCGAGATGTAACTCCATCACATTGACCCTGGCCGAGGCATTCAATAATGGCACTTTGTGTTGCTCCTACATGTCCTGCGGCAAACAATGAGCCATCCGGGGCCCAGCGTACGTTGTCAACGTGGTGACCAACGTTCACTGCATCCGATTGCACCGGATCCTCGCCACGCGAAAGTCTAATCAATGACTGCGTACCCCAGCCACCAATATAAAACCAGCGTCCATCTGGTGATACCTCGATCCCGTTTGGGCCAGAAGTCTCGCTGCCTGGTACCATTTCCCACCCGGAAACCGATTGCCATTCCCAAAGTTCCCCAGCAGGTAACTGAAAGTTGGTGACTGCAAATCCTCCTTCCGGCAAGGCCGCAACTGAGTTGAGGCTAACCGCTTCCGGAGCTACTACGCAGCCGATCCAGGTCAGAGACGGTGAATTCCCACCAACATCGACCTCGAAGACTTCAATCGCCTCCCGCTCCCCATGCCGTACGACGTAGAGCGTGTGGGTCCCGTTGTTGCCAGGGCGTAGACTGATGCCGTGTGGTCTGAACAAACCCGATATCGGTCCCGGGCACGAGCTGTATGTAGCTGTATCAAGTCGAGGAATTGAAGATTCGATTGGGTACAGCGTCGTCGAAACATAGTCGCGCACATCAACCAGATAAATATAACCGTCGTCCTCCATACCCGAGGCGATGACCCAGGGTGACTGTGGGATTGCTATTAAGTCTTCTGGACTAACAGGCCCGCACAAGAACTGGATACTACCGTCCGGGTCGCATCCCCCGGCATTCTGCCCGGCAGCTCCTTGCAGATATAGTGTGCCCGCTAGCAGCAGGAATAATTTTGATAGTTTCATAGCACCTCGCCAAATATGATCACTTTCTTTATTGGCTCTGATTTCGGTAAACAGCCGACATTGAGCCGCTCGTTATGTGCTGGCCTTGTTCTGAAATTCACTTCGTTTATCAAGGATTGGTGCAATTTCTAAGAGCTATGGCAAATTTTTAGTTTTAACAAGCTCCTCCTCCAATACTTTGGGAATTTCAGGAGTAATGACTACAAATATTTGTGGCGATAAACCTTTCCCTCCAGGAATTCTTAGTATTGCGGTCGCCCAAATTAACCGCACCTGGTAGTCAATATCAAACACCAACTCACTATCATGAAATTGCATTACATTTTAAGCTAGTACTGTCAGTCTCCTATCCGATCCCAATGCTAGATTACTAAACATATATTCCAGAAAAGAGCCTGCTTTCGGCTAATTATAGTCAGTCTCGCTTGCGGATGTAGTGCTTTCTAAGAAGCTGATTCAGCAGAATTTGAGTATTAGTAAGTTCAAATCCTAGATGCTGATCTAGGCCGCCAAACAACCGATCACCGCCTCCAAGTAATATAGGTATCTCAGTAATGATTATTTCATCGATCAGGTCTTCGCGCAGAAATTGCTGTATTGTCATGCCACCATCAATATATAAATTTTCAAAGCCTTGGCTCTTTGCAAGCTGAATAATCTCAATGGGTGTACCGTTTGCTAATTGAACATATGCATCAAACTCTTCAGGTACCGTCTTCAAGGTAGTGGTAAGTATGATCCCTGGCTTCGGATAATGCCATCCAGTTCCAAACTCTAACAGCGTTTCGAATGTCTTTCGTCCCATCACAACAGCGTCAACTCTTTCCATGAATTTCGAAAATCCCAGGTCATCACCTTCAGGGATAGGGACATAACTCATCCAGTCCATTTTGCCATCGGCTGCTGAAATATGGCCATCAAGGCTGGTTCCTATATATACGATGTTACTCATCTGAATTTTTGACTTTTCATCATGACAGCAATTGATCATTTAGATGTAAGGTCGTGCGGAAGCAATCAAACCCCACCATAAATTTAGTAACAATAGAATTGTTACTTTTTTGGTCATCATTTTATTTTGGAAACTGTCCTCTTCTTTATGTAATGACAGGTAAAAGTTTCATTGACTAGCTAAACTGGTGTTGCACTTTCGATTATGACCGGTTCGCAGCGTCGTAATAACCCCTTTTAGTAATATTTCAGGAATTTTGCAGTCTTAGGCTAGATTAGGATTAAAGTAGGATCAATTTGCCAGAAAACTTCGCTGGGACTGAAATGGCCCGGTTCCACACGAAAAACCGCCTATGATGAGAGTACATCTGGGCAAACGAATAAACTCCCGAAATCGACGCGTAACGGGAATAAGACTTAATCATCCAGTTCTAATGATGCATTGAACTAGGATATTAGTCGCTCAGAGTAACCTGTATTTCTAGAGAGCCGAACAAAAAAGCGGTTGAGAAGCCCATTTAACACTCCTCTCAACCGCTGTAGTATTACCTGAGTTTTACTCTTGATTCAGGGCGGCAAACCAGGCAGTCCGTAACTCAGCTCGTGGTCCGTTCGGGTAATATTAGTCTCGTACTCTTCAAGCAGCTCGCTAACTTTTGCAGTAAGCATTGCAGCTTGTTGCGGACTAAGAGCGCTAAATGGGCCTGGACCGTCCAGTGACGCCATATTGGCGAGTGGCGTCAGGGCAAAAAACTCCCCATTCTTACCGCCTTGTACAGTCTGGAAAACAGAGGTGCCTCGACCGCCCGATGCGGACAACGCCGGCAGTATCTCTTCATTCCACAAGGCTACCCACCGTTGTTCCATCCCCGACTTCAATTGAAATCGTACAACTACTCTATAGTCAGCATTTGGTGCCGCCGGCATGCTCATGTCGGGACGCGAAACGCGAGCCCGTTCTCTCTACCTCTCGGCATGAAGTTTTCTCGATGGATTGCACGAAATCGGTCCGCTTCATTCGTTTTAAGTATAAGCTGATTGACTTGAATTAGCTGAGGCTCAGCCTGTTGAGCTATCACCTGACTGGAATAGCTACCGATTGCCGCAAGGACAGCGAACGCTACTAGATATATCTTCTTCATAAACTAACTCCACTATTTTTAAATTTTCGTTTTCGTCATGCTTGTTGATAAAAACGGCACAATATCCAGACATCACTTTTAGAGCTAACGAGATGGACCCGCACCATCGACGTCAAAGTTCCAATGAGAACTGCAAGAACATTTGAGGGGACAGAGTGGAGTGGGCAGAATGTGAAAGCTATAGTTTGTTAAAACCATGTGGATACATACAGTGCTATTGTTATCTCAAGCGAGGAGATTTCATTTTTGAAATCGTTGGTTTTTGCGGCTGCTGTTCAACACGGATACTTTCATCAGTTCCGGTCTCACTGCAATCACTGGAAAATCATCATCGAACTTGGTATACGTGCCGGATAGTGGGATTTGGAGAAATACAATTTGGGAACAAGAATGATCAGGATAAAGAGCTACTAAAGATCTGGATAGCGAGAGGTAGGTAACAAGATGAATCCGCAGGATATATTGATCACTATAGCCGAGGGCTGGCAGGCTTTTCCGGTCTTGTTGCCGCGTTCACTCACAAGTCAGATCGAGGGTGGAGATCCGACCAGAAAACACGAATAGTGTTTCTCATTGCTCTTTCATTTGGAATGATAGTCACTTCCTTACTGCCATTCGCAATTTCAGATTGGTCCAGTGAAGCATCTCATATATGGGGCATTCCAATGGTATTGTACAGCACGCTAGTCCTGGCCCTTCTGACTTACTGGGTTATCGTATCAAGAAAGAATGGTTACACAATTCAATTTCCGTATGCCTCGTACCCCATTATGCTGATCGGTGCGATTTTGCAACTACTGGTACTGCTTAGCGGACTTGGTATCTTATTGCCGTATTCACCAGGTCTGTTTGTGCTAGGGTTTCTCGGAATTTTCGTGTTCGCTGCAAATGTGTTCTTAGCACTCTTAAACACAATATGGGAGTGATGGCTAAAACAGAGGCTAAAACAGCGGCAGAATTATTTTCCTATTTTTCATTTTCTATAACTGGCAAAGATCAATTAGTTAAATATGCCCCTTTTTCACTGCTTACGCTTCTGGTTGAGACTTCAACTGGTGCGCGCTACAACCAGCTGCATTGATTATTCTCACAACTATGTTGACTGCTACACTAGATAAAGTTTACGGTGACTGGGGTATTGCGAAGATTTTGACGGGTAGCCGTTAAAATATTTCATTCCGATTAGAGGATTTCTTTTTGACATTTTCTGATAGCTGATCTCGCCATAGTCTTCTCAAGCGGAATTGCGTAATCGTTTGAGCGTCCGAAAAAATTAGTAAATCAAGGAGCGCGACATGTTAAATCGTATTTCGTTTAAACTTTGCTTAACACTTTTTCTATCCTTTTTTGCCTGCTATTCGGCAAACGCGCAGCAGATGCCGCCTGGAGGCATCATTGTGAATACCACCTGCGCTATCACGCATGGCCATACCGTCGATGAAGTAATGACGGTCGCTCGTGCCATCAATTACACAGATGAAGGTCCGAATCTGGTTTTCTACAGGCGCCCCATGTCCGGGGGAAATTTTCCGGCTAATTTTCTTTTGCGTACTGTTTACTGGGACAGCGTAGAGCATTGGGCCAATGGCACCGGGCCAGGATCATCCGGTCCGCGCAACCATCTGGCGAAACTGCTGGAATGCGACAATGTTAATCGCAGCTTCTGGATAAACCGCAACGTAGGCCAGGGAAATGCCTATGGGGGCGGAGAGAATGACGAGGCACTCATGGCGGCTCGTAGATGTCGAATGAGACCCGGTAGCACTATGGAGCAGCTTTACACGACGCTGAGTGAAATAAACGCACCATACGCGCAACAGGGCGATTCTACTTTGTTGCAATTCTCGCAGCGATTTATAGGCCCCAGCGAGGGTGTCGACATGGGAACTCTGGTAACTATTCGTCTGGTCGGTGAGGATGCAATGGGTCTCGCCAGGAGGCTCGATAGTTCCATCAAGTACGTTGGTACACCCGCCGATTCACCGGTTGAGAATTGTGGTGACTGGGTGTTATTCGCCAGTCACGTGGCACATTTCGGGCAATAGCCGTTGGTCTAATCAGGGGGCGAAGGGCGGTAACCCGCTCCTTGCTTCCCTGATTGACTGACCAGATAAAAGTAGGCAGAAAAGTAAGAGCAAAGGTAAGAATAAGAGCAAAAGCAAAAAGTTTAGGGAAGTGCCCGCTTCTGGTCGCCCTCCGACTAGTTCTGAAGAAAACACCATCCGCTGTATATAAAACCATGGTTCGTAAAGCCCATATTGCGAGTGGATCGATTTAGCTAGCATGGCTTCAATCTGCAAACCCTAATTTGATCGCACAATGTGATTTCTTTAGTCTGACCAAGGTGAAAAATAAATTTCCAAAATAATAATTGGGTTAGTTTCCATGAAGAACACGACAGTCCTGATAGTGCTTCTATTCACGGTTATTTTTAGCAGTTCAGCTTCTACTTTTCCGTCTGTGTTTCCTACGGGCACGACGATTTTCGATCCGGAGCAAACCTGGAGCGGTTACACGATCTTCGACGGCCCCGATGGCCATGGAGCCCTCCTTATCGATATGAACGGCAACGTGGTCAAGCAGTGGACGGAGATATCCAGCGTGCCGGGGCCGTTCCGAGTCTTTCCTGGAGGTTATGTGATGGGCGGTGACGTGCCAAGGCGGCCGCACCAGGAGGCTATCGCGCTAATTGAGCTGGACTGGTTTGGTAACGAGGTCTGGCGCTATGACCGGATGGAACAGGTGAGAACCCAGGAAACTGAAAACGACGACGGCGAAAAAGAAGGTGGAGAGCTGGTGTGGTCGTCACGGCAGCATCATGACTGGCAACGGGAAGGAAGCCCCGTGGGCTATTACGCGCCCGATATGGAGCCACAGGTCAATAGCGGCAAGACACTGGTATTGGCTCACAAGAATGTCACAGTGCCAGACATTTCCCCCAAGCGTCTTGAGGACGACTATATCTACGAATTGTCATGGGATGGCCAAGTTGTTTGGGACTGGCTGGCCAGCGATCATGTGGATGAGTTGGGATTTTCTGAAGACGCAAGAAATGCAATCCATCGATCAGTGCAGTTTAGCGAAGCCCGAGAGAGTGCGGACTGGCTGCACATTAACTCAGCAACCTATTTGGGGTCCAACAAGTGGTATGACGACGGAGACCTGCGGTTCCACCCTGACAACATTATGATAAGCAGCCGAACGGCGAATATCATTGCGATCATAAACCGTAATGGCAACATAGCCTGGCGTATGGGGCCGGACTATACTGAGAACCGTCAACTTGCCAAGATCGGCCAAATTATCGGCCAGCACAACCCTCATATCATCCCTGAAGGTTTACCCGGCGCCGGCAATTTGCTGGTATTCGATAACGGCGGCCAGGGTGGCTACGGGTTTGCAAATCCCGCCAGGCCTGACGGAACGATTTCCATGACGCGGGACAGCTCTCGCGTGCTGGAAATCAACCCGGTAACATTCGAAATTATTTGGGAATATTCTTTGCGTGGAACCGAGCGTTTTCAGTTCTACAGTGCTTACGTCAGTAATGCCCAGCGGCTGCCTAACGGCAACACCCTGGTCAACGAGGGTATGGACGGACGCATTTTCGAATTGACTGCAGAAAAGGAAATTGTCTGGGAATATGTTAGTCCGTACTTTGATGATAGCGATGTCAGAACACACAGAATATTCAGGGCGCATCGCGTTCCCTATGAATGGATTCCGCAGCTGGAGCAGCCGATTGAACTTCCGGTGATCCCGCCAGATCTTAGTACTTTTCGGATTCCAGCTCAGTCTCAGTAAACAGAATTTCGAGGAAGCAGTACACTACAAGCCAGGCCTATGCACAGATTTACAGCAACTTTCCTGCTTCTTGTGGCGGCTTCCTGTGCCGCAGTGCGTCCTTCAGAACCACTTGTCAACCAAATACGTGAGGCGCCGCGGTACCGTGTTTCCAGCTACGCCACCGATACCTTTGGTACACGGTTTACCAGTGCCATGGAAAGTGGGGAGCACAGCTACGAAGGCAGTAGCGAAGAGAACAACGGCATTATTTACGCCTGTCGTGCAGGCCATATTGACCTCGCCCACTTGCGAAAGGCGGCTGACTGGACGGCATTTCTGGCAGAAAGAACCTACTTGCAACTACTGAATGGTCAGACTGATTTCAGCTTCAAGTTTTATGAGCCTTCCATCTATCACGTGCAGGTCACTTATCCGGACAATTGGAATCGGCTGTCCACTGTTGAGAAAGAGCGAATTGCCAATGAAGTTGCCATTAGCGCCGGCCAGTATTTTTCTCACATCGGGTTGACCTGGCACGAAATTCTCACTTGGTATGACTACCGGATCACCGGGATCTATCCGCATTTCTCCTCAGCCTTTTCCTGGGAGGATACCTACTCCAATACCCTGGGTATTTATCTTGCCGGAATTGCCCTGAAGGATAGTGAACTCGATTTCGATGCAGCGATGACCCGCGGGATTCATCAGGAAGTGGCAAGCCTGGGTCCGCAGCCGGCTTCGGTATCGGAACAGGCTTCCGTGTCAATGCGTGGACGCTGGTACAGTGGGAAAATCTGGTTCATGGTGGATATGAGGGCACGAAATCTGGATATTGGCCTGGATGACGGCATGGTTTCTCCGTGGTTGATTCCGACGGTTAACGAGTGTTCGACCGCGACCGCCAGGGACTACCCGGTTCCTGGAGAAAATGCATTGAGCCAACAGGGTTTTGATATCCGGCTGGAAATCGACCCCCGGGTGCCGCAGAACGAAGAGCTCTTCCAGGCGGCTTATCCGGAAGGTGAGCCGGCCAATGCGCGCATTGAACCTCGCACTCATTTGCCCTCGATCATGGCGCGGATCAGGCGGGAAGTGGAACAGCGCTACGGAGCCGGGTTATTGGACGGTCAGGCTCGATAAGTGGTCACGGCCAGCCCTGTCGGTCGTTGATTCTGTCCTGATGATTCACAGAGTTCTGAATCAGCCCGGGTCAAAAAATCGCCAGCGGGTTCATCGGTGAGCCAGTCCCGCCCTCCACTCGTAAGGGTGAACCGACAAACAGGAATTCCCAGCGGTTCCTTGCCCTGGCGGCAGCCGCCACGGCGTCTAGATCGAGGTTATCCAACAGTGGCATACCAAGGCCAACCAGCACCAGGGCATGAAGGGGATTGATCAATCCTTCGACACCGGAAGGCATCACGTCGCTCACGCCGTCAGAACCCAGCACGGCAACATCGCGTTCCTTCAGCCATCTGGCTATCGTAGCGTGGGAGCCGGCGGCATTGCCGACAAAGTTCCATTCGCCAAGCTGCCGGACGCGTTCCCAGCGCCCGGTACGGATTAACAGCACATCACCGCTGCCCACCCGAACGCCGGTTCGTCGTTCCCATTCTTCGAGGTCGGCAACGGTTATGGCGGTTCCTGGTTCCAGGTAGTCGACACCCCGCAGCCAGGTCATGTCGATGAGGATACCCCGGCTGAATACACCTTCGTATGCATTGGCGATACCCAGCTTCTGTGAGCCATCTGGTTCCAGTGAATCCACTGAAACACCGTTGTACATGCGGCCGTAATGAGCGAAGTGGGGCAGGCCGTCCATGTGGGAATGAGCGAAGCCATGGTATTGCACACTGTAGCGGTCACCGGCCACTTCATGGCCGCCAAAGGTGGATATACTGAGATCGTGCTCGAATGGATTGGCGTTCAGGCCACCCTGCACCTTGTTGACAGGCAGCGATAGTGAAACGGACAGTCCTTCCCGTACCTGTTGCGCAGCTGCCACCCGGCGCGCTGGCGTAATCAGATTCAGCGTGCCCAGTTCATCATCGTCACCCCAGCGGCCCCAGTTGGAAATTTCTTCCATGAGCGCATCGAAATCCGCTCGACTCATGGGGTCGGCCTGCTGGGCAAATGCCGTCGGCCCCGGCGGGGTTATAATAAGGAGCGTTGCAAGAAGCAAGCATGCTGAAGTCAGCAGTTTGCCGGTACTGGAATATAGGATATTCATTGCTTACTCGTATTTTAGGTCCATGACTTCGTTAGGATCACCACGAAAGATAATATAGCCGATACTGTCAGTGACTATCTCGTGCCAGCCGTGGGGCATCCCCTTGGGGATAATCGCGATATCTCCAGGTTTGACTTTTTGCAGCACGCCACCCCGGATAGTGCCCCTGAGCATGCCGCCAAGCAGATTGCTGTGGCTGCTCTGGGGATCGATAAATTCTCCCCCGGTCACCATCGTACCTTCTCCGGTGACGATGTAGTAGATCTCGTCGAGATCAGTGTGTGCGATACCGGTTTCCTGCTCGGTTATCTCAGTCTTGCTCCGTTGTACGACAGAGACGCCCATGTATTCGTCGCCTACATCTACATGTCTGGCCACGATATCGCTGACGGTTCGGCCGGAGGCCAGGTTTGTCAGTCCCTGGTCGAAGATAGCTTCTACTTCCTTCTTGTTAATAATAATGGAGCCATCTTCTTCCTGTGCCAGCGTCGGGCTGCCAGCCAGAACAAATATCAGGGTGGCCAGGATTGCCTTGCTATTGCTTTTCATATGACATTCTCCGTTAAATGCAGCTCAATCTGAATAAGCTGTCAAAAATAATTCTTCGCGTGCTTCCCGATCTGCCAAATAGTCTGTTTTCAGAGCTGTAGTGCGAAGTACTGCTATTCGCCAGGTGCTCCATTGCAGCCGTTCGCTTCGTTAACACAGCTGATATCCACTACTGATTCGCCATTGATCAAAGCATCGACCCAGTCTACAAAACGCACACCTTCCACTTCATAGTCGTAAAACAGTGGGCTTCTAAGAATGGTATGGACAGTGCCGCCAGCGGTGTAACTGTAAAACTCATCCACATTGCTTTCGATTTCCACATAGTGATTGAAAATGCGCTGGGCCAGGCTGAAGCTGCCGGGCGCGTCACCAATCAGATAGGAAAAGTTGTACTGTACCTCGTCTTCCGCGGTGTTGTACTGGGCTATGGTCAGGTTGGGCGCGTGGTTGGCGCTGGCAATGTAGAAATCTTCGAAGGTCAGGGTGTCGTTGGTTTCGCCGGTGTATTCCGGCCAGTCAGGCAGAATGGCTGCGGTATTCCAGGCATTGAAGGTCACCGGCAGGGTGGGGCTGTTGTAGCCGCCCGCCGCATCTGCTATCAGTACTACCGGCACATCGCCATATTGTTCAGCTACCATGCCTGCATAAAACGAGGAACCAATAGCTCCGGCACTGCTGCCGCCAATAACAACGCGGTCGGCTGAGGAAAAATTCTGGTAAATCCAGTTTAATACTGTGGTGCTGTTTTCATAGCCGTTGTGGTAGGTGTTGACAGTTACTTCACCACCCTCCGCATCGGTATAGGAATAGAACTGTTCACCGGCTCCGATGTGGACATCACCGGTACAGTACGGAATAAATACCATGTCATAGTTCTGGAACGGATTATCTGTCCTGTCCCCGACAAAGATTCCGTCTCCCATTGAAGGATTGTTGGCATCCATGTCGGCAAATGGAGAATGGACGTTGGGCTGGCTGTTCAAGTCACAGGCCTCACCAAACCAGCAGGCACCGCCGCCATTGAAATAGATCAACAGGTTGTCGCTGTTGGCCGACGTCTTTGTGTAGAACTGGAATGGCGTTCCTGCGGAACACATACCGCCGGTGGGAATGGCATTCCAGCCCTCGTCCAGCTGTGCCAGCGAGGGCAGGCTGTTCTGGGCGTTAATAGCCGGCGATAACAAAAGTCCAATTGCTAGTATTACTGCCTTATACATCGATTTACCTCGGTATTCAGTTACAATTTTGAAAAAGTCTTGGGTTCCTTGGTGGCAACAGTGGCAACAGTGGCAATAGTGGCACCAGTGGTGAAGTCATGCATTCCCCTGCAGGCTGTGCCGTTCACGGTCAACCAGTACGCGACGCAGGATTTTGCCGGAACTGGACTTGGGAATTTCATCGACTATTTCCAGGCGACGGATTTTCTTGTGGAAAGCAACCTGTCCGGCTACCCAGTCCATGATCTCTTGCGGAGTAATTTCCTCTTTCAGCACTACGAATGCCTTGGGTACTTCACCAGCCTCCTCGTCCGGGCTCGGAATGACTGCCGCATCGGCAATCGCCGGATGGACCAGCAGCAGCGCTTCAAGCTCAGCAGGTGCCACCTGGTACGCTTTGTACTTGATCAGTTCCTTGAGACGGTCGACGATATAGAAGTATCCATCGTCGTCCACGTAGCCTATATCACCGGAATGAAACCAGCCATCGGCATCAATGGTGCTGGCGGTTGCTTCCGGATTATTGAGATAGCCTTTCATCACAAAAGGTCCCTTGATCCAGATTTCGCCATGCTGATTGGGGCCCAGGTCTTCGCCGGTTTCCACATCGACCACGCGGCTCAGGCAGTTTGCCAGGGGAGGACCTACCGAGCCGGATTTGATGTTGGCCGGATCGGGCGGATTGATGTGGGAGGCGCCACTTACTTCGGTTAAGCCATAGCCCTGGTACACGATGCAGCCCAGACGTTCGGATGCCGCCTCTTCCAGTTCCTTGCCGAGGGGGGCTGCGCCACTGCCAATCATGCGTAGCGACGACAGATCGTAGTCGTCCACCTGGGGGCTCTTGGCCAGGGCCAGTACCAGAGGGGGCACCAGACTCATGTAAGTGAGTTTGTATTTCTGGGCGATATCCAGAAACTGTTCCAGTTCAAAGCGGGGGATGGTGACCATCGTACCGCCCTGATACAGGCCAAGGTTGAGGATCAACACCATGCCGTAAATATGGAAAAACGGCAGCAGGCCAAGAAAGACATCGTTCTCGTCAGCATGACCCTGCGATGACGCCAGCAACATGTTCGCTACCAGGTTTTTATGGGTCAGCATCACTCCTTTGGACAGGCCAGTGGTACCGCTGGAGTAGGGTAGCGCTACCAGATCTTCGGCAGGATCGATTTTTACCGGGGGGATGTCGCCATCATTGTTCAGCAGGGCTGCAAAAGGCGTTGCTCCCTCGGCTTCCCCCAGTACGAAAATTTCTTCTACCGACGATTCCGTCACCGCCTGGCTGGCGTTGTCCATGAACTGGGGAATGGTCAGCAGGAATTTTGCGCCGGAGTCATTTAACTGGAATGCCACTTCCTTCGGCGAATACAGCGAATTGATGGTGGTATTGATGCCGCCAATAGTCGCGGTGCCCAGGAATGCAATGCCATATTCCGGCGTATTGGGCATGTAGATTGCCAGTACGTCGCCTTTCTGGAAGCCGCGTGCTGACAGGCCCGCCGCGAATTTTTTGATCATGGCCTGCAGCTGGCCGTAAGTGTAGGTGCGGCCGGATGGCCCATCGATCATGGCGGGCTTGTCAGCCAGCTCCGCAGCGCGATGCATAACCACGTCAGCCAGGTTTCGCTCGGGAATTTCGAGATCAGGGTAGGGGCTCTTGAAAATCATTGTTCTTATTCAGTTGCTATGGTTTTTAGGGACAATCATGCTAACCGAGGTACCGGAGCTTGTCGATAAGGCCCGGTGTCGCCACTCGGCTTTGAGTTTTGGCGGGGCTGGACTTGCCGGGGGGTAATCGAGTGTAATCTGCTCACTGGACAAAATAACGAGTCAGCCCGCAGGGCGATCAGGAACCAAGGGAAGCAAAAGGGAGAAAGCATGCCCGGAATCACCGCTTACGGGGCCTACATACCAAGGGCCCGTCTCAATAAACAGGTAATTGCCGAGGCCAACACCTGGTTCGATGCCAGTTTGCAATCGCTGGCCAAGGGTGAGCGCAGCATGTGCCACTGGGACGAGGATGCCATTACCATGGCAGTCGAAGCAGCCCAGGACTGTCTGTCAAATGCCGCTGCCAGCCAAGTGGACACTCTATACCTGGCATCGACTACGCTGCCATTCCTTGATCGCCAAAACTCAGTGGTAGTGGGTGAGGCGCTGAACCTTTCGCGCAATCTGCATTCCATGGATATCACCGCCTCCCAGCGGGCAGCTACATCGGGTCTGATAAGTTTGCTGAATTCGACGGGACAGCAGGATGCTCAGAAGTTGCTGGTGGCTTCCGAACACCGACGCAGCAAAGCTGGCTCGCGCCAGGAAATGTTATGGGGTGACGCGGCGGCGGCGATTTGTATCGGTGAGGAAAATCTGGTTGCCGAGTTGCTGGGTCACGAAACCATTGCCAACGATTTTGTCGATCATTATCGCGGTGACGAGGCGGAGTTCGATTACGATTGGGAAGAGCGCTGGATTCGTGAAGAAGGTTTTCTTAAGGATGTCCCTGCGGTAGTAACAAGTTTGCTGGGTCAGACACAGCTGGAGGCGGGCCAGGTCAACTACTTTATCCTGCCCAGCGACCAGGCCAGAACGCCAGGCGCAGTAGCCCGCAAACTGGGAATCGAAGACAGCGCAGTAGTAGACAACCAGCTGGCGCTTTGTGGTGTGGCTGGCGTCGCGCAGCCCTTGCTGCTGTTGGCCAAGGTGCTCGAGCAGGCGCAAGCAGGTGAATTGATTTTGCTGGTGGGATTCGGTCAGGGTTGTGATGCGTTGTTGTTTCGCGCCACCGGTGCTGGCTCAGAAAAGTGCCCGCCACGAGGTGTCAGTGGTTCTTTGTCCGAAGGCAGGTCAGAAAACAACTATCATCGGTTTCTGAGTTTCAATAACCTGGTGCAACGGGACATCGGCAAGCGCGGCGAAACGGATAAACAGACTTACCTGTCAGGGTACAATCGTCGCAAGGATCTGCTGACCGCATTTGTCGGAGGCAAGTGCCGGGAATGTGGAGCTGTGCAGATTCCCCGCGAACGATACTGTGTGAACCCACAATGTAATGCCCTGGACAGCCAGGATGATTATCATTTCGCCAGCAGCAAGGGCGTTGTAAAGACCTGGACTGCCGACCGCCTGACTTTTGACTGGGATCCACCGGCTTATTTTGGAATGATCGAGTTTGATGATGGTGGTCGCCTGATGATGGATTTCACGGAAGTAGATTCTGGGAATATTGATGCGGGAACACCGGTGTCGGTGCATTTCCGTATCAGGCAGATTGATCACCAGCGCGGATTTAGAAAGTATTTCTGGAAAGCAGTCCCTTGTGGGTGAAAAAGCCTCCGGAGGCGCACTGCGGCGTTGAAAGCAGGCTCAAAATGCTCATGTATTTACAACTACACTGCGCTTTTTCGCCTGCATTCGCCTTGCATTGCATTCACCAGAGACTTTTTTGCAGGTAACGTGGAAATATATAGTTTGAGGTTCCTTGATAATTGGAATCCATAGTCAACAGTGAGGAGTCTGGCGATGGCTAGCGGAATTAAAGACAAAGTAGTAATTCTCGGCATGGGTTGCAGCAAGTTTGGTGAGCGCTGGGATTCCAGCCCTTCAGACTTGATGGTCGAAGCTTTCGAGGAATGCCTGACCGATGCCGGTATAGAGCGTGAGCAGGTTGAGGCCGCCTGGTTTGGCGCCGGCATTGATGCCTTCAATGTGGGCTCCAGTGCCATGCCATTGGCCATCGCCCTGCGACTCAACTATATCCCGGTTACCAAGGTGGAAAACATGTGCGCTACCGGTACCGAGGCCTTTCGCGGAGCGGTTTATGCAGTGGCATCCGGAGCCTGCGATATTGCCCTGGCATTGGGCGTAGAAAAGCTGAAGGACACTGGCTACGGTGGCTTGCCGCAGCGCAGTCGTGGTGTGGAAAACGACATGTACTGGCCCAATCTGTCGGCACCGGGTGCGTTTGCGCAGCTGGCCACTGGATACCAGGCCAAGCATGGTATCAACAAGGATGACCTCAAGCGGGCGATGGCCCACGTATCGGTCAAGAGTCACGCCAACGGTGCCAAGAATCCAAAAGCCCACCTGCGTCGACCCATCACCGAAGAGCAGGCGATCAAAGCGCCCTATATCGCGGAACCCATTGGGCTGTTCGATTGCTGCGGAGTCAGTGATGGCGCAGCCTGTGCCATTGTCACCACGCCGGAGATTGCCAAAAGCCTTGGCAAGCACAATCGGGTTGCGGTCAAGGCGCTGCAACTGGCAGTTTCCAACGGCATGGAATCCAGCCATTCGGGGGCCGACAGTTGGGATGGTTCGTACCTGAAGACCACCCGCATCGCCGCGCAACGGGCTTACGATGAAGCAGATATCCGCTCACCCCGTGATGAATTAACCATGACCGAAGTGCATGACTGTTTTTCCATAACCGAGCTGGTCACCATGGAGGATCTGCAACTGGCCGAAGAGGGACAGGCTGTGAAGGCAGTGCTGGATGGTACTTACGATGCCGATGGCAAGACTCCCTGTCAGATTGACGGCGGACTGAAATGTTTCGGTCATCCCATTGGCGCCTCGGGCCTGCGGATGATCTACGAGAACTATCTGCAGTTTCAGGGGCGGGCTGGCGAGCGGCAATTGGATGACCCTAAGTTGGGGCTGAATCACAACCTGGGTGGTTTCCCCCACCAGAATATTTGCAGTATTTCCATACTGGGCCGTTTTGACTAAACAGAATTTTGTGGAGTAGAGATGAGCAATCAACCGTTGTTACAGGACAAAGTCGTTGTCGTCACCGGCGCTGGCAGGGGAATCGGCAAAGCCATCGCAATGCTGGCAGCACAACATGGTGCAAAGGTCGTCGTTAATGATCTCGGCGGCTCGGAAGACGGTTCCGGCGCCAGTCAAAGTCCGGCTGATGAAGTAGCCGATGCCATTAAGGCGGCCGGTGGAGAAGCAGTGAGCTCCTATGCCAGCGTGACCGACTGGGATGCAGCCCACGAGATTGTCGAGCTGGCAGTGAGTTACTTCGGTCGCATCGACGCGGTGGTTAACAATGCAGGTAATCTGCGGGATGCTATCTTTCACAAGATGACCGAAGAGGATTTTGACGCGGTATTAAACGTGCATCTGAAAGGCACCTTCAATGTCAGTCGAGCCGCTGCCACCCACTTTCGAGCCCAGACCCGCGGCGCATTCGTCAATATGACTTCCACGTCAGGGCTCATCGGCAATTTCGGGCAGGCCAATTATGCAGCCGCCAAGATGGGTATTGTCGGTCTGTCCAAGTCCATGGCGCTGGATATGAGCCGCTTTCGGGTCCGTTCCAACTGTATTGCACCTTTCGCCTGGAGCCGGCTGATCGGCACTATTCCGACCAACACCGAGGAAGAGCAGGCCAGGGTCGCCAAGATTCAGCAGATGACGCCGGACAAGATTGCACCACTGGCGGTGGCTCTTTGCAGCGACGCCGCTCAGGATGTCACAGGGCAGATTTTTGGCGTGCGCAACAATGAGATCTTTCTGTTCAATCAGCCTCGGCCGATACGCTTTGCCCACAATTCGGAGGGCTGGACCCCCGACAGCGTGCTTGAGCGTGTGTTACCGGCATTCAGCAGCAATTACACACCCCTGGAACGATCCGGTGATGTTTTCAATTGGGATCCGTTCTAGAACCTTGCAAAGCTATCTGCGGTAGGTGAGCCCCATGACGATAGTCTATGAAAAACTGTTGAACCGGGATTTCGGTACTCTGGAACAGACCTATACCGAAAAAGACACCATTCTCTATGCGCTGGGTGTTGGCATGGGTCAGGATCCCCTGGATGAGGCCTGTCTGCGCTTTGTCTATGAAGATGGACTCAAAGCCATGCCCAGCCAGTCAGTGGTGCTGGCCTATCCCGGTTTCTGGGCCAAGGAACCTGATACCGGCATTGACTGGGTACAGGTGCTGCATGCGGGGCAGGAAGTCATCATGCACAAACCCTTGCCGGCAGCGGCATCAGTGGTGGCAACAACGCGGATTACTGACATTGCTGACAAGGGGGGCCGCGTTGGAGCCCTGTTGGTTTCGGAACGAACAGTCAGCGATAAACACACTGGCGAGGATTACTGCACGTTGGTCACCACTATCCTGTGTCGTGGAGATGGCGGCTGTGGTGCTCCTAAAAAACCTTCACCCCGTCCTGACCAGATTCCCGATCGTGAGCCGGACAAAGTATGTGACCTGTCAACCTTGCCGCAACAGGCGCTGATCTATCGCCTCAATGGTGATTTCAACCCACTGCATGCCTCGCCCTCAGTGGCCCGGGATGCCGGGTTCAAGGCGCCCATCCTGCACGGGCTTTGTACCTTTGGCGTGGCAACCCACGCCATTTTGAAGTCAAGCTGTGACTACGACCCGGAACAGCTAAAGAGAATTCGCCTGCGCTTTTCCGCGCCGGTATACCCGGGCGACACCATCAGAACAGAGATCTGGGAGCAGGGCGACAATGAAATTGCATTTCGCTGTCAATCCCTGGAGCAGGACAAGGTGGTAATCAACAACGGGTTTGCCGTAGTTGGCTGACCGGGTCTGCCGCGTTGCGATAGACCCGAATCAGAATTGGCAGAAAAAATCGTTTAATCAGTCAGCAGCGTTTGCAGCGGATACTCTGACCTTGGGGTGCGCGAACAACCACTCAACGACGTTTTCGCTGAAGCTATCGGAAATGGCAGGTATGTGTGAGCCGCCATCGATAGTCCACAGCTCGCTCGAACCCCCTGGTCTGCATCCTTCGTCATAGCGCACCACGCGTGTATCGTAACCGGGTAGTTGTCGCTCCAAATCGAGCTGTGCAACCTCGGCGCCTTCAACCTGACAACCATTGTATACAGCCCAGCGCTCAACAGTTTCCACCGCGCCCGGGTAGGTGTTGCCCTGAATTTCATCGCCGCTGTAGGCAATGGTGCCATCTTCTGTGCCATGAATCTGCAGAACGTGCACGGGATGGTCAGGAGCCGGCCTGGCGTCTCCTGCTTCCGCACCCGCAAGACTGGCGATTGCCGCAACTGTGTCGGGATATCGCTGCGCGATATGGTAGGACATGAAGCCGCCATTGGAATGACCGACCAGGTAAACGCGGTCGTTGTCGATGGAATAGCGTTCCTTGATCTGGCTGACAATCGACATGATATAGACAGCGTCGTCTTCTGTGCTGCCGAAGAAGTTGCAGCAGGCTTCAGAGGCGTTCCAGAATCGATTGTTTCTCCCGCCTGCTTCCTGGTTGCCGTCAGGTGCAATAAACAGATAACCGTAATCGTCTGCCAGTGTGCTGAACTGCATGTAGGCGTCCTGTCCGGAGCCGCTGGATCCGTAGCCGTGCAGCAGTACCACAAGAGGTGCAGGATCGTCCGCCGAGTAACCTGCAGGAACCGTCAGCGGCAGTTCTCCTCGTCCAGCGTCGACTGTCTGTGCGGCACCGTATGGTGCCAATGCCAGGCAGCCGATGAAGATCAGGCTGCGAAACAACGTTTTATTCATGACTTCTCTTCCTGTTAAAAATTGATTTCTGTGGATGCCTGTCCGGTGACTAGCAGTTGCTGTACCCGCGTGCGCGACAGGCAATCGCCAGCTCCCTGGCCTCGGAAGCCTGGGCTTGTGTCATTTCCTCTTCCATGTTTCTTTGCAACAACCTGGCGCTGGAGTCGCCATTGGCAGCTGCCACATTGATCCACATGGCAGCCTTGACCAGGTCCTGCATTACCCACTGACCCTGGTGGTACATGGCGCCCAGCTGGTACTGGGATTGCGCGTGCCCGCGCTCAGCGGCCATGCGAAACATCCGTTCCGCTTCGATCAAGTTGATTTCACCTCCCTGGCCGAAGTAATGCATCATGCCCAGGCTGTGGACGGCTGGCAGATAGCCCTGGTCAACCGCCATCTGCAACCATCTGAGACCTTCCTGATAATTGGGTTCGACCATGGTGCCGGACTGGTACATGATACCCAGCTCCTGCTGGGCTTCCGGCAGGCCTTGCTCTGCAGCGGCAGTCATCAGGCGCATTGCCTCCATTGGGTCACGCTGAACGCCAATGCCGATCACGTACATATTGGCCAGTTCCCGTTGCGCCTGGGCATGACCCTGTTGGGCCGCCAGATTCAGCATTTGTGCCCCTGCAGCCATATCCAGGTCGACATACTGACCACTACGGTACATGCGCGACAGAATATACTGGGCCTCCACACTTCCCTCGGAAACGAGAGGTGTAAGCTTGTTATAAGCGGTTTCATAGTCACGCATCTCGTATGCGCGTAGACCTTCTTCCAGGTCGGCAGTGGCGGCGAAAGGCAGCAGTACTGCCAGGATGAAGGCGGAACGGGTAAGTAAGTTTCTGAGTTTCATGGCTATTTCATGTCAAAAGTAAACGGAGCCTGAAGTATACTTGCTGCAACTGTAGTTTGTGAAACCTGGTGCTCGCCCCTTCCTGTCGTGTTAACTCAACTTACGGAATTTATAAAGGCCAATCCACGTCTGCTGGTCCTGACTGGCGCCGGGTGCAGTGTCGCATCCGGCATACCGGCCTATCGGGACAAAAAAGGCGACTGGCAACGCAATAATCCCATCTCGCACCAGGATTTTGTCAGCCGACCAGCAAGTCGCAAACGCTATTGGGCCCGCAGCTTTGTCGGCTGGCCGCCGATGCGGGATGCGCGGCCCAATGCCGCCCACCGGGCGCTGGCTGCGCTGGAAGAGGGCGGTTATGTTCGACTGCTGGTGACACAAAATGTTGATCGCCTACATCAGAAAGCCGGCCACTCCCAGGTCATCGATCTGCACGGCCGGCTGGACCAGGTAGTTTGCTTGTCCTGCGGTGATGTCAGTGAGCGTCACGAGGTGCAGCAACAACTGATCGCCATAAACCCACAGCTTGCCGATATACCTGCCAGCTGGTCGCTGGCACCAGACGGCGACGCGGACGTCGCCGATTCGCTGGTGAATAGTCTCCAGGTGCCCGCATGTCGCTTCTGTCGCGGTGTGTTAAAACCCAACGTGGTTTTTTTTGGCGATTCGGTCAATCGTGACCTGGTTGCGCACATTACCGAGGAACTGGAAGCAAGTGACGGGCTGCTGGTAGTAGGCAGTTCCCTGATGGTGTTTTCCGGCTATCGATTCTGCCGTCATGCCGCCCAGCACAATATGCCGATAGCTTGTATCAATGCGGGTAAAACCCGAGCCGATGAATTGTTTCAGTTGAAGCTGGAGATGGATTGTGGTGAGGCGTTGTCGATGCTTGCGGGTTCTCTACAAAAAGTTTTTCTGGGCCGCTCTGAATAGGCGTAACACTAGAGCTAAGACCCCGTTGAGATTAGGGTGATGGTAGGACCACTGATTTCAGATTGGAAAATCTCTAGTAGAAAAGCTCCTGAATGACGAGAAAGTTATTCGACCCAGAGGAACAGGGAAATAATCGCGGTTCTATCGGATAAGGAGAGAACACTCGCGGAGCGATTTTAGGATACAAAGCGTGTAGTGGAAGACGAATCAATCTGGGACCGCCACACTGTGGGTGGCTTAATGTGTTAAAGGCATTAGCGATAATTTGCTGAGAAAGTTGGCCGGCACGGCAGTTTTCAACCGCGGTCATCCCACATAACGTTCTATTAAATAGAAAAACTCAATATTTTGGGAAGCGGGCCAATCCTCGCGAATTTTAGCGTGCTCATAGGGATATATTTTTTAGTACTCGAAATTCGGGCAGGCGAACAATCAAATACTATTGGGATTCAACAGTCCTACACTGCCAACAGCATACAAATTGCCGCATTAACTTCATCTGATGAATTTGCCTTGATTTTGGAGAAAGGTGAAACCGGCGAAGACCTGAGCTCATTAGAAAAGAGAAAGCTCAACAGCCTGATTAATATTTACATTGCTCAATTTAACTACATGCGTAGATTATACGACAGAGGCATAGCAACTGAAGACGAACTTATACAAGGATCTTTTTTAGTAAGGAATTTGGCTTCCAATCCCGCTGCAAGGGAAATCATGCTCCAACGAGAAGAATCACTTAAGCAGATTGCGCTTGAAGAAGGTGTCGTGGAGAGATACATCCGAGAAAGTAATTTGGAATAGTCAGGCAAGTTACGATTATCACCCAGATGGGAAACATAACAATCAATGCAATGGGTCAGAATTTCGCTTTGGAAATTAAGTGTTAATGTCGGCTTCTGGTCCAGCTTGCGTAAAACTATTTTTGGTGACTGCGCTCATGGAAAAACGTGCACGAGAGTGGAATTGTAAGTTGCAAATGTGCAGCAAAAGATAATTAAGAGCACTCTCAAGAAGATAGTATTTTCCCGCTCAGGTTACCCACCCACCAGCCAGAGGAATTACCTGCCCCACCATGTGATTGCAGGATTCGCTGGCCAGATAGGCGGCCAGTTCTGCTGTTTCACTGGCCGCTCCGACTTTGTTGGTCGGGACGTTCTTCTTGATGTGTTGCAGGAATTTTTCGTTCTGTAGCAGGTCGTCAGGGTAGTAGGTATCGTTATTGATGTAGTTCTGGGCAATGGCATTGACCTGGATGTTGCTGCGCGCCAGTTCCAATCCAACCGCCTTGATAAAGCCGTTCTGGGCGCCTCGCGCGGCACAATATGCTCCATTGTTGGGTATGCCTTTCAGTGGAGCGGCACTTGTGACCGCGATGATCTTACCAGACTGGCGTTCCAGCATTTGCGGAGTGACTGCTCGTACCAGGTACATCAACGGGTGTACCAGGGTATCGAACAGTGCCCGCCAGTCCTGGTTGTCGATATGCTGAACCGGAGTAGAGTGGGGCGGTAGCGCCAGGTTGGCAACCAGGAGGTCGATAGGACCTGCTTCATCAATCAGAGTTTCAATCTCGGTCTGAGAGTTCAAGCCGGATTTGCCGGCAATGACGTTGATTCCCAGGCTGGAAAATTTATCAGCGATGGCCGGCCCCATGTAGGTATCGGCGGCACTGATCAAGGCGGTTCGCTTGGTCATGACTGGGTCACTGCCCTGTGTTGCCTACAACCCGGTTGAAATCAATTTTCGTCTCCCAGTGAGGCGGACACCCATCAATCGCAAAACAATTGATATCTACAACGATGCGGTATCTGTCGCCTCCTTGCGGCTCACGGGTGACTTTGATTTCTGTACCTGCCCGGGTACTGTCAGCATCGTAGGTTTCAATCCGATTCTGGTTGGAAACCCGAATAGGGTACGAGGGAGTGTTGACTACCCAGTTGCGAGCGGCTTCCCATTTGACGGTACAGTCAGCATCACCTTCGCAAACCGGAACAGTCCGATTATATTCATTGATCAGTGCCTGTGTTTCGGCGGAAATTCCACAAGCGCTCAGTAAAAGCATCACAGTTGCCATGCCAATTCCGCGGACCAGGGAGTTATGATATTTTGAATTCATTTTCTAGGCGCTCCGATAATTCAGCTGTTGTTTTTACCATGCCAAAAACCATTACAGAAACTGGCAGAGAACAATGCTTCAATCGTTAAGATTTAGATGACATCAGGGCTGGATCATCCGGTCAAAAACCCTTACTAGGCTGATTGGCGCACCAAACACGAAGGGCTCTATTGTCATCTCAATTCGCAGGCGCTGGCCCTGTGCTTCCAGGGTGTAGGTTTCGAGGGTATAGCCACCGTCCCGTGGGCGCCCTTCGACTAGCAGTTGCTCGCCATTCCAGTTGCCGAATGAAAAGTCGGCACCGCCGCTTTCAAAATAGTCGTTAACGGCGGCGGAACGACGGCGGCCGTCAGTATGAAACACCCGTCGAAAGCCGTCGGCGTACTCAAACACCATTTCCGGATCAGTATAACTGATGGTCAGCACGTCGTCGTAGGAAATCCGGTCATACATCTCCTGCTCTGCCGGCCCGCCTCGATAACGGTCTTCGACCTTTTTGGCGAACAGGCCGCGGCGCTCTACCCGCCCCCCGGCAGCCTTGATGGCCTCTTCAACCTGTTCATCAGTGTTATCACTGAGGTCCTCGTTTATCACCCAGTGGCCACCTATCAGCTCTCTGGGGCTGAGTGCCTCATCTTCCTGAGCACTGCTTTGCGGCCACCCGAAAGTTGTGGCCGACAGGGCGAGCAATAAGGTGACAATGCGAGTGTTAATTGGCATTCCGGCAACTCCGATACGTTATAACGTCAAAATTATTCTAAATTGGCAGGTTTGTGCAACTGCTATGAGCCTGCACAGCACTTATGGAGCCTGTCCAGTCAGGTTATACTTGGATTTCATATCAGGAATTGGGATTCACGGCCGCTCATGCGACAGTTCAGTATAGTCCTCGGGGCATTGGGGCTCCTGGCTGGTTTCGTGATTGCCATCAGCGTGTTATCTGGCGATTCTCAGGGTCGAGTGAATTTGCTCTACCTGCTTCTACTATTTGTGTTCCTGCCGGTCGGCAGCCTGCTATTGAGCGGTGTATTCCTGGCGCGAAAATCCAGCCGCGGGCTGGCGGGCTGGCTGCTGGAGTTGCCGCTGTGGCCCACCAGGGTCCGGCAGGAAGCACTGGCGCTGGTTCCCGGTGTCGAGCGTAAGTACTGGTTGTTTTACCAGACTCAGCTGGCAAGCCTGGCCTTCGCCGTCGGCGGCCTTATTGCATTTCTGTTGTTGCTGGTTGGTACCGACATCAGCTTCGTCTGGCGCAGTACGCTGTTGCAGGCGACCGATCTTTTACCTCTACTTCAGGTTCTGGCAATACCCTGGGCTTTCTGGGGCGATGCACAACCCAGCCTGGCCTTGCTGCAACAATCCCAGGATTTTCGCCTGGCGACACCGGAATTGACCGCTGCGCAACTGGGGCAGTGGTGGAAGTATGCGTTCGCCGCGCAAGTGACCTATATGGTGCTGCCGCGTGCCGCTATGGCGCTACTCGCCCGTTCCGTTTATTTGAGCAGGCAGAACGTCGCAGAAGTTACCAAAAGTAGAAAAGTGGTGCACGTTGACTCACTGAATGCTGTGCCCATGCAGGGACAACTGGCACCCTTGGTGACAAAGAACAGGCTGAATTATCTGTTGATCGACTGGGGAAGCGTTCCCATGGTGTTGGCTGAAGCCTTATTCGATCGAATTGGTAAACCTGGCGATGTCATGCGAGCAGGACCATTGAGCAAGGTTGATCCAGGCAAATTTCAGCGCTCGGAGAGCACTGCAATCATAGTTGCTGTCAAGGCCTGGGAGCCTCCCATGGGTGAATTGCAGGATTACCTGCATTCCCTGCCAATTGAAAAAAATACGGAGAAGCTGTTGTTACCGCTTGATTGGGACAACGGAGGATTGCGGCCAGTGAAGGACAGTGATCTGCAGGAGTGGCGCCGATTCTGCGGCACCCTGGGTAACTGGTCGGTGTTAACGCCGGGTACTTCTTCTGGAGACTCCCCATGACGCCAGCATTTGCGGTAGTTGGCCATCCCAACAAGGGAAAATCGTCCATCGTGGCGACCCTGGCCCAGGATGACAGTATTGCTATCTCCGCCCAGAGCGGAACGACCCGAGTCGCAGAGACATTGCAGGTGGAAGTGGGGAGCAGTCGCTTTGCCTTGATAGATACACCCGGATTCCAGCGACCTGCCCGCGTGCTGCAGTGGCTGGAGCAACACGCTGACAGTGCTGAACAAAGACAGGGGGCAGTACGCAAATTTATTGAAGATCCGGAATGCGGTCAGCAATTTCCTGATGAAGTGGAATTGTTACGGCCGATTATCGGCGGCGCCGCCATCCTGTACGTAGTCGATGGCTCTCGTCCTTACGGAAGTGAGTACGAAGCGGAAATGGAAATTTTGCGCTGGACTGGCCAGGCCAGTATGGCGCTAATCAATCCGATAGCAAACGAACAATACATAACCTCATGGCAGCATGCGTTGTCTCAGTACTTCAAGGTGGTCAAAGTTTTTAACGCCGTGCAGGCGGATTTTGAGAAGCAGATGTCCATATTGGAGGCATTTTCCATGCTGCGGGAAGACTGGCAGCAGCCGATTAAAAGCCTGGTCGGAGAATACCAGGAGCACCGCAGCCAGCAGCAAACACAAAGTATCAAGATCCTGGCCGGATTGCTTTCTGACATGTGTTCGTACCAGGTGTCTCAAAAGGTGTTGAGCAAGGGCCAGGCAAAACAATTACAACCGGTGCTGGAAAAGCAGTTCTATAAACAGCTGGGTCAGCGGGAAAGAAAGGCTCATGAAGCCCTGAAAGACCTTTATCACTACCACAATCTCGATATAGAAAGCGCTGATTTGCCGACCGAGGAGAACCTGTTCGATACGGAGAAATGGATTATCTGGGGGCTCAACCGTCGCCAGCTGCTGATTGCAGCCACAATGGCTGGCGCAGCAACCGGCGCCGTGGTGGATCTGGGTCTGGCCGGACAGAGTCTGTTCATGGGTGCCATTACCGGCGGTCTGATAGCCGGCGGCAGCGCCTGGTTCGGCGCCGACCGACTGGCGGACTTCAAAATTAGCGGTCTGCCAATGGGTGGCTATGAAGCCAGGCAAGGTCCTATGAAGAATCGAAATTTTCCCTACGTGCTACTGAACCGCTATCTGTTTTTGCACCAGGCGTTGCAGCAACGGACTCATGCCCGGCGGGACAATCTGCGTATCGAAGAAGGTGATCTGTCGACACGCATCGATGACCTCAATGCGGAACAAAAGAAATCTCTTCATCGGCAGATGGAAAAGCTCAGCCAGCAAAAGACTGCCGAGACGTTGGAGGCGGTGCTGGAACCTCTGGTGGGCTCGTAACCAGATAACTTTCCACTAAGTTATGAAGCTCGCCAACGACTTTCGAATCAATAAAAAACTCTATAAAAAGGGAGAAGATATTCCCGGCTTTTTTGTCTACCCATTTTTCCTGCTGCACATGGGGGTATTTGGTTTTTTCACCACCCTTGCTGCCTATGGTGCGCCCGTTGACTGCTATTTACCATTGTTTGCATTCGGCACGATTACAGTTGTCATTTACCTGGTGTTTTATCTGTATATCTTTGGCCGCGATGAGGTCAGTTGGATATTTATCAATGCGGGGCTCGGATTATTTGGGATACTGGCGCAGATAGACTGGCTTTTAGCCCTCTTCGATAGATCCGTAGACGATTATCCAATTCGGGTTCATGCCGTTCCAGTAGTCTATTATGTTTTGTATACATTCCTGTTGAGACAGGCATTGCTGGACCTTTTTAAGGTGAGCCAATTTCCTGAAAGAACGCAAAAAGTCGCATCGGGTTATATAGGTGTTTCACTGATGGTGTATGGAAGTCTGTACCTGCTGACGTAGTTCTTTAGCTAGAAAGCTTTACAGGGAAAGTTTTTAGGTTACTATCGAGCAATCAACTCTCTAAAGCCTGATTAACCCAAAACAAAATAAGAGCTGACAGCCATGAAAAATCGATCAATGTTTCTGTTTTTAACCCTGCTGATTTCGACGACGTTTCTTGCATCCAGTGTATTTGCACAACAAGGCGACGTCCGTATCTTCAACACTGTCAAACAAAAAATCGCCAGCGGTGAACAGGTGGTGGGTGGCACCGTGGATACCGCCGATCCCGATATTTATTGCGCCATGGCCAATTCCGGTTTCGATTTCATGTGGATTGAAATGCAGCACAGTCCGCTGAGCTACTCTCAGGTGGCGGACATGATCTGGGCCTGCAAGGACGCGCCGGCGATTCCCTTTATCCGCATTCCTGCTGCCACCGAAGGTGATATTCAGAAAGCTACCGATATAGGCGCTCTCGGTATCATTGTGCCCATGGTGGATGCCGTAGAAGAGGTCGAGACTGCGGTGACCTATGCCAAATATCCACCGATGGGCAAACGCAGCCAGGGAGGCGGGCAGTATCGGGCCATCTGGGGCAACGATTATCGTCAAGCCGCAAATGACAACATCATGGTAGTAGCGATGATTGAACAACCGACCGGTGTGGAGATAATCGAACAGGTCGCTAACACACCGGGTATAGATGGAGTCTTTGTTGCCAGCTCAGACTTGAGCAGTTTTACCGGTAGAAGCCAGGGCGATCCTGCGTACGAGGCACTGGTTACCCGGATAAAGAACCAGACACTGGCGGCAGGCCGGTTTGTGGGTGGTCCGCTGGGCTGGATGCAGACGCGTGAAGGCTATAGCTTTTTTCAGGGACCCAGCGCTGGCGCCCTGATCCGCACTGGCACACGGGTATCGCTGGAATCTGCGGATCCCTGTCGCTACCTGCCGTCCGGTGCCACGCCAGTCGAAGGTGAGGATCCTTGTCCTTAGTTTGTGCTTTCGATGCGTTGCAGCAGCTGAAGTTCTTCACTTTCAATTTCAGCCAGAATCTGTGTTCTGAACTCGTCACGGTTTAGCGATTCTTCGACTTTCAACAAGAGCGCATCCACACTGACGCCGACCAGGATGCCGACAACAGCGCCAACCGCGGCTCCAGCCAGAGTGCCTGCACCTGGTACTATGGAGCCGATCGCACCGCCTGCGGCGGCACCGGCAGTCCCAGAGGTGGCTTTGGCGAAAGCTGCCTTGGTCATGGCCTGTACTGCCATCTTCAGTGAGCCCTTGGCGGTAAGCTTGGCGACAACTGTCGAGGCGATCACGGCACTGACGGCGCCCGCCCCTGCTCGCACGTCGGCTCCATTGCCAGGGAGCAAGGTTATTTCCGGAGTAGCAGGCAGGTATAAACTGTCCAGCGAACGAGTTTCGACAACCCGAAAATTCATATCGGAAGCTACTACTTCGTTAGATGCGAGAAGCGCTTCCAGGCTGACTCGATATTCTTCGCGCAATCTGGCATTGGTGCTCAGCAATTGATCTATGGATTGCTGATACGTTGCAAAGGGATCATCAGCGGCAAGGTAGTTGTTGAGGTCGTTTTGGAGTTTCTGTTCCAGATTGCTGGTCAACATTGCACCAAGTCGCAGATATTCAGCCGGTAAACTGTAGTAGTGATCAAGGTAGGGTTCGACATTCCCACGCAGACTGGCGAAACCCTCCCGAGCCTGTTGTGCAACCTGTTGTCGTGACTCTTCCAATGCAAGGTCAATGTTTAACCTGGCGTTTTCAATCGCGGAAATTGTGCCGGCTTCAAAATACCGTTCCTCAATCTGCTCGACATTCCTGATTGCCTGTTGTTCCACAGCCATTACTGCATCCGGCAGACCAGGTATGGAAATAAGCGTGTTTTCTATACTGACCAGTAAACGTGCGAAAACGAAAAAGAACAGGACAACAAAAACGGCGGTGGCGCGGGCTGATGCTGACACCGATACCGGTGCAGGAACATCCCTGTCCTCGAGGGGATTGATGACACGGCGGTATTCGCCCGGCGGCACAAGAAATGCTGACAGAGCAAGATTTAAATTGAAGAACATTACGAGACTGGACATTCCAACGATAAGGGAGGGTAACAGGCCTTCGGCAAAAACCTGATTGGACACAAAAGACCGTGCCTGGTGATAGTAATCTGCCCAACGACTTGCCAGTTGTGCCAGCAGACTCGCGTCCTCGCTCAAGGGTGTCGATGCAATCGGTCCCAGCATGGAAGCGATAGTTTCGCCTTCAGGAATTGTGGGTTTTATCAGCAAAAGCGACAGCAGGTATAGGAGAGTCATTGCCGGGGGTACCAGCCAGCTGGTTAGTTGCAGGGCTCGTTGAGTGACAATGAAGGGGCGGAACTCTTCAGCGGACAGGCTTTGAAGCTGTAGATATACCAGCAGCAATATTGGAACTGACAGCAGTGCAAAAATCCACTCGACTGCGGTGAAAGTTGAAAACCAGAATATGTTAAAAAAGCCGAACACGATGCTGTAGAGGATCCACAACAATCCCGCCACAATGCGACCGTTCAGTACCCGAAAAAGGATTCCTCTTTGTTTGTAGGCGCTCAGATCATGAACGCGGCGAATCGTAATTCGGTAAAGCCCGTAAAAAAGTACAGGTGCACCAGCCATTGCAGTGGCGAGGATCAGCGTCCATAGCGGGCTTGAATCAACCTGGTTACTGAGCACATAGTTCAAACCCAGCCAGGTGGCTGCTAACAGGAAATAGCGTGCGTATCGCAACATACGGCAAGCATAGCCCATCGTGCTGCCCGGCTGAAACTACAAAGTTTCCTATCTATTGTTAGCGCGCTCCGGTAATGACACCGTAGAATCGGGTAGTCCTGGAAGGCAAAAGGGAAAGGCTCTCATGCTCTGGCAGTTTGATCAGCGCAGGTGGTGCTGCTGGTCGGCAATCCGGTTTCCGAACTCACGGGGTAACAAGCTTTCTGATCCAGCCGTCGCCCTTGGTTAACAGGTAGAGTCCCCCGTCTTCATCTACTCCCAGTCGAAGTCCTGCGCGATTTCCCGCCGAGTAGGTATTGGGGTAGCCCAGGGCGCTGGCCAGGTTCTGTACCTGGCCATCGACTTGAACCTGCAATTCTTGTATTGGAGCAGAGCTACCGGGCTGTAGACCGGCAGTGTCGGTGTAGAAAATTCGACCGCTAACCATGTCACTGAAAACGAGTTTGCCGGTAAGGGCAGGAATGGCCGTGCCTCGGTAGGCAAATATACTGCTGACCGCATTGCCCTCATCGTGATCGAACTGGGCGATCGGGTAGGTGAATTCGGCAGTATCCGGCGGTCGCTGGTATACCGGGTTTGGCCTTACACCGCCCGCGAAGATCGGTTCAAAAGCGGTGGCGAAGGTCCCTTCCCTAATTCGCCAGCCGTAGTTGGCGCCTGGCATGCCAATGTTGATTTCCTCCACCTGGGCCTGGCCGATGTCTGCGATATACATAGTGCCATCCTGATCGAAAGAGAAATGCTGAGGGTGACGTAGGCCGTAAGCCCAGATTTCCGGTGCGGCACCGGGCTGGTTTACAAAGGGATTGTTCCGGGGAATTGAATAGGCACGTTCGGCACCGCTGCCAAGAGGATCGATCCGGATAATGCTGGACAGTGGATTCGACAGGTCCTGGCCATTTTCATTGGGGTCATTGGCAGCACCGCCGTCACCGAAGCTGGCGTACAGCAAGCCGTAGTCGGGCTGACCAGGTTGTGCAGCCGGATTGAAGGCCAGGGTGCCGATGTTGTGATTCTGGGCAAACTGGCCAACTCTCAAAAGTTCTCGGGAAGTTCCTGAAAACACATCTGCTGACGGGTCGTCGGTGGTCCATTCGCGAATCACGCTTTCGTGATTGTTGTCTGGATCTTCCAGGTAGTCGGCGACGCCGCTGTCCGATGAAGCACTGTAAGCGGTATAGAATTTCCCAAAACCCGGTGCTCCCTTCGTTGTGTAATCCGGGTGGAACGCCACGCCTGCCAGGCCTGTTTCATTGGGAAACATGGAGTCGTCAAAATCCACGTTGCGGGTACGCAAGTCAAGAAACTCAACAACTTCCCGGTTTTCGCCGTGAATCAGATAAAGAACGCCTCGTAAATCGTTGACCACCAGCCTGCCTGAACCATCCGGAAGGGGTTGCAGATACTGAATTCGCGCATAGGCCTGGTTGGTCTGGGGTGGTGTAGCGGAATCACCTGTTTGCGGCAGGGCTGCAAAAGGCTCGGCGACAACAACAATGTCGCCGAATCCGATATTACCGGGTAGCGGGTCATCGAGGGGGGCAGGTGTCACTTCGGCAGCCTGCACCGCAGCAGGAGCTTGTGCAAGCACGGCGACAGCTAACAGTAAGCGGCTGGTTTGAAAAACTTTCATCGTCAGCAATTCGATTAATCAGCGGCCTTCGGTGGCCTCTTGATCTTCGACTCTGGCGCCACGCAACAGATTGGTCATACCATAATTTCCTTCATGGCAGGCATACTCGTATACCTGACCGGCGACCTTGGTAAGGGGGACGATAGCAGTCAATCGGTCGGTATAGGTGCCAGGATCGTCGATGGTGAATTGGTATTCCATAGTGTTAAAGCTGGTACGCCGGAATCTTTCGGTCAGCACTGCCTCATAGTTATCACCTGCGCCGCTGTAATTCAATGTCTGCTTCAGGCCATTAAAGTTACGGGTTTCCACCACCAGTTCATCACCTTCATACCAGCCACGGGAATCGCCGGACCACAGGCGAATGTCATCATGTAACTGAGGTTTATCGGTTAATGGGATAATGCGGGCATCGTGAATCATCTCAGTGAATATCACTGCTGTGTCACGGCCCTGTATCAGCTGCACATTGTTATTGTAGAGGCTGGGAGTAAACGGTGGTCCTGAATTGAAACCGACGATGCAACGCTCAGAGAGGCCGCGATCTTCCGGTCCGTCCTTGGCGATGCCGCCCACCAGCGTGCGCACCGGTCTGACATTTGGAATATCAGGGCCAAGGGTATCGAACTGGCGAGTGACGCCTTCAACGGTGGCTGGGTAGCGACCGTTTTCGGGGTAGACGAGCAAGGAGGTTCGGGTAACTTCACCGATACCGGCCGCCTCAAACCAGAAATCATTGTAGCCACCGGGATCGTCGGTGGCTTCCGGTGCATCCGGGTCTACAACCCTTTGTGCAGCGGCCGCGTCTGCCGCTGCCGCTGCCGCAGCAATTCTTGCTCGTTCCTCTTCGATCTGTGCGGCGGTCAGGAATTCCTGGGTACCGAACCGCTCAGGACGTTCCATGGGGATACTGGTGGCGAAATTCCAGACGCCCTGTAGATCCGGGTGACCAAACTCAGTCCTGGGAACGCTATAATCCGTGGAGGTTTGGGCCAGTGCCAGTGAACTGCTTATGGAAGTTAATAGAAACAGGAATGTACTTGCTTTCATGAACAACGCTCCCCAGTATTGAGTGGGCCGACCAGCCTGTTTCGCCAGTCAGTTTTATTGTGATTGCAGGTTCTATAAACAATATGCTTAACAACAAAACATGTCCAGCATCTATAAGAAACTCTTTGCTAACAAAATGATCGCAATTACCAGCCTTATGGTGATATTTCTTGTGCCAATCCTGATCGCGCTGTGGTGGTATATGGGGCGGCTTTAGAATTCTGCTATGACTTTGGTTCTGATGTTCCCCTGCGATTGGGAGTATGCACTGGTGTCGGATATCAGGCTGTTATACGCTTCTTCCCTTGATCAAAAGGGGAGTTTGTCATCATGCACCGTAATCTGCGCATTTTGCGTTCAATACCTGCTCTTTTTCTTTCGACCTGCGTGGCTGTCGGTTACAGTTTTTCTGTCTATGGCCAGGACCAGCATTTCGACTCCAAGGGCAAGCCACCTTCAAGCTGGACTGTCGCAATACAGGAATCCTTGAGAGACCGCCTGCCATTCGAAGACCAAAGAGATTTCGAAGAATCACGACGTGGATTTGTCGCGGCACCCGACTATCAGCAGATTCTCGGCAGCCGTGGAAACATCGTCTGGGACATGTCGCGTTACGATTTTCTGCTCGAAGACAGGCAATACGACTCCATCCATCCGTCCCTGCAACGGCAGGCACTTCTGAACATGAACTATGGCCTGTATGAAGTCGTGCCTGATTTCATCTACCAGGTGCGCGGTTTCGACCTTGCCAACATGACATTGATTCGTGGTCAGGCGGGATGGATTCTGTTCGACGTGCTGCTTGCCGCCGAAACTGCCCAGGCGGCATTGGCGCTGGCGAACCAGTATCTCGGTGAACTCCCGGTCAGGGCGGTAGTGTATTCCCATTCCCATATCGACCATTTTGGCGGCGTACGCGGTGTGGTAGACGAGGCCGATGTCAATGCCGGTCGCGTTGACATATACGCGCCAGCCGGCTTCATGGAAGAAGCCATTGCGGAAAATGTTTACGCCGGCAATGCCATGTCTCGTCGTGCGGGTTATCAGTATGGCCGGGTCATCCCCTCCAGTCCGTTTGGTCAGGTGGATTCTGCCATCGGTAAGGGGCTGGCTGCGGGATCCGCTGGTTTGATAGCACCCACCGTGGTGGTGACCGAAGACTTTGAGGAACATGTGATCGATGGTGTTCGGGTAGTTTTCCAGAATACACCCGGAACCGAGGCACCGGCGGAAATGAATGCCTGGTTCCCTGACAGTCAGGTGTTCTGGGCCGCTGAAAACATCACCGCCACGGTGCATAACATTTATACCCTGCGCGGTGCGCTGGTGCGCGACGCACTGGACTGGTCGAGGCAGATCAACCAGGCTCTGTACCGCTTCGGTCAGGACGCCGAAGTGATGGTGTCATCCCATAACTGGCCACGCTGGGGCAACGAGCGTATCCAGGAGGTGATGCGTAATCAACGCGATGCTTACGCCAATCTCAATAACCAGGTACTAAATCTGGCCAACCAGGGCGTTACCATCAACGAAATCCACAATGTGTACCAGGTGCCCCAGAGTCTGCAACAGGCCTGGAACGTGCGCCAGTATCACGGTTCAGAGTTTCACAATTCCCGTGCCGTACTGAACCGCTATCTCGGTTACTGGGATGGCAATCCGGCGACCCTGGCGCCACTTTCGCCGGGCGACTCCGCACCTTTGTACGTGGAAATGATGGGCGGTGCCGATGCCATCCTGCCCCGCGCCCAGGCATTGCATGACGAAGGTCAGTACCGCCTGGCCATGGAGATTCTCAACAAACTGGTTTACGCAGAACCGGATAATCAGCCGGCAAAGGACCTGCTGGCCGACGTTTTTGAACAACTGGGTTATCAGTATGAAAGTGCCAGTATGCGCAATGTATTCTTATCCGCTGCTCGGGAGCTGCGTCACGGTGCACCTGAGATTCCCGCAGCACGCGGTACCAGTCCGGATCTGGCAAGGGCCATGACCACTTCACAGTGGTGGGACGCCATGGCAACACGGGTCGACAGTCAGGCTGCAGAGGGCATGCAGTTCATTATCAATTTCTCTACACCCGATACTGGACAGAATTTTGTCGTGGAATTGAGAGGTGGAACGCTGACCAATCTCGAAGGCTTTCTGTCCGATTATGCAGACGCTGCCATTACAATGGACCGCAGTGACCTGGATGCCGTCATCATGGGACAGGCGACGCTGGCTGAACAGCTGCAGGCTGGAATCGGTACGGTAAGCGGCAATCAGGCAGTATTGCTGCAACTCGCTTCGGTGCTGGTAAGTTTTGATGCCGGATTTGAAATGATGCCGGGAACGCGCTAATAAACAGCGGGGATTGCAAGCACTTATTCCGAGACTTTGAGGGACGGCACGGAAGCTGCTGCTGGTGTTCTTATTGTCCACCACCAGGCAACGATGTTCAGCATGATTAACAAACCGATCAATGGTCTGAACAGGGAACCTATGCCGCCTACCAGGCCAACAGGGGAAAAAAGCAGGTAGAGACCGACAACACAGGACATGAGCGTTACCGCACAGGGCCTGGCAAACCGCCAGGGTGTCAGGTCAACTTTGTTATGGGGCATGTAATCCCAGCTTCTTTCCGCAGGCTGAAAGTGACCAAATCCCAGCATGATCAGTATTTCGATGCCAAACAGGATGGCGTACAAATGCAGAAAATGGATAGCAATCAGGTCACTCAGCACAAACTGGAACAGTCCGTAAGCAATCACATGAAAGGCAATAACCACTTTCGGCCCGATCGCCGGCACCCTGGTGGTGAACAATCCGACAATAACGATAGCAATGACCGGGATGTTATAGAAGCCGGTGAAAATGCGGATGATCTGCCACAGCCCATCCGGGGCAAACTGTAACAAGGGAGCAACCATGAATGAAAACAACGCAATAATAATGCTGGCATACTTGGCGATTTTGACCAGTTGTTCGTCACTGACTGCATTTTTTTTTAGGGGTGCATAGACGTCCAGGCAGAACAGGGTGGCAGCGCTGTTAAGCAAAGAATTAAAAGAGCTGAATACCGTTCCCAGCAGCACCGCAAGGAAGAACCCGGTGGCATATACGGGTAATACATCCCTGATCAATTGCGGGTACGCCTGGTCGATAGAGTCCAGTCCGTCACCGTAAAGATGGAAAGCAATCACGCCGGGCAGCATCATCATCAGTGGCACCATGACCTTGAAAAACCCGGAAAAAAGTACGCCTTTCTGGCCTTCTGCCAGATTCCTGGCTGCCAGGGTTCGCTGAATGACATACTGGTTCGTGCACCAGTAGAACAGGTTGGCGAAGACCATACCGGTGAACAGGGTACCGAATGGGGTGGGGTCAGAAGCTGAGCCGATAGCGTTGAGTTTTTCTGTGTTGGTGCTGGTCAGGGTTTGCAATCCCTGACCGACGTTTCCTTCTCCCAATGCAGACAGTCCGAGAACAGGAACAATTATTCCAATAATGAGCAGGCCAACACCATTCAGCGTGTCGGAAACGGCAACAGCCCTGAGTCCTCCAAAGATCGCATAAAGTGCTCCGACACTGCCAACGGTGACGATGGTTAACATCAGACCCTGACTATAGGAAACATTGAACAGGCCAGGCACATCGAACAGTAAAAGCACAGCGATGGAGCCTGAATACAACACCGAAGGAATCGTTATCAGACCATAGCCCACCATAAACAGGATGACCGTAAGGCGCCTGACGTCGTCATCGAAGCGACTGGCGAGAAACTGCGGCAGGGTTGTGAATGCTCCGGCCAGATACCGCGGCAGGAAAATAAAGGCCATGCAGATGGTGGCGAAGGCTGCAGTTACTTCCCAGGCCATGCTGCTGAGGTTAAATCCATAGGCAGAGCCATTCAGACCGATTAGCTGCTCGGCATTGAGGTTGGTGAGCAGCATGGAGCCGGCAATAAAACCAGCGCCCAAACCACGACCAGCCAGGAAATAGCCATCCCGGGTACCGACTTCTCCGCGTGTTTTCAGGTAGGACACCCAGGCCACCAGGCCCATGAAGAAGGCGCAGCTGAGCAGAGTTACAAGCAGATTATTGGTGGCCACGGTATCGAATCTTAGCAATTGTTGGCAATCAATAAGCTGCGGGGCAGACGCTGTTGACAATCACCGAGTTTCGTTTAGTGTCGTGTTGTCTATGTAAAGACCCGAACTTACTGAGTTGCCGCATTGGTTATTCGGAAGTTGAGCGGGAAGGATAACTGAATAGTGGAGCAAGGCAAACCTCTTGCTGGTTTCAAAGTCATTGACTTCTCGGCGGTGTTCGCCGGGCCTATCTGCACGCGTTTTCTGCTGGATTGTGGCGCTGATGTCATCAAAATTGAACCCCTTAGGGTTGGTGATATGATTCGCGGCGTCGACGGCACCACTCGGGTATTTGCCCATTTTAACGCTGGCAAGCAAAGCTTGGCGCTGGATCTCAAGCAGCCTGAAGCACAAAAGCTGGCGCTTGAACTGATTGCGGGTGCCGATGTGGTGGTTGAGAATTTTCGCCCGGGCGTTATGTCCAGGTTCGGATTGGACTACGGCAGCATCAAGGACCGTCACCCGGAACTGGTATATTGCTCCATTTCCGGTTATGGGCAGTCTGGCCCCTTTGTGGACCGGGCGGCATTCGCACCAATTGTGCATGCTGCCAGTGGCTTTGATCAGGTAATTGCGCAGGCTCAGGAACAAGGACAGGAACAAGAACAGGAATCTGCAAAGCCCATCAACTGGAACATCATGGTGGCAGATATTCTGACTGGCGCTTATGCTTTTGGTGCCATTCAAACCGCACTGCTCAATCGGGAGCGAAATGGTTACGGTGATTACCTGGACGTCGCCATGATGGATGCCATGATGTTATTGATTCCTGCGCAGGTTCAGGCGGCCCAGATGCAAGAAAAACCGGCCATCGCCCGCTACTGCCCAATAGCGACCAGTGATGGATTTGTAATGGCCTGCGTCATTTCCGAAAAAAACCTGCAGGGCCTTTGCCAGGCCATTGATCGACCTGAGCTGCTGGAAGACCCGAGGTTTGTCTGGGGCCAGCGCATCGCCAACATGCGAGCGTTGATCGATGAAATGGAGACCTGGTCCCGGCACCATACCGCAGCAGAGTGTGAAAGAATTTTGAATGATGCGGGTGTGCCGTGCAGCATCTATGTCTCTCCAGACGACCTTTTTTCTCACCCCCAGGTGGTAGCAAGGCAGTCATTTACTTCCGTCAGCGATGATGTGCTTGGCGACTTTCTGATTCAGAATATGCCCTTCAAATTTACCCGCTTCAATGTGGACGCAGCAAAGTGGGCGCCCAGGCTGGGTGAGCACACCAGCCAGGTTCTGTCCGAGCAACTGAAGCTCGATGAAGAGCAAGTGGCACAATTGCGCGCGCGGGGTGTGATTGGTTGACTTCCAAGTGTTGATGCGATGAAGAAATTTGAGCAAATATGGCGGCGAGCCGAGAAGCGTAAGGGCGGCAGGCAAGGCTTGAAGAAATTGCTTCCCGAGGTTGCCAGTAATCGTAAATTGAAGAGTCTTGGTGACGATCGTTACCTGTCGATGATGACCAAGGTAATTAATCAGGCGGGTTTCAGCTGGAAAGTAATTAATAACAAGTGGCCCCAATTTGAGGAGGCTTTTCTCGGATTTGATACTTTTAAACTCAGCCTGCTGTCACCTGAACAATGGGAAGCCTATGCAAGTGACCGACGCGTGGTGCGTAACTGGCAGAAGATCAAGGCGCTGCAGGACAACCTGTTCTTCGTGACCGAGGTTGCTAGAGAGCAGGGTTCGTTCGGCAAGTTTATCGCGGGCTGGCCGGTGTCCGATCAGGTTGGCTTGCTCGCTTACCTTAAAACACACGGCTCACGGCTGGGTGGTAATAGCGGCATGTATTTTCTGCGGTATGCTGGTAAAGACGGGTTCGTGCTATCCCGCGATGTTGTCACGGCCATACGGGGTGCGGGTGCGGAAATCAATGAACGACCTGCCAGCAAACGTGATCTGCAACGAGTGCAGGACGTCTTCAATCAGTGGCATGAGGAGACCGGGCTGCCCTACAGCCATCTGAGTCGAATCGCTGCCTGCTCGGTTGGGGAAAACTTCCTGTAGACGCTGGTTGCAATTCGCACGCTGCAACCTTAATGCGGCTCAAGTCAAGCGGCCTAAATCAGTTGAAGCTCTTCCAGGAACCGATTGGATTCAGCAATCGAGGCTTCCATCTCGTCGATCAGAGTGGCGATATCGCTTTCGATAGAAGTGACCTCACTGCGTAATGAGGCAATCGCCTGGGAATTGAGATTGTGACGAAGGAACAGAACCTGGTCACGGAAAGCGTTGAGCACCGGCACCATGGTGTTTTCTGCGGCATGCATGGTGGCTATCAGTTGATCGTAACGAACCCGGGTTTGCCGTAATGTTCTCTCGCTGGAGGTGCGCAGGCTCTGGTCGGTGTACAGGTCCAACTCGTCATCCCATTCGTCGAACAGGTCTTCCGAAACCCGCTCAACCGCGCGGATACGGTCACTGACTTCTTCCGCCCGGCGTTCACTTTGCTCAAATTCCGTGTTCAATCGGTCATACACTCGCTGCAACTCGCCACCGTCAAAATTAAGCAGCGTAGTGAACTGTTCCAGTGCCGAGCTGAACTGCTCCTTGGCTTCTTCTTGCGAATCCCGTGCTTCTTCAACCCGGTCCACCAGGATGTCGCGTTTTTCCACGCCAAACTGTTCCATGGTGTTGTAATAAACAGAGCTGCAGCCTGTCAGGGAAAACACAGCCAGAATAAAAAAAGAAGCTTTGAATCGGTTCATCACGAAATTCCAGGACAACTGTCAGATAAATGGGTAAGTACGATCAAGGATAGCTAATTCTCAGTCCTTGTTCGACTCTTTAATTGCCTTCACCAGCTCTTTATTTCTCTTGTCTGCCAGATGGCTGTGCACTACAAACAGGGCGTGCACAGCACCCGGAACCCAGAACGCCAGGGTAAGGAAGATATTAAGAATAGCCTGAATGGGTTTACCACAAAGGAATACGGCAACAGGCGGGAGAATGATGGCTAGAAGGTATCGCATGTTGAATCACCCCTTGTTAATTCAAGGCGCGAAAGTATAGCGACTTTTCGGAGAAATCCAAGTTTTGCCCCGACCTTTTTCGCCGCGTGCTCACCAATATCACAAGTTACCACAGCTAACTAGTGGCAGCCTTTTAACTCTAATCGCCTGGCATGCAACAACGGTTCCGTATAACCGTTAGGCTGTTCCGTACCCCTAAATACCAGGTCACAGGCTGCCTGGAAGGCGATGGAATTGCCAAAGTCGGGCGCCATCGGGCGGTATTCCGGGTCGCCTGCGTTCTGTGCGTCCACCACCGCAGCCATTCGTTCCAGGGTTTCCCGGATCTGTTGTGCCGAACAGATGCCATGGTGTAGCCAGTTGGCCATATGCTGGCTGGAAATACGCAGGGTGGCACGATCTTCCATCAGGCCAATATTATTGATGTCCGGTACTTTCGAGCAGCCTACTCCCTGGTCGACCCAGCGCACCACGTAGCCGAGAATGCCTTGGGCGTTGTTGTCCAGTTCCCGCTGGATTTCCTCGGCACTGAGGCTGCCAGCATCCTCCAATACAGGAATGGTCATTATGTCACCCAGGCTGGCTGTGGCACGGGATTTCAGTTCTTCCTGTCGGGCGGATACGTCCACCTGGTGGTAGTGCAGGGCATGCAGTACTGCAGCAGTTGGGGAGGGAACCCAGGCAGTGCTCGCACCGGCCTGGGGGTGGCCGATTTTCTCTTCCAGCATGCGCGCCATCAGGTCTGGCATGGCCCACATGCCTTTGCCGATCTGGGCGTGTCCAGGCAGGCCGCAGGCCAGGCCTACGTCGACATTGTAATCCTCGTAGGCTTTGATCCAGGGGCATTCTTTCATTCGTGTCTTGGGAATCATGGGGCCTGCTTCCATACTGGTATGAATCTCATCGCCAGTGCGGTCCAGGAAACCAGTATTGATGAACATGATCCGTTCACTGGCGCTTCGTATACATTCCCTGAGGTTTAGGGTGGTGCGTCGTTCTTCATCCATGATCCCAAGTTTTACGGTGTTCGGTGCCAGGTCCAGGACTTGTTCGACTCGACCGTACAGGTCGCAGGAAAAACTGACCTCATCGGGACCGTGCATCTTGGGTTTGACAATGTAGATGCTGCCCGCCCTTGAATTGCTGAGCAGAGACTTGCCCTGGACATCGAGGCTGGCAATCGCGCAGGTAATCATCGCATCCATGATGCCTTCATATACCGGCGCGCCTGAATGATCCAGGATGGCTTCATTGCGCATCAGGTGTCCCACATTGCGAACCAGCAGTAGGCTGCGGCCCGGCAGCGTCAGCTTGTCGCCTTCGGGACTTAGGTATTCTCGATCCAGGTTCAGGATACGGGTCAGCGGTTCGCCGTTCTTGCTAAATGATTCGCTCAGGTCTCCGTAAATCAGTCCGAGCCAGTTGCGATAGACAGCTACCTTGTCTTCGGCATCTACTGCAGCTACGGAGTCTTCACAGTCCTGAATGGTGGTGACAGCAGATTCCAGCACCACATCTTTAATTCCGGCCAGGTCTGTGCTTCCTATATTTGATGATCGGTCTACCAGTATCTCGATATGCAGTTTGTTATTACAAAGCAAAATTGTCGACGGTTCTTCAGCATTACCCTGGTAGCCACGAAACTGGGCTGGTGTGGCCAAAAAAGCAGTATTTCCCGCAAGGCTTGCAGTGAGTGCTCCCGCGGTTACCTTCAGACCACTGACTTCTTGCCAGCTACCCTCAGCAAGCGGAAAGGCCTGGTCAAGAAAGCGTCGGGCAAAATCGATGACCCGCTGGCCCCGCATGGGATTGTATCCGCCACGCCTTTCCGCTCCGTCAGCTTCGGGAATCACATCGGTGCCATAAAGGGCGTCGTACAGGCTGCCCCAGCGGGCGTTGGCCGCGTTCAAAGCGAAACGGGCATTCTTGACCGGAACCACCAGCTGTGGACCGGCCTGCCTGGCGATTTCTGCATCGACATTGGATGTTGTTACCTGGAAAGGCTCGCCTTGTTCGACCAGGTAGCCGATGTCGCGAAGAAACGCCTGGTACTCTGCCGCATTGAAGGGCTGGCCGCGCCGTTCAAGATGCCAACCATCTATCTGTTGTTGAATGTGGTCGCGGATCTCCAGTAACGCAGTATTACGAGGTGTGTAATCCTTTATGATTGCTGCAAAGCCCTGCCAGAAGGATTCCTCATCCAATTCAAGCTTGGGTATCAGCTCGAGGTTGATGAAATCAGCCAGTTCTGCAGCTACTTGCAGTCCTTGAATCGATATTCTTGTTGTCATTATTCGCCGCCAGAATCCTTAAGTACTTAACACGCATTGAATCCATTATAGGCAATGGTGTGGCCCAGGGGTATGTGTAGCGTCGACAGGCTGATAGACTACGCATCCGTTGGAAAAACAAGCTGCTCGGCGCGGAATTCAATGGATTTCACAACATCAGTTGGCTAATAGATTTGACAAAATGACTACCGAATATTCTTCGCAGCAACACCCCGAGCTTTATGTGTTCGCCATTTCCCACTATTGCGAGAAGGCACGCTGGGCATTGGATCGAGTGGGGATCGATTACAGCCTGACTCACCTGGCGCCCGGCCTGCACCGCCGGGTCGCCAAGAAAATGGGGCTGCCTGCCAGTTCGGTGCCGATTTTAAAAACGAGTGATACCCTGATTCAGGGTTCGTCGGCGATCATCGACTGGGCTGAGGCGCATCGACAGACCGGGGCACCATCATTGCTTCCAGTTGATGACGTCAGCAACTCTGCGAACGACGTTGAACAGCGGCTGGACGAATTTATCGGCGTGCACGTGCGTCGCTACTATTATTCCGAGGCACTGGTTGAGTACCCGCAGACCGTCAAGCCGATCTTTGCCAATGACCTGGCAGGTGGACAGAAGCTGTTCCTGGAACTGGCGTGGGGAGTTATCCGCAAGTTTATGATCGACCGCATGGATCTGGGCAGCCTGCAAGGTATCGAGTCGAGGCAGGTACTGGAACAGGAATTCGACTGGCTGGATAGTCTGCTGGCAGACGGGCGCCAGTTTCTGGTCGGCAACCAGTTTTCCCGGGTCGACATCACTGCTGCCAGCCTTCTGGCGCCGCTGGTGAAACCAGAAAAACATCCCGCTTATGGCATGATTGAATTGCCACCCAATGTCACTCTCGACTGTGAAAACTGGAATAAGCGCCCATGTCTGCAATGGGCCAGCGCCATCTATCAGGAATACCGCTAGGAGAAATCATGCCCGAGACTGCTAAACCACTGGATCTGCTCATTGTCGGTGCGGGGATTTCCGGTATCAGTGCTGCCTGCTACCTGGCACAGCAATGTCCTGACAAGAACTACACGATTCTTGAGGCCAGGGACGATATCGGTGGTACCTGGGATCTGTTTCGCTACCCCGGTATCCGTTCCGATAGCGACATGCATACCTTTGGCTTCGATTTTAAGCCGTGGACCAATCCCAAGGCGCTTGCCGATGGTCCATCTATCAAAGCCTACCTCAATGAAGCCATAGATGAATATGGGGTCAGGAATAACATTCAGTTTGGGGTCAAAGTAGTTTCTGCGAACTGGAAGGATGACGAATCGGAATGGTTGGTAACGGTTAAAGACCACGAAGGCGATGAGCAAAACCTGCGCACGCGGGTTTTGTTCATGTGCAGCGGGTACTATAACTACGATCATGGATACACGCCCGATTTTCCCGGAATTGAAAAGTTTCAGGGCGAGGTTATTCACCCTCAGCACTGGCCTGAAAATTTGGATTATACAGGCAAAAAGGTGGTGGTAATCGGCAGTGGGGCCACTGCAGTAACCCTGGTTCCAGCCATGGCGGATAAGGCGGAGCGGATTACCATGATTCAGCGCTCGCCCACCTATATCGTGTCCAGACCAGGTGAAGACGGGCTGGCAAAGTTTCTTAACAGGATACTGCCACCCAAGGTTGCTTACTGGTTGGTACGCTGGCGTAATATCCGTTTTCAGAACCTGGTTTACAAGCGTTCCAGAACCAACCCGCAAAAAATGCGTGAGCAGATTCTCCACCTTGTCAGGAAAGAATTGGGCGAGGAATATCCCATCGAGCGGGATTTCACGCCCAGCTACAATCCCTGGGATCAGCGCCTGTGTCTGGTGCCTGACGCTGATCTCTTCAAGGCTATAAAATCCGGTAAGGCACAGGTGGTAACCGGGGAAATAGACCACATTACCGAGTCCGGTGTGAAGATGAAATCAGGTGAACTGGTAGAGACTGACATATTGGTTACTGCTACCGGCCTGGAGCTGCAATTGTTTGGGGGCGTAAAGTTTTATCAGGACGGTGAGGAGATCAGTTTTCCCAGCCACTTCACCTACCAGGGCATGATGGTCTCCGATGTGCCGAACCTGGTCTGGACCTTTGGTTACATCAACGCATCATGGACACTGCGGGCTGACCTTAACTCTCAGTTCGTGTGTGAGATGTTTCAGCACATGGATGCCACCGGTACCAACCGCTTTGTGCCCAGACTCAAAGAGGAAGAAAAGGACATGCCGCAGACTTCCTGGGTTCAGGACTTCAATCCAGGCTATATGCAAAGGGGTTTGCACCAGTTTCCCAAACAGGGTGATCACCAGCCCTGGCACAATACCCAGAATTACCTGTTGGATCGCAAGCTACTGAAAAAGGGGCTGGCGGACGATGGAGTATTGCAGTTTCAGTAGAGAGTACGATGAAGATCGTGACATTGGATATAGAGCTGGATTCACCTGTTGAAACGGTGTGGGCTGTTTTTTCAGATGTAACACGCTGCGATTGGGTGCCTGGAGTCGATGCTATCAGCGAAGAGGATGGCATCCGCAGTTTTAATATGGCAGGCATCGGCGAAGTTCAGGAAAAGATAATCCGCCTGGACCATCAGGAACACTGTTTGCAGTACTCGGCGATCAAGACACCGTCAGGTGTTGACCATCACCTGGCCACTATTGAATTGACCTCATTGGGAAGCAACAGGTGCCGTATGCGATGGGTTACGGAGATCGAACCTGACCAGTTTGCTGTCGCTATCGAGCAGGCAATGAACATTTCACTTGACGGTCTTCGAAACGTGCTTGCCTCAGAAGGATGAGGCAGGAAGGCAGTGCTCGACGAATTGATACCGGTTCTGGTATCTCAACACTTGGTAACTGAATTGAACTCCACCCAACCACGAAAACCTGCCACCTCCAAACCCGGCGGTCCTTCTCTCGATAAGCTGAGTAAGCTGGCCCTGGCGCTGGCCTGGTTTGTGTTGATCGGCACAGTGTTATTGGAAGTTGCAAACCGAATCAGGATTTACTTGGGTTACGAACCGTTTGACAGCCAGTGGGGACTAATCGGAATAATCAGTCTGTTCGGCTTTATACTGATTTTTTTCGTGGCGCTGTTTCAGTTTGTCGTGTGTACGATGGGACTGATACTGGCACAGCGGAATAATAACCAGGTCGATGGCAGGCGCTTTCAGATTGCGCTTGCCATTAACCTGGTTGGATTTGCTCTATTCGTGTTTCTTTGAACCTACAGTGGAATAAACGCCAGCGCGAAATTGCCGTTCAGTGGAATTACCAGCTGGTGCTGCACGGAGTCGTAGCACATGGAAGCAGCGCTGGGGATTCCCGAGGCGATAATTTCTGCCCCCTCACCCGGACGAATCCGTGACACGCTGCCGAAGCGCACACTGCTGACATACTTGGTTCCATCGTCCAGTACAACCACGCCGTCGTTACCACCTTCCACGGCATGCTCGGTAAGGATTACGTCGCCTTGCGGATTGTAGGTAATGACTGCGTTGTCGTTGACGTTGACCACGACGATATTGCCGTCCTGGTCGATAGCAACGCCGTTTGGTGCCGCTAAAGGTGCGCCATCGGCGAATACTGACACGTCACCCGCGGCAGTTACCTTGTAGATCGATTCCGGGTTGCGGGTATTAGAGGCATAAACCGTGCCGTCGTCTGCCACCGCGATTCCGTTCAATATGGTCGAACCCGGCACGGGTACAGAGCGCAGAGGACGACCGGTCGCCAGGTCAAAGGATCGAACGTGTCCGGTATCGACGGTATACAGCACACCGTTGCGGACCGCGCTGCCAAGCGGATGATGAAGCTCCAGTCCGTCACGGGTTACGCCGATCCATTTGGGGGTGTGCACCGAACCGTCGGGATTGATTAAAGACACGAAACCATCATTTTCGGTGCCGTCTCCCCGTTCCCCGTTGTTCATCGCCAGGATCAGATTGCGGGCAGGATCGAAGGTACAGCTTTCTGAAAAATGGAAACTGCCATAAACCTTGACATTGCTGGACATGGGAACGCGGACGCCAGCTTCGTTGACCGACCCGATGGGTTCGCCTGCCTGAAACTCTTGTGCCTGACCGATGACGGGTGTAGCGGCCAGTGTTATGCCCAGGGCACAGGTTGCGCTAAAAGTGGTAAAAGTGAATAAACTTCGATTGCGGGATGACACCATGATTGCTGCTGACTCCTTGTACTTTGCGGATTAGTTTGGAAGCACCTATTCTAAGGCTTGCTTGTGACACCGCCAATACCAACCACGCGGTACGTCGAAACCAGGCTTCATCTGGGCGACTTTAACCGTCTGCCCGCAAGCTTTCGAGTAAAAGGTTCCTGTTGGATTGCACTGGCTATCTGGCCAGGTTACGAATCTCACGCAGAATGGAGTCCTTACCCAAAACCCACAGTTTGGGGTGGCGCATAACGCGATTGATAAAGGCATTGTTTTTGGCAAATTCCCGGCGTATCTGCTGCTGGGAGTAGATGGAAGGATTGATTGCTCGACCGGCCAGCCTGGCAGCTTCGTTAAGAGCCAGCATGACGTCGCCATAGGCCAGCCCGTCAGCGATGATAAACAGGTCAACCTGACTATCGACATTCTCTCTACCGCTGGCTATTGGACCGTAGATAAAAGCAACCTGGATCCGCTCATGCCAGGGCTGCAGTGCATTGAGGATTATGCCGTCGATGCCTGACGTTTTTTGTACGATGCTCAGTACTTCAGGATAGATGGGACAGCACTGATTAACCTGGTAATAACGCTGATTGCCTTCGCGGATCGACGTCAGCAGACCGATGTTCTCCAGCCGATCCAGCTCACGGGTCACGGTTCCCCGTCCCATGTCCGCCAGGCGGACAATTTCGTTGGTATAAAATCGCCGATCCGGTTGGCCGAATAATATACCCAGCACCCGTTGCTGGGTTTTGGTAAACAGGGCATTGCCGGTGGCAGTGAGGTGCATGGAAGCGATCATCCTTAATCATTTCGATTCAGTAGAACATACCCAAATAGGGTACGATCTTCCCCAATGTGGGACCGGGAGTCTATACCGAAATTAATTATGCTGCCAAGGTGGATTCTCGGTTTTGCCTGTAGAATAATCCGCTCCTTGCTTTGGCAATGCCAGTAAGTACGCTTTCTTCGGCTAACGCGAAAAGCGCTCCCTCAATCAATGACTGTCTTGTGGAATTCGTTAAATGTGGTTTAAGAATATTCGTCTTTACGTCCTGACCGAACCGTTTGAGCTGACTCCCGAGGAGCTGGAGGAGAAGCTGGTGGAAAACGTTTTTCAGCCCTGCAGCAGCTTTGACAAATCCAGCCTGGGCTGGGTAAGCCCGACAGGGAGGGAAGGAGAAATGCTGACCCATACCATCGGCGATTACACTATGGTCTGCGCCCAGGAACAGGAGCGGTTATTGCCGGTATCAGTAGTAAGAGACGCGACGGAGGAAAAAGTGGCCGAGCTGGAAGAGCGTCAGGCGCGCAAGGTGTATCGCAAAGAGCGGAGGCAGATCCAGGAAGATATCTATGCCTCTCTGCTGCCACAGGCCTTTGTCAGAAATCAGCAGCTATTTTCGTATCTGGCTCCCAAGCAGAACCTTCTGGTTATCGATACGCCCAGCGCACCCAAGGCCGAAGCATTTCTCAACCTGCTGCGGGACAGTCTGGGTTCGCTGCCGGTAGCCAAGCCAGAGGTGAAGCGCTCACCCAGTGATGTTATGACTGGCTGGCTGAAAGAGCACAAAGCGACACATAAGTTTGTGATCGAGCATGATTGTGAGCTTTTCAATCCGCTGGATGGCAGTAATGTGGTGCGCTGCAAGGGGCAGGATTTGCTGACCGATGAGCTGCGCGCGATGTTGGCGGCAGATAAACGTGTTAAGTCATTGGGGGTCAGTTGGAACAATATACTCAGCTGTATTGTGCACGACGACCTTTCCATCAAGCGACTGCGCTTTGAAAGTGTCAGGGAAGAATCCGATAACGAGCAGGTGGAGGCGGCGGCGCAAAAATTCGATCAGGAATTTGCATTGATGAGCATGGAGCTCGCTGGATTTTTCAGCGATGTTTTTGCTGCTTTCGGTGGTTTGAAGCGGAATTAAATCGCTTAGCCGGTTAGCTAAAATCGAAAATAATAGTCAGTTTGATCTGGCTAATCTACAGAAGCAATGATGGTTCAATTTAGGTCAGGCGATAAAAATAAAATTTTTGTGTCACCCGTTTTTTATTTCGGCGTACTGATTTTTGCCTATTTGTTATTCATTACATTTGCCAGTTTCTACCTGACCGACTTTGTTTCGCCGCGCCGAGCTGCCCGGGCCGGAGCTGGGGAATTATTTTTTCTGGCAGATGAGTTTCGACTGCGCTGGTGGAATTTACGTGATATAGCTACCAACATTCTGTTGTACATGCCGCTTGGTTTTCTTGTGGCGCTGTACCTCGCCAGCAGCAACGGCGCGATTAGCTCGAAAGTTTATCCCTGGCTGGGTTTTCTGTTGAGCGTAGGTGTCGAGGTGATTCAGGCGTTTATCGGGCGCTTTTCCGATGCTACCGATGTATTAAGCAATGGTGGCGGTTATCTGTTGGGGTTTTACATCGCCAGAACTGCTGTTATTCGCTATAGCATCAATCCGGCCAGCCTGCTGGGGCTGGCAACTGGCAGCCATGCTGACAAATTAAATACTTTGGTTGGACTGCGATTCGTGTATCTGGCGATCGTTATCGTCACAGCACTGCTGCCCCTGGATATCAGCGTCTCGATGACTCAGATTTACGGCAAGCTTCAGGCCGGCGACGGTGACCTGCCGAGACTGATTGTCGATCCATTTTACCATTTCAGGCACGCCCCGGACTTTCAGTACCTGACTCTTCATCTGCTGGCTTTTCTTCCCCTGGCGTTTTTATCCAGCATAATTCAGTTGCGTCGTGTTCAAACCAGTCTGTTGATTCCAGCCTTACACTGCCTGCTGCTGGGTCTCACCATAGAAAGCGCGAACCTTTTTGTCCGTTCCGGACGCAGCGATATTATTGTGCCAGTCATGGGGTTTTGTGCCGGCCTGGCGGTTGCGTGGATTACTGCCTCATTGATGCGCCAGACTCGGCAGTATTCTGGCGCCAAGCAGAGTCACGAACTTCAGTACCTGCTGGTGAGTGCAGCATTGATATACCTGCTGTTTCTACTTTCTGTTTCACTTTCACCTTATGAGTTTGAGCTGTCACTGCGGTCCATTCGCAGCAAGTTATTGAATGATAGTAATTTTCTACCCTTCAGGCTGCATTTTTCCGCCAGATCGATCGCTTCTGCAATAGACATAGTGCGTGAGTGTATTCTCTACGCACCTTTTGGTGCACTGCTGGCGCTGTGGCTGCGCAATTCGGTGTTTAAACCCGGCACTCTGGTAATCCTGATTACCGCAGGGTCAGCGGGAATGGGATTGGCGGTATGGATAGAGATGCTGCAGCTGGCAGTGGTCGGGCGCTATGTGGACATCACCGATGTCTTGCTGGCGACGCTGGGGGGGCTGGGCGGGGCTTTGTTGGCGCCTTTGTTTGCTGTTGATGGCAAGAAGGTGGTATAGCCGAAGTGGTTGAACTATGAGCATAATCGATTAATTGAGTGTTAAGATTATTGCATCCGGTTGTCCCTTTCTAGCAGGGTAACTGACCAAGTAGCAGAGTGACAAAATCTTGATCTATCTAATTTCAGCACGAAGTAGCCTGGTTGGGATTCTTCTCAATCTCTTGATCTTTTTGCAATCCTGTGCAGTCAACCCTGCCACCGGTGAGCGCGAGCTCAGTTTTGTCAGCGAAGCCCAGGAAATTCAAATGGGTAGGCAGGCGGACCCGGCGGCCACTGCTCAGTTCGGTGGTCTTTACCCAGATGAACAGTTGCAGGCCTACGTGACAGAGTTGGGTATGTCTGTCGCTGCTGTATCCGAACGGCCGGATCTACCCTGGTCCTTTAAGCTGGTCGATCATGAGCTGATCAATGCCTTCGCGTTGCCCGGTGGTTACATTTATATCACCCGCGGAATCCTCGGCAATATGAATTCCGAGGCGGAACTGGTGGGTGTGTTAGCGCACGAGGTCGGACACGTTACTGCCCGACACGCTGCCCAGCGAATTACCCAGCAACAGCTTGGCATGATCACTCTGATTGGGGGTGCTTTGATTTCCGAAACCGTGCGCAGCAATACCGAAGCGTTCATGCAGGCATTGCAATTATTGTCACTGCAATACAGCAGGGCAGACGAGGCGCAGTCTGACGAGCTGGGCTACCGTTACATGCTTCGTACCCGGCACGACCCCCACGGATTGTCTGATGTCATGCGCATGCTGCAGTCCACCAGCCCCAGTGCCGAGGAGATGGGAGTGCCTGGCTGGATGCTGTCTCATCCTGAGCCTGGTGATCGGGTAGCAGCCAATGAGCGACGCATCAGTCGTTCGCAAATGAACTTCTCCGATTTCCGCACTGGTCGGGATGAATTCCTGCAGCGACTGGATGGAATGGTGTTCGGCGAGGATCCGCGCCAGGGGTATTTTATTGAGCAGCGTTTTATTCAGCCGCAGCTGGCTTTTGAGCTGACTTTTCCTGGCGGCTGGGCAACCCAGAATAGCCCCCAGTCGGTGCAGGCCGGTGCTCCAGGGCGTGATGCGGCGATGCAGTTGTCTATCGCCGATGCTGCTTCGCCCGAGGCAGGACTGTCTCAATTCCTGCAACAGCAGGGCCTGACGGTCAACCAGACCGCGCACCAGGAGCTGAACGGTTTGAACGCGGCCTGGGCTGACTTCAGTATCAGCCCGGCCGCCGGGCAACCGGTGCAAGGCTATGTGCTCTATGCAGCCAAAGGTGAGATTGTTTATCAGGTTATCGGCTTTGCCCTTGCCGCTCGATGGGATCTTTATGGGCCTGCACTGGCGGATTCAATCATGAGTTTTCGACCACTGCAGAATGATCGATACCGTGAAGTCAGTCCCCACAGAATAAACCTGGTTCGCTTGCCATCTGCAATGACAGCTCGAGAATATCTTGACCGCTACTCTTCCAGCGTAGATGACGACGCGGTGTTGCTGGCCAATCAGGTTAGCGCCGATCAGCGGTTGGAACAGGGCAGGCTAATGAAGCAGATTACCGGCGGAAGCATTCCCAGCCGCTAGGTGCCGACGCCTTCAGCACCAACTCAGCCGATATTGTGGTCAGTTACTGTCTGAACTACCCTATTGATTTTGGTGATATTTTTCCGTCAGCCATGGACTTGGCTGGTCTTAGCTTTTATCCTTCCGATTCAGCTTGCAGGGAGTAGTGGAAATTGGCAGATATATTCATTTCCTATGCCAGGGATGACAGGGACAAGCTGCAGCATCTTGCCAGCGCCCTGGAAAGCCATGGCTACTCCGTCTGGTGGGATCGCAATATCAGCGGCGGCGCCGAGTTTTCGCAAACGATCGAAGCGGAACTGATGTCGGCTTCCATTGTCATCGTTGCCTGGTCGACAAGTTCAGTCACTTCCCACTGGGTGCGCGATGAAGCGGACTATGCCCGTGCAGAGCGAAAGCTGCTGCCAATTTCACTGGACGGAGCGTCGCCCCCACTTGGATTCAGGCAGCTGCATGCGTTGGACTTCGCTGCCTGGGATGGCAGCGCGGAAGATAGCCTCTTTCAGCAGCTGCTCACCTCTCTCGGACCAGCCTCAGGGGCCGCCACCCATATGCCTGCACCAGAATCCCGCGACGGATACAGCATTGGTTCCTCACAGACGGCTACAACTCTCCATGACAATGAATTACCTGCCGACGGCTCTGCGCGAGACAGAGGTGAAGAAGGTAGACCGGGAATCGCGATTTTGCCACTGGTCAATATGTCAACCGACGAAGAGATCGAACATCTGGCAGATGGATTGACTGAGGACATCCTGACTGCGTTATCCAGCAACTGCCATCTTTCGGTGGCTGCCCGTACTTCCTCTTTCGCTTTCAAGGGTAATTCAACAGACATTCGTGAAGTGGGCAAATTGCTCAATGCTCGCTACGTTGTCGAAGGAAGCATCCGCAAGATGGGTAACCAGTGTCGAGTAACCGTGCAGCTTATCGAAGCCGAAGGCGGTTCGCATGTGTGGGCGAAGAAATTCGATGCGCCGCTCGAAGACCTTTTTTCATCCTCTGATACAATTCTAGAACGAATAGTCGGAAATTTGTTTACCCAGGTGTTTGCCGCGGAAGCTGAGCGTGCGATGCACGTGCCGCCGGAAAGTCTGGGATCCTGGGAATACTGCCAGCGAGCGGCAATTTCTATCGGTCGCGGTGCTGGATCACTTAAAGGCTGGCAGCGCGTTATCGTGGATCTGGACCGTGCTGTTGAGCTGGCTCCCGACTACCCGTTAGCAAATGCGCTCATGGCTTGGGCCTGTAATGCAGCTGTAATCAACGGCCTCTACACTGACTCTGAGTATGAAACCCTGGTACAGAAAGCGAAATCTCACTTTGCCCGGGCTCGGGATCTGGTCAAGGATGATCTGTTGACGTTGACCTACATCGCCGCGTCTGAGAATTTCGCCGGTCTGCAGGAGCGCTCACTCTACCACCTGAACCAGGTCCTGGCGCGCAATCCTGCCAGCGCTGAGGCCTGGTATATTGCCAGTATGACCAATAATTACCTGGGCAACCACGATAAAGCTCAGGAAGCGATTGAACGAGCCCAGGAGTTAGCCCCGGAAAAAGGCTATTCGCATTATTACGATTGGGTTAAGGGGCAGATTTACTTTGTGCAGGGCGATTACGAAGTGGCAGCAGCTCACCTTGAACGTAAAGTCCGCGACGAACCTGAATACGGTTATGCCAACGTAGTCGCCGGGTTGTGTGCTTACTTTCTGGGAAGTGAGGAACTGGCCAGAAGCTATATTGCCCAGGCTAAAAAGCACAATCCACAATTGACGCCGCACAAACTGCAAGGCATTTTCTTCGGCCAGCCAGATCGCGAGAAAGCAGCCCGAGACTTCGCCGCGCTGGAGTTCTTGTGGAATGAGTCCGATGCCGCTGCATCGGAAGCAGAGGCTGTCGATGAGGCTGCAAACGAAGGCATCGTGTCGAACCAACCTGGTATAGCCGTTCTGCCGTTCACCCTGCGCTCGACCGATCCTGATATTGAGTTCCTGGCCGATGGCCTGACCGAAGATATCATTACTGCATTGTCAGCCAATCGGCACATAAGAGTTGCGGCCCGCGCCGCGACAATTGCTTACCGGGACCAGTCCGCTGACGTGCGTGAGATCGGCAAGCATCTGGATGTGCGCTACGTGGTAGAGGGCAGCATCCGCAAGCTGGGTCAGCGACTGCGCATCGGTGTTCAGTTCATCGGGACCAGGTCTGGCTCCACCATCTGGGCAAAGAACTTCGATGCCAACGCCGAATCCGTCTACGATGACTATGACGAATTTGTTTGTCGCATAGCCGGCAGTCTGTTTGCGCACCTGATCACTGCCGAGACAGCGCGTGCCCAGCAACTGCCGGAGAACGAGCTGGGGGTTTGGGATTACTGTATGCGCTCGGCCATTGCATCGGGTCAACAGGCGGCTGCCAATTCTGACATATTCAAAGAGAAACTCTTTATCCTGGATAAGGCTCTGGAACTGGCGCCGGAGTCCAGCCTGGCCCATGCCATGTTGAGCTGGGTGTGCAACGGGCTACTGGTCAATGGCATGTACACGGACGAGGAATTTAAGCCGCTGCTGGAAAAGGCCAAAAAGCACCTGCGCCTGGCCAAGTCCCTGGCCCAGGATGATCTTTATTCCATGGTTTGGATCGGAGCCGCAGAAAATTACGCCGGTTTGCAGGAGCGGGCGATCGAAACTCTGGAAACCGTGTTACAGCGCAATCCCGCCAGTGCTGAAGCGTTGTTATCCATTGGACAGGCTTATGCATATGTGGGGCGATACGAGGAAGCGCGTCAAGCTATAAAACGTGCCATGGACATTGCGCCAGAAGCCGGTATGGCCAACATACAACCCTGGTACCTCGCCCTGGTCGAACACCTTGCCGGCAACTATGAGGCAGCTCTGCCGCTGGTAAAGGCCGAGACTCTGGCATTTCCCGCCTATGGCTATGCCAATGTCGTGGCAGCCATTGAACTGGTGCTACTCGGTCAACCGGAGGAAGCGCCCCGATACATTGCCAGAGCCCGACAGTACAATCCGCACCTGAATCCCAAAAAGCTTGCGCTGATGATGCTTGCGCAACCTGATAAGGAAAAAGGGCAAAGAGAGCTGGGGGTGCTGAACGAGTTATGGGGAAAGTAGGTTGAGATATAGAAACGCAACAGGCTGGCCCAGGTTTTTCAGGCTGCGCGCCCCTCGGAAAACTGCAGGTTAGCCAGCTTGGCATACAGCGGGCAACTTAACAGCAGCTCTCGATGGGTACCCTGATCGATCAGCTTTCCGGAATCCAGCACCACAATCCGGTCAACGTTCATGACAGTGGCAAGGCGGTGAGCGATTACCAGTGAAGTGCGGTTTGCCATCAGTTGTTCCAGAGCCATCTGAACTTTCTGTTCACTTTCTGCGTCTAGAGCGCTAGTGGCTTCGTCCAGCAATAGAATTTCCGGGTCTTTTAGAATGGCACGGGCAATGGCAATTCTTTGTTTCTGTCCGCCGGACAGACGAATTCCGGATTCCCCTAGATGACTGTCATATCCGCCGGGAAGCTTGTGAATGAAATCGCTGGCAAACGCCGCTTCGGCAGCGGCATGGACTTCCTCGTCGCTGGCGTCGGGTCGACCGTATCGGATGTTGTCCCAGACGGTGCCGGTAAACATGGTGGGTTGCTGGGAAACGATTGCGATGTGATTGCGGAGTTCAAGAGGATCCAGGTCTCTTATATTGACGCCATCGAGTCGGATCTCCCCAGATTGCGGATCGTAGAATCGTAACACCAGGTCGAACAGGGTGGACTTCCCGGCCCCTGAGGGTCCCACCAGAGCCACGCTTTCACCTGGCTGCACAGTCATCGATGCTCCATCCAGTGCCGGTGTGTTCGGGCGTGTCGGGTAGCAGAATTTCAGCGCCTCGATTTCCAGTAAGCCCTTGAATTCATCGTCAAGGTGCCTGGGATTCTCCGGGGCAGTTATCTCATTTTCGGCTTCCAGCAGCTCCATCAGCCGTTCCAGCGCACCGGCGGCTCGTTGCAGCTCACTGATTACCTGGCTGATGGCGCCCACGGCTGAAGCCACCAACACCGCATAGGCTACAAAGGCGGTCAGTTCTCCAGGCGACATACGTCCGGATATCACGTCCTGGCCGCCCACCCAGATCATGGCGCCCAGAGCGCCAAATACCAAGGTAGTTACCACGGCGATCAGGACCGAGCGCATCCAGATGCGGTTGAGGGCAACCTTGAAAGCCTTCTCTACCTGATCGCCAAACAGCTGGTCATCGTGTTCCTGATGGTTGAAGGCCTGGACGGTTTTGATCTGTAGAATGCTCTCGCCAACATAGGCTCCCACATTCGCGACTTCGTCCTGACTGCTGCGGGACAGTCGGCGCACTTTACGCCCAAAATAAAGGATCGGTCCGATCACCAGCGGAATGCAGATCAACACCACGCTGGTAAGCCGGGGGTTGGTGATAAATAACAGCACGATTCCGCCAACCATCATCAGCAGGTTGCGCAGCGCGATGGAAGCGGACGAACCGACTACCGATTGAATGAGAGTGGTGTCGGTAGTAATCCGGGAAGAAATTTCGCCGCTGAGGTTGGCTTCGAAATAGCCGGGGTGCAGGTCGATGATGTGGTTGAAGACGGCTTTTCGGATATCAGCAGTTACCCGTTCACCCAGCCATGATACCCAGTAGAAACGGGTGAAGGTGCCCACTGCCTGCAGCACTGCCACTACTATAAAGCCTAAAACTGCGGTGTTTAAGGAGGCTGTCGAACCGGCCACGAAGCCGCTGTCGACGATAATTCGCACATACTGCACCAGTCCTAACGTGAGACCTGACGTGACGACTAATGCAAGCAGTGCAATGGCCATCTGCTTCTTGTAAGGAAGCAGAAATGCCATTGCCTTGCTGAGTAGGGCAGGTGTTGCTGTGTGCCTGGCCATTCGTTAATGCCCTATTGCATATAGACGCGCTGATTGTCGCTGATGCGGTTGTAGGTCCAGCTTTCCATTCGACTTGCATAACCGCGGGGACGATAGCGCACATAGGCGCGGCCACTTTCATCAGCGCAGGTTGTTACCGCTGTCTCACGACGTGACCGCAGACGCAGGTTGGCGATCTGCCGGCTGCAAACAATATCGTACAGGGTAACCCGCAGCGTTCCAGCTGGATTCACTGCATACCAGGTTATCTGTTCCACATCTGCTGGTGGCGCAGTTGTACAACCGCTAACCAGGCACAAACTGGTGACTAACATGCTGAGTCGTATGAGTTTCAAAAGTTTGACCCGGAGTGAATAATGAAGTTGAGTTACTCTTTAATGCGATGCAGCGCGCAGAGTTTATTGCCATCCGGATCTCGCAGGTAGGCCAGGTAGAGTTTGTCGGTCCTGCCTTCACGAATGCCCGGCGGGTCTTCACAGGCGATGCCGCCATTGGCTACGCCCGCTGCATGCCAGGCATCAGCTGCCTCGGTGCTGTCGGCGGCGAAGCCAATGGTACTGCCGTTGCCGTGACATGCCAGCTCGCCGTCAATGGGATTGGTGATACCAAAGACTCCGCCCTTGGAAATCCAGAATACACGCCCTTTTTCATCCTCGACGCCAGGTTCATATCCGAGCGCCCCCAGGGTGGCATTATAGAAAGTTTTGGATTGCTGGACGTCATTGGCGCCCACCATAATGTGACTGAACATAGTTTTTCCTCGTTAAACAAACCTGAAGGGATCAATTCTCAATGTTGCGTGAAGATTTACAGGTGGTGAGAGCCACTATACCAATTTCAATCAAGGTATCAATCAGTTGGTCCTGCTGGTCCGGTTGGACTTTGTCACGGGAATCCACTGCGCGTCCGTGATGCCGATTGGCAATGTAAAACTGCCATTTGCATAGCCTGCAGGAATTTCCCCGTCCTTTTTGTGAGTTTTACAGGTTTGGTGGATCACATACTCACCTGCAGAGCTTGAATTGCCTCAAGTTGCGGCGTCCGCAGGTCGTAATAAAAGCTATCTTCAAGTCTGAAGCCTGACACAATCAGGGGTTGAAAAAGGTAACCAGAAAGAACCATGGAACAAGCAAACAGCCTCGATAGCGAAATCGAATCCAAATTACTCAGTGCCGTAGATCGCATGCCGGCGTTTCCCAGTAGTGTTCAGAAAATTCTGGAGCTCAGCAGCGATATCAATTGCCCGCCTAAGGAAATGGTTGTGGTCATTGAGAAAGATCCAGTGATGACCATGAGGATCTTGAAAGTAATCAACTCGGCTTATTACAGCCTCCCCAACAAGATAAATTCAGTGGCTCAGTCAGTGGTATATCTGGGAATCAACACGGTAAAGAACCTGGCGCTGGCAATCGCTGCGGTCGGCGTCCTGCCGTCGCGCAATCCGAAAAACTTCAATATTCAAAAGTATCTGGTGCATTCTCTGAGTACTGGCAGTATCGCGCGCCAGCTTTGTTCCCTTGCCAAGGGTGATCTGGAGCCTGGCGATGCCTATATAGCTGGTCTCTTACATGACTTTGGAAAGGTCGTTCTTGCCCAATTCATGTCCGATGAATACCAGCAGGTCATGTTGTTGGTTGAGCAGCACGATATTTCTCTTGATGAAGCTGAGCGGGAGGTGCTGGGGGCAGATCATGCGTTGGTTGGTGCCATGCTTACCCGCCGTTGGCAGTTTCCCTATGAGCTGTCCGAGTGTATTGCCGATCACCACAATCCTGATGCAGAGCCCACGCTGTTACTGGACTGCGTCAGAGTAGCCAACCAGATCAGTCGCCGGGAAAAGCTGGGGAATGGACACAATCCGTTCCGCGATGGTGAGCGCCTGGCATCGACACGCTTTGGCGTCAGTTTCGATGCAGTTGTCCAGTCACTTGGTGACGTGCAGAAATTTATCGACGAGGCAGAGATGTTTGCCAGCGTCGGTTCTTCCTGAGGCCAGGCCATGAAAGTGCGGATGTGGGGCGTACGCGGATCCATTCCCTCGCCAGGAAAGCACACCCAGGAATTCGGTGGCAATACGACTTGCATTGAAGTTCGCACTGATAATGGGCACCTGATCATTATCGATGCCGGTACCGGGATCTTTCCGCTGGCACAGTCACTCCTATCCAGCTTGCCGATAGATGTCAGCCTGTTTATCACCCATACACATTGGGATCATATTCAGGGGTTGCCGTTTTTTACGCCTATTTTCATTCCAGGTAACCGACTATCCATTTATGGCGCGCAGGATATTATCAGTGGACAGGGTATCGAGCAGGCGATGGACACGCAGATGCAATACAGCTATTTCCCTGTGCGTGAAGCCGAGTTAAAGGCTGCGCTTGACTACCGTACGGTGAATACCGGAGACCCCATCACGATTGAGGATGCTATGGTCACCGGGACTATTCTGAACCATCCGGTAATCAATATGGGATATCGGGTTGACTGCAATGGTAAGTCAGTATTCTTTACTGGCGATCACGAACCTTATTCCAATATTTATAGTCCTGCAGACGATGGCTATGTGGAATATCAACGGGTCGTAAACGAACGCCAGAATCAGGTGGATTCTGCCATGCGTAATGTTGACGTTCTGATTGCCGACTGTTCTTACACCGTCGACGAATACCAGGAAAAAATTGGCTGGGGCCATGGTTCGTTCGATCACTCTATCGAAATGGCAGACCGGGTTGGTGCGAAAACTTTGATCTGTACCCACCACGAACCTACCCGCAGTGATGAAAAGCTGAGAGAGGTTTTTTCGGAAGCACTGGCGCGACATCCACGAACCGAAGGCAGCGCCGAAATAGTCCTCGCCTACGAGGGTCTGGAGCTGGAGCTCTAGCCAGGCCCTTGATCAGGAGTCAATCAGTTGCAGGTCTACGTTGATACATGACGATGGGCTTGAAGCTCATCACGAGTTCATCATTCTGGTTGTAGACCTCGTTTTCCAGGGACAGGGTGCCCATATCGGGTCGTGAGCGCGACTCTCTTTTGTCCGCTATGGTGCTTTTTACCCGCAAAATATCGCCGGGATATACCGGTTTCTTCCAGCGTAGCTCGTCAACTCCCGGAGACCCCAGTGAACCCGAGCCGCCGGGAGGCATGTTATCAACCACCAGGCGCATTACCATGGCGCAGGTATGCCAGCCCGATGCGCATAGTCCACCAAAGTGCATGGCTTTGCCTGCTTCCTCGGACAGGTGAAAGGGCTGGGGATCGTAGTTTTCAGCGAACTCGAGAATTTCTTCCCTGGTAACTTCGTAATGCCCGAATTCTTCGGACGAGCCGACTTTAAAGTCTTCGAAATAGTATTTCTGCTGCATTTTATTTCCTGGCAGGTTGGTCGGTCAGGTCTGGGGCTCGAATCCACTGTCCTGGCGGGTTATTGATACTGAAAAATAACCTTGTCACTTTTGCGAAACACGCGATAGAGTTGGGGTGTGTTTCAATTCTATCCAACCAGATTAATTTGAGCCCACCTGAATACAAGGAGCAGCCATATGATAACGAAAATAACAGGCCGGTTTCGAACCTTTGTTAAGCCATTCCCGCTGATCGGACTGCTGCTGGCACCCGTTGCAGGTATTGCACAGGACTTCGACGCTATCCAGATCTCAACCACTCCGGTACGAGACGGTATCTACATGTTGCAGGGAAGCGGTGGCAATATCGGGCTATCCATTGGTGAGGACGGGACATTCATTATCGATGACCAGTTTGCGCCGCTGACTGAAAAAATTGCCGCGGCAATTGCTGAGTTGACCGATCAACCGGTTAACTTTGTGGTTAATTCCCATTTTCATTACGACCACGCCGACGGCAACGAAAATTTTGGACGTGCTGGAGCTTATATAGTCGCTCATGACAATGCGCGACGCCGCATGGAATCAACTCAGGTGCTGGCGAGTGGCCGCGTGCAGGAGCCCTATGAAAGCGTTGGTCTGCCCAAGATCACGTTCTTCGATAACATGCGGTTTTATTTCAATGGCAATGCCGTGGACATCGTCAACACGGGTAACGGGCATACCGACGGTGATGCGCAGGTCTATTTTCAGGACGCTAATGTGATCCATACCGGTGACATGTTTGTTCGTTACGGACTGCCGTTTATCGATCAGAACAACGGGGGCACGCTGGATGGCATGATCGAAGCATTATGGAAGATTGATGGTCTGATCAATGACGATACGATTATTATTCCCGGACACGGTCAGCTGTCGACACGGGCCGACCTGCGTGAGTTTCGCAATATGCTGGTGGAGATCCGCGGCAACCTGATGCGTGCCAAAGTACAGGGGCTGACACCCCAGGCCATGCTCGATACCCAACCCGCGGCGGGATACGCTCCTGCAAATGACAACACCGCGCAATGGTTGCTCCGGGCATACGGAGAGTATTTGTGAAGCAGCGCAGCCGGGGCAGAGATTACCCGCACTTCGATCCAGCCCCTGGTCGCCGCCGGTTTCTCAAGGCTACCGCCAGTGGTGCTGCGGCCGCCTGGGTAGGCAGCTGGCCTTGGCAGGCGTTGATGGCCCAGCAGGGGGCAGTGCTTGATCAGGATGGTTGGGATGCAGGGCAGGTGCGCCATATTCTACCTGGTGTCAGTGACAGGCGGATGTTGATTAAAACATCGTTTGCCCGACCACTTGCAGATCCACCGGAACTGCGTTTGCAGTCCAGTGGCTCAGTTAGGCGCATAGTCGGTCGCATGAGCGACACGGCAGGAGAATTCTGGCAGTTTTATGTGGAAGACCTGTCGCCAGCTACGCGTTACGAGCTGTCATTGCTCAATTCAGGCGGCAGTTCATTGTGTGATGCCTGGCCGCTGACGACTTTCCCGGCGCCGGACCAGCAAGTGGAGCGCTTGCGGCTACTTTTTTACACCTGCGCTGGCGGGCCTGAGGGAAGTTACAGCGGTATTGGTGAACGCAGTGGCAACCTGCCTACGTTAATTCGCAACCGCCTGTTGCGCCGCGGCCTCGCATTTGCACCGGATGCCGCCATCGCCAATGGCGATCATATCTATTGGGATCTGCATACTTGGCAGGGAGAAGGAGCAGGTGAGCTGAGCGCAGCGGGGCGTGAGTCGGATTTTGATTTCGCTGCGCGAGTATTCGGTGGTCACAATGAAGCGGCACTGAAACTGGCAGCGGGTCCGCAGATCGTCCCTGTTTACGGTACCGATTTTCGCTCTACCCCAGTGTTTTTTCTGCAGGACGACCACGACCACTGGGAGAATGATTCGCCGTTAACGTATCCGGTTCCCTGGTTCCAGCTACAGCTGGCGCGGGTGACGCAGCAGCTTTACTACCCCGAGTTTTTGCCTGATTCAACCAGGCCGCCAGGGCTGCCCTGGTCCACACGGAGCGAGCGGGGTGAGCTGTCAGAAAGTTTTGGTACTCTGCGGTATGGCAATCTGGCTGAAGTATTGCTGTACGACGTCCGCCGCACACTGCAGGTGGGTGAACTGAACGCTGTGTTCCTGGATCGGGTGGTGGAAGACTGGCTACATGAAAGAAACGCTTCGCGGGATACCAGGCACCTTATCCATGCGCCATCGAACCCGCCTGGCTGGACTGCCGGCAAGTGGGGTGAATGGTATCCGGACACGCTGGATCCGGTCACCGGTCAACTTACTACCGACATAGCCAAACCACACTGGCAACAAGGCTGGCTGGCACAACACGATCGGCTTATGCAATCACTGGCCAATATGAGGCATCGGACTCCGCTGGTGGTTAGTGGTGACCTGCATGCCACGGGAGCAGGTGCCATTCATGGTGCTGGCAACCTGGATTTCAGTGACAATCCGATAACGACGATTCTCAGCGGACCGGTGGGCACCTCGATACGGGGTTTTCCGTCTGTGGTGCGCAATGCCCGGGCCATGCCTTCTCAGCATTTGAATTTTGATGAGCAGGTTGTTCCATACGAACAGCACGGATTTACCCTGGTGGATTTTGAGTCGGAGCGAATCGTTGCCAGGCTGTTCAAGTGGGATGTGAACAGCGAACCGCTGGAAGCAATCGATAGCCTGGAACCTTACCATACGGTGGAGTTAGCTTAGCAGTCGAATTTCCTGGCATCGGCTGATTAGAAAACATCATGCAGAAACACGTTTGCCGGTTCTAGTCTGGGTTCTGGGTCTGGTTTGGGTTCAGGATTGGGCTGCGGTTTTTTCCTGGGCCCGGATGAACGCAGGACGCTCCATCATTGCAGCCAGGTAGCGCTTGCAATTGGGCTTGTATCTTTCGTCAATTCCCAGTCGGGCGCCCATCTGCAAAGCGTAGCTGACGGCGATATCGGCGATCGTGAATCTGTCAGCAACCAGGTATTTCTTACCTTCCAGGGCCGCCTCGACCGACCGGAGCCTGGATAAATACCAGATGGTATAGTCTTCCACCACCTGGGGTATTCGGCGTTCCTCCGGCTCCAGGCGGGTATAGCGCAGGACCAGTGTCTGGGGAAAAGTCAGAGTGGAATCACTGCGATGGAGCCAGTTCAGGTACTCGCCGTAGGCGGGATCATCCTGTGTAATGCCGATAGGATGAGGGCCGTAACGGTCTACCAGGTACTGACAGATCGCGGTTGATTCGGTCATGGTCAGATCGCCATCGACAAAGGTTGGCACCGTGCCGAGCGGATTGATGTCGAGATAACCTGGATATTCCGTTCGCGGTGGGAAATCCATGACGATCAGTTCATAGTCAAGACTCATTTCTTCGAGCGTCCACAAGGGTCTGACTGAGCGGGCATTAGGGCAGTGGTAAAGTTTTAAAGTCACTTTCGAGGTCTCGCGCCAGCTAGTGAGTTTTACGCCGAGAATAGCGACCGGAAATCCGCAAGTCCACTAATAAGCCTTTGTGGCTGTCGGCTCGACAGGCAGTGGATGGCATCAGGGTTGATTTTTCGACCCGCCATACTCCTGAACTGTGGACTCATGACCGCAGGGTCTATATGCTCTTGTGATAGAGAATAAGGTAGGGGAGTAGTCCGATGAGAACCATAACAACAATGAGAACTTTTATAACAATACGAATGTCAATCGTCATTCTGCTGCTTGTCACCGCTCCGCTGGTATCGGCACAACGGCCTAATCGTCAGTTGTTTCCACTGCAGGCCTATACACTGACCGAATACGCTCCGGTAGAGTACAGTGAAGCGATCGCCATGCCTGATGAATTCCAGGGAGAATCCTACGCCGGTGTGGCAATTAATACGCGCGGCAACCTGGT
>Ga0209578_10000363_pt1 | contig 62538 bp, 56 predicted proteins | sample tdAd472_FD_187127 | JGI IMG/M metagenome (GOLD analysis project Ga0209578, IMG submission 187127) | Marine sediment microbial communities from the Atlantic coast under amendment with organic carbon and nitrate - tdAd47.2 (SPAdes)... | ecosystem: Environmental > Aquatic > Marine > Coastal >...
AATGCGCTTTCTTCTATACTGAGGAGAACCATCTGCTGGGAGATGGTGTAATCGGCAACACGCCAGATTCTGATTCTGGTTATCGGGGTTCGAGTCCCTGTCTCCCAGCCATTTTCTTCCCAATTTTGCTGCTCGTCAGGGGGCGACCGTTCGCCCTGGCGGGCCATTTCGCCCCCACGGCCCGCCCTCATGAGTGAAAAACACCTCGTCGACATCGCCCACAGTCCGGATTCGGACGACGCCTTCATGTTCTACGCCCTGGCGAAGGGCAAGGTCTCGTCCGACCTGGTCGACTTCAACCACGTCCTCAGCGACATTCAGACGCTGAACGTGGCCGCGCGGGAAGGCCGTTACGGCATGACGGCGATCTCGTACCACGCCTACCCCTACGTGGCGGACAAGTACATCTTGACGGCGGCGGGGTCCTCGGTCGGCGACGGCTACGGGCCGATTATCGTCTCAGACAAGCCGATGAGCCGGGCGGACGTGAAGGGCAAGCGGATTGCGGTTCCCGGCCTGATGACCACGGCTTACCTGGCGACGCGTTTGTTCGAGCCGGACTTTGAGGCGGTGGTGAAGCCGTTCGACGAGATCATCGCGACGGTCAAGGCGGGCGAGGCCGACGCCGGCGTAATTATCCATGAAGGCCAGCTGACCTACGCCGGATCGGGCATGCACAACGTGGTCGACTTGGGCGTTTGGTGGAAAGAACTCCACAACCTGCCGCTGGCGCTGGGCGCCAACTGCATGTTGCGCTCGCTGCCGCGCCCGGTCCAGGAAGAGTCGCGCCGCTGCTTGGCCGAGAGCATCCAGTACGCCCTCGATCACCGGCCGGAAGCGCTCGACTACGCGCTGGAGTTCGGCCGGGGTCTGGACCGCGGCGACGCCGACGAATTCGTCGGCATGTACGTCAACCATCACACGACGGACATGGACCCCGAGGTGCTCCGCTCAGCGCAGATGATGCTCGACCAGGGCGTCGAGATGGGACTCATCCCGCAGCGCGTCGAGTTGGAGTACGTCTAATCGGACTGCTTGAATCGGCGTCGCAGTCCGATTCCCACGAGCCCGAGGGCTACCACCGCCAGCGTGCCCGGTTCGGGGACCTCGTTGGGGCCGCCTTCCACAATCGTTTCACCCCGGATGATCGCTCCGCCGTTGGGTGCGGAGAACGCCGCGAACGGAGAGGCGGCGGCCGACGTGAAGAATCGAAAGGCGTCGTATTCGACGTTGGGCTGCAATACGGCGGTCGAGTTTCCAGAAACAACGTCGGCTTCCGACAGCCAATAGAAGGCCACGTATTCGTGGCCGCCCCACTGCCAGGCGACGCTGGACGTATCGATCGCGAACGACGAGGGCGGGGTCGCTCCGATGGGTCGGATCGAATCGAAATTGAATCCTAGATCCCAGCTGTCGCGCGAGATCAAGGCCGAGATCCAATGATCGCCTGCCTCGAGTCCGTTGATGAAGCGGATACCGGAGATCGACGTATCTTGGATCGCGTCGTTGCCGATGCCGAACGCCCAGGTTTCCACGGACGGCGTAATGAAGAACGTACCGCTCAGCGCATTGCCGGGCGGCGGCGGCGGATCGAAGACTTCCCGAATGACCGTCGCGGACAAGAAACTCGGCGTAGCGAGCGCCAGCAGTACCAGGGCCGGCAGCCCTTTCAATGAACCCATACCTTCCTCCAATCAGTCGTGCGGGCGTCTGAAGGGAAGGAACCGCCCCTCCTGGGCGTCAGCGGGGCTCCCAACCGTCTGAAGACTATAGCGAATCCGCGCCGGACGTGCAGGGAACTTACCTTCCGAAGACGTCGGCGATCGTCGTTTGGATCGCTTCGGCGGCCGCTTTCGGATCCTCGGCGTTGCGGATCGGCCGACCGACGACGATGTGGTCTGCGCCGTTGCGGAAAGCCTGGGCGACGTCGACCATCCGTTTCTGATCGTCGACAGGTCGGTTCTCGATCGGACGGATGCCCGGAGTGACGACCATCAGCTTCGGGCCGAGCTCCGAGCGGATATCCGGCGCCTCCAGCCCGGAGCTGATCACGCCCGCGCAGCCGATCTCAAGTGCTCGCTTGGCGCGAGAGAGGACGACTTGCTTGGGGTCGCACTCGAATCCTAGGTCGTCGAGGTCGCCTCGATCGAGGCTGGTTAGAACGGTGACGGCGAGCACCTGGACGCTCTCGGCTGCCTCGACGGCTGCTTTCAACATGGCGTCGTTGCCGTGGACGGTCGCGAAAGTCACGCCCCGTCCGTTGAGGCGGCGCACGGCGGAGCCGACGGTCGCCGGCACGTCGAAGAACTTGAGGTCGACGAAGACCCGCTTGTCCCGTTCCACCAGCCAGTCCACCAACTCCCAGTAGCCGCCCGCCATGAACAATTCCAGGCCGATCTTGTAGAACACGACCGAGTCGTCCAGGCGCTCGACCAGGGCGCGCGCATCCTCCGGACTCGGCACGTCGAGGGCGAAGATCAGGCGTTCGCGGACGGGGATAGGCTTTTCCGACAGCATGGCTAGGGGAGGACTCCTTTCTCTTTGAGGCGCGCGACGACCGGCGACCGCGCGTACGGCTCCATTTTCGCCTTTTCGACAAGGCTCGGGTGTAGGGACTCGGTGTGCGGGCTCGTCTCGAGAGGTCTGCGCTCAAGCACCGGCAACAACAGATGTAGCCCTTTGCGCTGGGCGGTCGGCTCCGCGCCGAGATCAATCGCGAGTCGCAGCTCGTCGACGGCGAGGCCCGCCGCTCTCGCCTGTCCGACCATCCACTCCAGGGTGATGTCCGAGAGTGCGCGATTCCCAAACCCTCCGCAGACGTCTCCGTGGGCTCCGGCGAACCACACCTGTTGGACTGCTCGCTCGTCGTCGGGCGGAACGATCCAGAGCGTCGGCTCAAAGGCTCCGCGCAGTTCATCTACCGCGAGCGCGTGTCGGGCTTCCTGGACGGTGGAGGGAAGAACGGGCTCGCGGGGTCCAACCTTGGGTGCGCTCCATCCTCGAAAACCAGGCAGCGGCACTCCCAGCGCGTCCACCATGTCGAAGGCTCCGAAGAAACGAACGGGGATCTCTCGTGCCGGCGGGCCGCTCGGGCCGCCGTCGCGAAAGGCGCGCCAATCCGCCTCAAGGCCCCCGAGATCCGGGGGGCTCAATAGGCCCCGCTCGGCGATCCATTCGCTCAGCCGCCGGAGGATGAAGGCTCCGCGGCTGACGCCCACAAAGAAGACCTCGTCGCCCTCACGCCAGTTGTGGGCGAGGAAGAGGTAGCAGTCGCGAATCAGGCGGCGGATACCGTGGCCGGTGTAAGCCTTGAGGTTTGCGTCCGCCTTGCCTCGTGTTCCGATTCCCTCAAGGTAGAAGACCGTCTGGCGCACGCCGTTGTCGTCGAGCCTAGGGATCAGCTGAGCGATGCGGGCGGCGTTGGTCCTTTCCACGCCCGGGGGCGGGTCGGCGCGATTCCAGGTACCGTCAACGATGACGATGAGACGTTGGTTTGCCACCCGTTCCTCAGGCTATCGCGAATAGGCGATCTGGCCGTCGACGATTGTCATGACGGCTTCGATTTCGGGAATCCGCTCCTCGGGAACCTCGAAGTAGTCTTGGGAGACCACGGAGAGATCGGCCTTCTTGCCGACCTCAATGGTGCCCAACTCGTCCTCTTCAAACGCGGCGTAGGCGCCCCAGATGGTGAGGCTCTTCAGCGCTTCCTCACGGGTCAACCCGAGGGTGATCGTCGCGTGCAGTTCGGCAAAAGGGTCCCCTGCCTCGACGGGTGCGTCGCTCCCCCCGGCGATGGTCGCGCCGGAGTCGAGCAACGCACGCCAGGCGTAGGCTCCCTCCAGCCGGTCGGGTCCCAGTCGGCTTGAAACGAAGAGCGCGTCGCTGATGGCGTGCGAGGCCTGCATGGAAGGGATCACGCCGAGCTCCACAAAGCGCGGAAGGTCCTCCGGGTGGAGGATCTGGGCGTGCTCAATGCGCCAACGCGGATCGCTGCCGGCGCTTCCAGCGGCGAAGACATCTTCGTAGAGATCGAGCATCATGCGGTTGGCGCGATCGCCGATCGCGTGGGTCTGAATCTGAATGCCCGTCCGGAGCGCCTCAGCCAGCAGCGCCCGCAATTGTTCCGGCTCGTGCATGAGCAGACCGGCGACGTCAGCGTCAGAGTAGGGCTCGAGCAAGGCCGCTCCACGCGAACCGAGAGCGCCGTCCATCATCAGCTTGATGGAGCGGACGGTGAGTAGTCCCTCGGAACTGGGTCCCGCCTCCAGGAGCGGTCGCGCGGCCCCTTGACTCATCGCGGCGTAGACGCGCAAGTTCACGGCGCCCTCGGCATAGAGTTCGCGCAGGATCGCCAGGTTCTCCTCCGAAGTCCCAGCGTCAGAGAGCTGAGTCCAACCCCGACTTAGACTGCGTCGGGCGCCTGCGATCAGCGCTTCGCGCGTGCGCGCCTCCGTGATCTCCGGTACGAGCTTCTGGACCAGGCTCTGGGCGCGATCGATCAGCATGCCGGTCGGTCTGCCGTCGGCGTCCTTAAGAATGTCGCCGCCTGGAGGAGCGGGCGTTGCGCCGTTGACGTCGGCCAGATTGAGCGCCCGCGAGTTGGCGACTCCAGCATGTCCGTCGATACGTTTGAGCCAGACGGGATTGTCCGGCGCCGCCTCGTCCAGCGCGTCACGCGTCGGAAACTCCGGGGGACTCCATCCGGACTCGATCCACCCGCGGCCGACAATCCACTCGTCGGGCTCAGATTTGTCCGCCTCGGCCGCTACGCGCTCAACCAGGGCGTCCAGCGAAGGAGTCCCGGTGAGGTCCAGTTGGAGTTCACGCAGGCCGACCCCGGCCAGGTGCGCGTGGGAATCGCGCAGTCCCGGCAGGACGGCGAAACCCGCCAGGTCGAGGACCCGCGTGCCTTCGGCCTCGTGCCGGCGACAGTCCTCCAGCGAGCCGACGCAGACGATACGGTTCCCCGCGACGGCCACAGCCTCCGCGGTCGGGTTCGCTTGGTCCAATGTATAGACTGCGGCCCCGGTCAGCAGCAGGTCGGCCGGTTCCGGCGTCGCGCATCCCGCCGCCAGGGCGACCAGGACGAAAAGAGCGACTACGCGTTCTTCGCGAAGTACTCGCGGTTGAGCTTGCGCAGCAGCGCCAGCGAACCCAGCACGGCCACCAGATTCGGGACGGCCATCAGACCGTTCAGCGTGTCGGAGATATCCCATACCACCTTCAACTCACTCACAGCGCCCAAAAAGACGACGCCGACCCAGATCAGCCGATAGGGCATCGCGGCTCCGGCGCCGAACAGATAAGTGACGGCCGTCTCGCCGTAGAACGCCCAACCGACGATGGTCGAGAAAGCAAACAGGATCAAGCCGATGCTGACCACCAAGCCGCCCCAGCCGCCCGGCAACCCGATCTCGAAGGCCTGCGCCGACATGGCCGCTCCCGTGGCGCCGGAGCTCCAGACGCCCGTCGTGAGAAGGACTAAGCCGGTGAGTAGGCAAACGACGACGGTATCGACAAAGACCTCGAAGATTCCGTAGCAGGCTTGGCGCACCGGATGACTGGTCACCGCCGAGGCATGCACCAGGGGCGCACTGCCCAGTCCCGCTTCATTGGAAAACAACCCGCGAGCGATGCCGTAGCGGACGGCGGCGCCGACGGTGGCGCCTGCAAATCCGCCGACCGCGGCCGAGCCTTCAAACGCACCCGAGAGCACCAGCGACATCGCCTCGGGGATTCGATCGGCAAAGCGTAGGACGATCACCAACGCGCCAAAGAGATAGATGCCGCACATGGCCGGGATGAGCACCTGAGTGACTTCCACAATGCGCTTGATGCCGCCGAGGATGACCACGGCGGTGACGCCCGCCAGTACGGCGCCGGTCAGCATCGGTGAGATTCCGAAACTCTCGTCGGCGGCCGCGGCGACCGAGTTGGCCTGGGTCATGTTGCCGATGCCGAAGGCGGCGAGCGACGTCAGCGCCGCGAAGATGGCTCCCAGCCATCCCAGTCCGAGGCCCTTGGAGAGGGTGTACATCGCGCCGCCGCGCATGATGCCCTTGGCGTCCGGCTCGCGGTATTCAAGCGCAATCGCGATCTCAGCGAACTTGGTCGCCATGCCCACTAGACCCGAGACCAGTAGCCAGAACAACGCTCCGGGACCGCCGATCGAGATTGCCGTTGCGACGCCGGCGATATTGCCTACGCCCACGGTGGAAGCCAAGGCGGTTGCCAGCGCTTGGAACGAAGTGACGGTTCCCTCCGCCTCCGCCTTGCCCGCGATGCGTCCAAATACGAGCCGGAAAGTGTAGCCCAGCCGGCGGAACTGTACGCCGCCGGTCGCGATGGTCAAGACCACGCCCGAGCCCATCAGCAGCACCATGGTCGGCAGGCCCCAGACAAAGCCGTTCACCTGCGCAAGAAGCTCGAGAAAGGTCTCCATGAATCGCTCAAGTATACCGGCGGCGGAGACTGGCCCGACCTTGCCGCTCTTAAACAAAAATTGCCACACTTGTTTGATCGCGGTCGCTCGGCCCGTGTCCTGCCGGCACTACTTCTTGGAATGCTCTTCAACTCCGTCGAGTTTTTCCTCTTCCTGCCGCTGGCATTCGCCCTCTATTGGACCCTTGCCCGGGGACCTCTGCGACTCCAGAATCTCTTTCTGATCGCGGCCAGCTACGTCTTCTACGGCTGGTGGGACTGGCGTTTCCTGCTGCTGATCATCGCCAGCTCGGCGGTGGACTATTCAATCGGCCTCGCGATTGACCGTACCCGCGATCGGCGCACTCGGCGTTCCCTCTTGGGCGCTAGCCTAATGGCGAACCTCGGCCTCCTGTTCACCTTCAAGTACTACGGCTTCTTCGCGGACTCGGCGGCAGCGGCGATGCGCGAGCTTGGATGGGAGCCGAGCTTTCCGACGCTGGAGATCATTCTGCCGGTCGGCATCAGCTTCTATACATTCCAGACGTTGAGCTACACCATCGACGTCTACCAGAAGAAGACGGCGGCGACCCGCGATCCAGTCGCCTTCTTTGCTTTCGTTTGCTTCTTCCCTCAGCTCGTAGCCGGACCGATCGAGCGCTCCGGGTTTCTCAAGCAATTTCTGGTACGGCGCGAGTTTGACGAGACCGCGGCTCGCGACGGATGCCGCCAGATGCTGTGGGGCTTGTTCAAGAAGGTGGTCGTCGCCGATTCGATCGCCCCGCACGTCGCCTACGTCTTTGAGAACCACGGTGAGCTCCAGGGGCCTGTCTTGCTGGTGGGCGCCTTTCTGTTTTCGTTCCAGCTTTATGGAGATTTCAGTGGTTACTCCGACATCGCGATCGGAACGGCGCGGCTGTTTGGATTCTCGCTGAGCCGCAACTTTCGTTACCCGCTCTTCGCGACTTCGATCGGGGACTTCTGGTCCCGCTGGCATATCTCGTTGACAACGTGGTTTCGCGACTACGTGTTCAAACCTCTCTATCGAGCCTTCAGACTGCCTGGCGGCGCCGCGGCGGCGGTCATGGCGACGTTTGCCGTCAGTGGGCTGTGGCACGGCGCCAATTGGACCTTCGTCGCGTGGGGCGCTCTCAATGGCGGGCTCTTCCTGTTGTCAGTGGTGTGGAAGCGGCGCGTTGGAAGTGCGGTCCGCAGCCGATCTTGGACTGGGCTCGCCAGGGCTTCCCGGAATGCGTGGACATTCATCGTGCTGAGTCTCGCGCTGGTCCTGTTCCGTTCCGAGAGCGTGCCAGCCGCCGTTGGATACCTGGAGAGCGTTCCGTTTGGTTGGGATCACTGGCCCAGCTATCCGGCTGAGTTCTCGAAGCGACTAGACGACGTCACGATAGTCATCGGCCTAATCGTCCAGTTCGGTCTAGAGTGGCTCAATCAAGACTTCCAACACGGCCTGTCGAGATTGCCGGAGGCCGTGTTCCTGCGCTGGCCGCTCTACTGGCTGCTTGCGCTAGCCGGGCTCCAGTACGTCGTTCGGCCGCAGGAGTTCATCTACTTTCAGTTCTGAGCACGCTATGCAAGCCTTCTTGATTCGATTGCTCGCCTTTACCGCTTTAGTCCTTGCGACCACGGCGATGCTGCGGTGGCACGCCCCCTATCACTGGGCCAACACGGGTTGGAACTCGAAGCTCGAGGCTATGCAGCAAGACGAGGAGCCGTTTAACGTCTACTTCATCGGTTCCAGTCGGACTTACCACGGCGTCGATCCGATCCTGTTCGACAGCCTGGTCGAAGGGGCTCGCTCGTTCAATCTGGGGTACCTCGGAACCTACGGTATCGAGGCTCTTCATCTAGCGGACGAGTTCCTACGAGCGCTGCCTCAAGACTCTGAATCGACCACCGTGGTTTGGGAGCTGCAGCATATCCGATATGCCCAGCTCGACACTCTCCATGGAACGAGACGGACCTACATGTTTAATGGTGAGACGATTCGAACCGTCGTCGGCCACTTCATCGAATGGGGTAGTCCCCCGCAAATTCTTCTGTACCTAATCAGCGGCTCGGACTACCTATTTGGATTCGGTCACTGTTTGGATCTGATGCTCGCGGCGACAGGTTATCCCGAAGGCAATCCGGCCTCCCTGGGGGCAGGCGGGCGCGGCTTCGTTCCGCTTGTGGACAACGGCTCCGTGTGGAGGAAGCGGCGGCTGTACCTGAGCAACCCGTCGATATTGGAAGACCGGCGCGAGCAGGTCCTTTCTGCTTACCTCGAACCGGACTGGCGCTATGCCAGCGAGACGTATTTAGGCGCTCTGAGGGACTTGGAGCGTCTGGCGCGGTCGAAGGGCGTCCGGCTCGTATTTGCGGCTTATCCGCGCGATCCGGCGGTTCCGCCCATATACGCCGGCTTGGACGCACGGTTCCAGTTCGATCTCAATGATCCGCGAGTTCACCCGCTACTCTACGATCCGGTCTACACCTTCGATGAGGGACATCTGAATGCGGAGGGGGCGGCATACTTCACCAAGCTGCTGGCCGCAGAGTTTTTGCGTATATCAGACCTGCCTGCGTCGACCAAGCAAACACAGTAGCGCCGTAAGCACCAAACCCGACGCACTCAGCCCCGCCCCCCAATACACCTTGGCGGGCGCGTACGTCTGCTTTACCGTTGAACGTCCCGGCCCGATCTCTATCGACCTGAGGGCGCCCTGCCAGGCGCTGATCTCGACAGGATCGCCGTCTCTTGTTGCTTGCCAACCCGAGGCGTAGGGCTCGGAAAAGACGACGGTCCCGGCGCATGGAACATCGACCAAAGTGGTCGACGAATGCGGCGCGCGGTCAAGCCATTCGATCGTTGCCGCTTGCGCACAATCGCCCTCGAACCAGGCCCGGGGCTTGGCGTTTGGGTTGCGATAGACGGCCCAACCGTCTTCATCGCGCAACACCTCGATCTGGTTCGTCCGCGTCGGCTCCTTGGCGATGGTGTAGACGGTGTTGAGCAGGTCGCGGCCTTCTTCCCAGCCTTGCTCCTGAAGGAGACGGTAGGGCCCGGCCACGATGGCGGGGAGGTTTCCGTCGACCGCCTCCAGGTCGTGCCACGAGCCGCGATTGACCTGCCCTCCGTCGGGCACGATCTCAAAGCGAAAGGGCTCGTCGACGGCCTTGAGATAGTCGAGTGCACCGGCGGGCTCATCAAGCCGGGCCAAGTAGAACGAGCGATTCGGATCGCCGTGTTCGGCGACCGAGAGCCAGTGCGCCGCGCCGCCCTCCAGCAAGAGCAAGGCGATCGCCGCCCCCTGAACCGCCCGGCCGCCAAGCGCCCCCCTGCCCGCGGCGGCGATAAGCGCTGCGGTGAGCCAAGCTGCGAAAGCGGAGAAGATCACGAACTCGCCGTGGTAGCCGAACGGGTTCGATCCGCCTGGCCCCCAGATGAGACGTGCAAGAACCACCGCCGCCGCGAAGGCGCCGAAAACGAGAAGGGCGATCTCCAGTCGGCCGAGCAGCTTCGTTTGGCGCGGAGAGTCGAGCAGAGCATCGAAGCCGGCCGACGCCGCGACGGCGACGCCGAACTGCCACAAGAAGATCGCCTGGGCTGCTCCTCGCGCCTTCTCCGCGAACGGTACGAAGGCGTAGATCCAGCCGTGGAAGAACGTCTGGGGTCCGAAAGTGAACAAGAGAGCGCCGAGGCCTAGGGCCGCGTAGCCGAGCGTCCATTCGCCCCTGCGTCGGAGGACGGCGAACAGCGCCAGAGACAGAGTCAACCAGCCGACGAACGGGTCGCCCGCGTCCTGCAACTTCGGGACGACGGCTCCGAAGACGTGCACCGGATTCATGCGGAGCCCTTCGTCGACGAAGTAGGGAACCCGCTCGTCGAAGGCGACCGGATCGGCGAGGTTGATCCAGCGCAAAGACTCTTCGGCGAACTCGAGCGCCGGAAGGATCTGCACCGCCGCGACGAGCCCGGCGGCGACCAAGGCCAGCGCCGCTAACCCGAGTGCCCGCCTCGGCGGCGGCGCCTCGCTCCTGCGCGAGAACCAGGCAGTCGCCGCGAAGACCGCGATCGAGATGCCCAAGAACACGGGGGCCCGCGGATGCCCGCCGAGCAACGCTAGGCCCAACGCTGCGCCCGCCAAGGCCGCGTCGGCCCATGATCTGCGGCGAAGAGTGCGGTGGAAGGCCCAGAAGACGGCCGGCGTCCAGATGACGCCGTGGAGGATCTGCGGCCACTCCACCGAGGCGACGTACCCGAGGCAGGAGAAGGCGAGACCGCCGAACAACGCACCCGCTCGGCTGCGGCCCAGTTCTCGGCAAAGACCGAACATCAGCAGAGCTGCCAGCAAGTGCATCACGGCGCGGTGCAGATGGACGAAGCGCAGTTGCAGGAAGCCGTCTGCGTCCAACGGCGCCATGAAGAGCGGCCAGTTTAGTGGGAAGGCGGCTCCCGGCTGAAACTGCCCCAGCACCGGCTGACCGCCCCACTGGCCCGGATCCCAGAGCGGAAAGACGCTGTCGTGCCAAGCGCGTGCCTGCATCTGCAACCAAGGCAGCACCTGGGCGGCGGCGTCCGGTTTTTCCAGGTAGGTAAAGCGGTCGCCGAAGAAAACGAAGCGCCAGTAGAACAGCGCGACCAATGCCAGGAGCAGAGCGATCGCGCGGCGCTCAAGTAGGTGCGGACGTTCCATCAGGCGACGTCGCCGATTGTAGCCCGGATAGACTAGGCGACATGAACCGTCGGCACTTCCTCCGTTCGGCTGCGGGGCTGCTCGCGACCGCCGCCTTGGAGCCGCACTTTCTTGACGCCCAGGAGCGACTCGGCGCGCAAACGCCCGTCGGTCCCAACCACGACCTGCGCATCACCAAGCTGGAGCTGCTCCGCGTCAAGCCGCGATGGACGTTCCTCAAAGTCCACACCAACGCGGGCGTCGTCGGCTTAGGGGAACCGATCGTTGAGTCTCGCGGCCGGACTGTAATGACCGCTGTGCGCGAGGCCGAGCCTTACATCCTTGGAAAAGATCCGCGGCGAGTCCAGTTCCACTGGCAGGCGATCTATCGGCATGCGTTCTACCGGGGCGGGCCGGTGCTGACGTCGGCGCTCTCCGGCATCGATCAGGCGTTGTGGGACATCAAGGGCAAGGCGCTCGGCATCCCGGTGTATGAGTTTTTCGGCGGCCCGACGCGCGACCGGGTGCGCGTCTACTCCCACGCGCGAACTCCTGCGAAGGTCCGGGAGGACTACGCGAAGGGGTTCCGCGCGTTCAAGACCGGACCGTACAAGGAGCGGCCCTATCGCATCATCGAGACCCCTGCCGCGATTGCGAAGTCGGTTGAGAACTTCGCCGAGTTGCGGGAGGCGGCAGGCCAGGATTCCGACATCGGCATCGATTTTCACGGCGCCATTCCGCCGCAGTCGGCCAAGATCCTCATCAAGGGGCTTGAACCCTATCAGCCGATGTTCATCGAGGAACCCTGCCAGGCGCAGAACCACGAGGTGATGGCCGAGATCGCGCGCTCCACCCACCTTCCCATTGCGACGGGCGAGCGCGTTTTTACGAAGTGGGGCTTTCGGGAGGTGCTCGAACTGGGCGCCGCCTCCATCCTGCAACCCGATCTTTCTCACGCTGGCGGGATCTCAGAGGGTCGCCTGATCGCCGGGATGGCCGAGGCCTACTACGCCGCCATGGCGCCGCACAATCCGCTGGGGCCGATCTCGCTGGCCTGCGGCGTTCAACTGGCCGCCTCCATCCCGAACTTTCTGTGCCAGGAGCAAGTGAGTCTGGGCGAGGGGTATCTGAAAAACCCGTTCACGGTGCGGGACGGCTACCTCGACCTGCCCACGGGCCCCGGACTCGGCGTCGAACTCGACGACGACTATGTGAGCAGCATGCTCAACCACGACTACCGGCCCCGCGAGAGCTACGACGCCGACGACGGCAGCGTGGTTGACCGTTAGAAGGTTCCATTGACAACGCACGCCGTCGAATCTAAAGTGGTATTTATAGTACTTCTTTAAGCCAATGTCCCTCCCAACGAGTTCCTATAGCCGGACCGGGGCCGTCTCCGACACAGTGGACGAGCCGACCATCCGGGCCGTCGTACACGACTTCTATGGTCGCGTGCAGGCCGACGATCGGCTCGGGCCGGTGTTTGCGGCTCGTATTCAGGATTGGGAACCCCATCTAGAGAAGATGGTTGGATTCTGGATGACCGTGGTGATGGGAGAGAGGCGGTATCAGGGCGATCCGTTCGCCAAGCACCGCCAAGTCGACGGTCTCACAAGCGATCTCTTCGCGCATTGGCTCAATCTGTTCGGCGAGACTCTCCAAGAGCATTGCACCCCCAAGGACGCCAAGGCCTGGGAGGCGACGGCGCGCAGGATGGGCTTCGCCATGAGCCACCGTTTGGGTTTAGGCGAGAATGAGTCGTTACTGCCGTGAGAATTGCGTTTGCACTCCTGATCGTCGCCGCCCTGGCTCAAGCTGAGAATCCGATCGACCGCCTGCAGCGCCAGATCGACTCCGGTCAGGTTCGACTGCAGTACGAAGCGCCAAGGGGCTACCTCGACTCGCTGTTGGAAGCGTTGGGCGTGATGCCGGAGACGCAGACACTGGTCTTCTCGAAGACTAGCGCCCAGTTCCGTTTGATCACGCCACGCTCGCCGCGGGCGCTCTACTTCAACGACGAAGTCTACGTCGGCTACGTGCGCGGCGGGCCGTTTCTAGAGATCTCCACGGCCGATACCGAGACGGGCGCCGCCTTCTATACCCTTCCCCAGAACGGCTCCAAGCCGCCACGCTTCGTACCCGATAACGGCCAATGCCTGCAGTGCCATGAGACGGCTCGCACCTTACGGGTCCCAGGCCACCTGACGCGTTCAGTGCATCCGCTGGCGGACGGGCAGCCCGTCTTTCGACTCGGCTCCATCGACGTCGATCACACCACGCCGTTTGCGGATCGCTTTGGAGGTTGGTACGTCGACATGCTGGAAGGCATCGAGCATCGCGGCAATCGAGTTCTGCTCGACGAGGAAGGCGAGTCGCACGGGTCGGCCCCTGGCTACGATCCCGCCGCCTACCTGCGTCCAGGGTCGGACGTGGTCGCTCATCTATTGCTGATCCACCAGACGCAGACGCACAACCGCATCGCGCGGGCGGGGCTGGAGGCTCGGCGCGCACTCGATTACCACCGGGAGATGACGGCCGCCTTCGGCGAAGCGTCGGCGGAACTCGATGCTTCGGTCAAGCGACGCATTGAGGGCCCTGCGGAAGATCTGGTGGAAGCGTTGCTGTTCGACGACGAGGCGCCGCTGCCCGCGGGGCTGCCCAAGGATTCGCCGCTCATCGCCGAATATCGGGAGCGCGGCCCGCTCTACGAGTTGGACCTGGAACACAGTCTGCTGCGCAACCGGATTAGCTATTTGGTCGAGAGTGAAGAGTTCCGTACGTTGCCTCGGCAGGTACTCGAGTACGTTTCTCGGCGTTTTCGCGAGATCGCGGCGGAGGACCCGGAGCGAAGGGAGCTTCTGCTAGCGATCGCCGAGGCCCGACAGCCTTAGACGACGACCGAGAAGGACTCTTCCGTCCGCACGACGGGTCGGTAGAGCGTATCGCGCTCCATGGGCTCGCGCCCGGCTTCGCGGATGAGCCGTAAGAGCTGTTCGCGGCGTAGGTTCTGCGACGTGGTCGCCCCGGCGTCGTGGTAGATCTTCTCTTCGACCACTGTGCCGTCGATGTCGTCGGCCCCAAACTTCTGGCCGACCTGCGCGATCTTCGGCGTCATCATGATCCAGTACGCCTTGATGTGCGGGAAGTTGTCGAGCATCAGGCGTGAGACGGCGATGTTGCGGATATCGTCGAACCCGGAAGTCGCCGGCACGTGCGCCATCGGGGTGTTTTCCGGGTGGAAGGCCAGCGGAATGAAAGTTTGGAAACCGTTCGTGTCGTCCTGCAACTCCCGCAACTGGATCAGGTGGTCGACGCGGTCCGAGTTCGCCTCTACATGGCCGTAGAGCATCGTCGCGTTCGACTTCAAACCGATGCGGTGCGCCGTTCGCGCGGTCTCAATCCACTCCTCGCCGGTCAGCTTGTGGTCGCAGATGATCCGGCGCACTCGGTCGCTAAAGATCTCAGCGCCGCCGCCCGGCATCGAGTCCACTCCGGCGTCGCGCAGTCGGATTAGGGTCTCTTCAATTGAAATCCCGGCACGCTTGGCGAAATAGCCGATCTCGACCATGGTGAACGCTTTGAGATGCACCGCCGGGAAGCGCTCTTTGAGGCCGGAGATCATGCCGCAGAACCAGTCCAGATCGAGCTCCGGATGGAGTCCGCCTACGATGTGGAACTCGGAGACGGCCTCCGAGTAGCCTTCGCCGGCCGTCTCATAGACCTGCTCGTAGCTCATGGTGTACGCCGCATGGTGGCGCTTTTGGCGCCCGAAAGCGCACAGCTTGCAGGCGGAGACGCAGACGTTCGTCGGGTTGATGTGGCGGTTGACGTTGAAATACGTCGTGTTGCCGTTGAGTTTCTCGCGGACGTGGTTGGCGAGGTACCCGACGCCAAGCAGGTCCGGCGAATCGTAGAGCGTCAAGCCGTCGTCGGCAGTGAGCCGCTCGCCGGCGAACACCTTCTCGGCGATGGGCTGGAGTTCAGGTGCGAAGCGGGGCGTCATGGCGGCTGCTCTCAGGCGGCCGGGAACACGAACAGATCCAGGCCCCAAAACACACAGAATAGCAAGCTTACAAAGCCGTTCAGCGTGAAGAAGGCGGCGTCTACTCGGCTCAGATCGTCCGCCGAGACCAGACTCTGCTCCCAGGCCAGCAATGCCGCCACGACTGCAATTCCCGCCAGGCCGACCCAGCCGAGATGGGCCAGACTCCACAGCCACACCAGTAGCCCGACCATTGCGACGTGGAACAGCCGCGAGAGCGCCAGGGCCCGCCCCACCCCCAGAGCAGCCGGGAGCGAATGCAGCCCGCGGTCGCGGTCGAAGTCGGCGTCCTGGCAGGAGTAGATGACGTCGAACCCGGCCACCCACAGCATCACGGCCGCCGAGAGCAGGGTCACCGGCCAGGAGAACTCGCCGCGAATCGCAATCCAAGCCGCCAATGGGGCGATCCCGAGCGCGAGGCCCAGAACCAAGTGCGCCATCGCCGTGAAGCGCTTGGTGTAGGAGTAGCCCAAGACGACCGCCAGAGCCACTGGGCTGAGAGCTAGGCACAGCGAATTCAGTCGCCACGAGGCGAACACGAATACCGCCGACCAAAGCGTGATAAATCCCCAGGTAAAACTCTTGGAGACCTGACCGGCGGGGATTGCCCGCATCTGGGTGCGAGGATTCTCGGCGTCGATATCCGCGTCGACGACCCGATTGAAGGCCATTGCCGCCGAGCGCGCCGCGACCATCGCGACGACGATCCAGAGCAGCTTCCACGCGAGTTCTTCTGTCGTGAGTCCAGCGCCGCGAATCGCCAACATGGCGCCGGTCAGCGCAAAGGGCAGCGCAAAGATCGAGTGCTCGAACTTGATCATCTCAAGCACGACGCGGGTTTTTTGGACGAGGCTCATCGGTGCGCCAGTTGACCAGGATATATCGAGCTATTGGTCGAAGGCGGCAAAGCAGCCGTCCAGAGGGCCGGTGTAGTCGGGATGATCGGGGTCCAGCTCTCCTTCCAGCCATTCGACCGCTAGGGGGTTGAACATCCACGCGATCCCCTGGTGAAAGAGAATCCACTGCGCCTCGCTTTCGTCGCCCATCGCGTGTAGAGCCTCCATGCGCTCAGGGCGCGCCTCCGGATCGGCCAGGGCCTCCTCCACAAACGGATTGGCCTCGCGGGCCGTTTGCAGGTGAGTCCGCGCCGTTGTGTAGTCGCCTAGCCGGTAGTAGATGAGCGTTCGCGCCCAGGAGAGGAACGCGCCCTGGTCGTCGGGATAACGGCTTTCGATACGCTGCGCATCCGCCAAGCGATCGGCGGTGAGGTAGAGAGCGGTCAGCTCGTAGCGAACGCCTAGACCGTCTCGGGCGTCGACGACCAGCAGTTCCTCGAGTTCCCGGAGGGCGTCGACGACTCGTCCCGCCGTCAGTAGGCCGCGCGCGAGCGAATAGAGCGCTTGCAGGTAGGGGCGAGCCGCCGGGTCCAAGCCGATCAACCCAGGCGGCGCGTCCAGCTGCGCGATGCCGCGTGCACCGATCTCGACGGCCTTTCGCAGGCCTTCCAAACGATCCTCGGGTTGGCCTTGGGATTGCGCCTGAAGGATCAGAGCTTCGATGCACTCCGGGTCCTGCTCAAGGGCCTCTCGGACGAGCCGGAGAGCTTCTTGCTCTTCGCCCGCTTCCATCGCCGCCCAGGCTAGTTCTCTCGCGGCGATTTGTCGGCTATGCACCCGATCTCCATCTCCGAGAGTCTACCCGACGGCGCGCGCAGCGAGACACTCGCCTACGATTCTGGGCGTCAAGAAGGACCTTCGAGGTCGCTCGCCAGAGACCGTCCAGCGTAGCTATTGAACAGCGATGGTGAGTTGTCGGCTGCCGGTGAATCCTCCGATGTTTAAGGTCAGAGGGACTCCCGCGCCTGTTGGGGCGTTGTCGGGGATGAAGATGTTGATTTGGAGCAGGCCCGCGAAGCCCGGAGCCAGTCCGGCGAAGAACGGGGCTTGTGAGATGCCGCCAAAGCCGACCGTCACCGGCAAGCGGGTGAGCGCGAACGGATTGGACGGAGCGGGGGCTCCCTCGATGTTCGGTCCGTTGGTAAGCCCGCCGCCGGTGGCGTAGAGGATGACGAAGTCGCCGCGGCGAGCCGGGTTGGACGCCGAGTTGATGGAACCGTCGGAGTTCAACGCGATCACCCGATTGGAGCCGTCGCTGAAGCCGAAGAGTCCGGGGGCGGCGTCTTGCACGCGAACCTGTAGGACGTTGGTGGTGACGCCGCCGGTGATGACGACCACGTCGATCGCGCCGCGCCCGGAGACCGCGTAAGGGACCTGCGCATTGATCTGATCGCCGCGGACAAAGAACAACGGGGCCGGCACGCCGCCGAACAGCACAATCGTTCCACCGACGAAAGTCGGCAGACGACCGCTGGGATCGAGCCCAGGTTGGATGCCCTGCGCGGGGCCCATTTGCGAGCCGAACAGAGTGACGATCTGCCCCGGAGCGACGACAGCCGACTCGAAACTGGCGGCATTGGTGACGGCGGTCAATTCGATGGTTGCGGGACCGGAATCGACAGTAGCCACGATACGCCCGGTCACGTCCACGTTCGGCGTAAAGACGACGATCCCGAAGTAGTAGCGTCCGGCCTGGAGCGGCGGATCCGACTGGAGGTCGACGACGATCTGTTCGACGCCAGTGAGGCCTTCGGCCTCGTAGTTGGCGACAACCTGGCGATCTTCGACCGTGGGCGGCTGCCCTAGTCGAGCGAAGAGGTCGAGGTCGGCGTCGGGGGTCTCAGTGACGAGATCGACGACTAGTCGACTGGCGCCGGCGGGCACGTCGACGGCGAAGATCTGGCTGCCGATGAAAGTCGGCCCGTCGACGGCCTCGATATCGAAGCGGCCGGACTCTCCCGAGGTCAGGACCGTCGCGCCGCCGGGATCGGGGCCCGGACCGATCAAGATATCGGCGCGGATCTCACCCTCCGTGCGAGCGTCCTCGGTCCACACGGCCAGCATGGCGAAGTAGGTCCCGGGAGCGAGGCCGTTGCCGGGAGTGACCGTAATCAGTTCTTCGCCGGAGAGACTGGTCGATTGATAGTCGGAAACGATGGCGCCGTCTTGGATTGAAGGGGCCACGTCGCGGCTCAGATGCAGATCCACGTCGACACCGGGCGTCGTCGTCTTGACCTGAACGTCGAGCTGGCCGGCGCCGTCCGGGACGACGATGCGATAGGGGCTGCCGACGAAAAGGCGCGGGCCGGGGACGGGCGGCAGGTCGAAGGTAATCGGCTGCCCGGAGATCAGATCGCCGCCGGTCGGCAGAGGAGGCGGCGGAGCCAATTCGACGTCCGCGGTGATGGTCCCGCTGGACGCAGCGTTCTCGGTAAAGACAAGAATCGAGGCGAACAGCGCGCCTCCCCGGAGGGCAGGATTGGAAGCGGCGTCGATGACGATTTGCTCATTGCCGTCCGCTCCTCTGGACTCGAAATCGGACACGATGCCGTCGTTGAGTTCGTTGTCTTGGCCGAAGCGGGCGAACAGGTCGGCGTCGACGGCGGGGTTGTCGGAGGTGAGCGTCAGAGTGACGCGAACGGCGTCTTCAGGAATCTCGACGACAAACGAGTTGGCGCCGATGTAGATGATCGGAGTATCTCTAGCCGGGAAGCTGAATCTCTCCGGCGTGCCGAATTGCAGGACCGTGGGGGGATCAATCGGCGGCGGAGGCGTGGCTCCTCCGGCATCGAGAAACTGCCGAATCGCGGGAAAGATCGCGGAAAAGTGGGTATAGCCGGAAGGCGAGGGATTGACGGCACAGACGTCGTCGACCTTGAGACCGAAACTGAGGGCGCCGACCACGACGCCGGGTTCGGAGAAGAGCGCTGACCCGGACGAGCCTCGCTCAGTTCGGCCGTTGGTTTCCGCTACGAGCGCGTAGGTGGCGGGATCGGTATCAAAGATCGTGTCGGGAACGATCCGGCCGCCGGAGATCCGTTTGAAAGCCCCGCGCGGGTGATGGATACCGGTGACCTGGGAGCCGAAGGGCTGAGGGTTGGCGTCCCACCCCTGGAAAAAGACTCCGTCGGGGAGATCACCGAGGATCTCCAGGAAAGTCATATCGCCCTTGGGGTCTCCGAAGTCGCCCACGGTGGAGAGGAGACGGGCTCCGGCTGTGGTCCGAGGCACGTCGCGGAGCGCGGGAGGAGCGCCATTGCAGGTCTCCGACTGGAATCCCCAGAAGGAGAGCACCGTACGGGCGACGGACTCGGTCTTGAGACAGTGGGCCGCCGTGAGGAAGTAGGGGTCGAACGAACTGTCGCGCGTATTGAGCAAGCTGCCTGAACAGACGCGAGTCGAGCCCCCCTCCTCGAAGAGAATCATGCCCACGCCCCGGGCAGTCTGGGCCCAGTCTGGACTACAGGTCACGTCCTGGTGGCAGGCGGCTTCTTGCTCGACGTGCGATGAACCGCCCTCCAGTGAGCGAGATTCGGCGGAGGAAGGGTCGCCGCGATACTCCTGGAGATCGCGAGCGGGCGAGCGAGGCGCCGGTTGGGCGAGCGAGAGCGACTGAGGATCGCGCCAGATGTGGCCAATCTCACGGACTTCGAAGGGAACGGACAGTCCGGCAGGCTCGCCCGGTCCAGGCTGGTACTCGATGGTCAGCGACTGTCCGAAAACGAGGTCGCTCCAGAAGTCGCCGGCAGCGAACAGACCGGTCCCGGAGTAGGGCCCGACCACCTGGCCGTCCTCGGAGTGGATCCAGACACGTCCGGCGTCCACTTGGAAGTCGTGGAAATGCACGCGAAGCGCGAAGGCGTCGCGGGAGATGACTTGCAGTCGCCACAGGGGTCCGGCAGGAGTTCTCTGCCAGGCTCCAGAGACAGTGGAACGATTGGACCCGCCTTCCAGCGACAGACCCGCCACGGAAGCCGGGAGAGATCGATGGAGGCCGACGACCGCAAGCCCCTCGCGGCCCTGTAGGCGCCCGAGCTCCTCCTCGGCGGGCTGGTCGACCGCCGCGACGACGGGCCGCGGCAAACTCAACGACAGGCTGGGCGGGCGCACCTGGGCGGACGGCGACGCCGGGCCGCTCGGGCCGCGATAGAGGGCGCCGTGCATGGGCTCAATCTGCTGGGCGCTAAGAGACCCGACGGCGGAGACAAGGAGAAAGCCGACGATGATTGAGCGAGAGGTAGAAAGCAAGTGAAAAGGTCTCCCTTGAAGACTCAGAATGCATCCAGGGGCGATTGCCAAAGATGAGAAATTTCCTCGATAAGAAACGGCAGCTCGTCGCCGGCAGGCGCGGAAACCGTGGGGTGATATTCGACGACCACGGTATCGCCTTCGACCAGGTCGCTCCAAAATTCGCCGTCTCCGGCGGGTCCGTAGCCTTGATAGCGGCGCTCACTCGAAGGAGACGGTTCGGCCTCGGGTTGGACAAGCAGGAGAGTCCCGTGGTCGAGGTGGAATTCCGTGAAGTGGAGCCGAAGAGCCACGGCCCCGGGCGACTGGATTTCGAGGCGCCAGACAGCAGCTTCGCCGCCATCCCGCATCCACTTGCCGGGAAGCGGACGAGACAGCGCTCGGTGGGTCCCGATGCGTCGGCTACCGTCCTCATCGACGGGACCCTTCTCGGAGTCGGATAGCGGGGACAGGATGAGCGAGCCCGTAGCCTCCTTGGCGACGCTCTCCTGCTGAAGCGGCTGTTGGTTCGCAGGCGTCTGCAACGGAGCCGGGCCCGGCGGTCGATTCTGCAGGTCGCCGCCACAAGCCGCGGCTAACAGGAGTAGAAGAAAGGCGTAGCGCATCCCGATCGGCGTGCAGCCCCAATGATAGCCGCAGATTTCCGTCGGCAGGCCGGGCAGGCGCATCAGGGGCGAGTGGGCTAAGCGTCGGGAAGATTGGGGGCGGCAAGCAGACCGACGGCGTCGAGTCTCCTGAGCAGTTCCACGTTGCCTTCCAACTCCAGGAAGAAGCCGTAGTGGAGCATGTCCTTGGCTTCCTTGAGGGTACGCGCCTCTTCCAAGCTCAGCCGTGCGACGAAGCCGCCGGCCGAACGGTGGACGCCGACGTACCAGGTCTCCGCCTCGCTGAAGAGTCCCAGTCGCATCTGCTCGTCGTTCCACGTGAACCGGCCTTCCTCTCCGCGGGCTTGGACGAGCTCAATTCCAGCTTCTCGATAGGCGACCATATCGGCTTCTCGTACCTATGAGTATGCCAGACGACCTGATTTGGTTACGTAAAACAGCTACTAACTGTGTCGGATTACGAGGACGTCGCCGTCTTGTACGACGTACTCCTTTCCTTCCAACCGAAGAACTCCTTTGTCTTTCGCACCGGAATAGCCGCCGAGTTCAACCAGCGTCTCCCACTGAATGGTTTCGGCTCGAATGAACTTCTTCTCGAAGTCGGAGTGGATGGCTCCGGCGGCTTTCTGCGCCGTGGAACCGCGTGGAATCGTCCAGGCGCGACACTCGGTATCTCCGGCGGTGAGGAACGACATGAGCCCGAGCAAATCGTAGGTGGCGCGGATCATGCGATTGAGGCCGGGCTCGGACAGCCCGTAGCTCTCGAGGTACTCGGCGGCGTCTTCGGCCGGCAACTGAGCCAATTCGCTCTCGACGCTTCCGCAGACGGCCGTCATGGCGACGCCCGGCTCGTCGTTGAGCCACTCGGAGCGATACTTTTCCTCGACCGCGGTCAGTTCCCCTGCTTGCTCTTCACCCAGGTTGAGGACCAACAGCATGGGCTTCTCAGAGAGGAACTGAAACCCGCGCAGTCGTCGAGCGTCGTCCGGGTCGAGTTCCATCCGGCGCAGCGGCTGCTCGTTCTCGAGCATCTCGCGGCAACGCTCGAGTAGATCCTTCTCCTTGGGAAGATCCGGCGTGCGGTTCTTGTTCATGTCCTTGGCGACGCGCTCCAAGCGATTCTCGACGACCTGCAGGTCATTGATGATCAGCTCGGTCTCGATGGATCTCCAGTCGCGCTCCGGGTCGACCTCTCCCTCGACGTGCATGACGGTCTCGTCTTCAAAGACACGCAGGACGTGGGCGAAGGCGTCAACGGCGCGGAGGCTGGCGATATAGCTGCCCTCGCGCAGGGCCTCCTTGGACAGGGCGGGCATGTCGACATACTCAACGGTCGCTTGGACGGCTTTGGGCGGCTGAAATATCTCCGCAAGAGCGTCCAGGCGGTGATCGGGAACTTTCGCGACGCCCATCAGCGCCTTGACGGCGCCGATCCGGATTTCGCTGCCGGATCCACCGGTCAGGATATTGAACAAGGAGGTCTTGCCGACCTGCGGCAGGCCGATAATTGCGGTCTTCATGGGTGGAACTTTCTACGTTAGCGCGGCGTGTACGGCGAGAGCGACGACTACGCTCCCTTGCGGCGCTTGAGGCGGGTCATGATGACGATGGGCGATCCTTCGAAACCGTACTCTTCGCGGAGGCGGTTGATCAGAAAGCGCTCGAAACTGAAGTGGAACTTTTCATCTCGATTGATGAAGAAGATGAAGGTCGGGGGGGCAGTCCTCACCTGGGTGACGTAGCTGATCCGGGGTTTGCGGAAGCCCTTGATGGTGGCGCGGTCGAGGTCGGCTTTCTCCAAGATGAAGCGCATTAACTCGCCGGTCGCAACGCGCTTGCGCGACTCGCGCTGGACTTTCCTTACGAGGGGAAATAGCGAGTCGGTCTTGTCCCCCTGGAGTGCGGAAACGATGGCGATGGGGGCGTAATCCAGGAACTTGAGATGGTCGCGGACGTCGCGGCGAAAGTCGGCCTGCTGCACGTCGGAGACCGCGTCCCATTTGTTGACCACTAGGATCACGGCCTTGCCGGCTTGATGGGCGTAACCGGAGATCGTCGCGTCGATCGCCGTGAGTCCGGTCTCGGCGTCGATCACCATCAGGGCGACGTCGGCCATGCGCAAGTGGCGCTGAGCCATGATCACCGACAGCTTCTCGGTCATCTCGGTGGTCTTGCCCTTGCGCCGTATTCCAGCGGTATCGACGAACTCGAACTCGACGCCATCGCGCTCAATCGTCGCGTCGACGGCGTCGCGGGTGGTGCCGGCGACCGGGGAGACCATGGCGTGGTCGGCGCCGGTCAGTCGGTTCAAGAGGGTGGACTTGCCCGCATTCGGCCGCCCGATGATCGCCACGCGGATGTGGCGCTCCGGGTCACGGTCCGGTTCGGTGGAGACGGGGAACTGACCGCAAGCGGCCTCCAGCAAATCGTCGATGTTGCGCCCGTGCTCGGCCGAAATCGGAAACGGCGTTCCCAGGCCCAGCTCATGAAACTGGTCGGCCAAGTCCTCACGGGTCTCGGTGTCGCACTTGTTGACCGCGACGGTGACGGGCCGTCCGGCACGTTGCAAGAAAGCGGCTAATTCGCGATCGTCCTTGGTCAGTTCCGTACGGCCGTCCACCACGAAGATCACGTGTCCGGCGTCTTCAACGGCAATCTCGACCTGCTCGTTGATCAGAGTCGGAAACATCTCCTCCAAGCCGAAGGTCATGCCGCCGGTGTCGGTGACCAAGAACTTGCGGTCGCGCCACTCGCCGGCGAGCTTGATTCGATCGCGAGTAATGCCGGGCTGATCGCCGACGATCGACCGGCGGCTCTTGGTAATGCGGTTGAACAACGTCGATTTGCCGACGTTGGGACGACCGACGATCACCAGATCCGGCTTCTCTGTGCTCCAAGCCTGTGAATCTTCACTCAAAGCCCTATGCTACCTGGATAGTCGCCCTTGAACTTGGGCGTCTCGCCGATGAAGCTCCGCACAGCCAAGGATCGACTGAAGATCGAGCACTCGATCATCGACGGCCTGCGGCGCGTCCTAGAGAAGTTGTTGGCCGCCACGCCGGAGATCGCATCGATCATTCCCGGAGAGATCAAGAAGGTCCGCAAGGCGCGCGGTCCGGTGAAGATCCGCGTGACGACGCCGACGCAGACGGGATGGAAAGGGATCGCGTTGGCTGCCGGGGCGCGGCAGGAGCTGTTCATCAACACTCGGATGGACAAGGAAGCGTTGGAGGCGGCGCTGGAGAAGGCGCTGACAGCCTAGGGACGTTGCTCGACTTGGTCTCGCAACCGAGCTGCGGCCGATTCGGGCGGAGCCTGGTTGACGAAGACCCCGGTCGCCCATTCGAATCCGGCGACCTGGGCGAGGCGGGGGAAGAGTTCGATGCGCCAGCGATAGGCATCGGAGCGTCCAGCCTGCAGCGGCGCCGTGGAGACGAGCAGGTGGTAGTGCGGCTGTTCCAACGCCTGGTTCATGGCCCGGAGCAGTGAGCAGAGGTGCGTCGCTGTCTCCTGCAACGTTTCGTCCGACGTGTCTTCGAAGCGCGCCTCGGGATCGTTCGGCAAGATCCAAGACTCCCAAGAGAAGCGGGCGAAGGACGGGCAGAAGGAGGCGACACGGTTGGATCGGCACACTCGGAACGAGACGTCTTCGATGTCGCGGGAGAGACGTTCCGCCGCCGAGCCGTCGTGCCAGGCGGCGACCTCGTCAGCGACCCTCCGCGGGACGAATGGGACGGCCATCAGTTGGGAGTGGGCGTGTTCGAGCGAGGCGCCGGCTCGGGCTCCGTGATTCTTGAAGATCGAGGCGAACTGAATCCGCGGGTCCTCGCGGGCGACACGGAGACGACGACGCCACACGTCCATCACGACAACCAACTCGGGGACGCTCAAATCAGCGAGCGAGCGCTCATGATCGGGAGTTTCAATGATCACTTCATGGACGCCGTAAGCACCGCCTTCGACGCCGGGCTCGCGGGGAAAGGCCGGGTACCGGTTGGGGACCACCCGTACTTGCCATCCCGGATTGTCCGCGGCGCCTTCGCGGCGGACGGCGTCGACCTCGGGAGGGGTTTGCGCCTCGCGGCCTGGGCAAAAGGGACAGCGATCCTTACGATCACGGCTGCTTGCGTTGAAGTCATAGGGACGGTCCGCCCGCCCCGGCGAGACGATGACGACTTCGCCCCTCAGGTCGTGATGGAGGTCAGCCATCGAAGGCTCCTTGAAACAGCTCAATCTCGACCTCGGGCTCCAGCGTGACGCTCACAATGTCATAGCGGATGAGCAACGGATTCCAGTCGACGCGACGGGCGTACTCGGCCGCTGCTCGGATGAGATGCTGACGCTTCTCGGGGCCGACGAACTCCTCCGGACGACCGAAGTCCGCCGACTTGCGGGTCTTGACCTCGATGCAAATCAAGAGGTCGTCGTGGTAGGCAAACAGATCGACCTCGCCGCGGCTGTTTCGTGCCCGATAGTTCACGGCCACGATCTGGTATCCCAACTTCTTGAGGTAATCGTAGGCCAAGTCCTCGCCCTGGCGCGCATTGCGCAGGTGAGCGGGGAGCCCGCGATCAGCGAACGCGCGTAACTTGCGGAGGAGGAAGCCCATCGCGCACCGATCCCGCTAAGCGCGGTAGATCTCATCCAACAGATGCTGAACGGCTCGCCCGTCTTGGCCGGAGACGCCGGGTTCGCGCCCTTCGGACAGCGCGGCGATGAAATCTTCGACCAGCGGCTGGTGGAGGTTCTCGTGGGGAGGATGGGAGAGGTCCGTTCCGCCGTCGGGCGTGACCCGCGTGAGATCTCCGTGATTGAGGACGCGCGTGCGCAGCGTGCCTTCGCTGCCATAGACGGTCAGGGTGTCCTGGGGCTCGCGGGCGGCATGGGTCACAGTCAATTGCGCGCGGGCGCCGGATGCGGCACGGAAGAGCGCGATCGACGTGTCTTCGACTTCCCGCTCAAACAGAATGCGGTCCGACGTCGCAAACTCGAGTTCAAGCGCCCCGAGGAGATTCACGAAGATCTCAATTCGATGCGAGCCGAAGTCCATCATGGGGCCGCCGGCGGCGGTTTTCGACTGCAAGCGCCAGGGAACCGGCTGTCCCGGGGTCGCGTCGTAGCGCTCGAAGGCGTTGATCTGGGCGGTGATGACCTTGCCGATCTCGCCGGCTTCGATGCGCCGCTTGATCTGTTGTACGCCCGGATAGAAGCGGCGGTAGTAGGCGACGCCCAGGCGAACGCCGTGGGCGCGACAGGCATCAATCATGCGATCGCACTCCGCGGCCGAGAGCGCCATGGGCTTCTCGCAGAGCACGTGCTTGCCGGCTTCAGCGGCGGCGATGGCTTGTTCGCCGTGGACGTCGGGAGGAGTTGCAACGTAGACGGCGTCGACTTCCGGGTCGACGATCTGCTCGCGCCAGTCGGCGAAGTGCTTCTCCGCACCGAATTCGCGAGCGAACTCTTCGGCCAGCTCCGCCCGCGCGCGGCTCACAGACAACAAGCGACTGCCGGCGGCGTCACGGAGGGCCGGGGCGACGCGCTTGCGCGAGATGTCGCCGCAACCGATGAGGGCCCAATTCGTTCCAGAGTGACTCACAGGGAAAGTGTAAGCGACTACTGCTCGGTCCGTTTCAATTGCCCGCAGGCGGCATAGATTTCCCGGCCCCGAGGCTGCCGGACGAAGCACGGTAAGCGCTCGTGGACGATCGCGCGGAAGGAGGCTACGCGGGACGGATCCGGAGTCTCGAAGTCAATGCCGGGCCCTGGGTTCAATGCGATGAGGTTGACCTTGGCCCGGATGCCGTTGAGCAGCCGGCAGACTCGGCGAGCATCATCATCCGTATCATTGACGCCGCGCAGCAAGACGTACTCGAACGTAATGTGCTCCCAAGAGCGCAGGGTGTAGAGCCGACAGGCGCGGATCAAGTCGGCCAAGTGATACTTCTTGGTGATCGGCATCAGCCGAATACGCTGCTCCTCGGTAGAAGCATTGAGCGAGATAGCGAGTTTGGGCCGAATCTCGTGCCTGGCGATCTCTTCGATCTTCGGGATGATGCCCGAGGTGGAGACGGTGATGCGCTTGAGCGAGAGGTTCATGCCCTCCGGGTCGGCCATCAAGCGCACGGCCTTCATGACGTTGTCGAGATTGAGTAAGGGTTCGCCCATGCCCATCATCACGACGTTGACCGAGCGGGAGGAAGGATCGAGGTCGTGGGCGGCGGCGAGCGTCAACACTTGGCCTACGATCTCGCCGGCGGTGAGATGACGCTCAAGGCCCATCAAGGCGGTCAGGCAGAACTTGCAGTCGACAGGGCAGCCGACTTGGCTGGAGATACAGAGGGTGTCACGGTTCTCGTCGGGGATGAAGACGGCTTCGACGGTTTTCTCGTCGGAGAGCTGCAGGAGGTAGCGCACCGTCCCGTCGGCGGCTTCAATGCGCTGGCTGACGGCGGGCCAGCCCACTTCGAAGGTCTCTCCGAGCTCGCCTCTGAGAGCGCCCGGTAGAGTATGGATTGCGTCGAGCGTCTCTCGACGGCTTCCGTACAGCGCATGGTAAAGCTGACGAGCGCGAAATGCCGGCTGGCCGCGTTCTGCGAGCAACGCGGCAAGGTCGCTAACCTCCTTTCCTACAAGCCCTTGCATGACTGCGATTGTAGCGAGAAGCGAACCTAAACAATCAGCAGGGACATGATAACCTGGGCTGCTTGAGTATTCTGGGACCGCAGTCGTCGATGCCTGGCGACCCCGCTTTAGTCAACGTGCGTCGCTCCGTTCTACCGAACGGACTGCCGGTGATTACCGAAGAGATGCCGCACGTCCGTTCGGTGTCGATCGGCGTGTGGGTCGACTCCGGATCGCGCCACGAGTCGGTGGAGCAAGGCGGCCTCTCCCACTTCTCCGAGCACATGGTGTTCAAGGGAACGGAGTCCCGATCGGCGGAAGACATTGCCTGTTCCATTGACGCTATCGGCGGCCACCTGGACGCATTCACGACGAAAGAGAGCATCGCCTTCACCGCCAAGGTCCTTGATGAGAAGTTGCCGGCCGCGCTCGATATTCTGGCCGACATGATGCTGCGCCCGGCGTTCAGGCCGGACGACATCGAGAAAGAGAAGGGCGTCGTGCTGGAAGAGTTAAAGATGGATGAGGACAACCCGGACTACCTCATCCACGACCTCTTCTCCTCGGGTTTCTGGCCGAGCCACGCTTTAGGGCGGCCGATCATCGGCTCCAAGGAAACGATCGAATCTTTCGACCGCGGGATGCTCGAAGAGTTTTTCCGACGTACGTTCCAGCCCGGCAACATGCTCGTGACCGCAGCAGGCAATCTCCGCCACGACGACTTGTTCGAGATGGTCACGGAGCGATTCGTAAGCTCGCCCCCGGCGGCGAGGCGCCCGATCGACTCCGAACCGGATGCTCACCCGACGATCTCGCTGCGAGACAAGCCTTCGCTTGAGCAGGTCCACCTGTGTCTGGGCGTCGGTGCGCACTCGATGGCCGACCCTCGGCGTTTTGCCGGCTACGTGCTCAGCACGCTGCTTGGCGGAGGCTATAGTTCGCGACTGTTCCTCAAGATTCGGGAACGGCTGGGCCTGGCCTATTCGGTTTTTTCCGACCTCAGTCTGTACGCGGATACGGGATGTTTGAGCGTCTACGCGGGGACGTCGTTGGAGGCGCTGCCAAGAGTGATCGAGTGCACTCTCGCCGAGTTGCACGATCTAAAAAATACGGCGATTGCGCCCGAGGAATTGCGCCGCGCCAAAGATCACTTGAAAGGCAGCCTGGCGTTGAGCCTGGAATCAACATCCAGCCGGATGTCGAATCTGGCGCGTCAAGAAAAGTATTTCAAGCGCGCCTACTCCCTGGACGAAGTTACCGCCAGCATTGAACAGGTCGCCGCGGAAGAAATTACTGCCCTGGCCCAGGAATGGTTCCACGGCGATCAGATCGCACTCGCCGTCCTGGGCGACTTGCAAGGGTTCAGCATCGACCGAAGAGCGCTGACCTGCTGATCCAGAGCGCAAGGTACCCTATCGGCGAGCCCGCTAGCGGGCGATTGAGGTTCCGATGCGCGCATTTCTACTGTTGTCCGCTGTTCTGGCTATGGCGGCCGCCCTCCTGATCTCCCACAAGAACGCTCCCCTGACCCGGCCCGAACCCCGTTTGGCGGCACTCTCCGCGCCCGCGCTGGGTGCGAGTTTCGAGCCCAATTGGGGGCAAAGCGATTCCGAGGCGCTGTTCCTCGCACGCGGCGGCGACCTGTCGTCTTTCTTCTCCCGAGACGGCCTAACGGTGTCGATGCTCTCGGGCAACGGGACGTCGTTCGCGGTCCGCATGAGGCTCCTCGGCGGGGATCCGGATGTAACAATTCGCGGCGACGAAGCGCGTCCGGGACGCAGCAACTATTTCCTCGGCGACGACCCCGCCGCTTGGCGCAGGAACGTGCCTCACTTTGGGCGCGTGCGATACGAGCAACTCTACCCGGGCGTCGACTTAGTCTATTACCGTAACGACGAAGGGCTGTTGGAGTACGACTTCGAGGTCGAGGCGAAGGGAGACCCGGCCCCGATCGCGTTTACCTTCGACGGCGCCGACGAGGTCAAGATCGCGCCTTCCGGAGACTTGCTCGTCCAAGTGGGCGACGAGTCTCTGGTCCACCGACGACCCGAGGCTTACCAGCTCGAGGGATCTCGCAGGACGCCGGTAGCGTCCTCGTACGTCTTGGAATCGGACCACCGAGTCCGATTCTCTCTCGGTGAATACGATGCCTCGCGGCCTTTGGTTATCGATCCCGTCTTCGATACGAACTTCTCCATCGGGGGGACGAGCCAGGACGACAATCCCAGCGTGTTCATGGGAGAGGACGGTCGTATCTATCTAGCGGTGGAAACCAACTCGCCCGACTTCCCGACAACGCTCGGGGCGCGCGACCGCAGCCACAACAGTGTGGACGAAGACGTTCGCACGAACGATATCGCGGTCGCGGCGATTACCTCCGACGGGCGGTTTTTTGAGTTTTCTACCTTCATCGGCGGCGCTGCCGAGGATAAGCCGGAGGGCTTCGGCCGACGCATCGAGGTCGATTCTCGCGGTCGCATTGTGGTCGTAGGCTGGACGGAATCGCCCGACTTTCCCAGCACGGCCGGAGCGGTCCAGGAAGCCGCGCAAGGCGAGCGGGACATCGTCGCGTTCATGCTCAATCCCGGCGGCGACCAGCTGCTCTACTCGACTCGTATCGGAGGAGCGGGGAACGACCTCTATCCATCTCTAGCAATCGGCTCGGACGACGACGTCTATATCGCCGCGCAGACCGACTCCGACGATATTCCAACGACGGCCAATGCGATCGATCGCACGTTGAACGGCGGCTTCGACGCCTACGTTGCACGGCTGCGCATGGACGGAGGAGGAATGTCGGACCTGCTGTACGCCAGCTACCTCGGCGGATCAGGCGACGACGAACATGCCTCCATGGCTTTGGGCGGCGGGGACGTCGTACACCTGGCGGGAGAGACCTCCTCTGGGAACTTCCCGGTAACGGCGGGGGCGTTCGATCCCAGTTTCAACGGCGGGGCCGCCGGCGGGAGCGACCCCGGGGACGACATCTTCGTCTGCAAGCTCAGTCCACTGGAGGGGGACGCGACCACGCTTGTCTACTCCACCTACATCGGAGGATCGGGCGAAGACGACTTTGACGGGCGGTCGCCGGGAATCGTCGTCGACCCCGGAGGCGATATCTGGTTCACCGGCGAGACCATTACTCGGCCCAACGGCCCGAATCCTTTCCCGACGACCCCCGACGCCTTCGATCGGACGCTGGATCTGGGCGTCGACGGCAACGACGACGATCTGGTGCTCGTCCGCCTACGTCCAGCCGGCGGCGGCCCCAGCGATCTGATCTATTCGACCTACTACGGCGGAACGGGCGACGACAATCAAGGCACGATCGCGCTCGATGCAAACGGAGTCGTCTATTTGGCCGGGGAGACGGAAGGTCTTGATCTGCCGACCGTAGACGCTCTGCAAGAAGAGAACGCAGGCGGCGAAGATCTCTTCCTCGCGGCGTTTACCCAGGGAGGGCGAACGCTCGCATACGCTTCGTATCTCGGCGGCCCGGGCGACGACGGCGAAGCCAATCTGTTTGTGAACGGAGACGGCGTACTGCTGGCGTCCGAGGGCGCTTCAACCAACAGCGCTCGGCAAGTATTCGTCGACAAGTTCGTCGATTTCGGCTTCCTGCGCGGCGTGAGCACGCTCGCCACGGTATCGGCTGCGGACTTTGGTCGGCGTGTTGCCGGCGAGTCGATCGTGAGCGGCTTCGGCTCAGGACTGGCCTCCGGCACGTTGGCCGCCGTGGAGCTTCCGCTGCCGACGGACCTGGGAGGCACGACGGTGGAGATCGTGGACTCGGCGGGCGTCTCGCGATTGGCCGAGTTGTTCTTCGTGTCGGCGGGACAGATCAACTACTTCCTGCCAGGTGGACTCCCACTCGGCCTGGCGACTGTGACCGCTCGTCTGGACGGCGCCGTGATCGCACGGGGCACGGTCGACGTTCGGCAGGTGGCCCCGGCGCTGTTCGCGCTGCCGGGGCAGACGACGGCGGCGGGCTCCTTCCTGCGCATCGCCGCCGACGGGGTCCGTACGCAGCAGTTCGTCTTCGACGCCCAGTCCCAGCCCGTCGCCATTGCGCTGGGGCCGGAGGGCGAGCAAGTCTTCTTGTTGCTCTTCGGCACGGGCGTGCGCAACTTCTCAGGGGCCGTGGAGGCGACGATCGGCGGGGTAGCTATCCCGGTTCTGGGGGCCGTGGCGCAGGGAGCTTTCGTCGGTCTAGACCAGGTCAATCTCGGCCCCATTCCACGGTCGTTGATCGGCTCGGGCGAGGTCGAAATCATTCTCACCGTGGACGGAGTCGAGGCTGCGGCTGTGACCGTAGTGATCGGGTAGACTGACTTCCGATGACCGACGAGCAAGCCCGTCGTCAGTTGACCGCGGCAGTAGCACGGTTCCGCGCTAGCGCCCAACAGGAGCGGCTCGCCGCCGCTCTTCGGGAGTTGGGGGAGACGGAACGGCGGCTAGGCAATTTGGCCGCTGCTCTCGAGACGTACGAAGAGGCCGTAGCGCTGTGTCGCTTGGAAGGCGAGACGCGGCAGTTGGCCCACTGGATTCGTCATCTCGGCGACGTCCATCTCGAAGCCGGCTGGAATGAGGACGGCTTGCGGTGCTGCCGCGAGGCGCTGGCGATCTACCGGGACCTCGCAGACGCTCCTCCGGGCGACGTCGCCAATGCAGTCAGGAGCGCGGCGCTGGCCCACGCCGAGTGCGGACTCGATCAGGAGGCGTTGGAGCTGTTTCAGGAGGCAAGTCGGGCCTACGGTCTCCTGGGAATCGAGGCTGGAGAATCCGAGATGAGCGCCCAAGCCGGCCGCGCCGCAGCTCGTCTGGAAGGTTCGAGCGAAGGGAACCGTCCGTCCAGATAGGCGCCAAAGCGAGCGAATCCGTGCGATGATGGCCGCGATGCGCCCGCTCACTCGTAGAAGCCTGCTGGCTTCGGCTCTGGCGCCTGCTGCGCTCGCAGCGGCGGGCCGGGCGGAGTTGCACTTCCAACCCAATCGAGGTCAGTTTAAGGCCGGAGTGTTCGGCTCCGATCAACCTCGTTGGCAAGGGTTGTTTTCCGCCGGACGAGCCCGATTGGAAGCGAAGAGGCTGCTGGCCGATCCCGGCCCCGAGGTCTACGCCCAGGCGATGGAGCGGCACAGGCCCAAGCTCGTGCATCTCGACCTGACGCTGCCGGGCGGGCGCGCAGTCGAGCCGGTAGGCGAGGACCTGCGCCCCGGGCGCAGCGACTACTTTTTCCACGGCGACGCGAGTACGTTCGTGCGCAAGCTTCCGCACTACTACCGGTTGCGCTACCCGGAACTCTGGCCCGGCATCGACCTCGTCTTCCGAGCGTGGGAAGGGCTCGTGGAACTCGAACCGGTCATCCGGCCGGGAGGAGACGCCTCACTGCTGGCGACCTCTTGGCGAGGCGCGGCAGTGAACCGAGATTCCGGCGGCGGGGCGCGATTGTCGACCTTGTGGGGCGTGGTCCGTCAGCGGCCTCCGCGAAACGTCGCCGGGCGCTACGCACTGGACGGCGACACGCTGCGCTTCCTACCCGCCTAGATAGCCGTTTCCGCCGGGGAGGACTCGGTCGCAAGCGCGGTTCGCGGCGCGTCTCGCAATTCGGGAAACTGGACGCGGATCCGCACGCCGCCGCCCTGGCGGTTCTCGAGCGTCATTTGGAAATCGGCGCCGAACAGGACGCTCAGTCGCTCATGGACGTTGCTGAGGCCGATTCCGGATTGGAAGACGGTCGGCAAGGCTTCATTCGCGACCCCAACGCCGTCGTCCTCGATCTCGATCTGCAATCGGTCGCCGCTGCGCGCGCTGCGCAGCCAGATAGTTCCGCCGTCAATCTTCGGGCTCAGGCCGTGCTTGATCGAGTTCTCAACCAACGGTTGCAGCAGCATGGAGGGAACGAGGGCGTCATGCGTCTCCGGGTCGAACTCACGACGGACATGCAGTTTGTCGCCGAAACGGACTTGCTCGATCTCCAAGTAGTCGTCGATAAAATTGACCTCCTCGCGCAAGGTCGCGAAGGCGTCTTGTTGACGGAGCAAGCGGCGCAGGATGGTAGACAGTTTGACGACGAGTTCGCGTGCGTTTGGGGGATCGACCCGAATCAGCGAGGCGATGGTGTTGAGCGTATTGAAAAGGAAGTGCGGGTTGATCTGAGCGGCTAGGTTGCGCAGACGCGCTTCAATCAACAAGCGCTGCTGCTCCTCAAGCTTCCACTCATTACGCGTATGGTTCCAGACCTTGAGCGTCACCGAGATGCAGATGAGCGTGGAGAAATAGACCATGACGACGGTCAACAGACTGGCGTCGTCGGCTTTTGAATAGGGGGAGAAGAGCCATTCTTGTTGGGCGAACGCATGGGCGAGGCTGGTTCGCAGGAACTCGACCACGATAGAGATAAAGAGCAAGAGCATTTGAAACGCGCTCTCGGCGGTGGGAACTCGAAACACCCAAGCGGAGATCGTGAAGGGGAAGAACGGAGTGAAACGCCAGATCTCCTCCGGGCCGGGAGCCATGTCGCGCAACAACCCCCCGAGCGCCCCGATCCCGACTAGGAAAGGGATCGCCAGCCACTCGTGAGCGGGCATGAGCGCGGCGGGAAGCGAGATCAATCCGCCGGCGACGAGTCCGGGAACGTAGCCGCCCACCAGGCCCGAGACCAGAGCGCCCTCCAGCCCGACTTCAGCGGCTTCGTAACCGAGGACCAAGCGAACCAGCGAACCGGCGGCGAAAACGACGCCGAAGAAGACGCCCAGGTCAAGCCGCTGGCGCAGAGTTCGACGCTCGCGCAAGAGCATTCTCTTGGCGAAAGACCAGCGCAGGGCGATCGAGGCCATCGACGCGATGACCGCGATCTTGACCAAGAGCTGGACCAGAATGGTGTTTTCAGCGCCCACGTGCCGCGGGCCGTCGGTTCCGACGGCCTATAATCAAAGATGGTAACCCCGTCCGCAGCGCCGATCGACCGGCCGACGCCTGAACCATCACCCTTATCCGCCGTGAATCAGCAATTACCGGCCGTTGAAGTCGAGCGGATCGCCGACGCCTCCCTGCCTTGCCGCTACGGGGAGTTCCGCGTCTTGGGCTTTCGCGGGATCGCGGACGGCCGCGAGTCGGAGATTGTGGTGCTGAGGCTGGGCGAGCTCGACGCCGAGGGGCCGGCGCCGCTGGTTCGTATCCATTCCCAGTGCCTCACCGGAGAGGTATTCGGCAGCGAGCGTTGCGACTGCGGCCCGCAGCTCGAGATGGCCCTGCGGATGATCGCCGAAGACGGCCGGGGCGTGCTGATCTACGATCCGCAAGAGGGTCGCGGCATTGGAATTCTCAACAAGCTGCGCGCCTACGAGCTGCAAGACAAAGGCGCTGATACCGTCGAGGCGAACGAGGCGTTGGGCTTTGAAGCCGACGTGCGGGACTACCGCTTGGCGACCGCGGTGCTGGGGGACCTGGGACTGCAGCGCGTGCGATTCCTGTCCAATAACCCGGCCAAGATCGCAGCGCTCGAAACAGGCGGGATCGTCGTGGAAGCGCGCGTCCAGTGCGAACCGTCCTCGGGAGATCGAGCGGCTTCGTACCTGCGAACCAAGAAAGAGAAGATGGGGCACCTGTTGGGCGACTGATTCGCGGGCGGGGGCGATCGTAGCGCTACACTTGACGCCCGATGCACGAGATCTTGCGGCAAACGCAACCGGGTGATCGCGTTCTCGACCTGGGAGCCCAATTCGGTAGTTTCGCGGCGTCGGACGCGGCGGGCCTGGTCGTTCGACTGGATCTCGATCCACGCCCCGGAAAGGGCGGGCTGCTGGTTTGCGGCCGAGCCGAGGCGCTGCCGTTTCGCGACAATTCGTTTCGCGCGGTCGTCTCAAATCACTCGCTGGAGCACTTCGACCAGCTGGACGAGGCGCTCGTGGAAGCGTCCCGAACGCTGGCCCCGGGCGGCGCACTCTACGCAGCCGTCCCGGACTCGGCGACGCTGAGCGATCGGCTCTACCGCTGGCTTGGGCGCGGCGGCGGACATGTGAATCCGTTCCCTTCACTCGTCGGTTTTCATCGACGGGTCTCCGAGAAGACCGGACTGCCTTATCGCGGCGGCCGCGAGCTGTTTGCTTCTTGGTCGTTTCTGAACCGGAAGAACTCGCCCGGGCGCGTGCAGAAGAAGCTCTACTTGCTGGGCGGCGGAGGAGAGTGGACCTTGCGATGGTGGAGCCGGCTTGCTCGCCAATTAGATGCGCTGCTTGGGACGCGGATCGCGGCCTACGGGTGGGCTTGCTACTTCGGCGAGGCCTCCGAGGTCGACGCCGAAGCTTGGAGCAACGTCTGCATTCGCTGCGGGGCGGGGCGACCGGCGGGGGCGCTGGCGGCGCGGTCACAAGGCTGGATCTGTTCCAGCTATCGCTGCCCCAGTTGCAGCGCGGTCAACCTATTCACCAGCGACTAGCGCGCGGCCTCGTTCGCCGGACTGCCAGGAGTCCCAGATCCCCAGGAACTTCAACTGGTCGTCAAGACTCGTTCGGGCGAGCAGTCGCGCGATCTCGTCGCGACTCAAACGCACGCCCAGTCGCTCGGGGGCGTCAGCAAGGGCGAAGGCGGCCCCGGTCGCGAAGCGGGCTCGCTCGCGTAGAGCGTGCTCGTCGACCTTGTCGTAGGTATCCGCCGCCGAGTGGTAGGCGGGCGCGTAGGCCTCGGTATCCTGGATGGCGATCAGGGCGGGGACGCCTTCCAGTAAGAAGTCGAAGTGGTCGCTGCCGAAGAAGGCTTCGTCGATCCCCTCTTGGCCGCCGAGCTGTCCCAGCGGAGCGAGCGCCTCACGCAACGGGTCCTTCAATTCCGAACGGCCGTTGACGGAGTAGCCCTGCACCGCTCCCAGACCCATGTCGTGAACCAGGACGGCGGCGTAGTCGTCGAGTTCGTCGCGATGGGCGCGGACGTAGGCGAGGGAGCCGATGAGACCAACCTCCTCGGCGCCAAAGAGAGCGAACTCGATGGTGCGTCTTGGCCGACGTTTGCCGGCGGCGATGGCTCGGGCCGCCTCCAGCACGACGCCGACGTTGACGGCGTTGTCTAGGCAGCCGGTACCCAAATCCCAGGAGTCGAGGTGAGCGCCGAGCAACACGACTTCCTCAGGCTTTTCGGAGCCTTCGATGCGGGCCACTACGTTGCGTGCTTCGACCGGGCCGCGTGAGCGGTTGGGCATACGCAGACGCACGGTCAGCTCCCGCCCGTCTCGGAGCAGACGCTGGAGGCGCAAAGCGTCTTCTCGCGTCAGGACGGCGCTGGGAATCGGGTCGAGGTCCGCCGTGACGGTATGTACGTGGCGATAGAGCAGACGATTGGGCCGGGTAGAGGAGAACAAGACGGCCGCGGCGCCGACGGCGGCGGCCTCGCGCAGGGCGACGATGGCGTCGCGTTGTTCAATGCCGAGAGTATGAAAGGTCTGTGCCTCGTCGAGCTCGACGAGGAGGATCTTCCCCTGCGCCTCATCGCCCCACTGGCGGATGCGAAACGCGGAGCCGTTGCGGGCGTCGAGCAGGGGCGCCTCCAACCGCCGAACGGGCGGAGACCAGGCGGTGGACACGGCCTTCACGGCGAAGGGAGTCGGGGTCAGCACCTCGATGCGCGTCTCGCCCTCGCGCCAGGTCAAGGGGACGGAAAAGGGTTCAAGACGAACAGCATCGACGCCGGCGTCGCGAAAACGTTGGGCGGTCCACTCTTCAGCGGCGTCCATCGCGTCGGTTCCGGGAAGACGCGGGCCGATGGCGTCACAAAGGTAACGAACGTCGTCGGCGATGTCGTCCGAGCGCGCCGCCTGATCGAGCAAGGTCTCCAGCGCCTCGGCAGACAGCGCTCCAAGGCTAAGTAGTCCAACTAGAAACAGACGAGAGAGCAACTGCCGTGAGACTAGCACGCCACAGCCGACCCGCCGCCAGGTTAGAGTTCAGGGATCGGCGCGCCCTCTTCGATCACCTCGCCTTCCCAGGTCGCAACGCCGTCGACGTAGGTCAGGATGCGGGCGGCGCTGCCTTCCACGGGCATCTTGTCCTGCTCGGGCAGCCACTTGCGGTGTTCGGCGATCACTTCGGCGTACTGGGGGTCGGCGGCCAGATTGTTCCACTCGTTGGGGTCGGCTTCCATGTCGTAGAGTTCTTCCGATCCGTCGGCGTAGGTGATGTAGCGCCAGCGCTCGGAGCGGACGCCGTGGTTGCCGTGGTTGTGGGTGGTGATGGCGGGGCGATCACGGGGGGCGTCGGGATCCGCCAATTGAGGGGCGAGACTCAGGCCCTCCAGGTCGTCCTTGGCGGGCAGACCGGCCAGTTCGAGGAGAGTCGGGTACATGTCGATGAGTTCGGCGGGCTTGGTCGTCTTGGAGCCCTGAACGACGCCGGGGCCCGCGAAGATCAACGGTACTCGGGTGGAGCGATCCCACAGGGTGTTCTTGCCGGTGATGAGCTTCTCGCCGATGTGCCAGCCGTGGTCGGACCACAAGACGACGACGGTGTCGTCGGCTCGGCCGGAAGCTTCGAGCGCGTCGAGAACGCGGCCGACTTGGCTGTCGACGAAGCTAATGGAGGCCAGGTAGGAGCGGACGAGGTTCTTCCACTGGTTTTCTTCTTCGAGGTACTTGAGGCGGGGTTCCGGGAGCGTCCAGTGAAGGTACCAAGAGAAGCGCGGGGTGTCGTCGCGATCGTCGGGACGCATGGGCGGGAGTTCGGTGGTCTCTTCGGGGTAGAGGTCGAACCATTTCTGGGTGGCGTAACAGGGGACGTGGGGTAGGAAGAATCCGACGGAGAGGAAGAAGGGGTCTTCGCTTTCGTCGGCGCCGAGTTGGGCAAGCTTGTCGACGGCCCAGGAGGCGACCTTCCAGTCGCCTTTCTCTTCGTCTTTGTGCGGGAAGACGCCCCAGTCCATGAGCGGATGATCAGCAGGGGTAGCGACGAGTTTCTGTTCCGGCGTGGCGCCGACGCTCGCACCGGGGCCCAGTTCCTGAAATTCCGTGTCGCCGTCCTTTTGGCCGTAGCGCCCGTGGTAGATCTTGCCGGTCGAGTAGGTGCGGTAGCCGTGGTCTTCCAGATAGTTGGGAAGCGTAACTAAGTCGGCGAGTTCGGGTACTTCGCGGAACCACGGCCTGAGTCCGTAGACGCCGGTGGTTCCCGGGCGCATGCCGGTCATCAGGGCCGTACGCGAGGGATTGCACAGAGGAGACTGAGTGTGGGCGTTGAGAAAGGTGGTTCCGCGAGCGGCCAGACGATCCATATGCGGGGTCTGTACTTGCGGATGTCCCTGGAGAGGGCCGACCCAGTCGTTCAGATCGTCGATTGCGATGAACAGGATGTTCGGTTTCTTGGCCGGCTCTTGCTCGGAGGGTCCAGCACAAGAGAGCGAGAACAGGAGAAGAAACGGCAGGAAGAAACGCATGGCGACTCGCGACAAGCTAGCACACGGATGCTAGTCTCGGGGCGAATGGAGCACGCCGAATACAGGACAGCGCTCGAAAGGTTGCGCAGCGAGCTGAACGCGTCCCTGGCCGAGGACGGCGATGCCGCGCCGGTGGAGCCGGATCGCGCGATTGGACGCCTGACAAGACAGGACGCGATGCAAGCGCAGCAGATGGCGCTGGAGCTGCGTAGGCGCAATCGGCAGCGACTCCAGATGATTGGCCAAGCGCTGGAGCGCTTTGACGCGGGCGAGTACGGCGAGTGCAAGCGCTGCGGCAGGCCGATCTCCGCCGCGCGGCTCGACGTGAAGCCGGAGACCCCGGTGTGCGTGGAGTGTGCGGGAGGAAAACGCTAGGAAGTGGTGGATTTCAGCCACTCCTGGCCGAAATCGCTAATGGACGCGGTGGAATTCCGGGCGTAGACTACGGCCAGTGACGTGCAACTAGAGGCGTTGGCCATGAAATCACACGCTGCATATCTCATCCTGCTGGGGTTGACCTTCACGGTCGCCTCGATTGCGCAGCCGGCGCGTTCGCGGTCATCCGCGCCTCGGGCCGCGGCTCCGGCGCGAGCAGCGGCTCCGGTCTCTACCGGTACGTCTTCAGGGGGCGGAGGCGGGGGATCGTACACGACGACGCGATCACGGAGCTACGGCGGACTCGGCCGGGGAATGTCGATGCCCCGGACTACGATGGGACCGCCGATGACGCGCGTGGAACCGGCTGGGGGCGGAGGGTTCAGCGCACCGGTTCGAGTCGACCGTTACTGCCCCACGAACGTTCGGACGATGGGCTACGTGAGTCTGAATCAGAACTTCTTCTTTGACCAGAGCTGGCTGTTTGGAGCGAGCGCGTTCTGTAGGTTGGGTTTCTTCGCGCCCGGCTACATGCCCTATTACGTCCCGATCACAAGCCGCTACATGCTGCTGCCTTCGCGCATCCGCTTGAGTTCCTCAGAGGGCGTGCGAACGGATCCGGTGAGTGTGACGTCGTTTACTGCACCGAAGGAGGCGCGCAAAGCGTTCGAGAAGGGATCGAAGCGTCTGTTTGGGGCGGAGAAAGACACGCTCGGAGCCAAGGAGGCGCTGCTCGAAGCGGTCGAGTTGCACCCCAAGTACGCCGAGGCTTGGACGATGCTGGGGCACGTCTACCTGCGCCTCCGCGACCCCAAGAAAGCCCGCTTCGCTTTTGGCCGATCGATCGAGGCCGATGCGCAGTACGCCGCGCCGTACGCACCTCTCTCACGAATGCTCGTCCAATCCGGCGAGTGGAAGCGTGCGCTGGAGGTGGCGGACAAGGGCGTCTCGCTGAATCCTTCCGACAGCCAGCTCAAGTACGATCTCGTTACTTCGGCGTTCGCCGCTGGGGAAACGGACACCGCTTATCGTTGGTCCCAACAGCTCTATGAGCAGGGCGACTCGGACTACTTTCCCGCCGTGATCTACGTGCTCGGTCACAAGGCACAGGCGCAGGGCTACGATGATCGCGCGGCTCGCTACTACGAGGAGTACCTGCGAGGGCCGGGCAGCCCGAATCTGCGTGCGGAGGCGCGCAAGGGGTTGGCGGAAACTCGCGCCCCGAGCGAAGCTTCTGCAAACAGCGGCCCCGGCAGCGCTGCGATCGACCTGGTCGTCCAGTAACCGGGCGCGGGCCGCGTTCGAATGTCGGGATGGCCGGGACCATCCCGTAATCTAAAGAGAATGCTTGTTCGCCTGGGCCTGTTTGCGGTCGCCGTTCTTTTTGCCTACTCGCCGCTCACTCACGCGCAGTCGATTTCCGACCCGGACGAGTTTGCGGGATTTGAGATCGGCTCCGATGGCAATCTGCTGCGTTGGGAACGCATCGTCGAGTACTTTGAGACGGCCGCCGAGCGAAGTGGCCGGGTGCTTGTGGAACGGCTCGGCGAAACCAATAACGGCAATCCGTTCCTGTTGGCGACGATCTCGGCGCCGAAGAATCTAGCCCGCCTCGACGAGATCCAGGCGAACCAGCGCCGCATCGCTCACCCGGAAGGGTTAACCGCCGAGGAGATCGACCATTTGGCGTGGGAGTCCCCGGCGGTCGTCCTGGTGAGCTACAACATCCACGCCACGGAAATTGCCGGCTCCCAATCGAGCGTCAAACTCCTCCATGAATTGGCGACGTCGGACTCTCCGTGGACTCGTCACGTGCTCGACAACGTGGTCTTCCTACTGGTGCCGTCGTTCAATCCCGACGGGCAGATCATGGTTGTGGACTGGAACAACCGCGTGCGGGGCACCGAGCACGTCTGGGCATCGCTGCCGTATCTCTATCACCCCTACGTAGGACACGACAACAATCGCGACGCGTACATGATGACGCAGCCGGAGAGCCGCTACGTGAACCAGGTTCTCTTCCAGGATTGGTTTCCGCAGGTCTACGTCGACCAGCATCAGCAGGGCAATACCGGCATGCGCGTCTTCGTACCCCCGTTTCGGAACCCCATCAACCCGAACGTCGACCCGGCCGTTTGGGCGATGGCGGGGCGGATTGGATTCGGCATGTACCAGCGGCTCCACGACGACGGCTTTACGGGCGTGGGATATGACCAGAAGTACACGGCCTGGTGGCAGGGCGGATTCTTGCGGGGCGCGTGGTTCCACAATACGGTTGGAATGCTGACGGAGGTGGCGAGCGCCAATCTGGCCAGCCCGGTGCATCAAGAGATCGCCCAGCTGGGACGGCCGGTACGAAGTCGGCGATCCCGAAACGACTGGCTGGAGGAGCGCGAGAAGGATCCCGACGCGCCGATGCCGCCGCCCGAAGACGTGATGCCGCGCTACGACTATCCACGCCCGTGGCTAGGCGGCAAATGGACGTTGCGGGACGTCGTCGAAGCACAACTGACCATCACGCGAGCGACTCTGGAGTCGGCCGCGAACGATCGGGTTCGGCTGGTCCGCGCGCAAATCCGAATGGGCTTGGACGCGATCGAGAAGGGCCGAACGGAAGCTCCGTGGGCCTACGTCTTCCGCCCCGATCAACACGACCCCGGCGCCCTCTACACTCTCCTCGAAGCGCTCCACTATGCCGGGATCGAGATTGACCGCGCCAACGCTCCATTTGAGATCGAAGGCGAGACCTACCCGGAAGGGTGCTACGTCATTTCCATGGCGCAGCCGTTCCGCGCCTACGCCAAAGACTTGCTGGAACCCCAGGAGCATCCCGACCCGGCGGCGATGCCGGTGGGAAAGATGGGCGATCAACCCTACGACCTGACGGCGTGGAGCTTGCCGGTCCAGATGGGCGTGGAGACGATCGCGGTACCCGTAGGATTCGAGGCCGACCTGACGAGGCTCGATCGCATACCCAAACCGGAAACCGCGTTTGTCGGCAAAGGGCGCGAAGGTTGGTTGATCTCTCCCGCCGCCAACCGCACAGCCACGGCGGTGAACCGGCTACTAGCCGCCGAACAGCGGGTTGCACGCGTGCCGGAGAGCCTGGAAGTGCAAGGCAAGAGCCTCCCGGCCGGAGCAATTTGGGTTCAGGACGCCTCTCGGAAGGATCTAGAGCCGTTGCTGGGCGACCTCGGGCTGGAGATCCTCGGGGCCGATAGATCTCCAGAGGGTTCGCACGAGATGACCGCGCCGCGGACTGCGCTCTATCGGCCGTGGACCGCTTCAATGGACGAAGGCTGGACGCGCTGGCTACTTGAACAGTACGAATTTCCGTTTGAGCCGTTACGCGACGCGGACGTGCGTCTCGGGGACCTGCGCGCGAAGTGGGACGTCATCATCCTGCCGGGCGACCGCTCCGACTCGCGTTTGGTGAGAGGCAACTACCGGAAGTCGACGCCGAAGGAGTACCGCGGGGGCCTGGGCGAAACCGGACGCAAGGCCATCCGACGCTTCGTGGCACAAGGGGGAACGCTGGTGACTTGGGGCGACGCCGTGGAGTTTGCCCTGAGCACGTTTGAATTGCCTTTGAGGGACTCGCTCGCCCACGTACCCACTTCGGAGTTCTCCAGTCCCGGATCGTTCCTACGCATTCAGGTAGACGCCGAACACACAATCGCACACGGGATGACGGCTCAGGCGACAGCGCTGTTCAAGAACGACAGCGCGTTAGAGCCGCTACCCGGGTTTTCGTATACCGACTTCACGACCATCGCCCGATATCCCGCTTCCAATTTGCTTGAGAGCGGTTGGATTCGAGGGGAGGAGCACCTGACGCATCGCATCGCTGCGGCCGAGGCGCGCTACCGGGACGGCCGAGTGGTGTTGATCGCTTTCCGCCCGCAATTCCGAGCGCAACCGCACGAGACGTTCAAGCTGGTGTTCAACGCGATCCACTCGGCCGGGGACGAGCGAGTGCGGTAGAATTGAAGATTGCGCGATTGGGCGCGTAGCTCAGTTGGTTAGAGCGCCTGCTTCACACGCAGGAGGTCCCCAGTTCGAGTCTGGGCGCGCCCACCATTTAAGTCCAATCTTCTCAACGATTCCAGTTCCCTGCGGGTTGAATCGAGCCGGCCAAGACCGGCAAAACGTACAAAAACCGTAGCGAAAGTCGCTCGGTGCGGCTACGCCGTAGCAAAAGTCCTCTCGTGCTCATTCGCTTGGCGGTCGAGCTTCTGTAGCGCCTCCCGCATCATGCCGAGCTTCGCTTGGCTGTAGCGTTTGAAGACGGCTGAATCACCCTGCCGCAGCATTTGGGTTACGAAATGGTCAGCCACACCGCCGGCGCTAAGGCGAGTCGCGAAGGTGTGCCGTAGCTGGTAGAGCGGGAAGTGCGCGATGCTCGCCCGCTTAAGAGTGGAGGCCCAAGTCTTCTTGAGCGTCGTGAGATGGGGCTTCGTCGCCCCAGGTCTAGTCGAGGGAAACAGGAAGTCAGAGTCAGCGCTTTGGCTCCACTGAGAATCGAAGGCCTCGTAAGCGCGCTCACTCATTGGCATGTCCGCGATACCGCTCGCGGTCTTCGAGTCCGGTAGATGAACGAGTCTGTTTTCCATGTCAACGTGCTCCTTTCGAATCGGCAGCAGCTCCTTGTAGGGGCGGAGCCCCATCTCGACCATGATGACGACCACATTCCTGAGGTAAGCCGGAGCGAAGAACTCGACCCGGGCCTGCTCGCTTGCAGTCAGGTAGTGCGGCTTGCGCGTCGAGCCAGCAAGCCGTGCAGGAAACTCGACTGAGTGGCATGGGTTCGAGGCAATGCGCTTCTTCTGGACCGCCACGTTGAGAATCCGGCTGAGGACCCGATACTCGCGGTGGACGGTCGATGGCCTAAGCGGTGTTGTTTGATAGATGCCTAGCTTGGTCGTTACTTTTCGACGAGACCTCAGTCGGCGGGTGAGGTACTCTTCGATGGCCTCGGCCGTAATGTCGACCAGGCGCCAATCCTCGAATACCGGCCTGAGGTTTCGGAGCACTTCGAGGTTGGCCCGGTGGGTGTTCTCGGACCGCATTGGCGGACACGAACGGTTTTCAAGAAACCAGTCCGCCCAAGCGCCGAACGTGAGGTCCTTTCCGGACAGCAACGCCGACAGAGCGCCCTCATCCCGAGCTAAGAGTCGGGCTCGAAGCTGACGCTCAGCCTCCTCGCGGTTCTCCGTTCCAGTCGTCTCTTGAATAAGCCTCCCTTGGTTGTCTCGGTAGCGCATCCACCAGCGTCGGGAGTCGCCGCGCTTGTAGACGCTACCACTCTGTTTTCGGGGTCTACCCGTTCTACTCATTGATTCCTCCGTTCACATGAAATCGCTGGCGCCACTCGGCCAGCTCCGACAAGCGGAACCGGATGGAGCGGCCCATCATGCGGTAGTGGGGAATCTGCTTTCGCTCGACCCAAGAATACACGAGCGAAGGGCTGACGCCCAAGAACTGAGCGGCAGTCTTGACGCTGATCGGAGCTTCCGTCGTTTGCGGTTCGGAGGTCTGTGTCATAGGCATCCCGAGAATGGGAGCCAGCGCCTCAGTCAAAACTCACAGTCGGTGAAGAAACGCACATTTGTGTCTTGAGGTTTGGTGTTGCGGGCGACTCTAAGGGAACAAGGCTGCATCAGCCTGCCGCGCGCCCGCACGAGATCCGTCCGGAGGACGCCTATGTCTGCGAGTAATTTGCGAGTTGCCCTGCCGCTTCTCATTCTTCTTGTCTCCGCTTCGGGACCAAGCTCCGGGCAACTACCAAGCGGCGGAATCACCGGCTCGATCTCGGACCCGAGCGGGGCCGTGATCGCGCAGGCCGCCGTAGCCGCACGGAGCGCGGCTACGGGTCTGGAGCGAACGACGGAGACGGACGAGCGCGGATCGTTCTCATTCGCAGTCTTGCCGCCCGGCGTCTACGAGCTGGAGGTACAGACAGAGGGCTTTCAGTCCCCTCAAAAGCGCGTAGTCGTTCAGACGGGCACAACGACACGCATCGAGGTGCAGTTAACCGTTGATGTCCTCGAACAGGTCGTCGAGGCCCTGGATGCCTTGCCGGAACTGAGATACGACTGGCACGGCGTCGATGGCGTCGTCTCTCGGTTCGAGATTGAGAATCTACCACTGAACGGCCGCGAATTCCTCCAGCTCGCGATTCTGGAGCCTGGTGTCACTTCGGCCCCTCGGGCTGGATTCTTCTCGCGGCAGTTCAACGTGTCAATCCTCGGCGCATCAGCGAACGACACGCGCTACACGCTCGACGGAAGTCCGGTCCACAATCCACTTACCGGCGGCACGCCTCAGAACGCATCGCAGGAGGTCGTGCAGGAATTCCAAGTCCAAACCGTGAACTTCGATCTTGCCACTGGCCTAACCGGCACCGGAGCCGTGAACGTGGTCACGAGATCAGGCGGCAACGATCTCCACGGGAGTGGATTCTTCTTCTTCCGTGACCGCAACCTTTCCGCGTACCCCGCCCTGCGGCGGGAGCCTGCGAATCCTGACCCGTTCTTCGCACGCCGACAGTGGGGGTTCCACGTCGGAGGCCCAATCGTTAAGGATCGCCTGTTCTTCTTCGCGAACCTGGAAGAGAACAACCAAGACGGCGTGGTGACGATCCAGCCGCGTTCGCCCGACTTTGCGGGCTTTGGAGGGATCTTTCCTAGCCCGTTCGACAGCACCCAATTCAGCGCTCGGTTTGACGTGCGGCTGAGTGACAAGAACATGGCGTTCTTCCGGTACTCTCATTTCGGGAGCGACGGATTCGCGCCGCCCAGCGGCCAGGGGAATCTGCCGTCGAACTGGAGTACCAACACGAACTGGGTTGATCAGAGCGTTGGATCGCTATCGAGCGTCTTCCGGCCGAACCTCATCAACGAGCTGCGGTTTTCCTACTGGTACTTCAACTCGCGGAATCTGCCGCCGAACCGCGCGAACTGTCCGAGCGACTGCATCGGCTTGGGAATGCCGGAGATCAGCATCCTAGGGAGCGACTTCGTTGCCGGGAACTTCGTGCTGGCGCCACAGGGGGGCGACACACGGCGCTATCACATCACCGACAACGTCTCCTGGCAGAAGGGCCGCCACAGCATGCGCTTCGGCTTCGAATGGCAATACGAGCGCGGCGGCGGGTTCCTCGAATTCGTCGAACCGGCGTCGATGGTCCTGTATTCGCCGGAGATCGTGCGGGCATTCAACGCCGATCCGCGTGTGCCGCCGCAAGCGCGCATCGCCTTGCCCGAGTCATTCCAGAGCCTCGATGACATTCTGCAGCTGCCGCTCGTGGGATTCTCGGTCGGCTTTGGAGATCCGTCGTTGCCGCCGAGGTTCGCATTCGACGACGCGCGGCACGATCATCTTTGGCGTGTCTACTGGCAGGATTCGTGGCGCGTGCAGCCTCGTTTCACAGTCAACTACGGACTTTCGTATTTCTACCATCCCGACTTGGCGAACCATTCCCTCAGCAAGCCGGAGTTCCTCGAAGCGATTCTGGGCGAGGACGGCCTACAGCCGACGCGCCGGGACCAGAACAACTTCGGGCCGATGCTGGGCTTCGCCTGGAACGTCTCGCGGGACAAACGGACGGTTGTGCGAGCTGGGTCCAGCGTTCACTACGAACTACCTCTGGACTCGCTCCGGTTGCGAGAGCTATCGACGATCGGGCCTCGGGGTGCGGGCCGATTCATCGTTGACGGCTCGATCATTCCGAACCCGGTCGGAGGAGTACCCGGCGTCCCTCTATTCACGCCGCTGAACTTCACCAACGGTCCAACGAACTTCCGCGGCTCGCACCTATTGGGGATTCTCCCGGAGGTGAAGACGCTGCTGGAGAGACAGCTTGGCGATCCCAACAACACGGATTTGGCGCAGCGCAACATCGAGATCTTCAAGCAGGGAACGGGCCTGATCGCGCGGGACTTTACGACACCCTATTCGATCCACGTCAACGCCGGAATCCAGCGGGAGTTGGCCACGCACATGGTTGTCACCGCTGACTACGTCTACCGCCGATCCGTGCATCAAAGCATGGGCGACATTGACTTGAACCGCTGGGGCAACGTGGGCGGTTCGGCTATTCGCCCTTGCCAAGGGTTGGAGGTTCTAGACGAGGCTGCGCAGTGCTCAAGTGGTCCTATCACCGCTCAGGTCAGCGGAGGGCTGGCCACCTACCAAGGACTGCTGGTCAAGCTAGAGAAGCGTTGGTCGGGACGATACCAGCTCCGCGGGTCGTACGCGCTGTCGAGCAATCGCGGCTTCAACGGCATCATCGACAACAACGAGTGGCTTGCCAGCTACGGCCCGCGCGATTCTGACCGTAGGCATGTCTTCACCTTCTCAGCGGTGGCCGACCTGCCATGGGGCCTGCGTCTTTCTGGGATCTCCAAGATGCTGAGCGGACCTCCGTTTCGAGCCCAGCTATTTGGCGTTGATCTCGATGGAGACGGGACAATCAACGATCTGCTGCCGGGGACCGGCTGGAATGAGTTGAATCGTGGAATCGACGACGACGGCCTGAGAGCGACCGTCGAGAACTTCAATTCGGCGTTGGCCGGCGAGCGGACACCGGGTGGTCAATCCATTCCGGCGCTGACGCTCCCTCCGAGCTTCAGCTTCGGCGATTCGATCCTGTCGCAAGATATCCGGTTGGCGAAGATCTTCAGGCTTGCGGATCGTTACGACCTAAACGTCTTCGGTGAGGTGTTCAACCTGTTCAACGTGGCCAACCTAGATGGCTATAGCGTCAACGTCACACAACCCGCCTCGTTCGGCCAGCCGAACCGCCGTGTCAATCAGGTCTTCGGATCGGGTGGGCCGAGAGCCGTGCAAGTTGGTGCCAGAATCAGTTTCTAGTCGAGCGTGCCGCCTGGGGAGCGGACACAACCCTCTTCCGCGCGGAACCGCTGAATCGCTCACAAAGTGAACAGGTCGCTAGAGATACTGTTCATCCCTCAGATTTCCACTTGACCCTGGACCTAAGTCCAGGGTTTAAGCTGAGGGTGGAATGGCTGGCTTGACGATCGGAAAAGTCGCCGAGCGCGCCGGCGTGAAGATCGACACGCTGCGCTACTACGAGCGCCAAGGCGTGATCGCACCGCCGGAGCGCACCGGCTCGAACTACCGTGTCTATGAACAGGACACGGTGCTGCGCGTGCGCTTTGTGAAGCGTGCCCAGGAGCTGGGCTTTTCTCTGGCTGAAATCAAGGAACTGCTCGAGCTGCGCGTCAGCGCGAACGCTAGCTGCGCCGATGTGCGCGACCAGGCCTTGGCCAAGGTCGCTGACCTCGAGGAAAAGATTCGTTCGCTCCAAGCCATGCGCCGGGTGCTCTCCAAGCTCGCTGATGAGTGTGTTGGTGAAGGCGTCCCGCTTAACGCGTGTCCCATCCTGGACGCCCTCGACGAAGAAGGAAAAGTGCAATGAAAGACAAGTCCCTGACACTGGCATCGATCCTCGCGGCAGGCGTTGCTTCGCTGTGCTGCACCGGCCCGCTTGTTGCAGTTGGGCTCGGCGTCGGCACGTTTGGCGCGGCCGCATGGTTTGAAGAGCTGCGGCCGTATCTGCTGGGCCTCACGGCGCTGCTGCTGGCTGGTGCGTTCTACCTGAGCTACCGTAAGACGCCGACCGCAGAATGTGCGGACGGCTCTTGCGCTGTTAGTCCGGAGCAAACGCGTAAGCAGCGCGCGCTGCTCTGGCTCTCCACAGCCGCCGTAGCGGTGCTTGCGGCGTTTCCGCACTACTCCGGCCTCCTGTGGGGTGAGATGGCAAGCGCCGAGACAACGGCTTTCGCAGCAAGCAAGGCCGAGGCCGAAGCGGTGGCGGTCTTTGCCGTTGAAGGCATGACGTGCGCGGGTTGCGCCGCCGGAATGAAAGCCACCCTGGAACGCGAAGAGGGCGTGGCGAGCGCCGAAGTTGATTACGAGAAGGCGAGCGCGCGCATTCGCTTTGACCCGGCCAAGACGAGCGTCCAAAAGCTCATCGCGGCCATTGGCGAGATGGGCTACACCGTCAAGCTCACGGAGCGCCGCTCATGAAGGTCGAACTCTTCTACTTCGATAGCTGCCCTTCCTATCTGAAGGCGCTTGAGAACACGCGCGAAGCGTTGCGCCTCGAAAGGCTGCCCGAAAACGTCGAACTGATCGCCGTCGAATCCGATGCCGACGCTCAGGCCAAGCGCTTTATTGGCTCGCCTACTGTGCGCATCAATGGCGTGGATGTTGAAGGCCCGGAGGCCGACGAAAAAGGCTACGGCTTTGGCTGCCGCATCTACGCCAACACCGGATCAACCGCGGGCTGGCCCTCGGTCGGGAAAGTGCGCCGGGCGCTTCAGAGTGCGAGCGCTTGCGCTTGACTCTATAGCCGACTTCAGGGTGTATCGTTAGGAAAGCTCAATGCGGAAACCGCTCCTCAGGCTCGTCGCGCTCATCACCTTGAGCCAACTATGCCTGCTCTACGGAGGAGGCTTTCTCCTGGCGTATGAAGAGCGGTTCAGCGCTTCAACAGCTAGCTGCGCACGCGCGTGTTGCCATCTGGCAAAGGCGGGTTCCCCCTACGCGACATCCTGCTGTCGACTTCGCTGCGGCGAGTCCCCTGCCGAGCGCTCTCCAGAGCCGGCCCGCGCCAAACAGTTAGCCCCGCTCGGGCTTGCAGTTGTTAAAGCAACGCAGTCACGCCCACCGATTCAGGAAGTGGCGACAAGCCGGCGGTGGCGTCCGGACGCCCCGGCTGAAGCTCCTGAGCAAGACCTTTACCTGAAACATTCCATCCTCCTGGTCTAGCGCCAACACAAGGGGAGAGGTGCGTCCAGATTTGGACGTAAACCCTGCTGAGGCTGTTGGTTTGGAGGGCTGGAATGCTTGTACTTCGACTCGTTCGTTTCGCGCGCGCCCTATCGATGGGAGCGCTGGCAATTCTCATCTGGCCGCCTGGACTTGAAGGCCAGGCCATCCTAGCGCCCGGCGGCCGAACGCTGTTCAACCAGCAGGTTCTCGTGCGCTCGTTCAGTCGGATCGATCGCCGCACAGTGCTGAGGGATGGCGGGACTGTCTCCATGAGGCGCTACATTCAGCCCGTCGCAGTTGTCTACGGGTTTGCGCCTGGCTGGCACGCCACGGCTGTGACGCCCTTCGTGGTCGGGGAACGGACAGGTCGCGGCGACTCGCGGTTCTTCGTCAAATACGACGGGCTGGTCAAGCGGAATGAGCCAGGCGGGCTAACGCGCCTGGCAGCCGAGTTCGGCGTCCAAGCGCCAACCGGCTCGGACGGCTTCAGTACGGAAGCGATGAGCTACCTTGGCGACCTCGTTTTTCTCAAGGCCAGTAAACAACGCCACATTGTTGCCGACGTGCAGTATGAGGCGGCGACCAGAAACAGCGACGGCGTGACTATCGGCAACCGTGCGCTGTTCGACGTGGCCCTGGCCTATCTGTTCTTGCCGGAGACGGCGAAAAGCCGAAGCGCCAAGGCCAGCGGGCTCGGGAAGCTCGCACCCCACGGCCTCTTCGGCCTTGTGGAGTTCAACGCTGAGGTGCGAAATCGCGCCCGCGATCGCATCGGCGCTCTCCCCAACTCGGGCGGCGGGCTGCTCTACATCTCTCCGGGGATGCAGTACTTCATGAAGCGAAATCTGATCCTCGAGCTTTCCGTGCCCATCCCAGTCGTTCGCAAACTCAACGGCATCCAAGCCAAGCCGCAGACCGGCGTGGTCTTCGGCTTTCGATACGTGCTCTAGGCGATAGGAGAAACAAACATGAACAGGAAAAACTTGCTCCGGCTCACACTGTTGGCGCTCAGCGTCATACCGGCGCTCGCACAGGTGGACAAGGCGGTCATCCAAGTCGACGGCATGCATTGACCGCTTTGAGCACACGGGGTCCAAAGGACCCTGCAACGCCTGGATGGCGTTGGTCAAGCAACGGTCGATTTTAGAGCCGGCACGGCCGTGGTCGTGTCGAAGGAGGAGCGAAGCTTCGATCCTGAGAAAGTCCGTGAGTTCTTGAAGAAATCAGGCTTCTCGATTCCGAAGCTCGAATTGACAGTTCGGGGGCGTCTTGAAAACCGGAAGGACATGCTGGCTCTTCGTGTCCCGGGGCTAGAGGAAGTCCTTGTGCTCGCGGGCGGGGAGAAGCTCCAAGAACTTACCGGGCGAGGCCTGCTGAGCCGAGACGTGCAAGTTCGCGGTTCGCTGCACCCGCCGCACGGAGACGAACCGAGTGGGCTCACGGTCGAGGACTTCGTTCTGACAGAACCATGAGGTCGCGTCCGCATCGCGAAAACGTGCCTCTCAAAGCTAGCTTAGAGAAAGGTGAACAGAATACTCGCAAACGGTTCACCCATCAAGGTGGTTGAAGCGCGCGTACACGTTTCCAAGAATGCGTGTCGAGTGGATACGAGTTCGCCCGGCGCAGATTGCCTGCACCGTTGAGAGCAGCCTGACGGGGTAGTCAAGTTTGACGGCTTCGGCGAAGCATAGCCATCACGCGGTGTCCCCCCGTCGTGTAGCCCTCACGGGCCGCCCTCGTCGGATTCCACCTTAAGGTGCTCGGTGGCGATGCGCACCGAGTCAAGGAAGTCGATCCGCTCAGCCGAGCAGAAGTGCATCAGATCGGCTAGTAAATCGACGATCGCTTCCTCGGACACCTCCGGCAGGTCTCCGCGCGCCCAAGAAGCTGAGCAGATGGCGTATTGGGCCGTGAGAATCCGCTGGGCAAGAGCCTCACCTATTGGCAGCCTTGAGCCCTTTCGGCGGGAATGTGAGTTCGCGTGTTTCATTTCGGTTCTCCTCTGACGGATGGTTTCCTCAAACACGCGAGAAAGGAGCCCGGCGGAGCAGCCGGGCGGTCCAGGAGCAACACGGGAGTCTCGAACGCAGGGCGAGACGAACGGAGCGGGCAGCCCTTGACGGCCAGGCGCGCCGGGCTAAGGAAGCATTTGGGGCTGAGGGACCGACGAGAGGAGAAGCACTTAGAACGGGAGTGCATGCCAACAGTGCTTCCACTGTCTTCCACATGGGCGCCTGAGTTTCATGGCTTCCACGGCCTCCATTAGAGTGAGGGGCGGAGAGCACGTGGCTCGACGGAAGGACCAAGAGCAGAGGGTGTTTGATCGCGAGACCGAATCGTCCGCGAACGAGCCTCCGCTGTGGATCGGCGGAGAGGATCGCCAAGGTCTGCCCGTGCATCCGCCGGTCAAAGAGGCCGCGAGTCGCATCTGGAGTCGCGTCGTATACTACGTGCGCAAAGAGCGGCGGGACGTAGCCGAAGCGGCGGAGATTCTTGAGGAGGCCGTCTTCTCGGTATCCAGACGGCTGACGGCGGACAACGATCTAGAGCCGATCCGCAGCATCGACTCCTATCTTTTCCACTCGTTCGTCAACGTCTTCGTGCGGAGGGCCAAGCGCGAGGACCGCATTCAGTACTACGATGCCCCCGAGGCGCTAGACGGCTTCGAGCTGCGCCGAACAGAAGACGGGGTCGCGGAGTTGGACAACGAGATCCTACTCAAGCAGGTGATCAGTGCGATGTCCCCTCGGGTCCGTGAGATGTTCGCCCTGCGCTGCGCGGGCCATTCCTGGGCAGAAGTAGGCCGGCAGTTCGGAATCAAGAAACACAACGCGGAAGTACAGTTTGCGCACGGACTGAAGAAGGCCAAAGAGAAGCTCAGGCTCGAGGACGTTGCCTCAGAACCTCGCAGGCGGAAGAAATGAGTACGAACGAAACAGCGAGGGAGGAGGTCGTGCTGAGCCGCGAGGCCGAAGAACGCCTGCTTGACCTGGGGCGAGAGGTCTTCGGCTCCGGGTTTCCAGATCCCGAACGGTCGGCCGGCATCAGCTCAGCTATGGTCAAGGCTGCGGCGCGCCGTAGTCACCGAGAGCCCCTGCCGGCGGAGCTGGTAGATGCGCTGACGTGGTCGTCGGAGACGTTCACTGAATACGAGAGGTACGTGCGCGAAGCACGGTTTGCTCGTCGCATGGGCTACCTGGCGGCCTGTGCCGCCATCGTCGTGGCACTTGGGGCGGCGATGTGGTGGTCGGTCGGTTCGATGGCGCCCTCGCCGGACGAACCGCCGCCGATCGTAGAAGACAATCAGACACCGAGGCGGGTCCCAGCGCCGGAAGTCGTCCCGGATAGCCCAGGGCCGGAATCCACGCCTGAGCCGACCGTTGAAGTTGCCGCCCTCGACCTTCGTGGCCGTTCGCCGGTGCGCGGGGAAACCGTGCCCGACACGGGCGATCTGCCTGTGATCCCGGCTGGTCGACTTGATCTGACGGTGACCCTTCCGATTGGAAGCGAGGAGGGTGAGTACGACGTTGCCGTCCTGAGTTCGCCGGGCGCTCCCTTGATGACCGCCCAGGCGCAGGCGAAGTTGGCGGATCAGAACGTGGTGCTGCCGACCCGCATCGACCTGTCCGACGTAGAGCCCGGCCGATACTACTTGGGTGTGCGGCGAGGTGAGTTCCCGTGGTCCTACTACGGGATCGAAGTGCGGTAGGGTTTGCTCCTGCCTAGATCGTGTCGAGTTCTTCGAGGGCGCAGGCAAGCTGCGCGTCCTTGCCCTCGGCGAGCATCCCACGCGACAGTTCGACGCCGACGTCGGGCGTGATGCCTACGCCCTCAAGCTTTTGCCCGTCCCATGTCAGGTACGCGCCCACAGGTAGGACGAGAACATAGCCGTCGGGCAGCTTGAACGGACGACTCCCGACGAGGCGACCGGGCGTCTTGACGCCTACAATCCGCGCGAGCTTGTTTTCCTGAGCGAAGGCCGCCACCATCTCTGCTGCGCTGGCACTGTGCTGGTTCACGAGGATGGAGATGCGTCCGTGAAACGGCTGGGAGCCTAGCCCTTCCGTGACGAGAACGATCGAATGATCGACGAAGGCGTAGCGGAGTGCCAGCAACGGGAGCTGCCACTTGCTGGAAGGGATTCCGCTGAATCTAGTCAACTGCTCACGCTCGTAGCCATTCCTAGCTCGCTTTCGCGTGACGCTGTATCCGACGGGGATGCGATCCGGCGTGAGGTAGCTCATCAGGCGGAGGCAGCCGACGCCGCCCCCTGAATTGCCCCGCAAGTCGACGACGAGCCGGTCGCAGTCCTGCAAGGACGCCACCGCCCGGTCGATATCGCGTGAGACATCGATTCCAACCAGGCCCGGAAACATGTTGACCTTGAGGTAGCCGGTTTGGACGTCCAGTTTGCGATGCACGACCGGCTTCGGAAGGCTGAACGGGCGAGTGCTTGATTTAGGCTTGGGAACCTTGATCTCGATCTCGACCTCGCTACCGTCGAGCCTTTGGACTCCGAGCGTGAGGCCGTCACCGACTCGAAACTGCGGCGGCTTGTCGGTGCTGAGATTCTTGCCGTTGAGAGACAGCAAGAGGTCGCCCGGGTGAACTCCGGCGCGGTCGGCCGCTCCTTCCTCTTGAACGTCGACGAACATCCAGCGGGGGCCGTCGGGCGTCTCCTCTCGGTTCAGCGTGGCGCAGATCGCTTGGCGCGACGGAACGGGCCGCAAGTTGCGATGGAAGAACGCTGTGTGGCTCGTCCCCAGGGTCGACACCAGATCGTGGACCGCCTGCTCGAAGGCTTCAGCGGTCGCTGCGCCAAGGATGCCCTCGCGGCGCTCTTCGAGCCGCTCTCGCCAACTCGCAGTGTCGAAGTCGGGGTCGAAGTACTTCGTTTCGACCAGCCGCGAAACTCGGTCAAGGATCTTCTCTCGGCTTCTGCGGTCGAGACTCATTGTTCGCTCGGAGCGGCGCGCCAGTCGATGGGACGCGAACCGTCTCCTACCATCTTGAAGCCTGCCCAATAGTAGGGAACGGCTTGATCGCCGAAGCGCTCCAGCATTTCCAGCTTGGCGTTGCGCAGGGCTGAGGCTCGGTCTGCGCCCGTCGAGAGCTGGGCGTAGAAGCGGCGCATGAGGGCCGTGGTGAATACGTCATCGGCGGACCAAAGACTGGCAACAGCCGAACGGGCACCCGCGATGAGAAAAGCCCGAACGAGACTGGTGATACCGCTCTGGCCTTCTAGGCGGCCAGCGGCGGTGTCGCACGCGGAGAGCGCTACGAGTTCGGCGGCCAGCCTGAGGTTGAGGATTTCTCGGACCTGCAGCAATCCGTCTTCCGGTGAATCCCTCTCCCTGCCAAAGACAAGGGCAGCGCGGTGGGGAAACTGTCGATCAGCGATACCGTGAACTGCTAGGTGCAGGACTTGGAAGCGCTGAAGATCGCTCGACTTGAACTCGGACTCGGTCGCAGTTTGGCCGACGAGCAGCGATGCGCCTGCACCCGCCGCCTCGGCCACCGAAGCAACCTCCTCGGCTGTTGAGGGCAAAGCTGTGAGCTGCGCTCCCTCGATGTCGAACAATCCGCGGGCTCGCTCGGAAGCGCTGGCCTGCGAGGCCAGCAGCCTTTCCTGTGGTTCCTGATAGAGAACGTCGCCAACCGCTAGTAGCGGTAGGTTCGTTTGAGGGCGTGAGGCCTCGCGGAGGAGGTAAAGGACGGTGGCGGACGGCGCATAGCTGACGACGTGGGTCGCGATCAGCGGTTCTTCCTCGGCGATCAGGGCGTCGAACGGTAGGAGGTTCAGCTTGCCGTCCGGAACGATGATGAGGCGCCTTGCTTCCAGGTACTCGGCCAGTGGTGCAACCAGCAGCCTATGGAGTTCCTGCGATACGGCCGTCGCCGGGCGCTTCGATCGAACCTCGGCTAGGAAGACTTCGACGAGGCTGTCGATCTTGGCCGCCGGGGCGATCTCGACCGCTTGGAAGGTATCGCGCCCGATGACGAGGCATGTCGAGCTGGAGTCACCCAAAACATACTCCAGCAATACTTCGTCGGCACCCAGTGCGCCCTGCAGTTCCCGTCGTGGGACCGGCTCCCAACTCTTCCCTCCCGAGGCGTTGTCCGGCCCCGTGGCCAGAGGGCCGAGGCCCTGCTCGACATCGAAGATTTGGTCTAGCAGCGCCTTACGCTCGGTCGGGTCGTCAGATCGCATCAGGCGAATCTGCAACCGGCTGACCTCCCGTTCGAGCGCGAGGCGGCGAGGCGAGGATTCAGGCAACTCGTCGCGCGGAGTTCGCAGGACGTCGGCGGTTGTCCGGCCCCGCGCGCGTTCGATGATTTGAAGCGCACGGTCGGAGTCTCCGAGATCGTTCAGGACAACATTGAAGTGATCGACGTAGATATCGCTGCGGGCGCCGATGAGAGTCGTCTTCGACCTCAGACTGTCGGTGGTCACGAGCATGCCGTCGAGGATATCGGCGGCTTGCTGGTAGAGCGCGTCTGCGTCTTCGAGTTTGCCAAGCGACCGGCGAAGATCAGCGAGTGCCGCGAATCGCTCTGGGAGTGAGTACACGTCACCGAGGCGGCGAGTGGCGTCAAGGCCGGCAAATGCGGCTTGCTCGGCTTCTTCGAGGCGGCCGTCCTTGCGATGAACCTCCGCGAGCCGCGCATGAGCCTCCACCTGAAGTCGCAGAAAACCGCCGGCGTCCGCTAGCTCGGCGGCCTGCTTGGTCAACAGGAAAGCCTGAACTTGATCGCCGCTGCGGGACTCCAATTCCGCCAAGACCAGCAGCAACTCGGCTTGGTTTCCGCGGCGATCGCGACGTGTCGCCAGTTCGAGGGATTCGTCAAGCAGCTTGCGGGCTTCTTTGTACTTCTCCTGTTCGATCAACACGCGGGCCTTTCCCGTGAGAGCCATGATCGAAGTACCAAGCTCGGGATGAGAACGAGCTGTGCGGAGAGCGCGGTCGAAGTAGCGGATGGCCTCCTCATGACGGCCGAAGACGTACAGCCCATTGCCAAAGAGCGTCAGATAGCGAATGTGACCGCCAATGTCGTCCTGCGCGACGGTATTGGCCAGGGCGGTGGCGACGAGTTGGGCGGCGTTCGCGCTGTCGCCCTCCAGAAAGGCAATGATCCCCAGCTCGCCGGATGCACGCGAAGCGCGAATCGTCTCGCCGAGTTCGGCGGCTAGCTCACGGGCCTCTTCCCAAGAGCGCCGAGCGGATGCGGGGTCGATCTCCAGATCTGCGGAGCCCTTGGCCTCAAGAATCCAGAGTCGAAGCTCGGCGTCGTTCTGGACCATTGGGTCCTGCAGCAACTGCCCCAGGTAGAGAGAAACCTCGGGAAAGGACAGCGTCTCCCATTCGCCTCGAAGCCTGCCGATTCGAGCAAACAGCGTGTTGCGTGCGTTGCCTGTTTCTCCGAAGAACTCTTCGGCCTTTTGGAAGTGCGGGTGCGCCGCGGCCCAGTTGTAGAGGCGGCCGAGTCGCTCGGCTTCCTGGAGTGCTCGATGTGTTTTGGCGGTCGGATTGGGCGTAGGACTCGCAGGCGCTACCCCACAGAGCAGCGCCACACCGAATATGGTCGGGAGTCGCCGGGTCACGAGCCGATAATAACCTTACCGAGAGAGAGTCGCCGACAGGGCAAAAGCTCAAACGGCGGGTCACGCAGTTCATGTTGGTCGGACCCGGATCACAGGGCCACTTCGTCGTGCGCTCGGCACACACCGCAAGCAAGTTGTACAGCGGAAGGACCCTGATCGTTGACTTCGCGTCTTGCTGCGGTGGAGGAGAAAGCGCTGCCGGCGTGCCGAGCGAACGTCGGTCTCGCGGCTCACGAGGACTTTGCGGGCGGAGGCTCACTTACAGCATCAACGGCAAAGCTGTAGTCACCTTTTTCAATCTTCTTCCTAGCCCTCTTGAAAAACCGCTCCGGCGGCGTGAGACTGGCCGCGCGGGCATCGTCCATGCGGTCCATCAGATTGTCGAACGTCGTCTTCAGGAAGTCCGCGTTCTCGTCCGGCAACACACGCCAGGTCTGCCGGAAGCGATCTTGAAGGACCTTAAACTTGTGTGCGTGTTCACCAACCCTCTCAAGACTGACATCGAAATCGAGCGCCTTGTAAATCGAGGGGATCACGCCAGCCAGCAGAGCGCAGAGCCCGGTCAGCAACTCATAGCCGGTTTGCTGCTTGAGTAGCGGCCATGCAGCGATGCCACCCAGGACAATCGGCGCGACGACGAATACGGTCCTCCACATCCGCAATGACTTGAGCCATTCGAACAGAGCCGTAGAGGTGTAAAGACAGGACTCCTCTTGGCGCTGGCATTCCGCGATCACGCTCTTCGTCTGCTCATCCATCAGACACTCCGGGGGATGAATGAGCCGAAGATCTTTTGCCATTCTTCGCCCGCTTGATCGACTTTGTTCAAGTACTCGTAGTCGCAGGCCTTCACGGCGCGCCCGTACGCAGAGAGCGCTCGGCTCTGCCAGTTGTCACCGAGCCAGACGGAGTCCACGGTACCGGGAACAAATGCTAACGAGTTCGCCCTCCCGTACAGATACGCAAAGAAATCGCGCATGATCCAGTCGAAGTAGAAAAACGTGTTCCGTCGCCACGGCGACTTCCGGAGGAAGTCTACCGCAACCAGCTCCAACTGGAACGACTTGATCGGAACCGAGCAATGTTGCTGCCACGCCTTCACCATGCGGATCAAGGGCCGCAAGTTGTCATTGCACGTGCCATCGACGTCGCCGATCTGCTGTTTCTCAGCGTCCGGGTCGGCGGATTTGTCCGCCCCTCCACCGTTCGTGTCGCAGATCAGGAAGCAGCCCGTGTCTGTGCGAAACGCAGGGACAACCTCAACGCTGTAGCTGCCGAACCCGACCATCACGACTTGGCCATCGCCGCGCATAGTCGTGTTGGGATAGGTGCTCGCCAGCACCCTCTTGACCTCCTGAAGCAAAGCCGATTGCCGGTTGCCGCTGTGCCCGTGGAACCGCCAGTAGACCTTGGCCGGAAGGACGAAAAACACATCCACATCGCGCGGCGGACGCATCATCGTCCCTTTGCCCCAGGACCCCACCAGAAAACCGTTGTTGCCGCAGTCCGCGGCATCGTAGTAGTGCCGATCAAGCGCGCCGACAACGCCAGCCGCCTTTGTGAGCCCGTCTTGTTGCTGGCGGGGCGTGAGGGCCAGATTGCTGTCGAACTGCGTGAAGCGCTGCGTGACAGCGATCCACGGAGGCAGGCCCGGCTGCGGAGCAGGTTGCTGAGCCAACAGACTCGCTAGGCCGCCCAGCGGGCTCGGTGTCGCGGCTGTACCGCTGAAGATGCTGCTCATGTTCTATCCTTCCCGGAACCCGCAGAGTCCCCACGTTTGCGGGAATATGCTTGATCGATTTTGGCCAGTAGTTTACAATACATACGAGATATGGTCAACTGTAAACCGAAGGGGCAGTCATGATTGGCGACCGGATTAAGCTGGCCCGGCGCAAGGCCGGGTACTCACTGCGCGATCTGTCGGAAGCGATGAAGGACGGCGTAACCGCTCAGGCGATCGGCAAGTACGAGCGGGATGAGTCCGTCCCCAGCTCGGGTGTCCTGCTTTCGCTGGCAGACGCCCTTGGTGTGTCGATGGATTACCTGCTCGATACGCGGGGCATCACGCTCGCGGGCGTTGAGTTCCGCACCAAGTCAACTACCACCGCCCGCGACAAGGCGCACGTTGAAACCGAGGTTCTGGAATGGATTGAGCGCTACCTCCAGATCGAAACGATCCTCGACCTGGATAGCGCCGAGTGGCAGTGCCCGCTCTCGAAGCTCCGAAAGCTACGATCGCCCAACGACGCCGAGAAGCTGGCGCAGGACGTGCGGGAGCAGTGGCAGCTCGGCCTCGATCCCATTCCGAACATGACGGAGCTTCTGGAAGAGAAAGGCCTGAAGGTTCTGACCGTCGAATTGCCCGCGCGTATCTCCGGGTTCACCTGCTTGGTCAAGCGCACCGACGAAGACGCAGACCTGCCGGTCATCGTCGTCAACAACGAGTTCTCTCTCGAGCGACGCAGGTTGACGCTGGGACACGAGCTTGCCCATCGACTCATCGAGCCGGATTGCCTTTCTGACAAGGATGAAGAGAAGGCGGCCAACGTTTTCGCCGGCGCGTTCCTGATGCCGCACGATCACCTACTGCGAGAGGTTGGCAAGCGTCGCAATGCCCTTGGGTACAAGGAACTGATCGATCTCAAGCGACTTTATCGCGTTAGTGGAGCTGCCCTACTCGTTCGGCTTCGCCAGCTTGACGTGATCAGCCAATCGACGTTGACTTATGCATTTCAAACGATTGGTCGCGGGTGGCGCACGCAGGAACCGGAAGAACTAGAGCCATCAAACCTGCGTGGAAGGCGTGAGCGTGCATTGCGCTTTGAACGGCTCTGCTACCGCGCGCTCGCGGAAGGGTTGATTTCACTGAACAAGGCATCAGAGCTTTTGCGGCTTCCCCTGCCGGAAGTCGAAGCTGGATTGAAGGGGCCGCACAGAGCCGATGAGGATCATCGTAAGTGACAGCAGTTGCCTGATTGACCTCAGGAAGGTGTCTCTGCTGGAGGCATTTCTGCGCCTGCCCTATGAAGTCTTGATCCCGAATACGCTCTTCGAGGACGAGCTGCTCAAATTCACCACCGCACAGAAACAGATGTTGCTCCGCGGCGGATTGCAAGTCGTCGATCTGCCCGGCGCTTGTGTCACACGGGCTGTAGAAATTATCAAGATTGCGCCGCGTTTGTCGATCAACGACGCATTCGCCTTCGTCCTCGCGGAGAGCCATCCCGGCTGCATGCTCCTGACGGGCGATGCATCGCTGCGCGCCCTCGCCGAAGAACATGAGATGGACGCACACGGCGTTCTCTGGGTAATCGACGAGCTGCATGACCACGAAATTGAGACAGGGCAAACGCTCTACCGCGCATTGCGCACTATGCGTGACGACCCGACGGTCAGACTTCCAGGGCGTGCGTTGCAGGCTTCAATCCGTCGCTACGGCAAACAACGATGAGAGGAACGACATCATGAGCAAGCTTCGCTTTCGCCGCCTTGAACAGCATCGAACCGGCGGCACGTCCGACAGGATGGAACTTTCTGTGCCCATGCCGAAGACCCCTTCCGGCAAGATCTACAACTACTCGCCGAATCCGGAGGCTGCTCCCCGCCTCTTCCTCATTGGCAACGCGCCGGAAGTGCGGTCGATTGCTGAAGCACGACAACATCGTATTCGCCGTCAACCCGGACCGGGTGAAACAGTCTGTCCCTACTCCGGGCTGATCGCGCCCGATGAAGACTTTATTCACTTCGATGACGTTGAAGCGGTTAAGAAGCAGGTAATGTGGGCCGCGCGTGAGGACGTTGGCGACTATCTGGACAACTGGGCCAGGGACTTCAACCGTGGCCAACCCAAAGGCGGATTCGTGTCCGTGAGTATGAGCGTCAAGCGACCGCATCGCGCGAGGCCATTCAACATCCGCGAAGACTTGCTCCGGGATCTCGAGTGTGATGTCTGCCAACGCGCCTACGGGGTCTATGCGATTGCACTGTTCTGCCCCGACTGCGGCGCGCCGAACATAGCGTTGCACTTCACGCGCGAGGTACACCTTGTCAAAGAGCAGATCGCGCTGGCCGATGAGTTGGAAGCCGACAGCCGACGTGAACTGGCGTACCGCATTCTCGGCAATGCCCACGAAGATGTTCTGACGGCCCTTGAAACCGCACTCAAGACCGTATTCCGGCATCTTGTGCGTGAGCAGCTTCCCGACGATGCAGAAACGCTGTGCAGCAAGAAGGCTATCGGCAACGCATTTCAAAACATTGACAGGGGACGTGGCCTCTTCGCGAAGCTAGGCATCGATCCGTTTGCAGGCCTTGTGGAATCAGACCTCGGTACGCTGACGCTCAATATCCAGAAGCGGCACGTCATAGGACATAACCTCGGTTGTGCCGATGAACGCTATTTCGATCTCACCCAGGACGAAAAGCCCGGCGAGACCGTGACCCTCATCGGCGACGAGATTGCGCAGTTCGCCCAAATCTGCCTCAATCTGATCGCGGCCCTCGAAGACCATCTACTCGTCAAGGGGAACCTGCGCAGGCTCTTGGGGACCGGCATATAGATGTCTTTGGCGTCTCGTCATTGGTATCAGGGTCAAGGTCTTCGGCCAAGGTCTGACCTGCTTGAGAGCGGGCGGCGGGCCGAAGCCCGCCGCTTGTGTGAGGCTCAGTCGTCGTCGGGTTCGAGCTGAAGCTCGTGGATACGCGAGTGCGCGAGGTCGGCGACCTTGGCGAGCAACAGCAGCTCGTCGCGGCCGAAGCTCTGGGTCGTCTTCCAGTCGTCGCCGTCCTTGTAGAGGCGCTGGAAGGTGACGTTGTGGCGGGTTGAGTTCCCGGCCTCGTT
>Ga0209578_10000364_pt1 | contig 62358 bp, 54 predicted proteins | sample tdAd472_FD_187127 | JGI IMG/M metagenome (GOLD analysis project Ga0209578, IMG submission 187127) | Marine sediment microbial communities from the Atlantic coast under amendment with organic carbon and nitrate - tdAd47.2 (SPAdes)... | ecosystem: Environmental > Aquatic > Marine > Coastal >...
GATTCACTCTGAGCAGCGCAATCCTCTAAATCGGCTGCTGACGACTTGTTACAGACCGGTGGTGGGATTCATTACCAAACATCCCTGGCCAGTGATTGTCGCTGCCGCATTGTTAACTGCCTCTGCGGCATGGCCAATATCGAAGCTTGGTTTAGAGTTTATGCCGCCTCTGGATGAAGGCGATTGGATGTATATGCCCACAGCACGACCCGGCCTTCCTATTGGTGAAGCGACCCAGTTATTGCAACAAACAGACCGGATGATCAAGTCAGTACCTGAAGTGGCTCAGGTATTCGGGAAAATAGGGCGCGCGGAAACCGCTACCGATCCGGCCCCCCTGACTATGATCGAGTCAGTGATCCGTTTCAAACCAGAATCGGAGTGGCGCGAAGGCATGACCATTGAAGACATCCGAGCCGAAATACGCGGCCGGGTTAAGGTGCCTGGGATCGCCAATGTCTGGGTCATGCCCATCAAGACTCGTATAGATATGTTGGCAACTGGTATCAAAACACCAGTCGGAGTAAAAATAGGCGGACCTGAACTTGATGTGATTCAGACTCTTGGTAGAGATATTGAAAACTTGCTGGGTGACTTTCCTGGCACTGCCAGCGTCTATGCAGAGCGGGTGGTCGGCGGCCGCTATGTGGTAGTGGACATCGACCGATTAGCGGCCGCCAGGCTGGGATTGAATATTTCCGATGTGCAAGCGGTTGTGACCTCTGCAATTGGCGGAATGAACGTATCAGAAACCATTGAAGGTCTGGAACGGTATCCAATCAATGTGCGCTATCCGCGTCAGGTGCGTGATTCGCTGGAAAATATTCGACGCCTTCCCATGATCACTCCGAAAGGAGAACGTATCGCATTAAGCGCTGTTGCCAAAGTGGAGATCGAAGATGGCCCTCCGATGATCAAGAGTGAAAATGCGCGTCCAAACGGCTGGGTGTACATTGACATTGCTGAAATTGATGTGGGCACCTATGTGAGCGGCGCAAGGCAGTATCTTGAGGACAACCTTACCCTACCTCCTGGCTATACACTCTCCTGGTCTGGCCAATTCGATTACATGGAGCGTGCAATCGAACGCCTCAAACTGGTTGTGCCTTTGACAGTTGTGATAATCACACTGCTGCTTTATCTGGCATTCAATAGGGTCAGCGATGTATTGATTATACTAGCGTCCCTGCCAGTTGCGGTGGCAGGCAGCACCTGGTTTGTATGGTATCTCGGCTTCGATATGTCAGTGGCAGTGGCTGTAGGAGTGATTGCTTTGGCTGGAGTAGCTGTGGAAATTGGGGTGATCATGCTGATATATCTCAATCAATATCGGCAAGATTATCTTGATAAGCTTGGACCGGATGAGAGTCCGTCACTTTCAGGATTGCAGTTAGCCATCCAGCAAGGCGCCTTACAACGATTGCGGCCGATTGTGATGACAGTCGCTGCGATCACTGCAGGATTGTTTCCTATCATGACTGGTCATGGAGTGGGATCGGAAGTAATGCAACGAATCGCAGCTCCGATGATTGGCGGGATGTTAAGCACTTTGTTGCTGACTTTATGTGTCATTCCGGCTCTTTATTTACTGTGGCATAGTTTTGCATTTCGCATTAACAAAAGGACAAGGGATGCGGCTTAACCCGTTCATTCAGCTCGGCATACTAAAAGTAATTTTCCTGAAACTAAGTGCCCATTATCGTTAACTGAATGTGGTTGATTATTATAACCAGTGAACCCAGCTCTTGTGATCAATGGGCACTCAATAAAGTAGGCAGAATCTGAAGCTTCCAGTAGCGGTATTCATCAATTGCAAGTCGCTCACAAGTAAATTTATTCTCAACTTCCTTAATGCGTTAGCCGGCTTCCCGTCAGGATTATGACTGTTCCTATGACCGCCAGACCAGCGCCAGTAACATTCCAGCCATTAGGCCGCGCTCCTTCTACAAGCCAAAGCCACAATGATGAAGAAATAATGTAAATCGCCCTATACGCAGCATAAGTTCGCCCTGCAAAACCAACATCGATACGCGTAAGCAGCCAAGCAAAGGCTAGCAGGAAAGCCATTCAGGGAAGCAAACACCAGGCGCTTTTATCTTGCCGTAACCATACTCTTAGGGCAAAGCAGCCTGCAATTTCGGCGAGTGCTTCGGTCACTTAGATTACCGTACTAGTAAAGAAGAAATTACTCATATCTTTGACTCTAATAATTCAGCCGGGCTAACGCCCGGGTGAGCGCCGACCTCATTTGTCCCGAATTGTGCACCGGAGTTGTCCTGGACAATCGGAGCCCGAACCCGTAGCTGTGGGTAAACATAAATGAGAATTGTTTGCATTTAGATTAACGCTAAGATAGTATCGAATCCCTCTGAAATCGCCTAAATACAAAAGCCGAGCGGGAAGTCGAGAATGACAAGCACACTATTACGCCGTCAAATTGCGCTGGCGACAGGGATGTTGGCATTGGGGTTGGGCGGCAAACTGGCCGCCCAGAATTCCGGCATACAGGAAGTGACGATCATCGGCAGCCAGGAGCAGGCCCGCAACCTGACCGGCGCCGCCCATTACATTGGCAGCGAGGAATTGCGCCAGTTCAGCTACGCGGACATACAACGGATAGTCCGGGAAGTGCCTGGGGTGTCCATCCAGGTGGAGGACGGTTACGGATTGCGTCCCAATATCAGTATCCGGGGCGTTCCCACCGAGCGCAGCAGCCGTATCACCCTTTTAGAGGACAACGTGCTCATCGCCCCGGCGCCCTACGCGGCCCCGTCTGCTTATTACTTCCCCACGGTCGGGCGTATGACGGCGTTTGAGGTGCTGAAAGGACCGGCGGCGATCACCCAGGGGCCGCACACCATCGGTGGCGCCCTGAACATGGTGTCTACTTCCATTCCCAACCAGCCGAGCGGCCAGGTGGTTACGGAAGCCGGCTCTGACGCCACCTATCGGGTACATGCCCACTACGGGAACCGAACCGAATCGGGTTTCGGCTTTATGCTGGAAACCCACCAATGGCAGTCGGACGGCTTTCAGGATATCGATCGCAGCAGTCGTGACACCGGACTCGATGTTGAAGACTACACCGTCAGGCTAGGCTACGCGCCTCAGGGCTCACCCCACCAGGTGGAACTGAAACTGCAGTACGCCAACCAGGATTCCAACCAGAGTTACCTGGGCCTGACCGACAGCGACTTTGACCGCGCACCCTACCGCCGTTACGGCGTGTCGGAGATGGACACCATCGCCACTGAACACGAGCAGGTTATCCTGCGCTACCAGTACGAAGTGAACGACAACCTGTACCTCAGTGCCACGGCTTACAACAACGAACACGCCCGGAATTGGTTCAAGACCGAAGGCATCGATTTTGACGGCAGCGACAATGCCGAGTCGTTTGACAGAACCGGCTGGTTCGACGTGATTCAGGCGATCAACCAGGGCAGCTCACTTGACGGATTCTCACCAGCGGAACTGAGTGCGATCCTGGACGGAACCGTCGATACGCCGGCCGGCAGCATTCAGTTGAGGGCGAACGACCGGGAGTACTATTCCCGGGGCGTGCAGCTCGCCATGAACTGGAGCGGACAAACCGGCTCTGTTTCTCACGATCTGCAGGTCGGGCTGCGCATTCATGAAGACGAGGAAGATCGTCTGCAGCGCAACAGCAGTTACCGCCAGCTCGGTGACAGACTGCAGTTGTCCGACCTGGGCGTGCTGGGCAACGCGGGTAACCAGGTTCAGCAGGCCGACGCAGTTTCGGTGCACGTTTATGACGAGATCAGCATCGGCAACTGGACGCTCACACCCGGTTTGCGATTCGAGGACATTGAGCAGCGCCGCACACGCTATACAGACGGTGCAGCCCGATCATTTCGTGATGCCCGCCGTAACGATGTCGAAATCTGGTTGCCGGGTTTTGGCGCGCTGTACCAGTTCAGCGAATCGCTGGCACTGGTGGCAGGTGTACACAAGGGATTCTCGGCACCCGGCAACTCACCGGGCTCCCGTGAGGAGGAAGCCATCAATTACGAAGCCGGGTTCCGCTACCACGGTGACCTGGTCTCGGTTGAAGCGATAGGCTTTCTCAGCGACTACGATAACGTGCTGGGCGTGTGCACGGCGTCATCGGGCAGCGACTGTGTGACCGGGGATGCCTTCGATGGTGATGCTGCGACCGTGCAAGGTCTGGAATTCCAGCTCAACACGCTGCTGGCCGACACCGGCACCGTGCGCGTGCCGTTGCGGTTCAGCTACACCTATACCGACAGTGAATTCGAAACCGATATCGCCGACACCGATTTCTTCGGTGACGTCAGCGCCGGCGACCCGCTGCCTTACCTGCCGGAAAACCAGTTCTTGCTGGCGCTGGGGCTGGAGACCGGAAACTGGGCGGGCTACCTCAGTGGCAATTATGTGGATGAAGTCTGCGTGCGCGCTTCCTGCGAAGTGTTCGAACAGACCGACGAGGCGTTCACGGTGGACGTCTCGCTGAATTACCAGTTTAGCCCACGCCTGCGCCTATTCGGCAGGATTGAAAATCTCACGTCCGAAAAATCGATTCTGGGTCGTCAACCATACGGCGCCCGACCCAACAAGGATCAGACCGCGTCCGTTGGACTGCGCTATGATTTCTAAACCGAATACGAACCGTTGTCTTTCAGGAGAATTGCTATGAAAAAACTTACCGCCATCATTCTGGCTTTGGCTTTTGCACAGGTTCTGCAGGCGGCTGAAGTCAACATCTATTCAGCGCGCGGAGAAGATCTGATCAAGCCAGCGCTGGACCGATTCACCGAGGAAACCGGTATCGAAGTCAACCTGATCACTGAAAATGCCGACGCGCTGATTCGTCGCATCGAACTGGAAGGTGCCAATTCTCCCGCGGACGTGTTGCTGACCGTGGACGCTGGCCGACTGCACGCTGCCAAGGAAGCCGGCCTGCTGCAAACGATCGAATCCGACCTACTGGCGTCACTGGTGCCGGAACATTATCGCGATCCAGACAACCTGTGGTATGGCCTGTCCTTGCGCTCCAGGGTCATCATGTACGATCGTCTCCGCGTCTCCGCGGATCAGATCAGCAGTTACGAGGATCTGGCCGACCCGCGCTGGCGCAACAAGGTCTGCATTCGCTCGTCAGGAAATATCTACAACCAGTCCCTGGTCGCCTCGATGATCGCGCATCAGGGCGCAGAGGCTACCGAGGTATGGGCGGAAGGGCTGGTTGCGAATTTTGCCCGTCCCCCGCAGGGCGGTGACCGTGATCAAATCCGCGCCGTTGTCGCTGGCCAGTGTGATCTAGCGGTATCTAACACGTATTATCTGGCGGGCATGCTGACTTCCGGTGTTGCCGATGATATCGACGTGGCCCGACAGGTCGCCGTCTTGTGGCCCAACCAGGACGGGCGGGGCGCGCACATGAATGTCAGTGGCGCTGGTGTGCTGCGCAACGCACCAAACAAGGAGTCGGCCATCCGCCTGCTGGAATTTCTCACCGGCGATTTTGCCCAACAGTGGTATGCGGAGACGAACGGCGAGTATCCGGTGCGACAGGACATTGCGATCAGCGACGTACTGAAAGGATTCGGCGAGTTCAAGGCGGATGGCCTGGGCCTTGAAAAACTCGGTGAGTACAATGCCGAGGCTGTGCGCCTGATGGACCGTGCCGGCTGGCGGTAATCGCTCAGCTCCACAGTTTGTGAACAGCCGCGTCTTCGCCTGGTCACGCCCAGCCTCTGCCGGAGCGTGGCCACTTTCGTCTCTGGCCCTCTCGCTGGTGCTTGCCACGCCGTTGCTGGTGGTGGCGGCGTCGGTGTTTTTTCCCAGCGACGACGTCTGGCAGCACCTGCGCGAGACCGTGCTCGGAGAATACATCAGCAATTCGCTGCTGTTACTGCTGGGTGTCAGTCTGCTGGTATTGCCAATGGGCGTGATCCCGGCCTGGCTGGTCACCATGTACCGCTTTCCCGGCAGCCGGCTGCTCGAATGGGCCCTGCTGCTGCCCATGGCGGTCCCGGCCTATATTATTGCCTATACCTATACCGGCATGCTAGATGTGGCGGGGCCGCTGCAGTCGTGGCTCCGTGACGTCACGGGTCTGGGTTATGACGAGTACTGGTTTCCCAGTATCCGCTCCCTGGGCGGGGCCATCGTGATGCTCTCGTTGGTGCTCTACCCGTACGTTTACCTCCTATCCCGGGCAGCCTTCGTCGAACAATCCGTGTGTGTGCTGGAGGTCTCCAGAACCCTCGGGTGCACTCCGGCTTCGGCATTTCGGCGGGTCGCCCTGCCACTGGCCCGACCAGCCATTGTGGTCGGTCTCAGCATTGCCCTGATGGAGACGCTGGCTGATTTCGGTACCGTGCAGTATTTCGGTATCGCCGCTTTCACGACCGGGATCTACCGTACCTGGTATGGTCTCGGCAGCAGCGTAGCCGCCACGCAGCTGGCTGCACTGATGATGTTGTTTGTGCTGGCGCTGATTTTCCTGGAAAGCTGGTCCAGGCGGCAGTCGCGTTACTACAACACCAGCACCCGCTATCAGACATTGCCCAGTACTCGCCTCCGCGGGGGACACCTGGCACTGGCGTACCTGGTCTGCATCACGCCGCCACTGGTGGGGTTTGTCATTCCGGTGATCCAGCTGTCGCGCTGGACCTGGGTGACGGCCGACCGCGTATTCACCAGCGCGTTTTTCGGACTGGCCTGGAACACCCTTACCCTGGCAGTCGCCAGTGCCGTGATCGCGCTGCTCATAGCCCTGTTTATCAGTTACGGCAAGCGCCTGTTCCCCCACCTGTTGTCGGTACTGTCCTTCCGGATACTGTCACTGGGCTACGCCCTGCCGGGCACCGTTATCGCCATCGGCGTGCTGGTGCCTTTTTCCTGGCTTGACGGCCACCTCAGCCGGCTTTCGCAATCTCTGGTCGGTTTCAATACCGGCCTACTGTTCAGCGGCACGGTGTTTATCCTGATCTTCGCCTACCTGGTACGTTTTCTGCCCATCGCCCTGAACACCGTGGATGCGGGACTGGGTAAAATCAAGCCGTCCATGGACGAAGCGGCTCGCAGCATGGGGCATTCCAACGCCTTCACTCTGCGGCAGGTTCATATGCCCATGATGAAGGGCTCGATGATTGCGGCGCTGCTTCTGGTTTTTGTCGACGTGGTCAAGGAATTACCGGCCACCCTGATCCTGCGGCCGTTCAACTTCAATACACTGGCAATCAGAACTTATGAGCTGGCCAATGACGAGCGGCTTGCCGATGCGGCCGGGCCCGCCCTCACTATTGTCCTGATCAGTATCATTCCTGTTATTCTGTTGAGTCGATCGCTTTCCAAAGCCAGGGTCGGGTATGCCGCAGAATCTCAAACTTGACGACGTGTCGGTCGCCCTGAGCGGACGCGGCATCATTCATGGCATTTCCGTGGAACTGGCGGAAGGCTCCATCGGTTGTCTGTTGGGCCCCAGCGGCTGTGGCAAAACAACACTGCTGCGGGCCATCGCAGGGTTCGAACCGGTCGGCGCCGGCACCATTGCCCTGGGCACTGAATTGCTCAGCACGGAACGCTCCATGGTGCCGATCGAGAAACGCCGGATCGGCATGGTATTCCAGGACTTTGCCCTGTTTCCCCACCTTACCGTCCGGGACAACTTGGCCTTCGGATTGCGGCAGCAGAAAAACCTCGATTCCGGCGAACGCATCGCAGAAGTTGCCGACCTGTTGAAGGTGACACAGTTTCTGGATGAATTCCCCCATCGCCTGTCCGGCGGGCAGCAACAGCGCGTGGCCGTGGCCCGGGCGATGGCACCCCGACCGAGGATACTGCTGCTGGATGAACCGTTTGCAAGCCTCGATGTTGAATTGCGCGAACAAATCGCCGGCGAGATCCGGTGCGTGCTGAAAAAGGAAAACGTCACTGCGATTCTGGTGACCCATAATCAGCTCGAAGCCTTTGCCATGGCGGATGAAATCGGCGTCATGCAGCAGGGCAGATTGTTGCAATGGGACTCCGCTTTCAATCTGTATCACCGCCCGAACTCACTGGGTGTGGCGGCGTTCATAGGGGAAGGCGTACTGATCGAAGGGACTGTCAGTGACCTCGGCAGTGTGGACACGGCGCTGGGGGATATCCAGCCAGGCAACGTGTCACAACTGACACCCGGCTCCGCAGTTTCGTTGCTGTTGCGGCCGGACGACGTGATACACGACGATGAGTCCCCCAACAAAGCCACAGTTCTGGACCGGGCGTTCAGAGGTGCACAATTCCTGTATACACTGGCCGTGCCGAGCGGCGAGAAATTCTTCAGCCTGGTGCCCAGTCACCACGATCATGTTCCCGGCGAAAAGATCGGTTACCGCCTTGAGGTTGATCACCTGGTGGCTTTCAGCAGGACGGACCAGACAAGCGTTGAAATCGGCCCGGCAGGCAACACCGATTTGGTCATCGAGAAGCGGGATACTTGACCGTTCTTTGGTACTGACAGATTGAGGTTTAACTTATCATATATGAACCATCCCCTTTTGCAAGTCGATTTTCAACTATAGCCATACGTCTAAGTTGCGGTCATATATTCGGCTTCCAAGCAAAGCTTGTGCCCTGATGTAAATTCGCGCTCTTCTTCCTCATCAATACCATGGCTTCATAGAGCCGTGACAAGTTACAGGTTTTAGAAGAGTTGGTTTGACCTATTAGCCATCATTGATATCAACTACAGCAAACTTGGGATATTTCCATTCGGTTTAAATAAGCGGCCAGATATTGAGTATCAGGCAGCAGCCAGTTGAACATTACTATCAAATTCTTCGCCACTATGGAGCAAAGACCATATGATCCGGGCATTCTTGTTGGCCAGTGCTACAGCGGCTTTATTAAAGCTGAGCGTCGCCTTTCTTTGACTTAGCCAACGCCCATAGACCGTGTCTACTTTTTTGTAGTGGCTTAATGCCGCTCTTGCTCCATGTATCAACAAGGTCCGCAAATACCTGTCACCTCGCTTACTAATCCCTAGCAAGACCTGCTTATCGCCGCTGGATGATTGCCTGGGTACCAGCCCTAACCAGGCTGACATATGGCGGCCATTTTTGAATTCATTCGCATTGGGTACTGCTGCAACGATAGCCGATGCCGTCAGTTCACCAACTCCTGGTATTTTTAGTAGGCGATAACAGGTCTCATTTTTTAGACATATTTGCCGGATCTTCTTATCCAGTTTCTTCAATCTAGCTTCATTCTCAATCAACTCATCATAAAGATCTCTCATGCATTCTCGAGATGATTGAGTGAGTTGGTTCGTGTCACTAGTAATGATTAAGCACAGTGACCGTTTAACTTTTGTCGCCCCTGGTGAAACTATGATTCCATACTCTAAACATAGCCCCCTGATTTCGTTAATCAATGCTGTTCTATTCTTCACTATTCGACTTCGGACTCGGTGAATCGATTGAATATCTTGTTGCTCGATTCCCTTGATGGGTACAAAATGCATCGAAGGTCTACTTGCTGCTTCCACTATCGCTTGGGCGTCATTCGCGTCATTTTTATTGGTTTTTACAAAGGGTTTTACAAACTGTGGGCTGATCAACTTAACTGTATGACCACTACTTTGGAAAACTCTTGCCCAATAGTTTGCACTGCCACAGGATTCCATAACAACCTTGCATTGAGGTAGATTGGCCACAAAGGCAGCAAGCTTGTTTCTCGGAAGACGTTTCCTAAGAACCGAATTACCGGCACTGTCCGCGCCGTGAAGTTGAAACGTGTTTTTTGCGATGTCGATACCTAGTACACTAACTGTCATGTCATTCTCCATTCCCGGGTCAAAGACTTTCAACTTGAGTGCTAGGTAGCGAGAATGCAAATGCCTAGCAGAGGCGGGGATGGTTCATTACATTAGTACCGACAAGTTAATTGATTGTCATCAGTGAAGGCTCTCGTAATGTGGATTGCTCAGTTCTTACAATTAAGCCTGATTCATTTGAGACTCCGATCAAGGTTTGACACAATAACTATGGGACTGACAAGATAATCAGCTAAGCCGATAAAAACCGTTGAATTAGCGTGTTATATTTCTGCTGCCTTTTCCCATGACACAAAGGCGCGCTTATTATTGGCCTGATAATTGGATTGGTCGTGCTAAACGGTGCTCGGCGTATATTGAAACTCAAGTCGTGAGTGTACGTAATGCGATCCAAGCATTCCAGATCACGAGGCGACCCGGCAAAACACACCTGGCTACTGCGATAGGCGTGCAGGCCATTCAACACCACCGACTCCGCGTGCGCTTCCTGTCTACCATCGAACTGGTTAATCAGCTGGAACAGGAAAAGCAGGCCGGCAAACCTGGTCGCATTGCCAACCGGTTGATGCATGCCGACTTGGTAGTCCTTGATGAACTGGGTTATCTGCCGTTCAGCCAATCCGGCGGGGCGTTGCTGTTCCATCTGATCAGCAAGCTGTATGAGAAGACCAGTATCTTGATCACTACCAACCTGAGTTTCTCGGAGTGGTCCAATGTGTTCATCGATTCCAAAATGACTACAGCACTGCTGGATCGATTGACCCATCACTGCCACATCATCGAAACGGGCAATGACAGTTATCGTTTCAAGCACTCAACAACGAATCAACAGGAGGACAGAATGACTGGTAAGCGGAGATAAAGTCGGGCTACAGAAAGGCCGCAAGGTATTCTGCCTGCAAACTAACCCACCTAAACTCCAATCGCACGGCATCAGCTGTGTGTAGGGGGGTCAACTTTTCAATACAAATGTGGCCATCGAGCATGCAATTCAACAACCTTAGCTACCGCCTGGGTTAAACTAATCCGTTCACGGGCCTGTCGCTGAAGCAACACGCCATTGCTGGAGATCTCGCCGCCGCTGAAATTCGCTTCAACCCGGCGGCAAAAAGCGCGTGGAAATATGAGCGAAGTCTGGTAGCATTCTGCCCCGGCAAAGCCTTGACTTGGATTTTTTGTTTACACCTTGAAATATAGGGACAAACAGCGCTCCGCCGTTTTTTTACGAAGTACGCGGTTTGATATGTGGAACGCAGGTGGAACTCAAAACAGGAAATAGCCGGTAACGTATTGTATTTATTAATGAAATGCTGGCATCCGGAGATGTTCAAGTCCTCTCCTGGGCACCATACTAAGGCTGTTGCACCCTCGTCCCATAGTTCCCCTGACAAACACAACCACCTGCTTCCTTGGGGTAAGATGATTACATCGAACAGCAAGCCACGTTCCGTTTCGTTATAACAACTATTTAATACAACGAATGATTCAACCGCTATCAGTATTTATTATCTGCCAGGACGAAGAACGAATTATCGGATCCTGTCTTAAACAGGCCGCGAAAATCGCCGATGAAATCATCATCGTAGATTCGGGCAGCACTGATTCCACCCTGCAAATTGCCCGGCAATATACCGACAAGATTTACCATCAGGACTGGCTGGGCTACGGTCGGCAAAAAAATTGCGCCCTGTCGAAATGCAGCAATGAATGGGTAATGAGCCTGGATGCAGATGAAGTACTTCCAGATGAGCTGATCCAGGAAATCCAGCAGCTGGACCTGGCGGCACCAGCCTATCGAATTGCTCGCAAACTTTATCTCGGTGACAAATTTATTCGCTGGGGCGGATATTTTCCGGACTACCAGCTGCGCCTGTTTCAGAAATCCCTCGGCAGATTTTCAGACGCAATGGTTCATGAAAGCGTCAAGCTTACTCACAACGCTCCATGCCCGAAACTTGGCACGCCCCTTAATCATTTCGCGTACCAGAACCTGGCAGAAATGAGAACTGCTTTCAGGGAATTTGCCGATCTCTCCGAACGAAAGCCAAATCTACTGAGAGCAATTCTTAATTTTGCCTACACTTTCCTGAATAAATTTTTCCTGCGCTTCGGGTTTCTTCACGGATATCTTGGTTTTCAGCTGGCTCTCAACCATGCAGAATATTCGTTCCTCAAGTATAAAGGGCATGTGATGCACGCTCCGCCTCTGCATCATCCCGACAAGTACCCACGTCATAGATAAATTCTCAGCCTCCTGGCCCGTAATCAAGACGCCTTTTCATCAGTCTTTCCAACCAGCATGGTCTGGACATCAGTAAATACAACAGTCTTACCTGCAGTTTCGACCTGTTGCTTATTGCGTAATGGGCCATGATAAGTAACCATTGGAGCTTTGCAGATGACGATGGAGCCCTTTTGTGGATCTTCGGCCAGACACGGATAGTAGACTGAGTGACTCAGCGGCGCTCAAGCTTGCTGATTGCACAGATACTGCCTCGTTAATAGAAGCAGCTGGCGAGCTGCGTGATAAAGGCCACGGAAATGTTGTCACCTACTCCCGCAAGGTTTTTGTACCGCTGACCAAACTGTGTCGGGATGTCTGTCACTACTGCACGTTTGCCAGAACCCCCCGCCATATTCCCCAGGCCTACATGAGCATTGAGCAGGTTGTTGAGCTATGCGAACAAGGCGCCAGCGTTGGCTGTCAGGAGGCGCTTTTTACACTCGGTGAAAAACCGGAGTTGCGCTACCGGGTGGCCCGTGAGGCTCTTGCGGAACTGGGCGTTCAATCCACCCTCGAATACGTGCGTGCTGCGGCGGAACAGGTACTCAAAAAAACCGGGCTGCTACCCCATATCAATGCTGGATGTATGACCGCCGAAGAAATCGAAATGTTGCGTCCGGTCAGTGCCTCCATGGGAATTATGCTGGAATCGGCATCGCCTCGATTGTGTGAAAAAGGCATGCCGCACTATGGTTCACCGGACAAACAACCGGCCATCCGTCTAAAAACAATCGAACTGGCCGGCGCCGCCGGGATACCATTTACCAGCGGCATACTCATTGGTATCGGTGAGACTCGACGTGAACGAATAGAATCCCTTCTGGCCCTACGCGACCTGCATGAACGGTTTGATCATATTCAGGAAATTATCATACAGAACTTTCGTGCCAAACCTGAAACCCTGATGGCTGGTGCGCCCGAACCTGATCTCGAAGAACTGCTTTGGACCCTGGCGGTTGCCAGGCTGATATTCGGCGCTGAAATGAGCATACAGGCACCTCCCAATCTGAGCCCAGGCGTATTGCCTCAACTGGTAGCGGCGGGCATCAATGACTGGGGTGGTGTGTCACCGGTAACGCCAGATCACGTCAACCCGGAAGCACCCTGGCCTCACCTCGATAAACTGGCCCGCGAAACCGAGCTTGCCGGCAAGTTCCTCGACCAAAGATTGACGATATATCCTGACTATGTGAAGGACAGTTCGAGGTGGCTTGATGGGGCACTGGTGCCTATTGTTTCCAGATTATCAGATAGCGAAGGATTTGCAAAAAGAGACACCTGGAGCCCCGGGGAAGCCCAGCCAATACCCAAGCTTGATCTCGAATTGCTGAACTGCCATCCGGACGATGCGCAGGTAAGTAGAGACATTAGGGATATTGTGGATCGGTGTCTGAATGGCTCAGCTGTTACGGAAGCCGAGATTGCCAGGCTGTTCCAGTCGCGAGGAAAGGATTTCTCTTTCGTGGCACAGGCTGCCGATACATTACGGCAGCGAGTAAACGGAGATACCGTCAGTTACGTTGTAAATCGCAACATCAATTATACCAATGTCTGCTACTTCAAATGCCAGTTCTGCGCCTTTTCCAAGGGTAAGCATAGTGAAAACCTGAGGGGCAAACCTTACGATATCAGTGCTGAAGAAATTGCCCGCCGTTGCCAGGAAGCCTGGGACCGCGGTGCAACGGAAGTCTGTATGCAGGGGGGAATTCATCCTGATTACACCGGGGAAACCTACCTGGATATTCTGCAGACCGTACGCGCCGCAACGCCTGATATCCATATACACGCGTTTTCGCCACTTGAAGTCTGGCAAGGTGCTGCCACGCTCGGAATTTCAGTAGCTGATTTCCTCCAAATGCTGAAAACGGCAGGCCTCAACACGCTACCCGGGACTGCTGCAGAAATCCTGCATGACGACGTGCGCGCCATTCTTTGTCCCGACAAACTCAACACGGAACAATGGTTAACGGTCATGCAGACAGCCCACGAGGTTGGCTTCAAGACTACTGCGACGATCATGTTCGGCCATGTCGACCGAGCGGAGCACTGGGCCGCTCACCTGCTCGCTATTCGAAATCTGCAAACCCAAACAGGCGGATTTACCGAGTTTGTACCATTACCCTATGTGGCACAGGAAGCTCCCATGTACCTCAAAGGTAGATCCCGGCATGGTCCGAGCTTTCGGGAGGCACTGCTGATGCATGCCGTTCCACGCCTGGTTTTCGCGGATCTAATAGACAACATCCAGACTTCGTGGGTCAAGATGGGCAAGGATGGAGTACTTGCCTGTCTGCAGGCGGGTGCAAACGACCTGGGTGGTACGCTGATGAATGAAAGCATTACCCGTGCTGCAGGAGCCAGTTTTGGGCAGGAATGGCCGCCCGCCACCATGGAACAGGTCATCAGTAGTATTAACAGAACACCACGAATGCGAGACACACTGTACCGCGATGTCAACTCAGAGCATAAACAACGTGCTTTTGCCGCCAGTGACTTGCATGCAGTAGAAAACACGCGGGCCGGCAAACATCAGCGCAACAAGCGCCTGGCGGATCTGGTACAGCTCAGCCAGTGAACGTATTTCAACTGATTGTCGTATATCTTCTCGTCACACACTATAATCACGCGTCATAGCGAAAGCCGTAACGATCCACCAGACAAAACATCGGAATCTGGCGGCTACGACCACCTTACGAAACCAATAGTGAATAGGAATTATCCGGATCTATGAAAATTGCCATTACCGGTGCCAACAGCAGTGTCGGCAAAAACCTGTTAGCCCAGATCAGCCAAGACTCGACACTGGAAGCCATGGCAGGTGTTCGCTCTGAGTCAGCCTTTGCTTCACTTCCTGATTCTGAACGGATCGAACCCAGGACAATCAGCTACGACAATATCCCGGATCTTGCTTCCGCTTTCCAGAATTGCAGTGTCGTAGTGCATTTGGCAGGCATCCTGATCGAAACCAAGCACAGTAAATACGAATCTGCCAACGTTGCTGCTACTGCTGCCGTGATCGCAGCGGCTCAACAGGCAGGCGTCAGCCATGTGGTCTTTGTCAGCGTAGTGGGAGCCGATTGCAGTTCAGCAAACCGCTTTTTCAAAACCAAAGGCGACGCAGAAAAGCTCATCGCGGATTCTGGAATTTCAGCGACCATTCTTCAAACCCCTTTATTGCTCGGTTCGGGTACTGCAGGGGCTGATTCAGTTCTATGGGCGGCCTCTCAGCCCAAAGCCAAGTTATTGGGCGGTGGAAACTACACAATGCATCCGCTTGATGTAAATGACCTGGGACAGGCAATTCTCAATTGCTGCCGCAATCCTGTTGATGGAGTCCGAACTTTTGAACTGGTGGGCCCAGATGCGATACTTTACCGGGACCTTATTAAGCAACTGGCCGCACTGAAAGGAAATGAAATAGTAATAGCCACGGTGCCAATATGGACTGCTAAACTGGGCGCTGCTATTAGTAGCAGACTAAAGGGCGGCGGCATTACTCCTGCCGTTATCGACGTTATTACTATCGATGAACAGGTCGCCCATAATGGCGCCGATGAACTCGGTGTGAGCCTTACACCTCTTAAGCAAACCCTGGAAAATATTCTGGAACAATCATGAGTGAAACTAGTCAAGCCAGCGAAACCGAAGCAGCTGTTACACCTCGTAAACCCAATAAAGCGGGCCGCATAGTTTTCTTACTGATAACTGTCGGTTGTTTCATCTATCTCTATTTCCGACTGAACGGAGCCGCTGCCCGGGAAGGTATGACCCTCATGGCATACATGAGTGAAGTCTTCAGCAATGTCCAGTGGATTCCCTGGCTGCTGCTGATGATGGGCTACTCCTTTCTATATTTTCTCATCGATACCCTGGTTGTCACACGGGCGCTGAACTGGTTTATCGAACCTCTCAAGTATCGAGATATTCTGCCCATACGGGGCAGCGCCTATATCATTTCCGTTTTTAACGAACAGATCGGCAAGGGGGCGATGGCTTATTACCTGAACAAAAGAGACCAGGTACCAGGCTGGGAAGTTGGATCGGTTATGCTCTTTATTATGTTCTGCGAAATGTTTTACCTGATGATCTGGGCAACTATCGGTTACTTCTTTACCAGCAGCAACCTTCCAGATGCTTTCGGTGTCATCCCCTACATTGCCGTAGGTTCGCTGGTATTTTTCACAATGTGGCTACTGTACTTTCGTGGTGTCATTCTACCGAACAATCAGCTGCGCAATCGGCGCATTCTGCATGCTTTCAAGCTTGCCAGTCTAAAACACTATGTCATGTTCTTTCTTCTGCGATCACCAGCGCTGATCACCGCTGTATTTGTGTACACTTTTGCTCTGAACCTGTTCGGTGTTGAAGCTTCTTTTCTTTCGTTACTTGGCTATTTGCCTGTTATCTTCTTTGCAGCAACTGTACCTACACCGATGCGGGCAGCCGCCATCACTTTCTGGGTCATACTTTTCCCGGAAAATGAGGGAGAGATGGCTGCTTTTGGCTTCGTCCAACACAATTTCTTCATACTCTTCAATGCACTGATCGGTGTCTTATTCTGGCGCCGGGCACAGCGAGAGTTATTTGGCAACTGATGGCTAACCTGCTAACCGCAATCCGGCTGCTGATAGCTATACCAACAGCGCTGAGTATTGCCCTGGTACTGGTACTGCCTCCGGTAGTGCCAGTGCTACTGATTGTGGTCGCTATTGTGACCGATTTTTTCGATGGTAAAGTTGCGCGCCGCCTGGGAACGGCATCACCTCGAGGGCAGCTGTTTGACCATACTACAGATTTTCTGTTTGTCACCACCGCACTGTTTGGTGCTGCCTATGCCGGCTTGCTGACACCTGTTCTACCTGTTCTGATCGTAATCGCATTCAGCCAGTATGTGCTCGATTCATACTTCTTCTACCATGAAAAGCAATTACACATGAGCAAACTTGGCCGCTGGAATGGAATTTTTTATTTTGTTCCTATCCTGCTGATTGCCTCTTCACGCACCGTGCCATTCAGCGGTATCGCCGACATCGTGGGTATGTCTGTCTTCCTTGTGGGCTGGTTGCTGGTGCTGTCCACAGTCCTGTCCATTCTGGATCGCGCCATGGCGCCTCTGCATATCCACGAAAAGAAAGAATAGAATCCGCAACGACTTCGCAGGCCCCTGGTCTGGCAATTACTCTGCCTGTACGGCGAAGGAATAACTCCCGGAGTACGGATTAGGATCCTCCCCTACATGAGTTTTCCACTGAACCGTGTACTGACCGTCAACCACCTCATCATAAATTTCCACCATCAGATCATTGGCGTCCATGGTGTGCAGCCCGCGCAAATTGAGCTCGCCATTTGGCCCGGTCAAGGTAACTGTACTGCGAGGCACATCAGGCAATTGTTCGAAATAGAGGCGCAATGTTCTAGGCAGCATGGTTTGAACGCTTCCTGCTTCCGGCTCTGCGCTAATGAACGGAGATGGCGGGCCGGCCACTGAGCAAGCCGAAGTAACTAGTGCTATCACGAGAAAATGGAATAAAGTTTTTCTGGTCATGAAGGGAGTAGCTCCGTAACGGTGTATAGGAAACACACCTATTGTAGCGAGCTTGATGGCTGGAAGTAACGGGGGAAAATAGAGAATTTTTTGGGTGTAGCAGGCCGGGTAGGCAACCAGCCGTTATGGGGCAAAGATAAAGACGTGAACTAAAACTCCTATTTACTGCGGAGCTTTCTGGCCTGAGAAATTTCGTTTGCAAACTCTGCCAGCTTTACGCGTATTTCACTTTCGAGCTTTTTCTTCAGAAAGATTTTTTCAGCATGCGAAAAATCGTTTTCGTCTGCGGCTCTGTTCACTGCCTGATCGAGCGAGTCGTGATTTGGTACCCGAGCAATTTTGTTCATCTTGATACCCCTGGTAACGCCGATTGCCCCAATTACTTCTTGATGTGCAATGCATCAATACGCGCAACATATAGTGTAATAACTTGGATGTCAAACAATATCTGGTAAAAACCGCGATTTCGTTTTTATTATAGGACATCCAATTATATATTTAATTGGGTGTCCTGTTTTTTGCTGCATTTTGTTTGTAATTGACAACTCAGCTGATCTATTTTGGGTATAAATGTAGTTTTTTCAAAATGTTTTTAGCTGGATTTCCCATCTGTTCTCGATTTCGCAGTCGCAATGCAACGACTATCGAGCCAGTTACAACGATAGGGATTTCAGGGAGATTTGAAGTTAAAGAGGATCAGGTTCCGTAGAGGCGTGTTGCGGGTTTTACTCCCCTGACCCATTTGTTACGGAACTTTACGATATTGGAGCGGGCGCGTTTTTCCTGAAAGTTCTTCAAAGAGCTTGGCGATCCCGCTGCCTGGTAAAAATATTTGTGAAACGAAATGATTGCGTCCAGCCAGGCAGAAGGACCAATTTCAAGTCGTTGCAGTGTTTCACTGGCCGCTTTTCTTGTTTCCACGTCCACCAGTCGATGTTTACCAGGCAATCGGGAAACACTCCAGCTAACGAGATCGAAATAGTCTTTCTGACGCAGCGGCAGGCAGCTGCTCTCTTGAGCTGGCTGGCCTGTGTCAAATCCCATCAAGCGGGCGCCTGATGCTCTGAAATTGCGGCTTGACTCAAAATACCGATGATAGTGTTTGGATAGAAGCTTTTGATCCGACGTAGGTTTCTTAACTCGCCTGGCATGGTGCACCAGTCGTTCCTGTATGGAGGTAAAGTCGCTATCTTCCGGCAGCTCACTTATTCCAGCTCTAATCGGATTAAGATCCACATAGGCCATGCAGGTTACCAGCGCCTTCTCATCCAGCAGAGCCTGGCTTTTGAAACGACCCTCCCAGAATCTACCGCTACAATCGTCCTCTCGATTGGCTCGCCTTGCAACATTCTCGTTTACGCAGCGCATAAACCAGCTGATATCTTTTAATCTTTCTCGCCATTGTTCAATTAGTTTACGCCGATAATCCCTGGCTGCTTTGCTGGAACGGTTGCGCGTAGCAGTTTCAAGAGCAGCTGCATTGCGACTGAACAGCCTGGTCCAGCGTCGAATAACCTCATCCTGAGTCCAGTCGTCTGCCTCCTGCACATTGACACAAAGTACCAGGTGATAATGATTGCTCATCACGGCATAAGCGCAGATATCTACTGCGAAAATGGATGCCAGCTGTTTCATACGTTCAACCAGCCAGACTTTCCGGTGATCGAAGTTTTCTCCCGTCACCGGGTCGTCACCACAAAGATATGCCCGCCGCACACAGCGCGAGATGCAGTGATAGTAAGGTGTATCGTCCAGCGATACCTGTTGATTTCTGGCGCGCGTCATGGCCCGAGAGAATCGCTTTCCTATGCAACTATTGTTATTGGGTGTATTCCAAAGCCCCGGAATCACCCACTTTTTTCAGGGCGAACTGCTGATTCTAGAGAATTTCAGCAGAGATTCAATGATGAATTGCAGACACGATATGATTCTTGCACTGACCTGCTAGGCGAAAGGGTGCCTGAGCACAATGGTTTCCGACCTATCCGGGCCGGTGGAAATGATGTCAACTGGCGCTTCAATTATCTCTTCAATATAGCGAATATAAGCACGCGCGTTGTCAGGCAACTGCGCTATATCCCTGGCGCCAACAGTGGACTCCTGCCAACCAGGCAACTCTTCGTATACCGGCTGCAAAGCTTCCGCACCGTCAACATTCATCAACCAGGATGAAACGGTTTCTCCATTTCCCTGATAACCGGTACAAACCTTAACGGTATCGAGGCCATCGAGTACATCCAGCTTCGTGAGGCAGATCCCCGATATACTGTTCACCCTGATAGACTGCCTGACTGCTGCTGCATCAAACCAGCCACAACGTCGGTCTCGTCCAGTTGTCGCCCCTTTTTCATGACCAACCGTTGCCAGGTGCGATCCTACTTCATCGAATAATTCAGTTGGAAATGGTCCCGTCCCGACCCGGGTAGCATAAGCCTTGGTGATTCCCAACACATAATCCAGGTAAAGAGGTCCATAACCAGTGCCCGTCGCGGTACCTCCAGCAGTCGTATTGGATGAAGTGACAAAGGGATAGGTGCCGTGATCAATATCCAACAAGGATCCTTGTGCGCCTTCAAACAGAATATTGTCACCCTGCTTGCGGTGGCTGTGTAGAAGGTCGATGGTGTCACACACCATCGGAGTTACGCGTTTAATCAGTTCAAGGCTGCTATCCAACGTTTGCTGAAAGTCTACCTTCTCGGCGCCGTAATACTTTTCCAGCACAAAATTATGGTAATCCATCAACCCTTCCAGCTTTTCCTGAAACTGCTTTTCGTTGAGGGCCTCGGCAAGGCGTATCCCCCTGCGGGCCGCCTTGTCTTCATATGCAGGTCCAATGCCCCGTCCGGTGGTTCCAAGACGCGTGTCGCGTGCTTGATCCAGTGCTATGTGTGTCGGCAGGATCAATGGACATGCTCCGCTAATCTTCAGTCGCTGCGTCACTGGAATATCACGGACTTCCAGTTCCGAAATTTCCTTCCAAAGCGCTTCAAGACTCAGTACTACGCCATTGCCGATGATGCAATCTACACCTTCCCTGAGAATTCCAGACGGCAGGAGGTGAAGGACTGTTTTCTGACCTTCGATAACGAGAGTATGACCTGCATTATGACCACCCTGAAAACGAGCGACCACTTTAGCCTGATCGGTCAATAAATCAACAATCTTGCCTTTGCCTTCATCACCCCACTGGGTGCCGAGCACTACAACACTTTTTCCCATTCCTAGCTATCCACTTCTCAATGTATGGCGAACTAAATGCAGACTTTTCGCATCTACAAGCCTAATCAAACTTTTCCGTTGTCCAGTTTCCTGACTTTTTAGTCAGAAATCGATCACAGCCAAGCTCTGCAGCTTCAGCTGAGGACAGCAATCCCGCTTTGAGGCTGTAAATAACAACCTCTCCCTTGCTACGTAACTTCGCAACTAAACTGTTGAGCTCCCCATCACTCTCTGTCGGTGCCAGGATTGCCAACGGCCTTTTAAACTCTCGTTGTGTAAGCTTTGCGAGCACTTTCAGATCGCAATCAAAACCGGAAGCTGGCCTTGCGCGTCCGAATACCTCGCCAATGTCGTCGTAACGACCGCCTTTGGCTACAGCGCGACCATTTTCCGGTGTATAAGCGGCAAATACGATTCCGGTGTGATACTCGTAGCCGCGCAGCTCACAAAGGTCGAAACAAAGTACCACATCTGGGTTGCGGCTACTCACACCTTTGGCAATCGCATCCAAATCAGCGAGCTCCTTGCGTACCGTTGCCGGTGCATCAGCGAACACCTCCAGGGCACGATCGAGAGTCTCTGCGCCACCACTCAATCGGGTTAGCTGGTAAAGCATATTGCGAAGCTCCTGATCCGATACCGCTTCCTGCAGCAGGGCATCAATTTCCCCGTATGCTTTTCGCTGCACCAGATCGAATAAGATCGCCTCAGTGGCTTCATGGAGACTGGCTTCAGCCACCAGAGTACGAAAAATACCAACATGACCTAATACCAGATGAATATCGCGAATATCTGCCTGCCCGAGTGTCTCCAACATCAGACAAATAAGTTCCACATCCGCTTCCGGTCCGGCATGACCAAACATTTCTGCACCGACTCGAAAGGGCACCCGTGAAGTCAGTAGACCACGTGGCTTGGTATGCAAAACGCTGTCGGCGTAACAAAGACGAACTGCGCCAGCACGGTTTAGACAGTGGGCATCGATGCGCGCCACCTGGGGTGTCATGTCAGCTCTAATACCCATCATCCTGCCGCTCAACTGGTCAGTAACCTTGAAGGTATGCAGATCCAAATCGTGAGAGGTGCCAACCAACAGAGAATCCAGGAATTCCACGAAAGGTGTCAATACCAGCTGATAACCCCAACTGCCATACAAATCCAGAATCTCCCGTCGTAATGATTCCAGAACAAACGCTTCATCAGGGAGAATTTCCTCAACCCCCTCAGGCAATAACCATCGATCAGCAGCACTCATTTCCTGTTTCCCCGGCTTTTGGCCAGCTTTCCCTCACACTTTCAATTAATCAGGTAAAGAAGCGCGGTACCGGCCAGCATGCTTCCAAGGCCGATCAACCTTACCGTCCTGTCCTCTACCTGTTCAACGGCCTCGAGCATGCGTCGCCAGCGCCCGGGAGCAACGAAGGGAAGGATGCCCTCTATCACCAACATCAGGCAGAAAGCGATAGCCAGTTCATGCAACATTGTTTTTGATGTACCCGCTCATTACCCGTTTGACCGGCCTTACCGAACTCTCTAGCTCAAACTACCTAGCTAAAACCACCTGGCCCAAACTACCCGGTAAGGGGCTGATTTTATTTTCGACCTGTTGCTTTTCAGAGGCCAAAAAACGAGAACTCAAGCAACAGCGATAGTGCTGCTTGAGTCCATTTGTCGTAATTTTTCGCTTGTTTCGGTATCGCCTCTCAATTTGAACCGAAGCGTTTCCTCTCTTATCGGAGTTAATTGGCCGGGGTGGAATTCAGATACCTGAAATAGTCACTATCCGGGTCAATCAGTAAAAAGTCTGATTTGTTACTGAATGTAGTGCGGTAGGCATTCAGACTTCTTGTAAATGCAAAAAACTCGGGATCATTGTTATAGGCGTCGGCATACACCGCTGTTGCCTCGGCATCTCCCTCACCCCGAATTTGCTCGGCGTCGCGATAGGCTTCGGCGAGGTAAATGACTACTTGACGATCAGCGTTAGCACGTATCCCTATGGCCAACTCTTCACCAGCAGACCGCAGCTCCTGTGCTTCGCGGTTTCTTTCAGTCGTCATACGGTCATACACCGAGGAACGAACATCGTCTGGCAGGTCAATACGCTTAACCTTGACATCAATCACCTCGATTCCGATGTCACTGCCAGTATCCTCGTTCAGCTCGTCAGTCAGCGCATTCATCAAAGCATCTCGCTCACCGGCAACCACTTCCTGCAGAGTTCGAGCACCAATCTGGTCCCGCAAACCGTCGTTGATCCGGTCGGCAAGCAAATTCTGCGCATTAGCTAAATCGCCATTGTTTGCCACATAGAACTGGCCCACATCGACGATACGGAATTTAGCAAAGGAGTCGACAATCAACGCCTTCTGTTCCAGTGTGAGAAAGCGCTCGGGATTCGCATCAGCTGTTTGTATCCTGCCGTCGAACTTAACCGCCTGATTAATCAATGGCATCTTGAAATGCAGGCCGGGCTCAATATCCGGTTGCACCAGCTCGCCAAATCGCAGCAAAACTGCACGCTCCGTCTCGCGGACTACAAACAATGAATTGCTGGCAACAACTACCACGGCAAAAATCAGACCTATTGCAAGAAAATTTTTCATATCAACGTCCCCTTCCGGTCGTTGTCAAGCGAGAACGATCAACTGAATTAGAACTGCTGGGTGCAGGCAGGTATGGAGCCAGCCTGTTTGCCAGATCCTGCAATTCTCGTGAGGTGTTGGGAAGCGCCCCGGCTGACGCACTCGCGCCCTGTTCAAGAATCTTGTCGAGCGGCAGGTACATCATGTTATTGCCGCCTTCCACGTCAATCATGATTTTGCTGGCATTGCTCATGACGTTTTCAATAGCATCTATATAAAGACGCTCGCGTGTAACTTCAGGCGCCTTCTGATATTCCGCCAGCAACTGGTTAAAGCGGGACGCATCACCTTCTGCCCTGGCAATTACTTCCTGCCTGTAGGCGTTGGCAATTTCGATGGCCTGCTGGGCCTCACCACGCGCCTCAGGAATGACGCGATTAGCATACTGTTGCGCCTGGTTCTGAACTCGCTGTTCGTCTTCTCTGGCGCGGATAACATCATCAAATGCCTCCCTGACCGCATCAGGGGGTTGCGCATCGACCACGTTGACCTGACTGATCAGAATACCGGTTTGATACAGATCCATGTATTCCTGCAGCCTGTCTTCCACTTCGTCAGCCACAACAGCCCGGCCAGTAGTGAGAATCTGATTCATGGTGTTGCCACCTACCACATGACGAATGGCTGACTCTGACGCGTTACTTAAACTCAATTCCGGATCCTGCACGGCAATCACATAATTGATCGGATTCTGAATAAGGTACTGTACGGTAACATTCAGACTGATGATGTTCTCGTCAGTAGTAAGCATGTCGTTGTCAAACTGACGACTGTTCAAACGCTGCACATTGACCCGCGTCACTTCATCGATAATCGGCGGATTCCAATGCAATCCAGGCATGACCACCGAATCCAGTACTCTGCCGAAGCGCAACACAACACCGCGTTCCGCTTCGTCGACGGTGTAAAAGCCCATGAAGCCCCACACCACCGCCACGGTAAGAATCAAACCGCCCAGCATCCCGGCGTTGAATTTGACACTACCGCCACCGGAGCCGCCGGACCCTGAGCCTCCAGAAGATTTCCCGGATCCTCCGAACAAAGAATTGATTTTCTTGGTCAGGTTCTTCAGGACCTCATCGATATCCGGGGGACCGTCATTGCCACCACGACGACCACCGCCCCCCCAGGGGTCGTTGTTGTCGTCGTTATTACCAGGTTCGTTCCAGGCCATTCGTTTCTCCAAGGCTTTTTCGTCGCAGGGGCGTGATTTTAACGAAAATTCAGGTTTTAACACAGCCTTTGCGATCAATTACAAATCAGACTGCAATTACTGCTTCTGCGTTTTCCACAACTCTATCTATTTCATCCAGACTCAGTTGAGGATCAAGGCAATCCAACTGCCAGACCAGGACCGCCCGCTGAATCATCAAGCTGGTAATCAGCATCGCGTTGCAGACCCTCTTCGTCAAGAATTCTCATCAGGTTACTACGCGCCAGTTTCACTTTCAGATGATAGAGTCCCTGTTCATCTACAGCTTCGTGCTGCACTGCGCCACGGGCATACAACCTGCTTCTCAATCTCGCATGGGCCGGCTGCAGAACCAGATCCTGCTGCACCAGCTCCCCGGCGAGCAATTCACCAACTGCGCTCAGAAGCAGGTCAATTCCTTCACCGTTTTGGGCCGAAACCCAGACCCGCCAAGGTCTGCCCTGGGCATCGCGATCTATGGTCGCGGGCCGGTCATCCAACAGATCAATTTTATTGAACACCTGCAGGGTCGGTGCCTCCAGGGCGCCGATTTCCTCCAGCACATTGTCAACTTCATGGATCAGCTGATCATGGGCTTCGTTGGCAGCATCCACTACGTGAAGTAACAGATCAGCCTCGGAAGTTTCCTCCAGAGTCGCCCGAAAAGCCTCCACCAGCTGATGGGGTAGATGGCTGATAAAACCTACGGTATCAGCGAAAACGGCTTTGCCGAAGGCGGGGATGTTCACAGCCCTGAGGGTGGAATCCAAAGTCGCAAACAGCTGGTCCGCCGCGTACGTATTTGCACTGGTAAGCCGGTTGAACAGGGTCGATTTCCCGGCATTGGTATATCCCACCAGCGAGACTGTCGGGAGCTCAGCCCGCTGCCGCGAGCGGCGCCCCTGATTGCGCTGTGCCCGGACCCGCTCCAGGCCCTTGTTTATTGCCTTGATCCTTTGGCGAATCATCCGCTGGTCCAATTCGAGCTGCGTTTCGCCTGCGCCTCGTAAACCGATACCGCCTTTCTGGCGATCAAGGTGAGTCCAGCCTCGCTTCAATCGCGTTCTCATGTGCTGCAACTGCGCCAGCTCTACTTGCAGCTTACCCTCGTGGCTCCGGGCTCGCTGGGCGAAAATATCAAGTATCAAACCGGTGCGATCGAGCACCCGGCACTTCAGATGACCCTCCAGATTCCGTTCCTGGCTGGGGGAAAGTGTATGGTTAAAAATGACCAGCTGGGCGTCGTGGTAGGCAACCGCATCGGCAATTTCCTGCAACTTACCGGTACCGACGAAATAGTTGGGTGCGGGTTGTTTGCGACTGCCAGTAATGAATTCTGCCGGATCCCCTCCGGCAGACAACACCAACTCTTCAAATTCCTGAGGATCTTCCTGGTCGCAATCCGAATCAATTGTGATATGGACCAGAATTGCTACTTCGCCTGTTTCAGGCCGCTCAAAAAACAATAAGTTACCTCATCATATCAGGCAGAATTGCCGATGCTCTCATCCACATCGCCACCGCCCTGATCGCCCTGCCCGGTTGTTGGAATTCGGACTGTTCGGGCCGGAACTACCGTAGAAATCGCGTGTTTGTATACCATCTGGTTGACAGCATTCTTCAGGACTATGACGAACTGATCAAACGACTCGATCTGGCCCTGCAACTTGATACCGCTAACCAAGTAGATAGAAACCGGTATTCGTTCTTTCCTTAACACATTCAGAAAAGGGTCTTGTAATGTATGCCCTTTCGACATGAGTTGTTCTCCTTAAATTCATCAGTGGACCCGGCCGGTCCAGTTACACAGGCTCTTACTTACCTATATCGAGGCGGATCCTACGATATTCAAGAGTTCGTCCAGGGAATCACCGCATTGGCTACCCAGAACGGTGAGTTCGGGCCAGCTCCGCAACCAGGTGAACTGACGTTTGGCCAGCTGCCTTGTGGCAATAATACCTCTTTCAACCATCTCATCATAGTCGATTTGTCCCGATAAATACTGCCAGATCTGGCGGTATCCGACAGACTTTATGGCTGGCAGGTCTGCTGACAGATCTCCCCGACTAAACAGTTGCTCCACTTCTGCTACGAATCCGGCATCCAACATGGATTGGAATCGCTGGGCGATTCTGTCATGTAACCGCTGGCGCTGTTCCGGGACAATAGCCAAGAAACGCAAGCCAAAAGGTAAACTATCGGCTAGTCGGGAGGCTTGTTCCTGGGCACGCAGGTCAGTCATGGTCTTGCCAGAAACCCGGAACACTTCCAGTGCTCTTTGCAGCCGTTGCGGGTCGTTGGGATGAATACGCTCGGCCGACTCCGGGTCTACCGCCGCCAATTCAGCATGCATAGCATCCCAGCCCTTGTCCCTGGCAAGCTGCTCGATTTCTGCCCTCACCCTGGGATCAGCATGTGGCATATCCGCCAACCCGTCGCGCAATACTTTGAAGTACAGCATGGTCCCGCCCACCAGCAGCGGGATGCGATCACGACCGTGTATTTCCTTGACCAGGGAAATGGCGTCGGCCCGAAAGTCCGCCGCAGAGTAGGCATCTGCCGGATCCCGGATATCAATCAGGTGGTGCGGTGCCATGGCGAGAGTTTCCGCGTCGGGCTTACCACTGCCGATATCCATACCTCGGTATACCTGAGCTGAATCGACACCGATCAATTCCACCGGCAATACCTGAGCCAGCTTGACGGCCAGATCGGTTTTTCCAGATGCAGTAGGCCCCATCAGGCAGAACGCTGCCGGATCGGGGGAATTAGGTCTCAGACTTGATTGATGCATGCTCAACAGAAATGGGTTAAAAATTGACAGTCGTGGTCTACTGCCCGCGCAGAAACAGCTTGTCCAGGTCATTCATACTTAAAAAGACCCAGGTCGGGCGACCATGATTGCATTGCCCGCTGCGTTCGGTTGTTTCCATGTCCCGAAGCAGGGCATTCATTTCCGGAATTGTCAGCTGTCGATTGGCCCGCACTGAATTGTGGCAGGCCATGGTTGCCAGCAGCTCATCCTGATGGGCTTGCACGCGTTCGCTACTGCCGTACTCCATCACATCGGAAAGCACGTCGCGCACCAGTTGCTCTACGTTCACATCACGCAGAATGGATGGGATCTGGCGCACTACGATGGATTCATCAGCAACCCGTTCCACACTCATACCTACATTGGCCAAGGCCGCACTCTGTTCTTCTGCACAGCTGGCTTCGGCCTGGCTCACTGCCAAAGACAAAGGTACCAGTAACGGTTGCACCTTTAATTCTTCATTGGCGCAGGCGTTTTTCATACGCTCGTAGGTAATCCGCTCATGTGCCGCATGCATGTCGACGACCACCAGCCCTTCCCCGTTCTGCGCCAGTATATAAACACCGTGCAGTTGAGCAATTGCATATCCAAGCGGCGGGACATCTTCCTCTTCACTGAGTTTACGGTAGGCAGCCAGTTGTTCCTGGACCCGTTCCGCGTCGGTCTCGCCCCGAGGGCTGTAGTAGTTGCTCACGGGATTGCCTTGTGGCCTGCCAGTCAATCCCAGAGTACTTTGGCTCCCCCAGCCGCTCTGCGGCTCTGTAGCTGGCCGTCCATGTTGGGCGTATTCTTGAGCCGGCCCTTGCTCATTCATTTGATCAGCAGGTGACACCTCCGCAAGAGCCCGGTGCAGGGAACTGAAGAGGAAATCGTGTACTGTACGACTGTCTCTAAATCGCACTTCATGTTTGGTAGGGTGAACATTAACATCCACCCGCGCCGGATCGAGCTCCAGGTACAATACGAATGCCGGGTGACGACCGTGGAACAGGACATCCCGATAAGCCTGCTTTACTGCATGGGCAACCAGTTTGTCACGAATGACACGTCCGTTGACATAAAAGTACTGCAGGTCTGCCTGACTTCTTGAAAAAGTTGGCAGGCTCACCCACCCCCATAAACGGAGACCTGACCCCTCTAAATCCACAGCAACATCGATAGCAACTGTATTATCGATAAACGCCGGACCACAGACTAGCGCAACCCGGCGCTGGCGTTCCTGTTCGGTTGTGGCTTTCAGCAGATTGTGTATCACCCGCTGATTGTGACGGAGGACGAATGCCACGTCGAAGCGGCTGAGGGCAATCCGTTTTACCACTTCTTCGATACGGGCAAATTCAGTTTTCTCAGTGCGCAGAAATTTTTTGCGCGCCGGTGTATTAAAAAACAGATCCCTGACTTCCACCGAAGTGCCTGGCTGATGAGCGGCAGGTGTCAGGACCGGTTGCATATCCTGCCCTTCTGCTTCCACCTTCCACGCCTCGCTGTCCTTATTGTCTGCACTGCGGGAGGTGATCGTCAGCCGCGATACCGAACTAACACTGGCCAGGGCTTCACCGCGAAAGCCCAGACTTCCGATCTGCTCCAGATCGTCCAGTTTGAATATCTTGCTGGTGGCATGACGGCTCAGTGACAGCGCAAGATCATCCCGGTCCATACCCGATCCGTCATCGCGCACCCGCAACAGTTTGCTGCCTCCGCTTTCTACATCGATTTCAATTCGGGTAGCACCGGCATCAAGACTGTTTTCCAGCAGCTCTTTCACCACCGAAGCAGGTCGTTCCACTACTTCACCGGCGGCAATCTGGTTAGCCAGTCGCTGGCTGAGTACGGCGATTTTTCCCATTGGACTAGATTTTTTGGCTGGTTTTAACGAACAGATTGTAACATTAACAGCGCTACACGAGCTTTTTGCCCAGCCGTGATTAAATCAGCTGGAGAGATGGCTTCGATCGGCAGCGACTGGGGGTGTTAGATGTTGCTGCTGACTGCGCCCCTCCGGGGTTCCTTCGCTGCGAAAAATGCCCTGGAAAACGGTCATTTTTCTACACTCGGCGCTGGTCTTTTTACGCAGCCACATCTAACACCCCCACTCACCGCCTTGTTACGTAGATGACTGGTACCTATTTAACTTCGAAAAGAATCGGAATTCATCTCAAATTTTGATTGAGCTAAGCAACCGTCTGAAGAGTCAAGAATTCGGGCGCTGCGCACTAGGGACTGCAAGCACCGGCGCGGGGGGATCTGGTGACGGAGCGTAAAAACGCAGCACCGACCGAGAGAGAGGACCCCGGGGTGCAAGTGGCGGAGGATCAGATCACGCTGGGCAGGTGCGATTTCTCAGGCACCTCGGAACCAGGCCCATTTTGCTGCAGACAGGTGTTTCTCACCTCAAGCCGCTCACTACAGCTTGGGTGAAAACATATCCAGCACAATGAATTCGGAAACTTTCCGAAAGACCTGCTCAGGAAGTGGGAATTTTCAACACCTGCCCCACCATGATCTTGTCGCCAGACAGATTATTGGCGCGCCGCAGGCTGGAAAGGCTGACCCGATATCGCTGGGCTATCTCTGAAAGAGTTTCGCCGCTCGAAATCCGGTGCTCGGAGATTGCCGGCAGATTACCGGATCCAGGTATGTTGAGTGTCTGGCCGATGTGAATTGTGTCGCCGCGCATCGCATTGCTCGATTTCAATTCCGCCAGGCTTACTCCAAAACGTACAGCAATCTCCGATAAGCTGTCGCCGCGTTTGACGACGTAGGACTCCGGAGTCACGCCGTTCTGCTTCTGCCAGGCCACCAGTGTCCCATCTGGCGGACTCTCAAAGAAGTAATTCTTGACGCCCTGAACGATGGCATCTGCCAACCTGGACTGATAGCGCGATGACTTCAGCCGATCCGCTTCATTAGGATTTGACAGGTAACCGGTTTCAATAAGAATGGATGGAATATCTGGGGAACGCAGCTCCCAAAGGTTACCACCCTGCACCTTGTCCTTGCGCAGTGGTGCCACGCCGTCCAGTGTATCCAGAATATGCGCACCCAGGGTCACGCTTTGTTCCATGCTCCAGGCCATCGACAAATCTAGCAGCGTCAGGGCCAGATCATCTTCCACATCGGCGATGCGGGTATCGCCCGCCTGGCCACCCAACAGGTCGGCCAGGTTTTCTTTCTGCTCCACGCGGCGGATATTTTCCTGGTCCGCCGTTTCACCTGACAGAGCATAAATAGTTACACCCTGAACTTCCTTCCTGCGGTAGGAATCGGCATGAATAGAGATGTAAATATCGACTCTTTCATCCCTTGCAATCACCGGACGTGTTTTCAAAGCCACTGAGTAATCGCCGTCGCGGATCATAACCGGCTTATAGCCTGGTGTCTGAGTAAGGCGGTCAGCCACTGCCTGGGAAATTGCCAGGGTAACTTCCTTTTCCCAGAACCGCCGGTTGTAACTCGGCGCACCCGGATCCTCTCCACCATGGCCCGCTACTACGGCAACTCGAATATCACGTTTCTCATCATGCTGAACTACCGGCAGTGTTCTTGTAGTCTTGATGCTGCCTTGATCAGGATTATAGAGATCGATAACCAGTCGGTCTTTGAACTCTCCATTGGCACCCAGTGTGAAACTCTGGTGCTGAACCCGCTGCTCCATGTCCAGCACCAGCCGCAGATCTTCGCCATTGCGAATCCCGGTTCTTATAGCCGTGATGGGGCTGGTTGCGTAATCCAGCTGCGCAAGGTCCGCCAGGAAACGACTGTCACTAATATCGACAACCAGCCGCTCCGGATTGTCCAGATTGAAAACCTTGTAATTGACCGAACCGCTTAAATCCAGAACCACTCTGGTGTGGTCTGGCGCATGCCATAGCCGCACCGCTTCCACCGTGGCAGCAGCGACCAGATTGGACCACAGGGTGAGGACTGACAGCATCGCTGCACAGGCCAGTGCACCCTTTCGCAATCGCCGACCAAGTCGTGTTTCCAGACGGCCTAACATAGTCTTTCGCTCGTTGATTGGGCCTGTTTCCCGTTGTCCTACAGGATTCGGCTGAATTCCAGCAATCTTTCAGCAATTTCCTGGCCTCGTTCCGAATTAGCCTGCCAGGACAATCGTCTTCCCTGGTTTTCGATGACCAGGCTGATCAACAGGTCTGCCTTTGGCAGTTCTGAACCACCGTTCTCCGGCCACTCGATAAGACACAGGTTCTGGCTTTCAAAATAATCCGAAACGCCCAGGAATTCTACCTCATCCGGGATCGAAAGCCGATATAGATCAAAGTGATAGATGTTATACCTAGAAAACTCGTAAGGTTCAACCAGGGTATATGTAGGACTTTTTACCGCACCGTCATACCCGTAGCCCCGCATCAAGCCCCTGGCAAGGGTGGTTTTCCCGGCTCCCAGATCACCATGCAGATAGATCGTGCCGCCGTTCGTAGCCGCAGGTTTTAACTCCCCATTGCCGGCTGTTACGGGCAGATCGCTGGTAGCCAGCGCCAGCAGACGCCCGAATCTCTCGGTTTCAGCTTCGTCTTTGAGAAACACGGTACTTTTTAACATGTGATTATCCAGCAGCAGTCAGACAGGGAACTACGAGCGGTGGGATTATAAAATGGGATTAGCAAGCTTCTGTATAGCTGGCAGTAAATCAGTTGCTGCAAGACCGCGCTCGCCGGTCTGCCGGGCAACCTGATCAGCCGCCTCACCGTGCAGGCAAACCGCCAGGCGCAGACTGTCTGCCAGGCCGAAATTTTGCGCCACCAGGCCCCCGATCAGACCACTGAGAACATCACCCATGCCACCACTTGCCATCCCGGGATTACCTGCGTCACACAATTCGATAACCTGTTTATCCCGCTGCCCACTGCAGATGAGGCTGCCAGCACCTTTTAAAAGTACAACACCTCCCCAGCGGGTTTGCAGCTGGCGCACAGCGGCAAAACGGTCTGCATTGATTTCAGCACTTTCACAATCAAGCAGCCTGGCCGCTTCGCCAGGGTGCGGTGTCAATATCCAGTTTTCCTGGGCTAACTCGCTGGCAGGGCTCGCACTGATTTTTTCAGCAAGCAGGTTCAGCCCGTCAGCATCTACCACCAGAGGCATTCCTTGTACCTCTTGCTGCTGCAGTACCTGGTCCAGCATTTCCCTCGACCACGCACTCTTTCCCAATCCAGGACCGATCACGATCACTGATGCCCGCGCCAGCAGGTCCGCGACACGACCCTGAGATTGTTCGGGGTCTTCCGTACCCACCAGCATGATTTCCGGCTGTCTGGCGAGAAAACCGGCACGGTTGGCCGAGCGGGTTACCACGCTGACCAGGCCACTGCCTGCACGCAGGGCAGCTGAGGCAGCCATGAGAACCGCACCACCGTAACCAAAGTCGCCGCCAACGATGACCGTATGACCGAAATGTCCTTTATTCGCTGATGGCAACCGTGGTTTAAGCAGCCGGGCGACCTGGTTCAATCGAATCCGGTTGCTTGCTGGCACAGGAGAGTCGGCCCCATTAAATACCTGCTCGGGCACATCAAGGGCGCTGTATACAAGCTCACCGGTAACATCTACGCCTGCCCCGGTCAGCAAGCCCTGTTTCATGCCAATAAATGTGGCAGTCAAATCCGCCCGCACAACATCTCCGAGGATTGTTCCCGTATCGCTGCTCAGCCCCGAAGGAATGTCCACTGCCAGCACCGGGAATGCCAGGTCGTTAATGGTACTAATCGCCTCTGCATAGCTGTTGCTGACCGATCGATCTAGACCAGTCCCCAGCAATGCATCCACGATCACTGTGTGGTCCGCTGGATAACTCCCGGTCCCAAGCAGGGTGGAACGATCAAACTCATTGACTGGAACATGGCGCTGGTGTGCAAACTCACTGGCTCGCAATGCATCACCCTTCAGTTTGGCATGATCACCGAGCGAAATAAGTTCTGGATTAAGGCCATAGTCCTTCGCCAGCCCCGCAAGCACATAGCCATCTCCACCATTGTTACCGGTTCCGACAAATATCAACAGGTGCTTGGTGTGAGGCCACTTTTCAAGTAGCGCACTGAAGGCTACCGACGCGGCCTTATGCATCAAAGCAAAGCCTTCGATCCCACAATCTTCGATCGCAATGCGATCAAGCTCGCGTACCTGATCAGCCCGGTAAAGAGCGCTGGGTAATAAGGTAGATTGACTGGCCATAGCGACTATTTCTTGTCGAATTCCTTGATTAGACGTCGGGCCACAAAAAGTGATGTTTCCAGGGCATCCAGCGAAATGTCATCGGTAGCATCCAAGGCCCAGGGATCCTGTTCTTCTCTCAGCAGGCTATAACACTTCTTTCCCTCATCAGTAAGGTGAACCAGCATAGATTTCTTATGCTTGGGATTGGCTGCATAAATCAGCAGACCGTCTTCAACCATGGCATCCGTAATGCGCTGCACAGCCTGCCTGGATTGGCCGAGCACCCTGGCGATACCTGGCACAGTGAGGCCGCCACTGGACAAGGCGACAGCGCCAATCACTCGCCAGCGCGCACTGGTCAGGCCGAGATCACGCGTCATACGGTCGCCTTCTGCTATTAACAGACCGTTGAGACGGAACAGTGACAATACCAGGTCAAGAAATACCACTCGCTTCGGGGAATGCACCTTAAGAGTCTCGCTACTTTGCATTTTATTTACCTGGCTGATGTCCTTGTCTTCCTGCTCATCTGCCTATTAGTTGTAAACATGTTGTCATTTGTTTGATCAAAAGTAAACATAACCGACCAAACTCCCGGCAGCCGATCGCGGCCAGCACTGTCCAACTTGGGAGAACTGCTGTGAGGGTTCATGTTTTTTCTATACACTGAATGCCGTCTAGGTGGATCACAAAGCTGACAAAATAGGGAAACCCATGACCGGTCCTGCTGGCATTAAGGCGACTCAACCAGGTGTAGTTCCTGGGCGAGTGATTGTGCTGCTGGCGTTATCGATCTGGCTGCTTCCCCTTAACAGCCATGCGGACAAACTGGGTGATGCCTATCGGCTGTTACGGATCACCGAAGTGGCGAAAGAATTCGAACAGGCGACAGATCAACAAACCCGCAATGTAATCCGTACATACAGCAGCATCATTGCGATGTCCGCAGACCGCGAATTGCCGGAATCAATCAAGCAGCAAATGTCCAGGTGCTACAAGGAGACCTACGCCTGGGAAAAATTCGAACCAGGTATCGCGGCGATCTTCGCTGACAATCTCAGTAATACGGAACTCAAACTGATGATCGACTTCTTCAGCGACAAAAGTGTACCGCCACCCATGATCGGCCAGTTCAAGGAACTGATCGCGCGAGCCAATGCAATTGAGCAATTGGCTATCGATTACATGTTCAGCCAGACCGAAGGCTGTGACGAACAGAACGTCAACCTGATCCTGGACTTCCTGTCGGATCAGGGTTCGTAACGATTCACCGGTGACGGCCCGAATGACAGCCAGGTCCGATTGACCTGCTGGTGCACCCCAGGCTTATTCCAGTCACACACACCTTGCGGGAAAATCGCTTCCAGTCGGACTTTTTCCGCATCGCTGAAACTTACTGAATAGTCGTTGTAATCAATAGGCTTCAACTGACACTTAAGGATGTCATTGCTAAGCGGTCCACCTGCCACCAGGCGCAGGCCGGCATGGGGTGGGTACAGGCTATTGCAGCTCCCCTCGGTATTGTCATACAGACGTTGCGTATCGAATTCCGGCGGTTCTACAATTCTCTCACCATTAGCGGCAAAGCAATCATCCTGCAGGTCCGCAGGGCGGGACCTGACTATCTTGTCCAGCATGGTTCCATCCCCCGCGTCACCCTCGATATTAGCCAGCCACTGATCCATCAGGTCGAGATTGTCATCAGCTATGGACATATCTCTCGAGTGCCTGCGAAGGATGTAGTTACCCGCATGCCCATTGTCTCGCTCGAGCCTGGACCTGGTTACGAAAGAATAGACACTGGCGTGGAAATTACCAATGTCGTCCAGGTAGCCACGATCATCGATGATCGGCACCAGTGCCAGTCCAGCGCCACCGCTGGTAATCCTGCCGGTTTCATAGGCGATTCTTACCGCGTCGTTATCTGCCTCGGTTCGCTGCGGCCTTGAGTTGACATCGATATCCCAACCACCGATTTTCTGGTTAAGGTCGAGGAACAATTCCTTGTCGATAAGTCCCTCATTTAATGCAGCAAGACCATATTGCACACCAACATTGTCATGGGGTGCTCGGGCAAATGATCGATCCGGATTTATCTCTGAATAGAGTTTTTCACCAAATATATTTCTCATCCCATCATATATGGAACATCTGGCGCCATTGGGATTGTTGACGGGATCGTATGCTGCTTCCTGCGGAACCTGGGCGGAACAATCGTCTGGTGAGATACGTTTGGGCCTCTGCCCCAAAGAAGTTTCGCAAAGTGACCACATAGACCAGCCGCCAATGGCATTCTTCGTTTCGTCATCCAGGCCGCGCGCGGGATCGTTGACATACTCCTTCAGTATGCTGGCGCATTCCTGGGAATCGGTAAAATAGGAAACAGCATCAGGAAAAGTATTGCTGGGTAACAGGCCATCCAGTATTCCCGGGTAGGCGCCAGCAATCAACAATTGCTGCATAGCGCCGCCTGAGCCGCCGTTACCTATGGTATAGCGGGGTACACCGTAAGACTCGATGAAGTGCTCTTTTACCATCATCGCGGTTTCCGCCGACAGTACGTCGTTGCAGCCGCCCTGGGCGTTCACATTCAAGGTGGATGACGCGACGGCATAGCCACGGCTCAGCATATTGTCCCGCAACACCCCACCGGTACCGGTACCCTGAAAATACCCGGCCTCGCATCCACCACCAAAAGTGTACACAAGTCTTTCGTTCCAGGCACCGGATTCGCCAAGTGCCGACGGTACTGGTTCGCTCGGATCGTGAAGGATTGCTATCTGGTAAATTGCCCGGTTGATGGTGCCTGTTTCCAACCGCACTATGTAGGGTGATTCCACACCATCGTTGGTGATCGTAAACACCAGATCCAGTGGACGCTCGTCGGTGTTGTTCAGTGGCTTGAAAGTCGCTTCATCATCCGTGGAGCGATAGACATAATCGACTCGACGGGCAAGAGAACAATCGTTGTCTGTTACCGATCCATCCAAAAACTCCCCATTGCCAATAGCAAACTGCCTCGGTGCTCCGTTGCTGTCTGGCGCCAGCTGACTCAAGCAGAAATAGGGTTGCTGGTGTGCACCGGAAAAAACCGGGCCAGATAGCGGGTAGTTAACCAGCGGCAGTTCTGCTGAGGCGTCACCCATGCGGGCCAAGACTGAATTGTTCCCTTCGTTCAAGCCATTAACCACTGCATGAAAAACAGTCAACTCGCCATCACGCCGAACCGTCTTCATAGCGGTGGACCGGGCTATTCCATTCACCACCAGACGAATGTCACGACTTTCAGCTGTGGAGGCCGTGATCTCGATCAGCGCATCACCGCCACTTAGCAGATAGGGTCTGTTGGACAACACAGCAAGGGAGAGATGAGCTGGTCCGGCCGGCTCCTGATTACAGGCCGCCAGCAATGCAACAAGCGCAACAAGGACAGCTGAAGTAATTGTTTTTCTCATGACGGGCACCCCCTGGGTTATCTGTTCCTGAAGGTCAATCACTCTACTGTAGCTGTCAGAAAAATTAAATCCCTGTGGACCTTATTCGCAATAAGGAGAATTCCGGCTTTTCCTCCCAGGCAGGAAGAGTAGAATGCCACAGAGTACCGGTGAATAGCCCAGTCAGTGATCCAATGCAGATCACCCACTTAAAATGACTGTGTACCAGGCCGGCAATTTGGTGGTCTCCATGGCACAACGAGAAGAATCCGATTCAGGCATCGAATCCGACCTGCAGGAATGGCTGGAGGCGCTGTCTGACATTCACTACTATCACGGCAAACAGGGTGTCAATGAGATCCTTGATGGCTTGCGACGCTGGAGCTACGACCACAACGTTGCGCTATCCCAACATCAGCTGAATACGCCCTATTTAAATACGGTACCACTGTCCGAGCAGCCGGTATACCCAGGCGATGTTGACATTGAAAAGCGTATTGAAAATATCAATCGCTGGAACGCCATGGCGATGGTTCTGCAGCAACAGGACAAAGGATCTGGCGTCGGAGGTCATATAGCCACTTACGGCTCAGCAGCAACGCTGATGGAAGTTGGCTTCAATCATGTCTTCCGCAACGAAGATGAATCTTACGGTGGAGACCTGGTGATTCTGCAGCCACACACCGCCCCGGGAGTGTACGCCAGGGCTTACCTTGAAGGCCGGCTGGACCAGAAAAAACTGGGCAATTATCGCCGCGAATTGGCTGCCGGTGGCGGCCTGCCTTCTTACCCGCATCCACTTTCACTGCCCGATTTCTGGCAAGTACCAAACGCGTCCATGGGCCTTTCGGTACCCACGGCGATCTACCAGGCCCGCTTTGCCAAGTATCTCGAAAACCGTGGCCTGAAACCTGCCAGGGGTGGCAAAGTCTGGTGCTTTGTCGGTGATGGTGAATGCGACGAGCCCGAGGTGCTCGGGACAATCAACATCGCTGCGCGGGAAAAGCTGGACAACCTGATTCTGGTGGTGAATTGCAATCTGCAACGTCTCGATGGCCCGGTTCGTGGTAACGGCAAGATCATTCAGGAACTGGAAGCCTCCTTTCGAGGTGCCGACTGGAATGTCATCAAGGTCATCTGGGGCGGTGGCTGGGACAAGCTCCTTGCCATGGACGTGAATGGCACATTACGCCGCCGCATGGAGGAATGCGTGGACGGCGACTACCAACGCTATTCGGTATTACCAGGCGATCGACAGCGAGAGCACTGGGTCGACGGTAATCCGGAGCTCGAACAGATGATGGATTCCCTCAGTGACGAGGAAGTCAGGCGGATCAAACGTGGCGGCCAGGATGTGGAAAAAATCTTCGCGGGCTATCACTGCGCATTAGAGTGTCGCGACCGCCCCACCGTACTGTTGATCAAAACGGTCAAGGGAGACGGCATGGGGGAGGCAGCAGAAGGAAAAAACACCGTCCATCAGAAAAAAGACCTTGGCCCGCAAGAGCGAACGGAATGCGCCCGGAATTTTGGCATCCCATTGGATGAGGAATCGATAGTCACAGCGCAGTTTTACAAACCTCCCGAAGACAGCCCCGAGATCAAATACCTCAAAGCCAGGCGAGCGGCCCTCGGCGGTTTTGTACCGCGGCGGGAGAACAGCTGCCCCTCGCTGCCAACACCGGCACTGGAGACTTTCTCGTCCATAATCGCTGGCTCCGGTGAGAAACCACAATCCTCAACTCTCGCCACGGTCCGCCTGCTTTCAACCCTCATGAAGGACGTGAAGTTGGGTAAATTTATCGTGCCCATTGTGCCCGACGAGGCGCGGACTTTTGGCCTGGACGCTTTGTTCAGAATCGCCGGAATCTACTCGGCGGACGGACAGAAATACACACCGGTTGATGCAGACAGCATCATGGCTTATCGAGAAGCGATTGACGGCCAGATCCTGCAGGAAGGCATTTGTGAAACTGGCGCTATCGCGTCCTTCCTGGCGGCAGGCACAGCCTACTCCATTCACCAACTGCCGATGATCCCATTTTACTTCTTTTATTCTATTTTCGGGTTTCAACGAGTCGGCGACATGCTCTGGAGTTGCGGGGACATGATGTGTCGTGGGTTCCTGATAGGCGGCACTGCGGGACGTACCACTCTTAATGGCGAGGGATTTCAGCATCAGGACGGCCATTCACCTATTCTCGCCAGCACTTACCCCAACCTGAAGATTTACGACCCGGCATTCGGCTTTGAACTGGCTGTGATAATACGCAACGGCATCCGGCGCATGTATGAATTGCAGGAAAATATCTTTTATTACCTGACGGTTTACAACGAAGCCTTCCCGATGCCGGCTATGCCTGGCTCTGCCAACCAGGCCAAATTGGAAGAACAGATTGTAAAAGGCGCTTACCTGTACAAGACCCTTGCACCAGATAGTCAGTCAGGCAAAAATCCTGCTGCCATTAACCTGCTCGGCAGCGGCTCCATCATGCAACAGGTCCTGGAGGCAGCAGACATGCTTCTTGAACTTGGCTTTCCAGTAAAAATCTGGAGCATTACCAGTTACCTGGAACTGGCCCGCGAAGCCCAGAGTTGCGAGCGCTGGAATCGCCTGCATCCTCTGGAAGAGCAAAGAATCCCATACCTGAAGAATCTGTTTACAGACACCAGCGAAGTGACTGTGGCTGCCAGCGACTACATGAAGTCACTACCAGAAACCATCAGCCGTTGGATGGGATCAAATTACACGGCGCTGGGTACCGACGGCTACGGACTATGTGAGTCCAGACAGGAGTTACGGGAGTATTTCGAAATTAGCGCCAGGCACATTACTCACACTGCCCTGGTCGAACTCTACCGAAACAAGTCGATCTCCAAAGCACGCTTTCAAAAGCTGCTGGCGAAGGTTAGTGTAGAACCTGACAAGGCAGATCCATTGGAACGTTAACCATGACAGGAAAACTCACCTCCGCTCAACTACTCACCATGACCTTGCTGGTTTGTTGCAATCAGCTGGCTACCGCCCAGGACAGCATGGTCTATGTTGACCATCAGATTAATGAAGACTCCTGCAATAACTACGTACCCTCGGAAAGAACCTGTGGACCTGGCACCGACACGGCTTTTGCCAGCATCCAGGCAGCAGCCGATAGAGCCCGGCCAGGCATTCGCGTCCTTATTCAGCCCGGTACGTATCACGGCGGAATTATAGTACGCCGTGGTGGTAACGAGTCGGCTCCGGTTATTTTTCAAGCCACCGGGCCAGGTGTCATTATTGAGGGAAGCGGCAATCGCCGAGATGCGTTTTTCATCAGTGAAGCGAACTATGTTCAGATTGACGGGCTGGTAGTTCAAAATGCAAACCGGGCGGGTCTACGAATTTCATTGTCAGATCACGTAAAAATCAGCAATTCAGTGTTTCGCGACAATGGCAGCTGGGGTGTGTTTACCGACTTCAGCAACTACACCCTGGTGGAGAACTGCGAAGCTTCAGGGTCGGCCACTCAACACGGCATTTACATCAGTAATTCCAGCGATAATCCCACAATTCGTGGCAACCGGATCCACGGCAATGCTGGCGCCGGACTGCACATGAATGGAGATGCCAGCATGGGAGGTGATGGCCTGGTGTCGTACGCTTTAGTCGAAAACAACGTTATATATGAGAATGGCAGGCGCGGCGCTTCAGGAATCAATCTGGATGGTGTTACCCATTCAATCATCCGCAATAACCTGCTGTATGAAAATCATGCCAGCGGGATCTCCCTCTACCGCATTGACGGAGCAGATCACTCACATTCCAATCAGGTGCTGAACAACACTATCGTCAATGGAAGATTTTCTCGCTGGGCTTTAAACATGCCCAGCACTGAAAACAATCGAGTTTTCAACAACATAATCCTTAACAATAATCGATTTCGCGGCAGCATTCTTGTGCATATACCAGTAGGCGAGGGTTTTGAAAGCGACTACAACATCGTGATGGACAGCTTCTCTTTGGAAGGCGGCCAGAATCGAAGCCTGTCGCTGGCAAGTTGGCAAGAACTCGGCTACGACCAGAACTCACAAATCAGCGATGTGCGCGATCTGTTCGTTAACTGGTCGCGTGATAACTATCAGCTGTCTCCGGATAGTCCGGCAATTGATCGAGGTATCGCATTGGAAAACGTCATCTCGGATATTGAAGGAACTGCCCGGCCTGTCAATGGGGCCGTAGACATTGGAGCATTTGAATTTTCGCCCTGACTCGTCGAGTAAGAATTTTGACGCGACTTAAACACCAACACCGCTGTCTCCCGGTCGCTGCCGTTCGAAGCCACAAAAATTGATATTTCTTTGATTGTCCGACCAAAAACCTCAAGCAGTATCGAGGCTACTTTCAAATGTACTGTAGTTAGTGGGTCAGCGAGTACATCAAATAATTGATGCCCAACTGATACGCCGCATTGGCATAACGAGTGGGATATGCCGGATGGTAGGTGTGTTCCCAGCCATCGCCCATATCGGAATTCCAGTTGATCAGCACCATCACTCGACCGTCGTCGTCGACAATCGCGTGATTAGTCGCGTAGTCAACATCCTGCTCGCCATACTGGTCGGAGCGACCAAGGGCAGGAATCATCTGGGCGCCATCAATGTCGTAATAGACATGGTAGATTTCGTGATCAGGTGGTAACTGAATTATCTCCCGGTCCGGAAATACCTGGCTGAAAGCGGCACTAAAATTGTTCCACTGCTGAGTCCCCCAGAAATCGTCGATTAACAGGAAGCCGCCACGCAACAGATATTCACGCAAATTTTCAATTTCCAAGGGACTCAAATTGACACCCCCTGCCTGCCCGACTTCAAGCATGTAAAGAAACGGGTAATCAAAAATTCCATCGTCGTCGAGTCGCAGGACAATAGGGTCGCTCATCACTCGAATATTGGTAAGTCGGGAAACGCCACGAAGGAAATTCATATCAGCATCGGGAAAGTCGATAGCCCAGGTTCCGCCCCCGAAGCCTCCAAAGCCACGAAAGCCTCCCCCGTAGTAGGTATCAAACTGTACTCGGACAAAATTGAACTCACCACCGCGGTCGTAGTCCGGGCTAAACGGATCTACCCGAAGTGGAACCTGGGCCGCCGCGAGTTCAGCGGCAACTATACACAGCACTGCAACAAGCCATTTCACTACTCTGGTTACTGCAATAGGTGACTTCATTAAATCTCTTGCCAGAAAAATCAGGTTGCGTGAGTGTAGCCCAGTTGGTGAAACATTTTCCATTTGACAACTACTTCGCCAGGCTGGCGCAATAATCTTCGTCGCTGATGGCGGGAGTAAACCAGACAAAATCGAATGGCATGAGTTCAGAATACGCTTGCAGATAGTCAATCGGTTCTTCACTCTCCGGACTGACTTCCAGGATTGCCAGCGAGACCACGTCATCACGCTGAACATCAGGCCTGAGGGCCAACAGATAGTTAGGTGCTCCCAGGTCCTGGCGAACATGATAATTGCCCGCAATCAGCACGTTAATCTGATCCGGGCTGTCCGCCGCAGCCAGACTGGAAGCCATTGCATGGTCTCGAGCCTGTTGAACTCGCACCATTGCCGGGAACTGACTGGCGGGCAGCATATTACAGTGGCTCTCGTCGATTTCGACATTAAGTTGCTCTAAGGCCGGCTGGTCCATGACGTTGGCAATAGCCGGATCAAGCGGTTGAGCATACACTTCGCTCACCTGCGCGCGGCTGATGTTGGCGGATCGCACGTCGATGCCAGCCGCCTGGGTGCCGGCAACTAACGGTCCGTAAAACGACCAGTCCCACCCCTCGTCATCCCACTGCAGGTATTCCCTGAGCTGCACCAAGGATTCAAACTGCTGATCTTCGAGCGAGGACAATCGGTCATCGAAGTCAGAATCCATCATTTCGAATGACACTGAACCTACCTGACCGGAAGCTATCAAATAACGCAGAATATTTTGCTGAAGACGATGGTGGTCAGGGTTGTCGTGCTTCTCACCCAGCAGTGCGAAGCGACTGGATTCCAGCGCTCCCATGAGCTCGGCTACCGAGACAAATCGCTTGCTGTGAGTGTGCCACACGGAACCCACCAGGCTATGGTCGCGGTACAAGGTGGACTGCCAATCGGTAATTGATTCTGGTAGCTGACCGGAGGACGCAGATTGAGCTTGAGCACAGGCAGACAGTATTGGAAAAATAGCCAGCAGGCCTATGATCCAGCGTCGTGTAACAAGTGCAAAAGTGATGCCCCGGTAGATCAATCCAGTCCACCCCGGTCGAGCCAGCTCAGGTAAATTTCCTCGCTCCAGAAGCTTTGAAAATACGCTACAGCCGCCAGCTTGTCATCGTCACCCAGCACGTCGGCGAACGGAGGCATGTTGCCACCATAAGGAATTCCACCTGCCTCTATAGTCTGTAGAAGCTGAAACAAGGGATGATGCCAGGCATGGGCACTGCCATTAAGTGGTGGTGGCGGAAACGAACCGTCGGGCAACCTTTGACGCCAATCTTCTGCCAGGCCTTCGGCCCTTTGGCCGTGGCACACGGCACAATTCTGTGCAAAAACCCCTTGTCCTTGGTCTACTTGCGCCTGGTTATACCAGCGCTCCTCAACAGCTGCAGAAGCTGCAGCCTGAACTGCCGGCTCTCCTGCCATCTGCTCGTTATTATCCTGGCAGGCAACCAGTCCCAGAAGCAGACCGATGGTGATGGTAAGTTGAATAGGTAGTGAGCTATGAATCATTCGTGTTTACGCTTTGGATAGTCAAAATCGACCAGCTCGGCATTGCCGTACTTGACTTCCGACCAGTGATCCACGGGCAGTCTAAGTTCCACTAGACCACTGGTAGGAATGTTATCAATTCCGGCATCACACATATCGTTGACAAATTCGGTGATTGCCGGATTGTGTCCAACGAGCATGGCCGACTGAAAATGTTCGTCGACCAGGCTAGTTGCTTTCAAAAACATGGCCGCACCAGCAAAATAGAGTTCCGGATTGGCGCTGATATCGTCTTCGGAATAGTCGATTTCGCGAGCAAATAACAGAGCGGTGGTCTTGGCCCGTACGGCAGGACTGGTGATGATACATTCGACTTTTCGGCCCAGTTGCAAGAATCGTTGCCCCATCAACCTGATGTCTTTCAGTCCACGCTCCGCCAGCGGGCGCTCAAAATCCCGCAGTTCAGATTGCTCCCAGCTGGACTTGGCATGGCGAAGTAAGTAAAGCGTTTTCATCTAAAGAAGCGACCAAGTCCTCTGTAACATCTGCCCTGGAAATCCTAATTGGTAATTTCTTCAAGTCGATCATTGAGCATGCCAAGCACCTGGTTAAGCTCTCGAAAATACTGACTTTCGACAGCCACAGCATTCATCTTTTCAGTAAGCTCTGCTAATTGTGGTTGCAATGAAGCCATCAGTGCATCGTGATCCATCAGGGTGTCATTCTCGTTTCGAGATTCCTTGACGTTGTCTGCACGCTTATCAATGACGAATTGAGGCTCACAGGCTTTGCGGGAAATATTGGAGCCTGTCGGTGTATAGCGGTGACAGATAATGTCGAAATCGTCATTGTCATTCATGGTGTTGAACACTCTATAGACTTCATTCTGAACTATTTCTATCTGATCCCTAAGCTCCGAGCGCGATAGGTCTTCAATTACTATCTGTTCCTGCTCAGCGGAAATTCCGATGCCAGCAAAACCCCCTAGTGAAAGCAGGGTAATGATCAGGATAATTGATTTTTTCATAGGCTTATCCTCTTGGTAAGAGGCGCAGTATAACTCTCATACCGGCAAAGTAAGTAGCTGTTGCGGTGAAAATGTCACAGTATGAGCCTAAGGAACCTCTAATTTGGGGCTTGCCTGCAGAATCAGGCACTCGTCATGGCGTCCCCAGTTGTTCCTAATGTAGACTATTGTTGGGCAAATGTTGGGCAAAATTTGTTGTTCTTCCCCAACGGAAGAGATTATTATTCCGCGTCCAATGCCCACTGATAATGGAGTAGTTACTGTGAAAAAAGTAGCGGGTTTGTGTATAGTCTTTTCGAGCATAGTGCTTGCTGCCTGTGTCGATACTCGGGGTATACCCAACTTTGAACGTATGAGCCAGGAAGAACTGGCTGAGTACAATAACGCTAGACCGCTTGCCCAGATGATTGTGTGCGGCGAAGACGAACGATCTTTCAGCAGGGTAAGACGTCGTCGTTGCATGACCGTTGAGCAGATGTATGGATCGGCTGATCAGGCTCGCCAGTTGGATGTACTGGGAAGCATCCCGGGCTACCAGCAATAGTTCTGCATGATTTCAGGAATACCCTGAAGCCTATAGGCTGTAACTATGAAGAAAATTTTTATTGTGATTACTCTAATGCTGGCTGCCTGTGTTGATACTCGGGGGATGCCTAACTTCGAGCGTATGAGTGAAGCTGAGTTGGCCGAATACAACCGAGAAAGACCGCTTGCCCAGATGATTGTCTGCGCTGAAGACAGTCGTGCCTTCAGTCGGGTCAGGCGCCGACAATGCATGACCGTCGAACAAATGTATGGATCGGCTGATCAGGCCTCCCAACTCGATGTGCTTAATGCCATTCCTGGATACGAACCTGCCGGGGCTTTCTAGCCACATTCCTCGTAATCGAAATTGACCTGACGCGCAGATTCAGGCAGTCAACCGATTATCACCGTTCCTTCCCGGCGAGATTCCTCCGCGCCACCAAATACGCTTATTAACAAGATCCACTTACCCCAGTCATCGCCCTAAATAAATACCAGAGAAATCCGATAACAGGATACTGAATTATTTTTATTGGAGTTTCTCATGTCACACAAAAAGTGGCGTTACGCCCTTATCATGCTGTTGGCAGCATCTTCTCACTCGATCGCACAGCAAACCGACGACTTTATGACCGAAGTCGAACTGGGGGCAACTTTTACTTCTGGTAACACCGAAGAGCGGACCGTCCGTTACGGCGTCACTATGGACTGGTTGCGCGAACAGTGGGAGTACCAGTTCACTTCTGACGGCCTGCTTGGTTCCCGGGAGGGGAAAACCACGGCGCAGCGCTTCTACCATGTTGCAAGAGGACGCCGGGAACTGAGTGAAAACAGCTACCTGGCGATTCGGGGATCGTTTGAAGACGACCGCTTCAGCGGTTACGACTACCAGGCTGACTTCACGGCCAGTTATGGTCACCACTGGCTGCGGAGCATCGACAATATGAGCCTGGATACGGACATCGGTCCTGGTTATCGACAGTCGGAAAGTGATGAAGCAAACCTCAGCGAATTTATCATCAGGATGGCCGGCGAATATGAATGGGGAATTTCCGATACCGCCAATTTCTACCAGGATGTAGCCCTGGAATTTGGTCAGGATTCCAATATCTTCCGTTCCGAGACCGGCATAGAAAGTGAAATCATGGAAAACATTTCGTTGCGGTTCTCCATCAACATCAAGCACCAGACTGAAGTACCTAGTGGTAAAGAAAAGACTGATACTCAATCTGCAGTAACCCTGGTCTGGAATTTCTAGTCAAGAAATTGATCAGCTGCAACTGGCTCTGAATCCGAAGCAGTCGAATTGAACAGTTTCTGAAGCCGGTTGGCGGGTAGCAAGTCTACTGCAGCCAACCGGCTTTTTTACGCAAGCCGCCAGATAGACAGAACACACGCAACTTCGAAGAAAGACAGCTTAAGTCCCGACTGAATACTGCCGTTAGTAGTGACGGAATCTCCCACAAATTAGCCGCACACAGGATTTCATCATGTTACCCGCAGTCCGACTGTATTGGTTCATTACACTTGTAGCGCTACCACTCAGCATTGCCTGGCTTTTAGTTGTGACATCTGGCTCGTTCAGCCTTGCTGAGATGGCAGACCATCCTTTTCAGCTGGTTGTTTTCCTGGTATTGCTGGGTTACGCCATCCTGGGTTTCTGGGAGATGCACAATGCGCCCAACAACTTGCGGCGCAACTATCCGGTGCTGGCCAATTTCCGCTATCTCCTGGAATACATCCGCCCGGAGATTCAGCAGTATTTCATTGCCAGCAATACCTCCGAGCGGCCATTCAATCGTGAACAGCGCGACATTATCTATCGCCGCGCCAAAGGACTTAACGACACCCTGCCATTTGGCACACAGCGGGATATTCTGGAACAGGGATTCCGCAGTCTTTACCATTCCCTCAATGTCACCACGGTAAAGAAGGAGCACGGTCGCATAACTATCGGAGGGCCGCAATGCAGCAGGCCATACAGTTCTTCGCGGCTTAATATTTCCGGCTTGAGTTTCGGAGCTCTCAGCGCCAACGCCATTGCGGCTCTGAACAAGGGAGCGGCGCTCGGAGGCTTCTCCCACAATACTGGAGAGGGCAGCATCAGCGAATACCACCTGGCTCACGGAGGAGACCTGATCTGGCAACTGGGCACCGCTTACTTCGGCTGTCGCACTCCAGAGGGCCGCCTGGACGATGAAATATTCGCCAGCAAAGCAGTTCTCGAACAGGTGAAAATGATAGAGATCAAAATCTCTCAGGGAGCCAAACCATCCCATGGCGGTGTATTACCGGGTGCCAAGGTAACCGAAGAGATTGCCCGGATCAGAACAGTGGAAGTGGGCAAAACTGTGGAATCCCCAGCCAATCACCCGGAATTCAGCACGCCGATGGAACTGGTACAGTTTATTCAGCGCCTGCGAAAACTGAGTGGTGGTAAACCCATCGGCTTCAAATTGTGCCTGGGTCGAAAAAGCGAGTTCATGGCCATGGTAAAGGCAATGCTGGAATCTGAGATTTACCCGGATTTCATTACTGTGGACGGCGCAGAAGGCGGAACCGGCGCCGCGCCCGTCGAGTTCTCCAATCGATTGGGAACTCCCTGTCTGGAAGCCACGTTTTTCATCAACCAGGTTTTAATTGGAGCGGGCATCAGAAACAAAATCCGTATTATCAGCGCCGGTAAAACCGCCACCGGTTACGATCTGCTGGAAAAGATTGCTGTAGGGGCGGACGTGGTCAACGCCGCGCGTTCCATGATGATGGCCCTCGGCTGTGTCCAGGCACAGGCATGTAACACCAATCACTGCCCAACCGGTATCGCAACGACCAACCCGCTGCGGGGACGGGCTATCGATGTGGAAGCAAAAGCGATACGTGTCAGGAACTTTCACAACAACACCATGCACGCGTTCCTCGAACTATGCGGTGCCATGGGCTACGACAATCCTGATCGACTAAAACCCAGTGATATTATCTGCCGCTATGACGCAGGCTACCGCCTGTTTGACGAGATACACCCTACCCTGCAACCCGGTCAGCTGCTGGTGTCCGATTTGCCAGAGGACTTTCAAAAGGATTGGGATAAAGCCAGCGCGGATCGCTTTTGACACTGCCTGGTGATTTGTACGATGGGGTAGCAATCGACTACCCGGCTTCTATTGACCGGTGCTTTACAGCCTTACTTCAATAAAGCAAACTGGGCGGCATGATCAGAATTTCACTTTCAACGCTGCTGCTTTCTACGGTCTGCTTACTTCCAATTGTCAATGCTGACCAGAATGACGCGGAACTCGATGTGCTGTTTGAAGCACTTGCTGAAACTCGCGATAGCACAATGCTGTCTCAGATTGAAAGTCGAATCTGGACAATCTGGTATCAGCACGCCGATAAAAATATCCAGGCCATGTTGGTAGCCGGTGATCGGTTGATGAACGAAGGCTACCACGGCGATGCTCTGCGGGTATTTAACGCAGTGATAGAACAGCAACCCGGATTCGCTGAAGCCTGGAATCGTCGTGCGACATTGCATTATCTGATGGGAAATCCGGCCAGGTCTATCAGCGACATTAACCAGACGCTTGAACTTGAGCCACGACACATTGGTGCATTGTCCGGTCTTGGTCTGGTTTATTTGCAGCAGGAAAACCTGCTCAAGGCACGAGAAGCGTTCGAGAAATTGTTGAGTATTCATCCAAATAGTCCCGCCGGCCGGCAAAACCTTGAAACAGTGCTGGAAGCATTGCGGACGCAGTTTATCTAGGGAGCCAGAGCCCCTAACCACAAAAAAAGGGTGGTACTGAAGGCACCACCCTTTTTGTCTTTCTTATTTTTCTTTCTAATTTTTTCTTTTACGTCTTTTTATATGTCTTTTTTATATGTCTTTTTTATATGTCTTTCTAATACATCCAAATACATCTTTCTTATTCGTCGTTTTGAAAGCTTTAGAAAAGCTTCCAGGCTTACTGACGGGTGCCGGTTACACCAAAGGCTCCAAAATCGCTACCAAACTCACCATTCAGCGAGTCACCATCAACAGCACCATCAAAAGTGAGGTTGATGCTCTGACCCTGCGCTTCAAGAGCAGCAGTAAAGTTAATGGCATTGCCATCGAACATGATGCCACTGATGCTCTGCTCACCCAGATCTCCAGACATAACTCCGGTACCGTCTTCAGAGATAGTCAGAACCGCTGGCATGGCACCCAGAGGCGTATTCATTTCGATATCCCAGACGCCAACAGCGGGAGGAACCGATGCTGCACAGCCAGCCAGCACCAACACCATAGCCATTAAAGAACCACCTAATAATTTTTTCATATGCTAAATACCTTCCTCTTTGAAAAATCAATATTTTGTAAATTTTCAGACCTGGAGCGTTGCTATTATTGTTGCAGGCGTACTGTTTGACGGAATCCCTATAACACCCCCACATGCAAGACAGCGCATTTCATTGGTTTGCTTCGATGTCGCTTCAAAACCATCGCTCAATAACACTTCGCCATGCGCGCCGCAGCGACAACTATTGTCCGCGTATTTGCAGGCCAGTCAACCTGTTTCACCTGTTATTCTGTGTTCCAGGCGGTAAGCCATGACTGAGAAACTTTGGAGAATCCCATTTTTTCCAGCCCCTGCTCGATGCCAGGCATGTGGGCTGCACCATAAAAAATACTGAATTTACCAATCGTGGGATTCGTCAAGCCCCTCCGCAGCACCTCCAGGGCAGCATCGTTGCGGTCGTCCAAAATGGTAATACCACGACCGGTAACTGACGCCATGCTGCTGTCTGCCATGGCCAGATTCTGACCCAGCAGGTATTTGAAAGCTTGCTGTCGATTGGGCAAGGAGAAAAGGCCCATAATCTCGGACAAGGACATATTCATGGGCGGTTCGTCCCCAGCGGCGAGAATTTTCTCCTGTTGTTCTATTTCAGTTAACACCAGGCTGAGGATGGACGAGAAGAGTGTTTCACCCTTCGCCTCCATCACCGCATTCAATTCCTGGGGTTCCAGGTCGGCATGGAAAAAATGCGGGCGGGCGTAATTGATAACATTCAACTGGTAGCTTAGCCCCAGCAGTCGCGTCAGGCTGGTTTGTAGAAAACCGACAAATCCACTGCCACGCCCTACATCTTGGCCGTTGGGCCGCACATTCTCATCAGCTACCAGTTCATAGAGTACGGCGTCGCGAGTCGAAAAGTAGGCATTCAAGTTGTCGTAGTAGGATTGGTCTGCTATATGCACCGTGGCTACCAAGTCGACTTCTACTCCCTCACTATTGCGGTAGGTCGTCACCGATGTCTGCAGCTCACCAGCATATTCACCGCCGCCTTCCAGGAAGCGTAGAAACTCCGTTGCACCAGTATCGCCAGCCTGCTGCGCTAGAACCGGCAGGGACAACAGGCAAAACATGGTGCATAGTGCGGTTAATGCCTTGTTTGCCGTTCTCGCTAGCATTCTGTGATTCATAGAGCTGATTATACCTGCACCCGGATCTTTCCAGACGACGCTGCGACCAATCAACATCAGCTCCAGGCGAGTTCAAGTATTTCCAGAACATCCTCGGCACCGGAAATGACGCGGGGATTGCGTTGCACTACCGGATGCTGACTTGCCAGTCGGGCAATCTGCGGCAACTGATCTCGTGTGACACCGACATCTTGCAGAGTCTGGGGCAATCCCAGTGCAGACACCAGGGTCCTGACCGCCGCTCCAGCGCTCGACGTGTTCTCCCCAAGCGCCTCAGTGATCACCCGCTGGCGATCTCCATTAACTTCACTGTTCCACTGCAGCACCGCCGGCAACATCACACAGGAAGTGTAGCCGTGGGGTACACCACAGACGGCACCAAGGATGTAGCCGATACCGTGGCTGGCGCCATGGCGCACCTGTCCCAGCCCGCAACAGGCCAACCACACCGCCTGCTGAGCGAGGCTGCGAGCCGCCAGGTTTTCCGGATCCTTGCAGCTCGCAGGCAGGCTGCTGGCGAACAGCCGCATGGCTTGAAGAAAATGGCCCTCCAGATAGGCGTGTGCGTCCTGGGAACAGTACCCCTCTATCGCATGATCCAGGGAACGTATTGCGGTCGACAGCCACAGCCAATCTGGCGTGCGGCAACTCAAAGCAGGATCATAGATAATGGTCTTGGGATAAAGATCGGGACCCCGGTAGCCTTCCTTAAGTGATTTGACGGGATCAGTGACTCCCGCGTTGTTACTGAACTCGGCCCCTGACAGTGTTGTCGGTATTGCTATCTGGCGCAGTTTCGAAGGCTCCGTGAACAGGGTGAAATCGCCAGCCTTGCTACCTCGACTGCCATCAGCAAACTGCGCATAATCCAGCAGCTGTTGTTCCGATTCTAGCTTCTGCTGCAGAGCCAGTTGTACTGCTTTAGCTGCATCGATGACCGAGCCACCACCTACCGTCACCAGCAGGTCTGCGTCACAGGAACGCGCTCGCCCGATCGCCTCCAGAACGGCTGGGCGAGGTGTATGAGCGGGTATATTGGCAAACACATCCGCCAGTCTCCCACCTAGCGCTGCATCGATCTGATCGACTATCCCGCTATTGTTAAGAAGAGTGCGCGACGCCAGCAGAAAGACTCGCTGGCAACCTGTGGAATTCACTTGTTCAAGCAGACTGGTCACCGCATTACCGCCCTGAATGACTGTCTCCAGTCTGGAATAAGTAAAAGCAATCTGCCGCACCTGGTCTGTCATAATGTTGTTCCGGAAAAGCCTGGGGTTCCAACTCTCTCCGGCTGCAACAGATCTGTCAAGTCACCCCTGGTTGAAGCCACCCCACAACAGTTATATGCTGGGCAGATTATCCCGGCTCACTTGCGCCGGATGAACCGATCCAAGCTTATCACTCAAGGGGGAAATCAGATGGCGACTATCAAGGTTAATGGCGTTCAGTATCAGCTGGACGTGGAACCGGAAATGCCATTGCTGTGGGTGCTGCGAGACGAACTGGGTTTGACCGGCACCAAATTCGGCTGTGGCATAGCTGCCTGTGGCGCCTGTACTGTGCATGTCAACGGCAGTGCCATGCGCAGTTGTGTCACACCAGTGCAAGCTGTGGAAGGCGCTGATATCACTACCATCGAAGGACTTGCCGAAGCAGTGAATGGCACTGCTCCCAATGCCCCCGCCCTGACTCGCGTCCAGCAGGCCTGGGTCGACCACCAGGTACCTCAGTGTGGCTATTGCCAGTCAGGTATGATCATGGCAGTCACCGATTTACTCAGCACAAATCCTGCTCCCAGCGACGCTGATATTGACCGCAGCCTGAGCAATATCTGCCGCTGCGGGTCGACACCGCGTGTGCGAAAAGCGATTCGTGCACTGGCAACGGCATAGGGGGGCAATCATGAAAATATCCAGAAGACGCTTCCTGTTAAGTGCTGCCGTTGTTGGTGGTGGTGTACTGATCGGTTATGCCGCTACCAGGCCCAGTCGTCACCGGCTGGCAAATGATTCTTTGGCTGAGAACGGTCAGCGATTTTTCACCAGCTGGCTGCGCCTCGATCCGGACAACCGCGTAACTGTCTATGTCCCGCATTCTGAAATGGGCCAGGGTGTGCACACTTCGCTGGCGATGATGGCCGCGGATGAAATGGATGCCGATTGGGAGTTGGTTACTGCTGAGCAGGCACCAGCCACCGACCTGTTTGCCAACGGTGATCTGATAACCGGATTCGCCAAAGAGTTTGGCATCCCTGCATTTCTCGATCCCATCCTGGCGGCTTCCTCACTGAAAGTTGCACAATTGGTCAACCTGCAGACCACTGGCGGTAGTGGCTCAGTGCGGTTTACCGGAGAACACGCCATGCGCAACGCGGGTGCCGCGGCCCGGGAAATGCTGGTTGCTTGCGCCGCAGAACGTTGGGGAGTGGCCGCTGAAGAGTGTCACACGCAACTGTCTCATGTGCACCACAATGCAAGCGGACGTTCCTTGTCCTATGGAGAACTGGCTGCGGCTGCAGCCGAACTGGAGCCACCACAAAGTCCTCGTCTCAAGCGACCGTCCGAGTTCAATATCATGGGCAAGGCCCTGTCCCGGGCTGATGTTCCGTTAAAGGTTAATGGATCAGCCAAATATGGAATCGATGCTCATAGTGACGACATGCTGTATGCCGCCATCAGGATTTCCCCGGTGTTCGGGTCCAGACTGGTTTCCGTCGACGCGACTGAAGCCCTGGCTCGACGAGGCGTGAAACAGGTGATCGAGCTGGAAGATTCTGTCGCTGTGGTAGCCGACAATTACTGGCGTGCGAAAGAAGCCCTCAAACTGGTGAGATCAGAATTCGAACAAACCGAAAACGACAGTGTCAACAGCGCTGATATCTTTGCCCAGTTTGATCGCGACCTTGCTGACAGAAACGGTAAAAACGACAAAGAGGTGGGTGACGCAACAGCTGCTATGGCTGAAGCCAGCGATATCATCGAAGGCAATTACCGCGTCCCCTATCTGGCTCATGCCCCAATGGAACCGATGAACTGCACTGTGCATTTTCATGACGGCAAGGCAGATGTCTGGACCAGCACCCAGGACAATCTGGGAATTAGGGGGCGGGTAGCATCAATTGGAGGCCTTGGCGAAAATGACGTTATGCTGCATCCGGTATACCTGGGCGGTGGCTTTGGTCGTCGCCTGCCGTTTAACTGGAACATGATTGACCACGCCACACTGATAGCCAAAGAATTCGATGTGCCGGTAAAAACTGTCTTCAGTCGTGAAGACGACATGCAGCAGGATTATTACCGGCCGGCCGTTGCCAGTAACTTTCGTGCTGCTTTCGATGCCGCCGGTAATGTCAGTGCCTGGGAAAACCGCTTTACCGGACCTATCCAAACCCCCGGCGCGGCACACATTCCCTACGCCATCACCAATCAATCCATACGAGTAGTTGACAGCGACACTCATGTACCAATTGCTGCCTGGCGTAGCGTAGATCATTCTCAGCAGACTTTCTTTACCGAGTCGTTTATCGATGAGGTCGCTCACAGGTCCGGAAAGAATCCCTATCAGTTCCGGCTGGAATTACTGGCCGACCATCCGCGCCACCGCAGGGTACTGGAAGTCGCTGCGGAAGGGGCCGGCTACGGCCAGAACCTTCCGGACGGCCATGCCATGGGTATCGCGGTCCAGGAAAGCTTTGGCAGTATCGTGGCGGAGATAGCAGAAGTCTCCGTACAGGCCAATGGCCAGTTGCAGGTGCACAAGGTGACCTGTGCGGTTGACTGCGGACGGGTAATAAACCCGGATACCGCGGAGCAACAGGTGGAAAGCGGCATTATTTACGGCCTTTCTGCTGCACTATACGGTGAAATCACCATCGAAGATGGCGCCGTTGCGCAGAATAATTTCCCGGATTACAACTCGGTACGAATGGCGCAAACGCCGGAAATTCAAGTCCACTTCGTGGAATCCGGCGAGGCAATTGGTGGTCTGGGCGAACCTTCCACACCGCCCATTGCTGCTGCAGTTGCTAATGCAGCTTATATTCTCACCGGTCAACGAATACGCGAATTACCATTCAAAAATCATGACCTGACGAGAACTATTCCGGTAGCGCAGCGCTAATTAAACCGGCAGGTGGGGCTACCCCGCCTGCCGATGTTCATGACGGCATGGTGGAAGCAAATAGACAATCCATGGATCTCGGATAATGTTTGAAGTTGCCGAAGTTGGCCACTGCCTGAACAAAGCAGATTACAAGAAACTGGAACCGGAACTGCATTTTCAGCTTCTCACCCTGCAACAACAACTCCGCGAAAGCAAAAACTCACTCATCATCATAGTGTCCGGTGTCGAAGGTGCCGGCAAAGGCGAAATGGTCGACCAGTTGAACCACTGGTTTGATTCTCGGGACGTGCGAACCCATGCATTCTGGGACGAAACCGATGAAGAGCGGGAACGACCCAGATTCTGGCGGTTCTGGCGTAACCTGCCGGCCAGGGGCACGATCAGCATCATGTTCACCTCGTGGTATAGCAAACCAATTACCGACAAAGTCTTCGGCAAGATCGACGACAGCGAATTTGAGTCAGAGCTGCAGCGCGTTGAAGATCTGGAACGTACCCTGGTGCGTGACGGTACCATCATCGTAAAACTCTGGTACCACCTGTCAATGCAGGAACAGGCCGGCAGACTGGAAGAGGACGCCCCAATCGCCCAGTTCAAGCAGTCTCCATTTGTTGGCCAATATGCGCGCCTTTACGAACAATTTACCGCTGTTTCGGAACGAGCGATCAGGCTTACCGACTCCGGAATCGCGCCATGGCACATCATCGAAGCCACTGACCGGTATTATCGCAACATCACTACTGCTGAAACCATCGCTACTGCTCTCGAGACCAACCTGCAGGGTAATACCTGTGACGAGAAAGTGGCAAAGAAGGACAGCACTGAAAAACGGCAGGCAAGTTTGACGGTGTTAGACCGACTCGACCTGAGCAGTTCCCTGAGCCGTGAACAATATGAAGTGGAACTCAAGCAAGCGCAAATGCGTCTCCATGAGCTGGCCTGGATCATGCATAGGCAAAACAAGAATGCTGTCGTGGTATTCGAGGGCTGGGACGCGGCAGGAAAAGGCAGTGCAATCCGACGCCTGACAGCAGCAATCGACGCCAGGCTGTATCGGGTCATTCCCATCGGAGCACCCTCCGATGAAGAGCTTGCCCACCATTATCTCTGGCGCTTCTGGCGACATGTTCCAAGAGCTGGATTCATGACCATCTACGATCGATCTTGGTATGGCAGAGTCCTGGTAGAGCGAGTGGAAGGTCTAGCAGATGATGAACAGTGGCTGAGATCCTACCAGGAAATAAATAACTTCGAAGAGCATCTGATCGACCATGGCACCGCGGTAATTAAATTCTGGATTCACATCAGCAAGGAAGAGCAGGAGAACAGATTCAGCGCCCGGGAACAGGACCCCCGCAAACAGCACAAAATAACTGCGGACGACTGGCGCAATCGTGACCGCTGGGACGACTACAAGCAGGCGGTAAACGACATGGTAGCTCACACCAGCACGGATCAGGCTCCCTGGATTCTGGTTCCTGGCAACGACAAAAAATACGCTCGGGTTACGATCATCAACACCGTCTGCGACCGCCTGGCACAGATTGTCGAACCGGAATAAGACGCCGCGTCGTCAGAAGCTAGTCTAATCTTTTACTGAAGCGGCGTATTGCCAGACTCAACATGATCACCATCATTGCCAGCAGCGCCAGGACGTCGTTCAACATGGATTGCAGATCCGCACCACGAAGCACGATTCCTCGTATCAGGCGATTGAAGTGGGTAAGCGGTAGAGCTTCGGCAATATTTCTCGCCAGTTCCGGCATGCCGTCGAACGGAAACATGAATCCGGACAGCAAGATCGAGGGGAGGAAAATAAAGAATGTCATCTGCATGGCCTGAAACTGGGTTTTCGCCGAAGTGGAAATAAACAGGCCCAGAGACAGGTTAGTAGCGATAAAAAGCAGCGACGCCCAAAGCACGTCCAAACGTTCACCCCGCAAAGGCACTTGGAAGAATAACCAGCCAAGTCCCAGGATGATTACTACCTGAATCAGACCGATCACCACGTAGGGCGCAATTTTTCCCAACATCAATTCCGTCGTTCTCACCGGCGTATTGATCAGCAGCTCCAGGTTGCCGCGTTCTCGCTCTCTGACTATGGCCACAGCCGTGAACAACACCATCGTCATGGTCAGAATGACTCCCACCAAACCGGGCACAATGTTTATCGCAGACCGGCGCTCCGGATTGTAGTAATTATGGACCTCAAGCAGATTCTCTGCGGGCCCGTTCATGCGCTGCGTATCGAAACTCATGGGCACTGAGGTCAGGCGCTGAGCAACACCAAGAATAATGGGATCAGTGCCGTCCACCAGTAACTGTGCCGCCTGGCGCTCTCGAGCCACAACCCGCCGATCGAAATCTTCTGGAATATACAGACCGATAGCGATCTGGCCGCTATCCAGCAGGTCCTCAAGCTCCTCTGCGGTACCAACCTGGTGCTCGAATCTCAGTACCTGTGAAGCATTGATATCGGCAATCAGCTCGCGCGATAAATGGCTGTTCGATTGATCGGCTACCGCTGCCCGCAAGTTACGGACATCGGTATTTATGGCATAGCCAAACAGGGTCAGCTGAATAAATGGAATCCCGACTATCATGCCGAATGTCAGCCGGTCCCGTGACAGTTGCAGCAGTTCCTTGCGCATGATGGCAAAGATTCGCAGTAGAGAATTCATGCTGCCTCCCCTTCTGCTGCCTGCAGTTCCGTGACCGCTACGAATACATCCTCGAGGCTCGGAATGACCTGATCTACCTGTGCCACAATCTGATTCTGCTGCAACACCTGTTTTACCATGACAGCTGGATCCTGTAATTCCTTGGGAATCAGTACTCGCAACCGGACTCCCAGTTGTGTGACACTTGATACCTGAGGAATCGAACGAATGGCTTGCCTGACCTGATTAGCACTATCGGCAGTCACTTCTACTACGTTGACATTGATACCTCGACCCAGCGCCTGAGGAGAACCGTCGGCCACTTTAACGCCCTGCTGCAGAATAGCCAGCTGATGACAGCGTTCCGCTTCATCCATGTAGTGTGTGGAAACGAGGATCGTGGTGCCCTGCTCAGCCAGCTGGAACAGTGTCTCCCAAAAGTCCCTGCGGTTCTGCGGATCCACAGCACTGGTTGGCTCATCGAGAAACAACATGCTTGGTTCATGAAGAATGGCAGCGGCCAGGGCAAGGCGCTGTTTCTGTCCACCGCTTAACGTGCCTGCCCGTTGTTTGCGTTGTTCCTGTAGATCAAATTCTTCCAGCAATTGCTGTACTCTGACCCTGCGCTGTTTGCCTGGAATTGCGTAGACTTCAGCGATGAATCGCAGGTTTTCCTGCACTGTCAGGTCCTCATAGAGGGAAAATTTCTGGGTCATGTAGCCGATCTGTTGCTTGAGTTTTTCCGCCTGCTTGCGTACGTCCAGGCCCAGTACCGTCGCTGTTCCCGAAGTAGGAGTAAGCAAACCGCATAGCATGCGGATGGTGGTGGATTTGCCAGAACCATTCGGACCCAGGAAACCATAGATAGTGCCTTTGGGAATCGCCAGGCTGACATCACGTACCGCCTTGACCTGTCCAAACGTGCGACACAGAGCCTGCGCAGACACCACCATTTCCGGGTCATTCATCCTGTGGAATCTCCATTCCTGCGAAAAATGCTTCTACCGGGACCCCATCGGGGAGCCGGTCAGGCAGCTGGGGCAGACTGATTTCCGCGACGTAGGTTAGGCGACTGCGGTCGTTTTCGGTCAAGGCAAAATACGGTGTAAAGCTCGCATCGCTGGCGATACGTCGCACGGTACCCTGCAATACACCGTCCAGACCATCCACCACAACCTGAACCGAATCTCCCGGCCTGATATTTACCCGGTGCGTCTCGGGCACGTAAACACGGGCATGCGGCTGATTTCCACTTAACAGTACGACCACCACGTCGCCAACCCGGGGTCGCTCACCCACTTCAAATGGCAGGGTATCGACAACCGCGGCGACCGGCGCGTTCAGAGTATGGCGCTGTTGTTCAATTTTCAGTTGTTGCAGCTGAGCCTGCGCCTGTTGCAGGCTGAAGCGTGTCTGTTCCAGTTGCTCAGGCCGGGTCCCTGCTTCCAGTTCCTGCAGCTGCGCCTGTGCCCCATTCAGGCTGGCATTGGCGGCGTCCATCAGTTTCCGGGCCAGATCGACACTCTCGCCCGAGGTCAGATTACGCTCTCGCAAGCCTTTAAGGCGCTCCAGCTCATTGGTACGAAAATCAAATTCAATTCGACGTTCCTCCAAAAGGGCGCGGGCCGCCATAATGGTTTCGACACGGGGTCCCTGTACCTGTTCTGCGAGCAGGGCTTCGATTCGGCTGATGTTGGCCTGAGTCTCTGCCAGACGCGCAGTGATTCGCTGGTCGTTCTGGTGCAGGAGAGTTGTTCCAACATCAACTGGCTCTCCCTCCACAACTTCAATTTCAACAATAGGTTCTGCATACTCCGCCGTGATTTCAATTCGATCAGACACGAGCTGGCCGACTGCGCCAGAAGAACGTTCTTCACAGCCAATCAGAGTTAACAGGCAAACTGCTATCAACAGTTGTCGCAAGATCATGCTTCCACCTCCCGTTTAGCTACCCCATGCTCAAATAACTCACAAGTGTGAGCGATCAGGTGGGACACCGACTTTCCGTCCAGGTCCTGGTCAAAAATGTGTTTGGCTATCGGCCTGGAAAGAAACGGAAATACCATCATGCCCATAAGAGACCAGGTAGCCAGTTCCGGTTGCAGGTTATCTCGGTAGTGTCCAGAGTTGATTTCCGTATCAACGGCGTGGATAAGCCCTTGAGCGAACGTGTTACTGAACTTTTCGACAATCGATTGACGAATATCTTCTTCACCAAACATCACTTCACGAACAACAAAGTTTGGCCACCATGGATTGCGGGCAAGAAACTGCATATAACCGGTGACAAACTCTTTCACCGATTCACGGCTCTGCTGATTCAACTCCCCCATGGGTTTTTCCAAGGCACTGAACACTTCTTCGACCATCGCCAGGTACAAACCCTTCTTGCCACCAAAGTAATAATTCACCATGGCTCCGTTAACACCGGCCTGGCTGGCTATCTGACGCACTGAAACCGCTTTGAATTCAAAACTGAGGAACAATTGACGCGCTGCAGCCAGCAAGTCCTGTCGCACCTGTTCACTGTCCGTTCCAGGTGGGCGTCCGAGGCCACGATCCGAAGATGTTCGAGGAGCGTTTTGTTGCTCTGGCCTGGCGTCTTCCTTACCTTCGGAAACCTGCCGTTGGGTCACCATGAGAGTTAGCCTGCATAATTAATTAAACGTTTAATTAATTATGCCCCAAAATCAACCCCGGTCAAGCCTTTTTCTGCTTAGCGTCTAAAATCCTATGATTTTCAGGCCGTTATCAGGGTAAGAAAAATGAGAAATCGAATCCTTATCGATCATTGACCGGCAATAACAACTCACTGCCTGGCTGTCGCTGCACATCAAAGGCTTTCAGGGTCATCGCGACAAAATTGTAATAGCCGATCAGGCCGGTCAGATCCATCACCCCTTCTGCGCCCAGCAGATCGACCGCGCGGGCAAATGTCTGGTCACTGACTTTGGGCTCACTAACGACTTCGCGAGTGAACTGGATTATCAGCTTCTCCACGTCCCCCATTCCCGGCACCCCGTCTGCCTCGCTCATGGGGCGTCGATACTTGACGAATTCCATGATTTCTTCTTCCAGGCCTGCCGCCCGGCCCAGGGGCTCGTGTGCGGAGTATTCATACTGATTGCTGATCTCCCTCGCGGTGGAGATGATAGTAAGTTCGGTCAACCGTTGATCCTTAGCGGTACCATATCTAACTCTTTGGCGTAACAACCAGGCTCCTTCCGCCATTTCAGGACTGTACATCCACATTCCCAGGGGACCACGCAAGCCATTTTCATAACCGCCACCTGGACTGGTAAACATGTCGTAGACTCTGGCAGCGTTACCTTGCAGCTCTGAACGTTGCACCGCTGGCAAGCGTGCCCAGGAGTCGCGGTGAATATCGGCGGGAATATCTTCTTCTGTCACAGCTGGAAGCAGCTGCAGGTTCTCAAACTCCCTGCTGTTGTCACTGACGCAACCCGCGAGCAATAAAATCAGTACGTACAGTGTAAAAAGATGAATTTTCATCTGGTGACCCTCAAGATTGGTTGTTATTTATAACGTCGTGCTAAACTCCCAGCACCATCACTAACCTACCGACTGTGAAGATGTATTTACTGATCCTGGGCCTGGCGCTTTTTGTCGGCGTTCACCTGCTGCGCGAACTGAAACTGAGAGAATTCGCAGTCAACAGATTGGGCACCAATGCCTACAAAGGCGTTTTTTCACTGGTCGCGCTTAGTGGCCTGATTCTGATTGTCTGGGGCAAAACCGCATCGCCCTTCATCATGATCTATGAGCCTCGTTATGAGCTCCGCAGCATTACCCACTTCGCCATGTTACCGGCATTTATACTGGTGGTTGCCGGCAATCTGCCTCTATCGCATCTGCGAAGTATAACCCTGAATCCAATGCTCCTGGGTACCGCAATCTGGGGTGCTGCCCATTTGTGGGCCAATGGTGATCTGGCATCTGGGCTGTTATTTGGCACCCTGATGGTGTGGGCAGTCATAAAATTCAGCACGTTGGCAGCTGCCAGATCAACTGAATCAGGCAAGCCTTCTTTGCTTTGGGATGCGGCTGCATTGGTAGGTGGCTTCATGCTTTACAGCCTGGTGACTATTTTTCATGGGCAGCTATTTGGCATTGGACTGACATTTGGATAACGTAAACCATTACCTATGATTTCTTTACTCAAACCCGTTTTGATTTCGCTATCTGCCTGCTGCCTTTGCCTGCTAACGGCCGCTACATACTCGCAAACCGGCAACGATGAAATGTCGACCGCCAACTGGAACGGTACGTGGTTGGCTCAGGGCACCTTGTTCAGTGTCGCGGTCACCGTTCAGGATGGAGTCTTTCAGGTGGGCGAAGTCCAATCCCTGGGCTTCGTATGGGGATCGAAGCCGGGAAGCGTCAGCGGTAGTGAGGCTACTGTTGAAGTAAGCTACGCGGGCGCCACAGCCATGTTACTAGCCAGACTGATGGGTGATGGAATTGCGGTAGTCGAAGCCGCCACCTGCGCACCGGAATTCATGGTGGTCTGTGCGCTGGCGAAAGGTCAACAGGCGATTTTTGTTCGCCAGCCCGATCAGTGATACCAGCAAATCTGCATGGTATCACCGATTAAGGCTCGTTAGCTCACTTCGTCAATGGAGCGGACTGTCTTGTTGACGATACCGTAGTCGATAGCTTCTTCTATTGTCATCCAGTAATCGCGGTC
>Ga0209578_10000366_pt1 | contig 62267 bp, 64 predicted proteins | sample tdAd472_FD_187127 | JGI IMG/M metagenome (GOLD analysis project Ga0209578, IMG submission 187127) | Marine sediment microbial communities from the Atlantic coast under amendment with organic carbon and nitrate - tdAd47.2 (SPAdes)... | ecosystem: Environmental > Aquatic > Marine > Coastal >...
GAACTGGTAGACAAGCTGGTTCACATCAACCGTGTCGCCAAGGTTGTGAAGGGCGGTCGCCGCTTTTCGTTCGCAGCCCTGGTGGTGGTCGGCGACGGCAAAGGCCGCGTCGGTTACGGTACCGGTAAAGCACGCGAAGTGCCGGAAGCGATCCGCAAGGCAACCGATCAGGCGAAGCGCCAGATGATCCGTGTGCCGCTGCGCGAAGGTCGTACGCTGCATCACGATATTCACGGCCGCTTTGGCGCCGGTAAGGTTATTCTTCGTTCGGCCCCTCCGGGTACCGGTATTATCGCCGGTGGTCCGATGCGCGCCGTCTTCGAAACCATGGGTGTTCACGATGTCGTTTGTAAGTCGAACGGCACGCAGAACCCGCACAACATGGTGAAGGCGACGTTCGAGGCGCTGAAAAACCTGCAATCCCCGCGTGCCGTTGCGGCGCGTCGTGGCCTCAAGGTCGGCGATATCGTTGCCCGTCGCGGCGATGCCGGCATGAGCGCCGAATAATCTGGATCGGAACGAAAGATGGCTGACAAAAAAGCAACCGTCACGGTCACCCAGACCAAAAGCCCGATCGGGCGTCAAAGCGACCAGCTTGCGACGCTCAAGGGCTTGGGTCTGAACAAGATCAATCGCACCCGGACGCTGGAAGATACAGCGGCGGTGCGTGGCATGATTGACAAGGTTAAGCACCTGGTTCGGGTTGAGGAACAGGCCTAACAGGCTTACTTCCTCTATATCGAGGCCAATGCCGGGCGATGAACGTCCCGGGGACGCAAAAGGAATTTGGCGATGCGACTGAATGAAATCCGAGATAACGCCGGCGCGACGAAGAGCCGCAAGCGTGTGGGCCGTGGTATTGGCTCCGGTACGGGTAAAACCTCCGCGAAGGGTCAAAAAGGCCAGAAGTCGCGGAGCGGTGTCTCGCTTCTGGGCTTCGAAGGCGGCCAAATGCCGTTGTATCGCCGCCTGCCGAAGCGTGGCTTCAACAACCCGTTCACCAAGGATTTTGCCGAGCTCACGACGGGCAAGCTGCAAAAAGCCATCGATGCCGGCCACCTGGACGCCAAAAAGGCGATTACGGGCACCGAGCTTCTGGCTGCGGGCGTTGTTCGCAAGTCGAAAGACGGCGTTCGTCTGCTCAACAAAGGCGAGCTGACCACGAAGGTTGAACTTGACGTGACGCACGCATCCGCGGGCGCCATTGCCGCTGTCGAAAAAGCCGGTGGTTCGGTCAAGGTTGCCGAGAAGCAGGAACGCAAAGTCGGCAAAGGCCGCAAGCGTGAGCGTCTGTCGGCGGAGCGTAAGGCGAAGTACGAAGCCCAACGCGCCGGCGAAGTTCTTTCCGTGGATCCGGTAGAGGAATAATAACCGAGCATGGCTTCCGCCGCCGAACAACTCGCCTCTAACGTCAATTTCAGCGCCTTCTCGAAGGCGACGGAATTGAAGAAGCGCATCTGGTTCACGCTGGGTGCGCTTATCGTCTATCGGTTGGGCACATTCGTGCCGATTCCGGGTGTCGACCCGACTATTCTGCAGGACCTGTTCAACCAGACGGGCGGCGGGATTCTCGGCATGTTCGACATGTTTGCCGGTGGCGCATTGTCGCGTATGACGATCTTCGCGCTCAACATCATGCCGTACATTTCGGCATCGATCATCATGCAGCTTATGACGGCGGTTTCGCCGCAGCTTGAGCAGATGAAAAAAGAGGGCGAAAGCGGGCGCAAGAAGATCAACCAGTATACCCGTTATCTAACGGTGGCGATCTGTGTGCTTCAAGCCTATGGGATTGCCGTCGGCCTTGAAAGCATGGCGTCGGGTGGAAAGGTCGCCGTACATAATCCGGGCATGTTCTTCCGTATGACGGTCGTCATCACGCTGACGGGTGGCACGTTGTTCCTGATGTGGTTGGGCGAGCAAATTACCGCGCGCGGGGTCGGTAATGGCATCTCGCTGATCATTTTCGCGGGTATCGTCGCTAATCTTCCGACGGCGCTTGCTGGAACGCTGGAACTTGGTCGCACCGGTGCGTTGTCGACGGGTATCATCATCGCTTTGTTTGCCATGGCAATCGCCGTTATTTTCGCGATCGTCTTCGTCGAGCGTGCGCAGCGCCGGATTCTGATCCAATACCCGAAGCGCCAACGCGGGAACAAGATGTCCGGTGGCGACACCTCGCATCTGCCGTTGAAGGTGAATACGGCCGGCGTCATTCCGCCGATTTTTGCAAGCTCGATCCTGCTTCTGCCGATCACCATCATCCAGTTCTCCGCCGGAAACGGGCCGGAATGGATGAGTACGGTCGCCGCCTACATGGGGCGTGGCCAGCCGCTGTACCTGATCATGTACATTTCCATGATCGTGTTCTTCGCCTTTTTCTACACCGCCGTTGTTTTCAACCCGGCGGAGACGGCTGATAACCTGAAAAAGTACGGTGGCTTCGTACCTGGGATACGTCCCGGTAAAAATACCGCCGACTACCTTGACTGGGTGCTGACGCGCCTGACCGTTGTCGGCGCCGGTTATCTCGCCATTCTCTGCCTGTTGCCGGAAATTCTGATTTCCAGATGGTCCGTGCCGTTCTATTTCGGCGGCACCAGCCTTCTGATCGTCGTCACTGTGACGTTGGACACCGTGACGCAGGTGCAGTCACACCTGTTGGCGCACCAGTATGAAGGTCTGATCAAGAAGTCCAAGCTCAGGGGGCGCAAGGCATGATCATCATTCTTTTGGGACCGCCGGGTGCCGGTAAGGGCACGCAGTGCGAACGTCTGGTCGAAAAGTATTCGATCGTCCAGTTGTCGACCGGGGACATGCTGCGCGCAGCCGTTGCCGCCGGCACCGACTTGGGTTTGAAGGCCAAAGCGGTCATGGACCGCGGCGAGCTGGTGTCCGACGATCTCGTGGTCGGCATCATCGCCGACCGGATCGAAGAAGCCGATTGCGCCAACGGCTTTATCCTCGACGGCTTCCCGCGCACAGTTGCGCAGGCGGAAGCGCTGGATGCGATGCTCGCCGACAAGGGGCTGAAGCTGGATCACGTCATTTCCATGGAAGTGGATGAAAACGCGCTGTTCGCGCGAATCGAGAAACGCGCCGCCGAAACCGGGGGCGCGCGCGCCGACGATAACGCGGAAACGCTGAAAAAACGGCTCGAAGTCTACCACGAGCAAACCGCGCCGATTATTCCTTATTATAAGGAAAAAGGCGCACTACAAACGGTCGATGGCATGCAGGATATTGATAACGTTACAAAATCCCTGTATGCGATCTTGGATTAACGAGGATTGGGGATCGAAAAAGTTAAGCTGATGAGTTGACTTGGCGGTGAGGATTTATATAATCCGCGCTCTTCAATCAACCGGTGGCTGTCCGTTTCGACCCAAAGTTTAAGGAGTACGAGCTTTGGCGCGTATTGCTGGTGTAAATATCCCGACTGGAAAACGTGCAGTTATCGCGTTGACCTACATTCACGGGATCGGCCGTACCACGGCCAAGAAAATCTGCGAAGCCTGTGGCATCGCTGACGAACGTCGTGTCAACGATCTGTCCGATGACGAAGTCGCACGCATCCGCGACATGATCGACAACGACCTGACCGTCGAAGGCGAACTGCGCCGCGACGTCGCGATGAACATCAAACGTCTGATGGACCTGGGTTGCTATCGCGGCCTGCGTCATCGCCGGCAACTGCCGGTGCGCGGTCAGCGTACGCACACCAACGCTCGGACCCGCAAGGGCCCGGCCAAGCCGATTGCCGGTAAGAAGAAAGCTTAAGGGCGAAATATCATGGCCAAAGCAGCAACTACGGCGCGTCCCCGCCGCCGCGAACGGAAGAACATCGCAGCGGGCATTGCGCACGTTAATTCGACGTTCAACAACACGATCATCACCATCACCGATGCGCAGGGCAACGCGATTGCCTGGTCTTCGGCCGGTGCGCAGGGCTTCAAAGGGTCGCGTAAATCGACCCCGTACGCGGCACAGGTTGCCGGCGAAGTCGTCGGTCGCGCCGCGATGGAGCATGGCATGAAGACCCTTGAGGTCGAAGTGAAGGGCCCAGGTTCCGGCCGTGAATCGGCGCTTCGCGCGCTGCAATCGGTTGGCTTCACGATTACGGCCATTCGTGACGTGACGCCGATCCCGCACAACGGGTGTCGGCCGAGAAAGCGTCGTCGGGTCTAAGACCCTTCTTTCCCGGCGATATCCGGGAGAGTTTCATTTCGGGCAGAACTGGTTCGATCGGCCAGCACTGTACCGGGCAGGTAAATAGGCGACGCCCTTGGGATCAAGTGTCATCAAGGACGCCGCTGTCATTTGTGAGCGCGAGGTCACTGAAGTGCTTCAGAAAAATTGGCAAGAACTGATTAAACCCTCGAAACTCGAAGTTGTGCCGGGCAATGACCCGAGCCGTCAGGCGAGTGTCGTTGCGGAGCCGCTTGAGCGCGGTTTCGGTCTGACGCTGGGTAATGCGCTGCGGCGCATCCTGCTGTCGTCGCTGCAGGGTGCAGCGGTGACCTCGATTCAGATCGACAGCGTGCTGCATGAGTTCTCGTCGATCGCCGGCGTGCGTGAAGATGTCACCGACATCGTGCTGAACATTAAGTCCATGGGCCTGAAAATGATGGCCGAAGGTCCGAAGCGCATGACGCTCAAGGCCGACGGTCCGGGCGAAGTGACTGCTTCGATGATCGAGACCGGTCCGGACATCGAAATCATGGAGCCTGATCTGGTGATCTGCCACCTCGATAACGGTGCCTCGCTGAGCATGGAACTCACCGTCGAAAACGGTAAGGGTTATGTCCCGGCCTCGCAAAACCGTCCGGATGACAGCCCGATCGGCCTTATTCCGATCGATGCCGTGTTTTCGCCGGTCCGCAAAGTGGCCTACAAGGTGGATAACACCCGTGTCGGTCAGGACACCGATTACGACAAACTGTTCCTCGACGTGACGACCAACGGCGCCGTGACGCCGGAAGATGCCGTCGCGCTTGCTGCCCGCATCCTTCAGGATCAGCTGCAGTTGTTCATCAACTTCGATGAGCCGTCGGGCGAAGTTGTCGAGGAAAGCCGTGACGAACTGCCGTTCAACCGCAATCTGCTGCGCAAGGTCGACGAACTTGAGCTCTCGGTCCGCTCGGCAAACTGCCTGAAGAACGACAACATCATCTACATCGGTGATTTGGTGCAGAAAACCGAAGCCGATATGCTCCGGACCCCGAACTTCGGCCGTAAGTCCTTGAATGAAATCAAGGAAGTGCTGTCGCAGATGGGCCTGCACCTGGGCATGGAAATTTCCGAATGGCCGCCGGAAAACATCGAAGACATGGCCAAGAAACTGGAAGATCCGTTCTGATCGGACTTCCCTGATCCGGTCGGCGCCATAAGGCGCCGCACCGAAACAAAAACCAGATGACCCGCGGGTAAAATGGCACGCGTGGGCAAATAATGAGGAGCCTGACATGAGACACGGTAACGGCTATCGCAAGCTGAACAAGACCTCGACGCACCGCAAAGCGATGTTCTCGAACATGACCACGTCGCTGATCGTCCACGAACAGATTAAAACGACCCTGCCGAAAGCGAAGGAACTTCGCCGCTTCATCGACAAGATGATTTCGCTGGGCAAGAAGGGCACGCTGCATGACCGCCGCCGTGCTTTTGCATTTTTGCGCGACGATGCCGCCGTCACCAAGCTGTTTTCGACACTGGCTGAACGCTATCAAGACCGTCCGGGCGGTTATTCGCGTGTTCTCAAAGCCGGTTTCCGTTATGGCGACAGCGCGCCGATGGCGATCATCGAGCTGGTCGACCGCGATCCCGACGCCAAAGGCGCCGCCGATAAGGCGCGCGTCGAAGCGGAAATGGAAGCAATGGACGCCGAGTAACCGGCTTTCATCGCGAAAGAATTCGAAGACGGCGTCCGTTGGGGCGCCGTTTTTGTTTGTGTAAGTGGCTTCGCCTATCGACACCGGAATTATACGGGCTTATTTAGTAGGCATGCGATTTTTCATCCTTGTTTTCAGTTTTTATGCCACGGTGTTGTGCACGGTTTCGCCGACAACCGCGCAGGACCGTCAGGTGCCGCAAAACCGCGCCCAGGTGCAGTTGTCCTTTGCGCCGCTGGTGGAGCGTGCGGCGCCTGCCGTGGTCAACATTTATACACAGAAGATCGTTGCTAGCAGACAGGTCCCGCCGCTTTTCAACGATCCGTTTTTCAGCCGTTTCTTCGGTGATCTGGGGTTACGCTTCAACCGGGGGCAGCCCCGCGCGGAGCGGCAGAATTCCCTTGGCTCCGGGGTTGTCGTCAATCCCGACGGCCTGATCGTTACCAACCAACATGTTATAGAAGGGGCCGACAAGATCGTCGTGGTGCTCGCCGACAAGCGTGAATACGATGCCAGAATCGTCGTGTCCGACGACAAGACGGATTTGTCCGTGTTGCGGATTGACGTGGGCAACGACCCCTTACCGGCACTGGAACTTCGCGACTCTGATGAGTTGAAAGTTGGTGATCTGGTGCTGGCGATCGGCAACCCGTTCGGCGTCGGGCAAACCGTGACCAGCGGGATTGTATCGGCGTTGGCGCGATCTGTCGGCAGTGATACCGAGCTAAAATCGTTTATCCAGACGGACGCTGCAATCAACCCGGGGAATTCCGGCGGCGCGTTGCTGTCCATGGATGGCAGACTTGTCGGGATCAATACGTCGATCTTCTCGAGAAGCGGTGGCTCGCACGGCATCGGTTTCGCCGTGCCATCGAATATGGTGCGCGCTGTCATTACAGGTATTTCCAGCGATGGGCGGTTAATCCGCCCATGGCTCGGTGCTTATGGGCAGGCCGTTACGGCGGATATTGCGCATTCGCTAGATATGAAACGGCCGCAAGGCGTGATCGTCAATTTGGTCCACAAGGACGGTTCGGCCGGACTGGGCGGGCTTCGGGCAGGGGATGTGATCCTTGCCGTCAACGGTCACGAAATCGCCGGTCCAGACGATCTGGAGTATCGGATCGCCACGTTGCCGGTGGGCGACCAGGCAGTGCTCCGCGTGATGCGGGGCAATACGGTCGAGGCGATTACTATCAACATGCAGCCGGCGCCGGACACACCGGCGCCGAATATCACCGAGCTGGATGGGCGCCAACCACTGAGCGGCGCGGTCGTCGGTAATTTATCGCCGGCGCTGGCCGAGGACTATAACATCGACCCGTTTGGCGAAGGGGCCGCGATCTTGCGTATTCGTCGCGGCGGTATCGCCAACCGGCTCGATTTTCGGCCGGGTGACATCGTGCGTCTGATCAACGACGTCAAGATTGGCAGCGTTGCCGATATCAAAAACGCCGTGAAGGATACGGCGGCCGGCGAGTGGCGTATCCGCGTCGAGCGTGGCGGACGGCCTTTGGATTTCGTTTTTCGGGGGTAGCCTCGGTCGCGTTATCTTGGCCCCTATGCGGCGATGCGCTAGGCTGACAACAATCAATCACTTGCGGGAGGATCATCGTATGAGCGGACAGGAAATTACCATCAAATCGAATGACGGCGGCGAATTCATGGGCTATCTGGCATTGCCCGAAGGCGGCACCGGTCCCGGTGTCGTGGTCATTCAGGAAATTTTCGGCGTCAACGAAGTCATGCGCGGGCTGACGGATGACTGGGCTGCCGCCGGATACGTCGCGTTGTGTCCAGACCTGTTCTGGCGTCAAGAGCCGGGCATTCAGATTACCGATCAGACCGAAGCGGAATGGGCGCGCGCGTTCGAATTGTTCAATGGCTTCGATCTGGAAAAGGGTGTCGATGATCTGGACGCCACGATCGAGCATCTGCGAGGCCTTGACGCCTGCACTGGCAAAGTCGGCTCGGTTGGGTTCTGTTTGGGCGGCCGTTTGGCGCTGCTGACGGCGACGCGGACCAATGTGGACGCCGCTGTCGGCTATTACGGCGTGATGCTGGAAGAGCATGTCGGTGAGGAATTGAAAGCGCCGGTGTTGCTGCACATCGCAACCGAGGACGGTTTCGTGCCCAAGGAAAATCAGGCCAAGGTTCACGCAGCTCTCGACGGGAATGCAAAGGCGACACTGTTCGACTACCAGGGCAACGATCATGCTTTCGCGCGTAAAGGCGGCGAGCACTATGACGAAGCAGCGGCAAACATGGCGCGCGACCGCTCGCAGGAATTCTTTGCCGCGCATCTGCGCTAAGAGAAAGGGGCTGCATCGGTGAGTACCCTGTTCGAAGCCGATGCGCCCCGTCCGCTTGCGGATCGTCTCCGCCCTCAAACACTCGACGATGTCGTCGGTCAGGATCATATTCTCGGGCCAGAAGGGCCGCTGAGCAGGATGATTCAGACGGGAAAACTGGCCTCGGTCATCTTTTGGGGGCCGCCAGGGACCGGTAAGACGACCATTGCGAGGTTGCTGGCGAAAGCAACCGATTTGGCCTTCACGCCGCTTTCCGCAGTCTTTTCCGGTGTCGCCGATGTGCGCAAGGCCGTCGAGGAAGCGCGCCGAAAGCGTGAGATGGGGCAGGGCACGCTGCTTTTCGTCGATGAAATCCATCGCTTCAACCGCGCTCAGCAGGACGGCTTTTTGCCGTTCGTCGAGGATGGAACGGTGGTGCTGATTGGTGCCACCACCGAGAACCCGTCTTTCGAGCTAAATGCCGCATTGCTGTCGCGCGCCCAGGTGCTGGTGTTGCGCCGGCTCGACGACGATGCGCTGGAAGAATTGCTGCAGCGGGTCGAAGCGGCGGAGGGGCGCACATTGCCCCTGGATGCCGACGCGCGTACCGCACTTCGCGCCATGGCCGATGGCGACGGGCGGTACTTGCTGAACATGGCGGATATTCTGATCGGACTGTCTGACGAAGCGCAGCCATTGAGCCCGGATTCTCTCGCCAATGTCGTGCAAAGCAGACAGCCGCTTTACGACAAGGGGCAGGAAGCGCATTACAATCTGATATCGGCACTGCACAAGTCGCTACGTGGCTCTGATGCCGATGCAGCACTTTACTGGTTTGCGCGAATGATGGCCGGCGGTGAGGATCCGCGCTATGTGGCGCGGCGCTTGGTGCGTTTCGCGTCCGAGGATATCGGCATGGCCGATCCGAATGCCTTGCCGCAGTCGATTGCCGCTTGGGAGGCGTATGAACGTTTGGGCTCGCCGGAAGGTGAGCTGGCGATTGTGCAGTGTGTGCTGTATCTGGCGACGGCACCGAAATCGAACGCGGCCTATAAGGCGCAGTCGGCGGCGAACCGTCTGGCCCGTGAAACCGGATCGCTGATGCCACCCAAGCACATCCTGAATGCGCCGACGAAGCTGATGAAGGAAATCGGCTATGGCGGCGGTTATGCCTATGACCATGACGCCGACGACGGCTTTTCGGGACAGGATTACTTTCCCGACGACATTAACCGCCAGCGTCTCTATAGCCCCAAAGACACGGGCTTCGAACGCGAGATTGCAAAACGCCTGCAATATTGGGATACACTGCGCAGGAAGCGGCGCAAGGAACCGGATACGTGAATCTGTCCATGATATTATATGTCGCCGCCGGCGGCGCGTTGGGGGCCGTCGGCCGGTTTGGTGTCGAATCGCTTGCCGGTGCGGTGCTGGGACACGGATTCCCGTATGGAACCCTGATCGTCAACGTCGTGGGATCGTTCATTATGGGTGCGCTGATTGAGTCGTCGGCCCTGGCATGGTCTCCAAGCCCGGAAATCCGCGCCATGCTCGTGATTGGCGTGCTGGGGGCATTTACGACGTTTTCGACGTTTTCTCTGGATGCTGTCACATTGATGACGCGCGGAGAAACACTGCACGCGTTTCTGTATGTCGCCGTCTCGGTTGCCGCGAGTATCGGGGCGCTTTGGGTCGGCATGTCCTTGCTGCGTACGGTTCTGGTATGAGCGGCGTTCGAAATGTCGTCGTCGAGGACGGCGAGGGAGGGCAGCGTTTGGATCGCTGGCTCCGGAACAAGTTTCCCGGCCTTAAGCAAGGAAAGTTGCAAAAACTGTTGCGTACTGGGCAGATCAGGCTGGACGGCGCGCGATCGAAGGCGGCCGACCGTGTCGAGGAAGGGCAAAGCGTCCGCATTCCGCCGAACATTGAAGATAGCGGGAACAATGCGGACGAAAGACCGTCACTGGGCGGCATGGATATCGAGGCTGCGGGCCGCCTCGGGGATATGCTCAAGGACAGCATCATCTATATCGATGACGATATTCTGGCGATCAACAAGCCGGCCGGTCTCGCTGTTCAAGGTGGGTCGGGAATGGACACGCATATCGACGGTGCGCTTGATCGACTGAAGCTTGGTGCAAAGGAGCGGCCGCGGCTTGTGCACCGTCTGGACAAGGATACGTCCGGCGTGTTGTTGCTGGCGCGCTCACGGGCGGCGGCGGCGAAACTCGCCAAGGCTTTCAAGGACCGGGACGCGCGCAAGATTTATTGGGCAGCTGTAATCGGCAATCCGCCGCACGAAGGCGGCATGATTGATGCGCCGTTGGCGAAGCTGCCGGGCAAGCGCGGCGATTTGGTGCAAGTCGACGAACATATGGGCAAGGTGGCGAAAACCCGTTTTCGCGTGATCGATCGGGCCAGCAAGGCCGTGTCGTGGCTGGAACTTGAACCATTGACCGGTCGCACGCACCAATTGCGGGTACACTGTCAATTAATGGGCAATCCGATCCTCGGTGATGGCAAATACGGGGACCGAGACAACGATGTTTTTGAAGAAACAGGTATCCCTAAAAAGATGCATTTGCATGCTCGGGCATTGTCCTTGCCACGCAAGAATAAACCTCCAATTGAAGTTACTGCGCCATTGCCCGCGCATATGCTGGAAACCTGGAAAATACTAGGCTTTGACCCGGAAGATGAACAAGCTCAACCGATTGAGCTATAAAGGTTCAACGCTTGCCCGATTTGTCGAACAATGTACCCTTTGAAGACGGGGGAAGAGTGTGCTGGGCGACATATGTCGTCAGGTTTCTCCTGCCACAATTGATTATTGATGTCGGCCACATTCCGCGCCGATAATCACCCACGTTATGTTCGGAGGTAACACGTGCGTTTGCTGCTCGTTGAGGATCATGAACGATTTGCGGAATTCGTCAAAGAAGGCCTCGAAGCCGGCGGATTTACCGTGGACGTTGTTTATACCGCCGGAGACGGCGATGCGGCGATGGAGACCGTTGACTACGACGCGGTCGTTCTGGACTTGGGTCTGCCGGACAAAGACGGATTAGACGTCTTGAAGAAATGGCGTGACGACGGCGATGTCACCCCAGTGCTGATCCTGACGGCGCGCGATGCCGTCGAGGATCGGGTTCGTGGATTGAATGCAGGATCCGACGACTACATGCTGAAGCCCTTCGCGATGGAAGAGCTTCTGGCGCGTGTCCGAGCCTTGTTGCGCCGCCCTGGGGGCGTGCTCGGCACGGTTCTGGCAGAAGGCAATATCGAATTCGATACGACGGCGAGAGAGGTTCGGGTCAACGACAAGACGACGCCAATCTCACGCCGCGAAATGGAAGTCCTTGAACAATTGTTAAGGCGTAAGGGCCGAGTGGTGCCTAAGGATGTGCTGGAGGACAAGATATACGGATTTGACGAGGAAGTGTCGTCGAACTCGGTCGAAGTTCATGTGTCGCGTTTGCGTAAACGGCTACAAGGCGCCGGTGCCAATGTGACGGTCCATACGATACGCGGTGTCGGTTATCTTTTGTCTGGTGAGGAAGCTTAGTTATGTCCGACGAAGCGCCGGATAAATTCGACGCGGAATTTCTGATGTCCTTGGCGCGCAAGAAGTCATCGGAAAGCCGCTCGGAACTGACGAATATCATCATCGACCTGTTCGACAATCAGTCGAGCGTGCTCAGCGAGCGCCAGCGCGCGCAGATGTACGGCATCTTGCAATCGATCATCAACGATATCGAGGTTTCGGTGCGCCAGGCTGTCGCCGGACGCCTGGCGCTTATGGACGACGTGCCACGTAATCTTGTGTCGAAACTTGCCAACGACGAGATCAGCGTGGCATTTCCGATCTTGTCGAAATCGGGCCTTTTGCGCGACGCCGAATTGATCGAAGTGATCAAGCTCAGGACCGAAGAACATATGCTGGCGATCACCATGCGCAAATCCGTTTCCGAGCAGGTGTCGGACGCCATCGTCGAAACCGGGCGCGAACCAGTCATCATTTCGCTTTTGAAAAATGCGAATGCGCGAATTTCCACCAACACAATGGAATATCTGGTCGAGCAGTCCCGACGCGTCGACAGCTTCCAGGAGCCGATCCTGAGCCGTGACGAGCTTGATCCGGGCCTGGCGAAGAAAATGTTCCTGTGGGTTTCCGCTGCATTGCGTGAACACATCATCAACGACCTCAAGTTGGACAAGTCGACGGTCGACGAGCTGCTAGAGCAGGCGACGGCTGAGGAAATTGCCGCGTCCGGCCGTGGTCATAAGAAAAAGGTCTCGCAACTGGCCGATGCGTTGAAGGAAGAAGGGCTGGTTACGGTCGAAATGCTGACGACGGCATTGCGCGAAGGCGAGGTCCCGTTGTTCGTGGCGTTATTCGCTCAGGTTTCGAAGCTGCGTGAATATCTTATTCAGCGTTTGGTGTTCGAGCCGGGCGGTGAAGGATTGGCGATTGCATGCCGGGGGATCGGCATGTCGGAACAGGAGTTCCTGCAGCTCTACGAGTATTGCCATCTGGCCAAGGCCGGGACCAAGGAAGAGGTCGAGGCACATATTCCCATATTGAAGTCGTTCTATAGCAATACACCCCGCAAGGCAGCGGTTGATGTGTTGAAGATGTGGCATCGCGGATCGGACTACCTCGGCGCATTGCGTGAACTGCAGACGCGATTGAAGGATCATGGCTGAACGTCGACCCAGAAATTGGCCCTCTATTTCCGGCTCCCAAACGGAGCGGGCGACGGAAGCGTTTCGCCGCCTGGAGGATATGACGCGGCTGATTTCCGACTGGGTATGGGAAACAGACAGCGACAACAATTTCACTTACGTTTCCGAACGCATCATCGATCGGCTCGGCGTTCATCCGGTGCAAGTCATCGGCAAGGGATTTGACGACGTCGGCATTTTTCGGCTGCACGACGGTGCGGAATCGACGCCGCCGGATTTTCGGCGGCCGTTTCGCGATAAAAGCTTTGAAGCCAAAGGCCATGACGGAGAAATCCGTCATTTTGCAGTTTCGGGCCTGCCAAGGTTTCGTGCCGATACCGACGAATTCGACGGTGCGACGGGGATTGCAAAGGATATTACGGAGCTGATCCGTGTCGAACGCGCGAATGTGCGTCTTGCAGATGCGATCGAGGTGCTTTCCGGTTACTTCGCGCTATACGACGAGGACGACAAGCTCGTTATTTCGAATGCCCGTTTTCGACAGTTGAACAAGGACCTGGGTGATGTCGCGCATCCTGGGAGCTTGTTCGAGGATTTGCTGCGCGCAGAGGTGCAGTCCGGCCGTTACCCCGAAGCCGTTGATTCCGAGGAAGACTGGATCAAGCGCCGTCTGGCACGCCGTCAAAAAACCAGCGGCCCCTTCGAAATAGAGGCCGGTGCCGGGCGTTGGCTGTATGTCGACGAGGAACGTTTGCCTGATGGTGGAACGGTGATGATGGCGCGTGACATCACCGATATGAAGCGTGCCATGGAAGCGCTGAAGAAGAGCATTTCCACACACCGGGAGTTTGCCTCCAACGTGGCGCATAAGTTACGCACGCCGCTGGCCGTATTACGTGCCAATCTGGACAGCCTCGGCCAGGACAAAGAGGTTACCGGCCTCAAAAATGAGGTCGATACGCTGGCACGAATGGTTGAACAGCTTTTGACTCTGACGCGCTACGAGCACTTCGTATTACCGCCGGAAGCAAAATGCGACCTGTACGGGATTACGGTCGATGTCATCAGTAGTTTGGCGCCTTTGGCGATCAAGGAAGACCGCACGCTGGAACTCGATGGCGATAGCGGCATTTTGATGATTCATGGGGACAGCGGCGCGGTAGAGCATGCCGTGCGCAATCTGATCGAGAACGCAATCAAGTATTCCGCCCGGGGCACGGCCGTGCAGGTCAAACTTGAGAAGGATTCTTCGGCGATCCGGGTGTCCGACGAGGGCAGGGGAATTCCATTGGAAGATCGAGCGCGGCTGTTCGAACGCTTTACGCGGACAGATCGCCGCGGCGCCGGCGCCGGACTGGGGCTGCATATCGTAAAGACCATCGCGGATATCCATGATGCCCAGGTTTCCATTGGGCACAGTGCATCGGGCGGCGCCGAATTTTCGCTAATTTTCCCGCCTTTTGACGAGTCCGCCGCGCGAAATGCCGCGGCATTTTAACCTGGCAACACGTCAGGGTGACGTCAGGTTTTCTCTCTAGCATCTCGAATATTGGTTTTGCCAAACGATTGGCATACCGGCTCGGTGTTGGTTTTCACCGGGCCCTCAGTTCTATCGCCGCTTCCGGGCAATGCTCGGAGACGGTCACACTCCCCCTAGGGTCGCCAATTTGGCGACCCTTTTTTTGTGTCGCGCTTGATTTGTGGCAGGGGGATCGGAACCAGGCAAAAAGAAACGCCGGGTTTTCACCCGGCGCTTCCTGTTCGTGCTGATTTAGAACGATCAGCGGGTGAAGGTAATTGTCACCCGGCGGTTGCGCGCTTCTTTGGCGCCATCCGCGGTGTTCACTTCCGGTGCGGATTCGCCGGAATACTTACGCGACACCATGCTGCGTGCGATGCCTTCGGTCATCAGTTGGTTGCCGACCGTGGCGGCACGGGCGCGTGACAGACCCTCGTTGTAGTCGTCACTGCCTGCCTTGTCGGTGTGGCCGGTAACGACGACACCCTTGGCACCGGCATCCATGCCAGCCTTGGCGGCTTCCTTGATCACGGCCTCACCGGTCGCGCTCAGATCGAAGCTGTCGAAGTCGAAGTACACGGTGTACGGACCCGGCAACGGCATCATTTTCTTCATGGCCGGTTTCGCCATCGGCCGCGGACGCATGCCGCTCAGCTTGTTGAGAGCTTCGTCAAAGGCCAATTTGCAGGCGTCGATATGTTCCTGCTGGTTATTTTCTTCCTGCTCTTGCAGCCAGCAATCGAACATCGCCTGTGCCTTGGCGGCTTCAAGCGGCGCCCATTCGGTGCCGCCGGAGAGAAGCTCGCCGCGCAGCGCCTGACGGGCTGCTTCGAGTTCCCAGCGAGCGTCGCCGGTGATTGTGCGTTCTTTGATCGCCTGCGGCTGGACGTCTTCACCCTTGGCAGCGGCAATTGCTTTGTTGTTGAAGTAAACGGCGTCTTCGGTGTCCCATTCTTCCGCTTCGGCCATGGCCAGAGCAACGTACTCATTCTGCAGCGCCATGTGGAACGGCGTGCCTTTGTTCGACATTGCTTTGGTGGAGGCAATATCCGGGCCAGCGGCACAGGCTGCCAGAAGCGGCAGAAGTGCAATAGCGATCGCAAATTTTAAAAACTTCATTTTCGGTCCCCAAAAGTTCATGAGTGATCCAGTGATACAAGCGGGCCACTCCATCAAATCCAGGCTGTGTATCCCGGCGGCAAAAACCGCTGAATAGCCGGATTTCTTGGGCGTAACCCCCAGATGTTTACTTAGAGTCCCTAACAGAAACTCCTCCCTCTATTACGGGTCATGGCTGATGGCATTTACCCGCTATTTTTATAGAGCCTATTGTGCATGGCATGCATGGGGGGAATCAAGCATCATCGCGCATTGTGCAAAACCGGCGGTATCGCTATGATTATTTACGCCGTTCCATCAACATGCCAGCCGGGAGCCCGGTTTGTCCTCGCCCATTAAATTAGCGGTGTTCGATTGTGACGGAACGCTCGTTGATAGCCAGCACGCCATTAGTTCATGTATGTCGGATGCGTTCCGACATGTGGGTTTGACGCCGCCACCCATTGCCCATGTGCGACGTGTCGTCGGTCTGCCATTGGCGCAAGCCATCGAGATTCTGGTTTCCAACGACAATGCCCCGATCCGCGATATGGTCACGGCGTACTCGCAGTCATGGCATCGGATGCGGGCCGGCGGTACGCTGGACGAACCTTTGTTCGACGGCACGGTCGAGTTGCTATCATCGCTGAAATCAGCCGATTGGACGCTGGGCGTCGCAACGGGCAAGTCCATGCGTGGATTGCGGCAAACCCTTGAACACCATGGGTTGGAAGGACTTTTTGCCACATTACAGACGGCCGATACCGCGCGCGGGAAGCCCGATCCTGAAATGTTGCACTTGGCGATGGAGGAAACCGCCGCCGATCCGTCGGAAACTGTTATGATCGGTGATACGACATACGATATCGAAATGGCAGTCGCTGCCGGGGTGCGTGCACTGGGCGTCGCGTGGGGGTACCATGCGCCAGACGATTTAATGGCTGCAGGCGCCGTCACGGTGTTCGAGACCGTGAACGAGTTGGAAAGATATTTTAAAAACCTGGAGGATATTCCCTCATGAGCAAATGGTTCAAAATCGCGGGCGGCCTGGTTGTCGTCCTGGTTGCCGTCGTTATCGCCGGTGTGGCGATCCTGGGATCGATGGATTTCAACCAGTACAAGGGTGTCATCGCCGAACAAGCCAAGAAGGCAACGGGCCGCGATCTGCAGATTGCCGGCGATCTGAACCTCGAAATTTCGCTTAATCCGGCGATTGCCGTCGATGGCGTGACGTTTCAGAACGCCGCCTGGGGATCAAGGCCGGAAATGGTCTCGATCGATCGGTTCGCCGCCGAAGTCTCGCTTATTCCGCTCCTGAGTGGACAGGTCGTAGTTAACCGACTTTTGGTTGAAGGGGTGGATCTGCTTGCGGAAACCGACAAGAACGGTGTCGGCAACTGGGAATTCGCACCGGGCGAGAAACCGGCAGCCGCCGAAAGCGACAGCGGTGGTGCCGCGACGCTGCCGAGCGTCGACAAGGTGGTGATGCGCAACATCAAGGTCACCTACAAGGACGGCGTCACCGGCACGGAACATCGTGTGGCGCTGAATGAGCTGACAGCTGCCGCAGGGTCGGCGGATGCACCGGTGAAGATAAATGCCAAAGGCAGCCTGAACGAAAAAATATTCACCATTGCCGGCACATTGGGGTCCGTGGCGCAGATGACGTCCGCGGACGGTATCTATCCGGTCGACATTGCCGCCGAAGCGCTGGGTGTGAAAACGTCTTACAAGGGCACCCTCGGCACACCAGGGGGTAGTGTGGCGGTCGATGGCCAAGTCGCTGTCGCCATCGCATCGTTGAAATCGACGTTGTCCGAAGCATCGGCTCTGGTTCCTGCGTTGAAGGACGTGCCGCCGGTCGGCGCCGACAAGATCGATCTCGCATCGCAGGTGAAGTTCGATGGCAAGAAAGCCACGCTCGGCGGCATGACGTTGCTGGTGGGCAAAACCGATCTTGCGGGTAACGTGACTGCGATCCTCGGCGGCAAGCCGAATGTCGATGTAACGTTGACGTCGAACCTGATCGATCTCGATGAATTGCTGCCGGCGTCGGAGGAAAAGCCCGCCGAACCGGCTCAGAAGCCGGCAGACGGACGGGTATTCCCGAAAGATCCGCTGCCGATTGACGGTCTCAAGGCTGCCGATGCCAAAGTGGCCTTCGACGGTAAAAAGATTGTCGTGCAGGGTAACGAGATCGAAGACGTCTCGGTACGTTTGACGCTTAAAGGCGGGAACCTGCAGGTCGATCCGTTCTCGGCGATGGTTGCAGGCACCAAGGTCGGCGGCAAGGTGGGGCTGAACGGTGCCGCCAGCGTGCCGACGCTGGTCGCGAAGCTGAGTGCGCTCGGCCTCGATTACGGCGAGCTCCTGAAACAACGGGGCATGACGGATATCGCGACCGGCAAACTCGACGCCGATGTCGATGTAAAAGGTGCCGGGGGGTCCGTGCGGGCGCTGATGGCGAGCCTGAACGGAAGTCTGTTCGTAAAGACAGAGAACGGTCGGATTGACAGCAACGCGCTGAATATCGTGTCCTCGGACGTGATGTCGGCGTTGCCGGGCTTCAACTCCAAGGATGACAAGACGCTACGTTGCGGCGTCGTGAACTTCGATATCAAGGACGGTATTGCCGGGGCCAAGGCGCTGGTATTCGAAACTGGTGGCCTGTCGGCGATCGGTGTCGGTTCCGTTGATCTGCGCGAGGAAAAACTCGCGCTGCTGATCGATCCGCGCGCCAAGCAGACCAGTCTGGCCAGCGCGGCAATCGTGCCGGTCAAGATTACCGGGACGTTCCTTGAACCGGACTGGGAACTCGATAAGGCGGCTTTGCTCGGCAATACCGCGGGTACCGTCGCCAAGGGCGCTGCCGCCGTTGCGACCATGGGGCTTTCTTTGCTGGTTGAAAGTGCTGCCAAGCGGGCGGTCGGCGCTATCGATACCACGGACTACTGCACGCCGGCGCTGGCCGGCAAGAAGGTCGTGCCGGGCAAGATGGAACAGACCGACAGCCGCGGGTCGTCATCCGGCGGTACAACGTCGGGCAGCTCAGCACCGCCCGAGCAGAAAAGCGGGGCCGAAGGCGTTGTTGACGGCGTATCCAAGGGCCTCAAGTCCCTGTTCGGCAACTAGTAGGCAAGCTCATGGCGGAAGATAAAACTGCCGCGCTGCGGCGGCGGTTCTACACATCGGTCGGCGTAGAGCCGGGGGATGAAGGGTGCCTGGTCATGCTCGACGGGCGACCGGTCAGAACACCCGGCAAGGCGACGGTGGCGCTGGCAACGCCGCCGCTGGCCGAGGCCGTGGCGGCGGAATGGGACGCGCAGGACGAAAAAATCAATCCGCATACCATGCCGCTGACGCAGATCGCCTGCACGGCAATCGACAAGGTCACCCCGAACCGCGACGAAATACGCGACCAGATGGTTCGCTTCGCCAATGCGGATTTGCTGTGTTACCGCGTTGAAACACCGAAAGACCTTGCGCAGCGCCAACACGAAAGCTGGCAACCGGTGCTGGACTGGCTTGCCGACGCGCACGGGATCGCGCTCACGACCTCGACAGCTTTGATCGTCGAGGATCAGGATTCCGCGTCCTTGCAGGCGGCAACGGCGGCTGTCGATGCGCTCGACGATCATGAATTGGCGGCGATGGCGGTGCTGACCCAGGCGTTGGGGTCGTTCGCGCTGGCCATGTCGGTGGTGCATGGACATCTGGACTGGGAGGCGGCGGCGGATGCGTCGCAGCTTGACGAAACGTTTCAAAGCGAATTGTGGGGCGAGGACCGGGAAGCCGTGCAACGGCTGCGTGCCCTCAGGGACGATATCGAGGCCGCGGCACGTTACCTTACCTTGCACCGCACAAAAAATTAGGGAACATTCACCTGAACCGACGGTTTCAGGAATTTCGGGGATACAGACATGCAGGAAATCATCGCGGAGCTTGAAGAACGGCGTAAACGCGCCCGTCTCGGTGGCGGCGAAAAGCGAATCGAAGCACAGCACGCCAAAGGCAAACTGACGGCGCGCGAACGCATCGACGTTTTTCTCGACGAAGGCTCGTTCGAGGAATGGGACATGTTCGTTGAACACCGCTGCACCGAGTTCGGTATGCAGGAAACCTCGACGCCGGGCGACGGGGTGGTGACAGGCTACGGCACGGTCAACGGCCGCCCGGTGTTTGTATTCTCGCAGGACTTTACCGTGTTCGGCGGTTCACTGTCTGAAAGCCACGCCGGCAAGATCTGCAAGATCATGGACCAGGCAATGAAGGTCGGCGCGCCGGTGATCGGCCTCAACGATTCCGGCGGGGCACGTATTCAGGAAGGCGTCGATAGCCTGGCGGGATATGCCGAAGTGTTCCAGCGCAACGTGCTGGCTTCCGGTGTCGTGCCTCAGGTATCGCTCATTATGGGGCCGTGTGCGGGCGGAGCGGTCTATTCGCCGTCGATGACGGATTTTATCTTCATGGTCGAAGACACCAGCTACATGTTCGTGACAGGTCCGGACGTCGTGAAGACCGTGACCCACGAAACGGTAACGGCGGAAGAACTCGGCGGCGCGATCACGCATACGACGAAATCCGGTGTTGCCGATCGGGCATTTACGAACGATATGGAAGCGCTGTTGTATATGCGCCGTTTCGTCGATTTCCTGCCGTTGAACAACAAGGAAAAACCGCCGGAGCGTCCGACCCCGGATGCGCACGACCGTATCGATATGTCGCTGGATACGTTGATCCCCGACAACCCCAACAAGCCGTACGACATGAAGGAACTCATCACCAAGGTGGTGGACGAGGGAGATTTCTTTGAGTTGCAGCCGAGCTATGCCGGCAACATCATCATCGGCTTTGCACGGATGGAAGGCTCGACCGTCGGGATCGTCGCTAACCAGCCGATGGTGCTGGCAGGGTGTCTGGATATCAATTCATCAATCAAGGCGGCGCGGTTCGTGCGCTTTTGCGATTGCTTCAATATTCCGATCATGACGTTTGTCGATGTGCCGGGCTTCTTGCCGGGCACCAGCCAGGAATACGGCGGCATCATCAAGCACGGCGCGAAATTGCTGTTCGCCTATGCCGAAGCGACCGTGCCGAAAGTCACAGTAATTACCCGCAAGGCCTATGGTGGCGCGTATGACGTCATGAGTTCCAAGCACCTGCGCGGTGACGTCAACTTCGCATGGCCATCGGCAGAAATCGCCGTCATGGGCCCGAAGGGCGCGGTCGAGATCATCTTCCGCTCCGATATCGGCGACGAAGAGAAAATTGCCAAGCGGACCGAGGAATACCGGACCCGTTTCGCCAATCCGTTCATCGCCGGGCATCGTGGTTTCATCGACGATGTGATCATGCCGCACTCGACCCGCAAACGGCTGTGCAAGTCGCTGCGCATGCTGAAGAACAAGGATTTGCAGAATCCCTGGAAGAAGCACGACAACATTCCATTATAAGCGTGTGTGCGTCGTTTCAGCCTTGGCCAGGGTAACGCGAGAAGCCGGCGAGAAATCCTAGTCCTCGCGCACCATCAGCACGGCGGCGCCGGTGTGGTGGATCAGCGGATGCGGCTCAATCGGGCGGCGTTTGCGCGCGCGGAAGCCTTCGCGCTCATACAGGCGGTAAGCACCGCCGTTATCCTCGAAGCAGATCAGGCTGATCTTTTTCAGCCCCTCGGCGCGAGCACGCTTGTAGGCGAAGTCCAAAAGCCGCGTGCCGATGCCGGTGCCGCGAAACTCGTCGTACAGCGCCAGCCCTGAAATATACAGGCTCTTTGGCTCTTCGAGCTCGGCATACGGTAACAGCACCGGGTCGATTCCTTCCGGGACCTCGCCGACGTTTTCACCCATCGGATAGGCATGGAGCATGCCGACCGGGTCGCCTTCGATTTCGGCGATGTCACAGTTTTGATAGGAGAAATCGACGCCTTCGCGGAGGTAACGCTTGGCGCCGCGCTCGACCAGCGACAGGCCTTCGTAGTCCGGGTCGTCGATCTGGCTCCAGACATAATCTGCGACACCTTCGGACGAAATCTGGAAGAGTTCCGCGATGACGCGCACGTCGTTGCGCGTTGCCGGTCGGAATGTCACATCGTTTGCCGACACATTCATGTTTCCCACCCCCGGGTTAACCGCATACGAAACAGGCTCTCGTCGGCCTTTGGATACGGTTTCTGATTGGTTGTTGAATTAAGTTTAGGTTATATGCGCCCCTGATGCCAAACGGCTTCTGGGCGCTCAATCGCTCCCGCGCTCCGATGTTTTGATAACACCGGTTTGTGTCGAAATTATGCCATAGTGCTCGATGCGGCGGTGGCGGCCGAAATCAAACACAGTCGATTTGCCGAATTTCGTATCGTCCAGATCGATTTCAGCGATCACCAGTTCGTCGTCTTCGGTTTCCGCCATGGCGATGATCTCGCCGGTCGGTGCGACGATGCAGCTTTCGGCAAACATGTGGTGGCCGTCTTCGGTCCCGGCCTTGGCAGAGGCGGCGACAAACGTCGCGTTCTGATAGGCGCCCGCCTGCAACGTCAGACGATTATGGAATTTCCGCATCTCGGCGCTTTCGCCGGCATTCTGGGAATTTTCCGACGGCGTGTTGTAGCCAAGCATGACCAGTTCCACGCCCTTGAGACCCATGACACGGAACGTTTCCGGCCAGCGGCGATCGTTGCAGATGCACATGCCCATGGTGCCGCTCATGGTCTCCCATACCGGGAAGCCAAGATTGCCTGGCTCGAAGTAGCGTTTCTCCAGATGCTGAAACGCGCGCTCGGGATCAAATTCATCATGGCCGGGCAGATGCACCTTGCGGTATTTGCCAACGATGGTGCCGGATTTGTCGACAAGGATCGACGTGTTGAAGTGATGCCCGTCAGGCGTCAATTCGCCATAGCCCAGGTAAAATCCGACGCCGCGTGTTCGTGCCAGATCGAACAGCGGCTGCGTTGCCGGGTTCGGCATTTCGCGCTCAAACCAGTGGTCCATCTCGGCCCGGTCTTCGGCGTAGTAGCGCGGGAAGAACGTGGTCAGGGCGATTTCCGTAAAAACGACGATGTCCGCGCCTTGATCGGCGGCGTCCGAAAGCATTTTACACAGGCGGGCGACATTCGCTTCGCGCGGATCGGCTTTTTGGACCGCGCCCGATTGGGCGACGGCAATGGTCAGGGGGCGTGGCATGTCAGGATTCCGTTCAGGCGGCGGCGGTATCGAAAATGGCGCGGTTTCGGCCTTGTGCCTTAGCCGTATAAAGCGCGCGGTCGGCACGGTCCAACACTTCCTCGACCTTGAAGTCCTTCCCGACTGCGCAGGAGATGCCTATGCTGATGGTGTACTTCACGTCGCCTTTTTCCGAGGGGACAACGCTTGCAGCAACACTTGAGCGCAAACGCTCGGCAATGATCTTTGCCATGTCCTCCTGTGCGCCGGGCAGGACAATCGCAAACTCCTCGCCGCCGTACCGGCCGACGATATCCGTCTTACGGAAAATCTTTCGACAGTTATCCGCAAGATCGCGCAGCACATCGTCGCCGATGGCGTGCCCATAGGTGTCGTTGACCTTTTTGAAGTAGTCGGCGTCGACCATCATCACGCTGACCACATGTCCTTCGCGCTTCGCACGCTCTTCCTCGTGGTGGCCAAGCGTGAAGAATTCGCGGCGGTTGACGAGCCCGGTCAGCTCATCGCGGGTCGCCATATCGATAAGACGTCTTTCAAAGGCCTTGCGTTCGGTGATGTCGGAGTAAAGCGTGATCACGCCGCCGCCCGGGATAGGGTTGGCGCGCACGGATAAAATTCGCCCGCCGGCCAAATCACGTTCGAAAAATTGCGGTTTGCCTTCGCGTGATGCATCGAGTTGCTGCATCAGAAGCGAACCGGGGTCGAATTCCGCCGTGCCCGCGTTCATCAGATCGTGCAGGGAAACGCCAACATCAATGTGTTTCGTATCGATGCCGAGATAATCGGCGGCTTGCGAATTATACAGCACCAACTTGTCATCCGCGTCGATGATCGTAATGCCTTCGGACAGACGATCCAGACTCTGGATGATCAGATCCCAGTTCTCGGCTGCGACATGCTCTTCACGCTTTTCTGCCATGCTTCTCCACCTGAAAAATCTGTCTTAGAGGCCTGAATGCCTTTTTATTATGCGACACCGATGCCATGTAACACATAGCTGTTGCGTCTTCCTGAACGATTCGCCTGAAAATACATAAAATTACCGGAAATCTCCATGTTTTTGGAACAAAGATATGCCAGCTGAGCGGCCCTTGGATACCGTATCGAACCGCGCAGTGCTGGTGGCGACGTTGTGGGCGGCGGCGGGTTCCAGTCTGTTTGCATTTATGTGGGTGTTGCCAAAATTTGTCGGGCAGGGCGTGCCTGCGGTGCAGGTTGCATTCCTGCGCTATGCGGCAGGGGCGGTCTGCATTGCACCGTTCTTTATGGCTGAACTGGTTCGGGGGACGGCAACCGCCGCCATTGAGACACCTCGGCACCGGTTGATGCTGATGCATGCAGCACGCGCCGCATGCGGTGTGACGTCGCTGGCATTCGGCTCCTATGCGGTGACGCATATTCCTTTGGCCAATGCACAGGCAATCGCCATGACGAACGGTGTCTTCACCGTGTTGTTCGCGTCCGTGTTCCTGCGCGAAAAGGCCGGATGGCGCGAAATCGCTGCCGGCGCAATTGCGTTATGCGGCGCGGTGATCGTCGCCGGGCCGGGGACAGCGGCGGCGGCTGGCTGGGCACTAGGCGGCGTCATTGCAGCATTCGCGCAGGCCGTTACCTGGGGCGGGGAGGTCGTGTTGCTGCGTGCAACCGCATCCCGTGACAGCGCCAGCCGTATCCTGTTCCAGGTCAATCTCGCCGCGGCATTGATGGTGCTTTTAGCCGGTGTCTGGTTTTGGGACAGTCTGAGCTTGGAATCTTTCCTGCTGATAATCGCCATGGGGCCGATTGCGATTGTCGGACAGCTTTTCAATATCCGTGCGTTTCGGGTCGCGGATGCGACGACGCTGGTGCCGGTACGTTATAGCGGCATTATTTTTGCCGCCATATTCGGCATCCTGTTTTTCGGTGAATGGCCGGAACCGAGTGCTGTTTTCGGTGCTGTGCTGATCGTCGGCGGCGCGATGTGGCTGGCGTTACGCGCGCGGTGATTGGTTCAGTCCGCATTACCGCTTACAATCGCCCGATGAACAGTGATCCCGAGAATATGACGCCAGATGAGAGCGAGATGCGGGCCGAGCGCCGGTTGCGCGGGTTCGCCAAGCACTTGATGGGCTACATCGCTGCGATGGTATTGCTTGTCAGCATCAATCTTTTGATGACCCCCGACGAACCCTGGTTCGTGCTGCCGATGGTCGGATGGGGGAGTGTGCTTGCGCTCCATGTTGCCTGGGTGATGGGGCTTTTTGACCGATTGTCCGGCAAGTAGCTTTTCGCGACTGCAAAAAAGCCTCGAATCCCTGTTGTCCGCGTCGTAAAACAGTGCTCGGGAGAGAGCAGTCGAGAGAGACGTATGTTCAAAAAAATTCTGATCGCCAACCGGGGTGAAATTGCGTGCCGGGTCATCAAGTCGGCGCGCGCCATGGGCATTGCCACGGTCGCCGTTTATTCCGATGCGGATCGAGACGCATTGCATGTGCAGATGGCCGACGAAGCCGTCAACATCGGCCCGGCGCCGACGGCCGAAAGTTATCTCGTCATTGATAACATTCTGAAAGCGATCAAGGACACCGGTGCCGATGCCGTGCATCCGGGTTACGGTTTCCTTTCCGAAAACACACACTTTGCGCAGGCGCTGGAAAAGGCAGGGGTCGCCTTTATCGGTCCCGGTCCCAAGGCCATCACAGCGATGGGCGACAAGATCGAATCCAAAAAGCTGGCCAATGCCGCCAAGGTCTCGTGCGTGCCCGGTCATCCCGATGCTATCGCCGACGTCAAAGAAGCCGTAAAGGTTGCAAACGATATCGGCTATCCGGTGATGTTGAAGGCGTCGGCGGGCGGTGGCGGCAAGGGGATGCGCATCGCCTGGAATGCCGAAGAGGCCGAAGACGGGTTTATCCGCGCCACCAATGAAGCCAAGTCGTCATTCGGCGACGACCGTGTGTTCGTTGAAAAATTCATCGAAGACCCGCGCCACATTGAAATTCAGATTATTGCCGACAAACACGGCAACACGATCTATCTGGGCGAGCGCGAATGCTCGATCCAGCGCCGCCACCAGAAAGTGATCGAGGAAGCGCCTTCGCCTTTCCTCGATGAGAAAACCCGAAAGGCCATGGGTGAACAGGCCGTGGCGCTGGCTGCCGCCGTCGACTATCACTCGGCAGGTACGGTCGAGTTCATCGTCGACAAGGACAAGAACTTCTTTTTCCTGGAAATGAATACGCGTTTGCAGGTCGAACACCCGGTGACGGAATACATTACCGGCCTCGATCTTGTGGAACTGATGATCCGCGTCGCCGATGGGGAAAAACTGCCCTTCAAGCAAGAAGACGTGAAGCTCACCGGGTGGGCGATCGAAAGCCGCATTTACGCAGAAGACCCGTTCCGGAACTTCCTGCCGTCCATCGGGCGATTGGTGAAGTACCGCCCGCCGGTCGAGGAACAGGATGCTGTGCGCGTCGATACCGGCGTCTACGAAGGCGGCGAGATTTCGATGTATTACGACCCGATGATCGCGAAGTTGATCACTTACGGGCCGGACCGCGAGGCGGCGACCGAACGCATGCAACGCGCACTCGATGAATTCCTGATCGATGGTGTGCAACACAACATCCCGTTCCTGAATGCGTTGATGACGCATCCCCGCTTTATCGAGGGACGGCTGACCACCAACTTGATCGCCGAGGAATATCCCGACGGCTTCAATCCCGCCGACACGGCACCGAAGGATCCCAAGTTGTTCGCCGCCGTGGCAGCCGTTATGCATGCGGCCTATCAGGCGCGCGCCGCCAGAATTTCCGGACAGTTGTCGGCGCACATGCGCCGCCCGTCTGCGGACTGGGTGGTCGTGTTCGGTGATGGGGAGCATCGTGCCAGCGTCGGCAATGCCGAAGACGGCAAGGTCAACCTGACGGTCGACGGCGAGGATATGACGATCAAGACCGACTGGCAGTTGGGCGACCCGCTGTTCCCGGCGGACGTCAACGGCGAAGCGGTGTGCTTCCAGGTGTCGCGCTCGACCGTCGGCTATACGATTTCGCAAGGCGGCATTCGCGCCGATGCGTGGGTGCTGTCTCCGCACGTGGCGGAACTGAACGCGCTGATGCCGGTCAAGGAACCGCCGGACACGTCCAAGCTTCTGTTGTCGCCGATGCCGGGCCTTCTTGTGTCCGTCGCTGTCGAGGAAGGGCAGGAAGTCAAAGCCGGTGAGGAACTTTGCGTCGTCGAGGCCATGAAAATGGAAAATGTGCTTCGCGCCGAAAAAGACGTCGTCATCTCGGCGGTCAAGGCAGAGGCCGGTTCGAACCTTGCCGTCGACCAGATCATTCTCGAATTCGAGTGAGCCTGTGCCTGCGAAGGCCGTACATGTCTTCATCGAAGGGCGGGTGCAAGGCGTTTGGTTTCGCGGCTGGACGGCTCAACAGGCGGACACGCTCGGGTTGTCGGGATGGGTCAGAAATCTCCGCGACGGTCGTGTCGAGGCGGTTTTTTCGGGTGATCCCGGCAACGTTGAAACGATGCTCGGATTATGCCGAAAAGGCCCGCCATTGGCGCGTGTCGATCACGTCACTGTTGGCGATGCGGACGCCGCCGGCCTGAGTGGTTTTGAAAAACGCCCGACCATCTAGAGGAAACACACCCATGGCGCAGGAAAAAGATCTGTATTTCGAAGACTTCACCGTTGGCCGCACGTTTGAAAGCGCGGCGATGACACTGACGGAATCGCAAATACTGGATTTCGCCTGGGCGTGGGATCCGCAACCGTTCCATATCGATATTCGGGCGGCAGAGGCGGGGCCTTATGGCGGTCTGATTTCGAGCGGATTTCACACCATGTGCATCGCGTTCCGTCTGATCCATGACACCGGCTACCTTGAGACCGCGTCCATGGGGTCTCCGGGGATCGACGAGTTGCGCTGGCTGAAGCCGGTGCGCCCCGGTGACACCTTGCGGACGGTCGCCGAAGTCGTGGAAAGCAAGCCGTCCGGGTCGAAGCCGGATCGCGGCATCGCACGGGTCCGCTATGCGGTCGTCAATCAGGACGCCGAGGAAGTGATGACCTTCATTACCATTCATATGCTGCGTCGACGCGTCGAGGGTGGCGCTGCATGAGCCGCATCGGCTACATCGGCTTCGCGCCCAGGCATCCGGTCGACGCATTGTTGTATGCCTGCGTTGCCGATTTACGTGCGCGTGGCGTCCGTGTCGCCGGCGTGATGCAGGTGCTCCCGGAAGAGAATGCCGCCTACGACGGGGCATTGAATTTTCGTGACGTCGAGGACGGGGCAATTATCCGGTTTTCGCAGGATTTGGGCGAAGGGGCCGAGGGCTGCAGTCTCGACCCGCAAGCGCTGGCCGAGGTCGCCCATAAAATCAACGGCGCGCTGGAACGTAAGCCGCAGCTTGTTGTCGTCAATCGCTTCGGCAAGGCGGAAGCCGATGGTCACGGTCTCCGCAGTGTGATCGAGCAGGCTTTGCTGGCCGACGTGCCGCTTTTGGTCGCGGTGCGCGATGACTTTCGCCCGGCGTGGGATGAATTTCACGGGGGCATGGCCGAGAGATTGCCTTGTGACTCGGATGCGGTGCTTGAATGGTGTGATGCGGCGGTTGCCTGAGTACGGTAGCGATCAGCGCCCGAACACCTCGTCGAAGCTCTGTCTGAGCTGATTGTCGACATCCGGCATGGTTGCCGTGACACCCAGGTCCCAAAGCGACGTCACGCCGTGCTCGTCGATGCCGCAGGGGACGATGCCCGAAAAATGCTCAAGGTCCGGCTCGACGTTGATCGAAATGCCGTGAAACGTGACCCACTTGCGGATGCGCACGCCGATGGCGGCGATTTTGTCCTCGCGCGATGCCGGGTTGGATGGCGCGCCGCGCCGCACCCAAATGCCGACGCGCCCGTCACGGCGTTCACCGATGACGTTAAAGCCCATCAACGTCCGGATGACCCATTCTTCCAGGTCTGAAACGTACTTGCGCACGTCGGCGCCGCGCTTTTTCAGATCGAGCATCACATATGCCACGCGCTGGCCCGGTCCATGATAGGTGTACCGACCGCCACGGCCGGTTTGAAAAACGGGAAAACGCACTGCATCCAGAAGCTCGTCATCGGCGGCGCTGGTCCCGGCCGTGTAAAGCGGCGGATGTTCCAAAAGCCAGACGCATTCGGGCGCTGTACCGGCACGAATATCGGCGGCGCGCTGCTCCATGAATTGCAGCGCATCGGGGTAGGGGACCAGCGTGTCGCTGATGCGCCATTCGATGCCATCGGGGGCGCCGGTGCCGGTTTCCGGAAGCGAAACGATTTCATTCATGCAGTTTTTATGGGCGACACCCTGCCGGGTCGCAAGGAAATCTCGCGCGGCTCCTGAAAAATCGCGGATTTCCGCCTTTTTTGCCGAAAATAAAGCCTGATCTGTTGGCTTGACCAGCCCGCATCGACCTGATACTTCAACGCGCAGTGCGGTCGTGGCGGAACTGGTAGACGCGCAGCGTTGAGGTCGCTGTCCGGTAACACGGGTGGAAGTTCGAGTCTTCTCGACCGCACCAATCTTCAAGTCGGAAACGACAAGCAGGGAGAACGCTTGGAAGACGTATTCGGGTCATAGATGAATGCCGGCGCCGGGCCGTTTCGTTTACCCGCGTCCAAGCATCAATCGCCAATGACCCGCCGCAAGGCGGGTTTCGTATATCTGCCCGATGCCGATCCAGCACCCCGACCAACGTAGGCAGGGTCGCATGGCGAAAGACGACGACAAGATCGAAGAACAAGCAGTCATCGACGCCGAGCCTATCGAAGAGGTTGTCGGCCCCGAAGTCGTTGTCGTCGAAGCCATGGACGCGGGCGACAACGAACGCGTGCGCGATTTCGTCGCCGATCTGCATTACGCCGATTTTGCCGATTTGCTGGAGCGTCTGAGCCGCGACGACCGGACGCGGCTGATCGAAACCACCCGCGATACCTTTGACCCTGAAGTGCTGTCGGAACTGGACGAGACTGTCCGCGAGGATGTGCTCGAAGCGCTGGGTGTGCAACACGCCGCCGACGCCATTACCGAACTGGACAGCGACGATGCGTTGATGGTCTTCGAGGAAATGGACGAGGAGCGTCAGAAAGAGCTTCTCGAACAAATCCCTGACGAAGAGCGGACCTTCATCGAAGAAGGCCTGAGCTATCCGGAAGACAGCGCCGGGCGACTGATGCAGCGCGAGGTGGTGACGGTGCCGAGCCACTGGAACGTTGGTCAGTGCATCGACTTCGTTCGGCGCAAGGCGGATGCCGGCGAGGATGAACTGCCGAGCATTTTCTACGACATCTTTGTCATTGATGTGCGCCGTCACCCGGTCGGGGCGATTTCGCTGAGCGGGCTTTTGCGGTCCCGCCGTCAGATTCCCGTCACCGAGGTGATGGAAGAGGAAATGCATGAAATTCCGGTCGCCACCGACCAGGAAGACGTCGCGTTTCTGTTCCGCCAGCGTGACCTCGTGTCGGCGCCGGTTATCGACGATGACGGCCGGTTGGTCGGCGCCATCACCATCGATGACGTGGTCGATGTTATCCATGAAGAACACGAAGAAGACATCATGCGTCTGGGTGGCGTTATTGAGGATGACCTTTACCGCGCCTCCATTTCGACGGCGCGCGCCCGGTTCAGCTGGCTGGTCGTCAATCTGTTGACGGCGATCCTGGCTTCCATGGTCATCGGACTGTTCGATGCCACCATCGAACAGGTGGTGGCGCTGGCGGTGCTTATGCCGATCGTCGCGTCGATGGGCGGTAACGCCGGGACGCAGACCCTGACGGTGACGGTGCGTGCACTCGCGACCAAGGAACTGACCGGCTCGAACGCGTATCGGGTCATCACCAAGGAAGTCATCGTCGGCTGTTTTAACGGTATCGCCTTCGCAATCCTCGCCGGGCTGGTGGCGTGGCTGTGGTTCCAGAGCACCACACTCGGCTTCGTCATTGCCGCTGCCATGGTCATCAACATGGTGATCGCCGGATTTGCCGGGACGACAATCCCGATCATGCTGGAACGCTTCGGCGCGGACCCGGCCATCGCATCCAGTGTCTTCCTGACGACCGTTACCGACGTGGTCGGCTTTTTTGCCTTTCTCGGGCTTGCAGCGATGATTTTGCTCTGAGGCAAGATGCCTATCGTTACTTTACGTAAACGTAAACCTCGCCTAGCATCGGCGCATGAATGAAACATACGGCATCGCGGAGTTGGCGAGGGAATTCGGTGTTACCACCCGGACTGTCCGCTTCTACGAAGATAAAGGCCTGATATCGCCGACGCGCGATGGGCAGCGCCGCATCTATAGCCCCCGCGACCGGGTGCGGCTGCGCTTGATCATGCGCGGCAAACGGCTTGGCCTTTCGCTGGACGAAATCGCCGAGCTGATTGACCTCTATGATGTTGACCCCAGCGAGGTCACGCAGCTCACGCAGTTCATCGACGTGATCCGCGAACGCAAGACAATCCTCGAAGGTCAGAAGAAGGACATCGAGGAAAGCTTGTCCGAGATGAACCGCCTTGAGAAACAATGCGTGCAGCTTTTGTCGCAAAAACAGACTTCGAAGTAAGACAAAAAACCCCAGAGAGGATTCCCATGACGTCCAAGACGAATTTGAAAATTGCCGTGGCCGGTCTCGGCGCTGTGTGTCTGCCGGTTGCCCGCTGGCTGTCCGACGGCGTGCCGGGGCTCGATCTGGTAGCCGTTTCGGCGAGCAGCAAGGAAAGCGCAGCGTCGAAAATCGCCGATTTTAAGAACAAGCCGCCGGTGGTCGACCTGGATGAGCTGGTTTCGATGGGGGACATCATTGTCGAGGGACTGCCGCCGTCACGGTATTTTGACCTGGCCGAACCGGCGATCGAGCAGGGCAAGACGCTCGTCGCCGTTACAGTGACCCAGCTTCTCGAACGCCCGGACCTGATCGAAAAGGCGAAACAGACCGGTGCGCGGATCATTGTGCCGACCGGCGCGTTGATGGCATTCGATGCCGTTCGCGCGGCGTCGTACGGCACCATTCACTCGCTCGTCATGGCGACCCGAAAGCCGCCGAAGGGACTGGTCAAGGCGCCGTTCGTGATTGAGCAGGGGATTGATCTGTCCGATCTCAAGGAGCCGCTGTGCCTTTACAAAGGCTCGGTCCGCGATGCGGCGCAGAAGTTCCCGGCGAACGTCAACGTGGCCGTCGCGCTGAGCCTTGCCGGTTCGGGGCCGGACGATACTCTGTATGAAATCTGGGCCGATCCAGCCGTCGATCGCAACACGCATACGGTCAAACTGGACAGCGACGCGACGCGTTTCGAGTTCACCATCGCCGGCGTCCCGACAGAAGAAAACCCGGCGACCGGCAAGCTGACGCCGCTTTCCGTCATGGCAACGCTGGAAGGCATGGTATCGACGCTGAAGATCGGAGCCTGACACGATGCCCGATTTTCAGGTCGCCGATCCGGACTATGCCGAACGGGTACGGCATAGTTTCGGGCGTCAGGGCCTGATGACTCATCTGGGGGCGGCGATGACGCGCGTCGAACCCGGGCTTGTCGAAATCGAAATGCCGTTCTCCGGTGAATTGACCCAGCAACATGGATTTTATCATGCCGGCGGCATTGCCAGTATCATCGACACCGCCGGTGGGTTTGCAGGCTCCACGTTGTTTGCCGCCGACGATGGCGTGCTGACCGTTGAGTTCAAACTGAACCTGATGTCGCCGGCGGATGGCGATCTTCTGATCGCGCGGGGTGAGGTGATCAAACCCGGTCGCACGTTGACGATTACCAAGGGCGAGGTGTTCGTGCGCAAGGACGGCGAGACAAAATTATGCGCGCTGATGCAACAAACCTTGATGCGTATTGTCGGTCACGACGAGATTGTCGGATAAAGCAAAAAATCCTGTATATTAGATGTCTCTGATGCTACTTGAAGAGGAATAGTCACCTCGGTTTTCAAGGAGCTTTTATCTTGCCCATATTGATTAGGATCCTTTTGATCGCTGCACTTGCTGTGCCGTTTATCGTCGGCAATTCCGTTGCGCGGGCAGAGCTTGCGGAAAACGCGATCGGCCAGATAAAAACATTGGTTTCCGGGGCGTCCATTCGCCGTGGTGACGGCTCCGTAGACGCGGAGCTTGGCGGTCCGGTGTTCGAGGGAGATGTCTTGTCAACCGATTCGGATGGGACCGTCGGCGTTACATTTATCGATGGAACGGTGTTGTCCCTGGGGCCGACAAGTGAAATTCAGATCGACGCGTTTATTTTTGAGCCGCAGGAAAAGAATTTAGGTTTCACGGCCAAGTTTCTGAGCGGTACGGCGACATATTTGTCGGGGCGGATTGCGAAGTTGGCGCCGGACACTGTCAATCTCAGCACGCCATTCTCGACGATCGGTATTCGCGGTACGCGGCTTCTGATCAAAGTCGGCGATTGACGGGAGGCGCGCGATGGAACCGTTATCAATATTCCTGCTTTGGATTGCCGGTGCTCTGCTTCTGGATACCCCGACCGATACCGTCGTTTTGGTCGAGGACCCGGACGGTAAGGTCGGGCGTGTCGTCGTTTCTAACGATGCGGGCACGCAGGTGCTCGATGCCGCAAACACGAAGGTTACGCTGGCCAACCGGACATCGGCGCCGAAGCCGCCGCAAGTCGTTTCAGCCAAGGAAATCGCCACGGTCTTCGGGCGTGCGCTGGACGCCGCGCCGCCGCCACCGGAGCATTTTACGCTGTATTTCGAAACAGGCACCTCGACCCTGACTGCGGAATCCCAGGCCCGGTTGCGTGAAATTGTGACGTCATTCGATAACCGCCGACTGGCGCGTGCGACGATCACTGGGCATACGGATACGGTCGGTAATGCAGATCGGAATTATGAACTGGCATTGCGACGCGCAGATGCGATTAAAGTTGTTCTCGTTGCTGCGGGACTGAAAAGCGGGTCGGTGTCTACCCGCTCGCATGGCGAAGTCGACCCTGTTGTGCCGACGGCGGACAATGTTTCCGAACCTGAAAACCGGCGCGTGGAAGTGACGATCTGGTAAATTACGGTGCGGATCGCATGAATTTTGGTTGTCCGCCGTCTTTGCTCATGGGAAACCCATAGGCGAGAGGCGTCCGTCCATCCGGGCGCCGGGGGAATCGGCACCGTCGTATGCATTTTGCTTCTGCGTTATTCATTGGCTTGGGCTTTTGTTTCTTGATGCTGGGAATTCTGCTGGTCCATGAAGGGGCCGGTGCCAGCGAAAAGTCACCGATGAGTTGCCTCAGAACCGGTCTCGGTACGGCTGTCTCCCGCATGGTTCTAGTTTACGATCGCGATCCGATCTTCAGCGCGGTGGTGCCGTTCGTTTTGTTTGTCGTGTTGCCCGGTGCGGCGGCGTTGAACGCACTCCTCGGCGGTTCTCCAATGCTAATCGTTTGCTACGGGCTGATCGTGCTGTCGATCTTCGCACATTTGTTTCTTGCCGAGCGCAGTTCGATGGAAACGGTGCGCGCATTGCTATCGGCTGCAGCCGCGCCGTTTTCGCTCGTCATTGTGCCGTACTATGCAGTGTGGTCGTTGAGTGAGCATCAAATGCATTCCCTTCCGGCGCAGGCGGCTTTGTCGGGAGTGTTGATCAGTATTATTCTTTATGCAGGCAGTGCCGGACTTTGGTCTTTACTGCGTGCGGGTGGCGGTGCTGCATGGAGCACCGGAACGGAAAGGTTTCTTGCGCCGTTCTTGTTTGCCTTGCCGTTCGGCTACGTTCTTTTCTGGTTCATGTTGCTGATCGTCGCCATGACCGTTGGTGAAACTGTTGCCGGTGCGTATCGGGATTGGCCGACCTTGCTGATTTTTGTTTGCTCGATAGGCGTTGTATTCGTCGCATTCAACATGCTGGCCTGTGCACGCCCATTGACGATGTCTGTGCCCGCAAAGTGGACGAGGGCGGTCGTCGCTATGGCCCTCGGTGCTACCGCGCTTTTATACGGCATGTGGCTTTAGCTTGCAGCGCGCGCCGTCACGGCGGTCGATCCTGCTGGCGGTGCATTGAGCCGGAGTACGGCATAGAAAAGCAGTACCGGCAGCACATGCGATATGATGCGCGTGATCGCACCTGTCGGTCCCCAGTGCGGGAAACCTTCCAGATGAAAATCGATAAGAATGAGCATCGCTAAATAGGACATGGTTGGGACCATCACCGTCCACGCCGAGGGTATCAACGGACGCAAGATCAATGAAAGCGGCAGCAGCGTAAGGGTCAGGAACCCATATCCTGTGCCGTGCATGCGAGGACTGGCGAAAGTTGAAAAAATACCGTGGATGCTTCTGAAAAATGTCTCGGGCCATATAACGGCATGCGCAGTGAGAAGGGTAACGAGTGTGCCAATCATCAATCCCGGCAACCACGAAGCGAGACGCTCGATCCAGACCGTCAGGATGCCAAGACGGTTGGCCATTGCCGCGAGCAACAGGCCACTACCGAGAGCCGCCGAAAGCATACCCATGAACAACAGTCTTTTGGATACGAAGCCGCGGTCGAACGTACCATCCAGATAGATAATTGAGCCGATCAGGTAGAAATACGAAAAGCCCCACGCCAATGCGACCGCCGCAACGCCAAGCAACCGTATCTTTAGGGGAATATGCTGAATGGCCAGCGCCACGATCAGGAATGGAAGTGCCGCGACACCTGCTTCGAGGCGGCAGACAACCATCGGCGCGATAAACATTAATGCCACGGTAAACCACGCAGTGCTTCGTTCGCGGCTGGCAAAATACAGCGCACCTGAGGCGGCCAACATATGCAAGGCGTACGCCACATGGGTTTTTGTCTGCAGCGCGTTGATTGCATAAAAGCCACTGCTTACCAAAGCGACCGCCCCCAGGATCGGCAGCCAGAAGCGAAGGGGGGAACTCTGGTTGTCGGAGGTTTTGCCGACCCGGATACCGAGCACAGCGAAAAGGGCGGCTGTGCAGATGATCATCAAGGGCGAGAATGAAACGAAATAGGTGCCGCCAAACCACCTCGGAATGGTGGATAGAATAGGCAGATACATGGGATCCGCGCCCAGCTGCGTCCTGCGCATCGCGTCATCGATAAAGCCGTGATCAATCAGGTTGTCGCTCATGTAGAGCGTCCAATGCATATCCGGGTTGAAGACGGTCCACTCGAAATAGGCCAACACGGCAGCTGACGCCACGATCAGAACGATCGCGATTATATGACAAGCCCACTCCCGTCGCTCCGGCCGGTTTCCCCAGCGTAGATTGCAAGAAACGGCAATTGTGACGGCGAGCAACGCGCCTGCGACCGGATTGAACGGTACTCTGACGGCGATTAGCATGAGGCATGAGACAACCCAGGCTGCTATGCCGATAGGCAGAGACACCGAGGCGATGAATGCATAGCCGATTGCCGGGCCAAATATGCGTAAGCATAACCAACCGAGCATGAAGAAAAATGCGACGGAGATAAGCTCAATTGCCATTGACGATCCCTGAATATCTCGGTGGCGCCAATCCTCCTGAGACGAAATAACGGGTGCCGTCTTTCGATCGCAATACTATCGCGGTGGTTTTTTTTTCGAGCGGCGCTGAAACTGCAATGACAACCGCTGCAATAGCGCCGTTCGAGGGCCGCGATGCCACCTCATGCCGTCGTAATTCGCGTGCTTCGTCATCGGTTATTGTGGGGTCGTAGGAAATGACGAATTCGCTCGAAAAACCACCGTACGAACGATCTCCAAAAGCGGTGTTTTTTGCGTCAAAGCCGATAAGACGAGCACCTGTAAAATGCCGACGCAGCGCTTCGTAGATATAGAAATCGTATTCCTTAATTTCGGTCTGTTCGACGTAGGCAATGTAGCCGCTTCTGTAAGCGGCCTGAGGCAGTGATATTGCTGCATCTTTTGGTGGATGAACAAGGTCGTGAATATTCGAGGCCGTTGCCGCGATCAGTAAAACAATCGCCATGCTCTGAATGATTTTCGCCCGATTTGACGAACCTGCCAATTGTGCCGTCGGGTCGTTCCGTTTATCCAATTGCCGCATCGGCATCGATCGAATTCTCCTTCGAAAGCGCTGTTACCGTAGGCTGAACAGGGGGCTTTCATGCTTAGTTCAACTGTATAGTCGCATCCGCCTTGGTCAAGCTGGGCGGCGCGCCTTCGTGCAGTCCGTATAACTCGATTTATTCACGTAAATCTGGTCTCGGTGCGCTCGCCAATCCCTGCGGTTTGCAGATACACTAGGGCGAGAGACAAAGTTGACGTTAACGTAAACGTTAACTAGACTTCCGGCGCATCGTGGCCACTTGTTGTAAAAATATTAAGGGCGGAAGCAGGAAATGATTCCCAACGAATATCCGACACTCGATTTCGATCTTGGCGAGGACGCCGATATGCTGCGTCAATCGATCAGCGGTTTCGCTGCTGACGAGATCGCGCCGCGCGCGGCAGACATCGATCGTGATAATGATTTTCCCAAAGACCTTTGGCGCAAGATGGGGGATATGGGACTGCTCGGTATTACCGTCGAAGATGAGTTCGGTGGTGCCGGTATGGGATATTTGGAGCATTGCGTGGCGATGGAAGAAATCAGCCGCGCATCCGCCTCGGTCGGACTTAGCTACGGAGCGCATTCGAACCTGTGCGTCAATCAGATCCGCCGAAACGGCACGCAGGAGCAAAAGGAACGCTACCTGCCAAATCTGATCACCGGTGAACATGTCGGCGCGCTTGCCATGAGCGAGCCGGGCGCGGGATCGGATGTGGTTTCCATGCGCTTGCGGGCCGACAAGAAGAGCGACCGGTATGTGCTCAACGGCAACAAAATGTGGATCACCAACGGCCCCGATGCGGACACTTATGTGATTTATGCCAAGACCGATATGGACGCCGGGCCGCGCGGCATCACGGCGTTTTTGGTCGAGCGCGGCTTCGGCGGTTTCTCCCAGGCGCAGAAGCTGGATAAGCTCGGCATGCGCGGTTCGAACACCTGCGAGCTTGTGTTCGAAGATGTGGAAGTGCCGGAAGAAAACGTACTCGGCGGGGAAGGCCGGGGCGTCAATGTGTTGATGAGTGGCCTCGACTACGAGCGCGCGGTGCTCGCCGCCGGGCCGATCGGCATCATGCAGGCCTGCATGGACGCCGTCATTCCGCACCTGCATGAACGCAAACAGTTCGGCAAATCCATCGGCGAGTTCCAGCTTATGCAGGGCAAGCTCGCGGATATGTATACGACGCTGAACGCCGCCAAGGCCTATGTCTACACGGTGGCCAAGGCGTGCGACCGCGGCAAGACGACCCGCAAGGATGCCGCCGGTGCGATCTTGTATGCAGCCGAAAAAGCGACGTGGATGGCGCTTGAGGCGATCCAGTGCTTAGGGGGCATGGGCTATATCAACGAGACCCCGACCGGGCGTCTACTGCGCGACGCCAAGTTGTACGAGATCGGTGCCGGGACGTCGGAAATCCGCCGCTGGCTGATCGGCCGCGAGTTGTTCGAGGAAACAAGCTGACATGTCCGATTACGGCGGCGGCGGCGATCATGGTCCGACCTTCATCGACGTTTACGGCACGTCGAAACGTCTCGGCATGGAGCCGCCGTCACTGAGTCCGGAACATGGGAAGCATCACGGTTTTGAAGGGCCGCATCCGGACGGGCCGTTCTGGCTTCGCGGCCTCAAGGGGCGGCTGCCGTTGTGGATTGCGTTTTGGGGCGCCTTCTTTTTCGGCCATGGAATCGTGCTGGCATTTTCCGTCGGTTCGCTGGTGATCGGCGTCGTCTTCGGTTTGACGCTGGACCCGGAGCGGGTCGATGAATCGATGACCGCAGCGCGCATGATCATGTATTTCACAGGCACCGTCACGGCGCTGTTCGGGGCATGGTCGGTGATCACGGTATGGCGCTGCGCAGTGCACGCCGAAGAGAGGAAATGGGGTGTCGCTGCGCGCGGCGTGGTCACCTTGTATGTGGTTTTCTGGGGCATCACGATTTGGAACGTGGCGACCTGAGAAACTGCACGAAATTGCATAAACCTGCACACATTCCGGAATGGAGGAGCAACGTTAATGACTTCAAGCGCAAATAACGGGGAAAAAGACCCGATTGTCATCGTCGGCGCGGCGCGCACCCCGATGGGCGGTTTTCAGGGCGCACTTTCAGAGGTCAGCGCCCCCGATCTGGGCGGTGCGGCAATCCGTGCTGCGGTCGCGCGTGCCGGAATCAAACCGGAAGATATCGAAGACGTCGTCATGGGGCTTTGCCTGTTCGCCGGATTGAAACAGGCCCCGGCACGACAGGCCGCGCATGCGGCGGGGCTGCCATGGTCGACAGGCTGCACGACGCTGTCGAAGATGTGCGGCTCGGCAATGAAGGCGACGATGCTGGCGCATGACAACATTCTTGCCGGCGCGCACGACGTGATGGTCGCCGGCGGTATGGAGAGCATGTCCAACGCGCCGTACATTCTGCCGAAGGCACGCAAGGGCTATCGGCTCGGTCACGGCGACCAGGTCAAGGACCACATGTTCCTGGACGGTCTTGAGGATGCGTATGATGAAGGCCGCCTGATGGGCACCTTTGCAGAGGACACGGCGCAGCATTTCCAGTTCACCCGCGAACAGCAGGACGCGTTCGCCATCGAAAGCCTGACCCGGGCCAAGAAGGCCATCGACGACGGCACGTTCGTAGGCGAGATCGAGCCGGTCACGGTCAAGACCCGCAAGGGTGACGTCACGGTGACGACGGACGAACAGCCGCACAACGCCAACATCGAAAAAATTCCGCAGCTCAAACCGGCTTTCCGCAAAGACGGCACGGTGACGCCCGCCAACTCGTCGTCGATTTCCGACGGCGGCGCGGCGCTGGTGTTGATGAAGCGCTCCGAAGCCGACAAACGCGGCCTGACACCGCTGGCGCAGATCCATGCCCACGCGACGCACGCGCAGGAACCGGCATGGTTCACAACCGCGCCCATCGGCTCTATCGAGAAGGTGCTGGGCAAGGCCGGCTGGGAGAAGAACGACGTCGATCTGTTCGAGATCAACGAGGCGTTCGCTGTCGTCGCCATGGCGGCGATGCGCGAGTTGGACCTGCCGCATGACAAGGTCAACGTGCACGGCGGCGCTTGCGCACTCGGACACCCGGTCGGCGCATCGGGGGCGCGGATCATCGTCACGCTGATGAACGCGCTGAAGAAGTACGATCTGAAAAAGGGTGTGGCGTCGCTCTGCATCGGCGGCGGCGAGGCGACGGCAATCGCCATCGAAAGGCTCAACTGATGACGCGGCAATTGATCTCATCCGGCTCCGAGTTCGAGCAGAAGATCGGCTATTCCCGCGCCGTCGTCGACGGCGAATGGATCTTTGTGTCCGGCACCACCGGGTTCGATTACGCGGCGGGAAGCATCTCGGACGATCCGGCGGAACAGACGCGCCAGACGATCCGCAACATCGAAGCCGCGCTGGCGCAAGCCGGTGCATCGCTGGCCGACGTGGTCCGCGCCAATTACATTATCGTCGACGCGGATGACTGGCCGACGATCTATCCGGTGCTGGGCGAAGCCTTTGGCGACATCCGTCCGGCGGCAACGGCAATCATCGCCGGGCTGGTGGATCCGCGCATGAAAGTCGAGATCGAGGTCACGGCGAAGAAGAGAGATTAATTTAATCGTCACCCTGAACTCGGTTCAGGGTCCATGGTTACGAGCGACGATGGTGCCGTGAAATCATGGGTCCTGAATCAAGTTCAGGACGACGAATAAGAAAACGACGAAGAAGCAAGAGACGACAAAAGACCAAAGGGAGAATTAAATGCCGACAGTTTTGATCACCGGAGCCAATCGCGGCCTCGGCCTGGAGTTCGCAAAGCAGTACGCCGCCGACGGCTGGTCCGTCATTGCGACGTGCCGCAACCCGATCGGCGTCGGCGAACTGGGTACGATCGAGGGCGATATCGCGGTGTACGGTCTTGATGTTCTGTCCGACGCATCTCTTGCCCGCTTCGTGCAGGACCTGGACGGGCGCGCCATCGATGTGCTGATCAACAATGCCGGGGTCTATGGCCCGAAGCCAGTCAAGGCCGCCGACGTTACCGTCGCCGACTGGACGCCGGTGATGCAGACGAACGCCATGGCACCGCTTTTGGTGGCACGCGCATTGCTGCCGAACGTCGAGAAAAGCGAGCGCAAGATGATCGTCAACATCTCGTCGATCATGGCGTCCATCGAACAGGGCTCGGGGCCGAGCGAGTACATCTACCGCTCGTCGAAGACGGCGCTCAACATGGTGATGTCGTGCTATGCGCAGGAGATCGCCGATACCGGCGTTGCGGTGACGATGTTCCATCCGGGCTGGGTGCAGACCGACATGGGCGGGCCGAGCGCGACGCTGACGCCGACGGAAAGCATCACGCACCTGCGTGCATCCATTGAGAAACTGAGCTTCGCCGATACCGGCAAGTTCTTTAACTACGACGGCACGCCGCTGCCGTGGTGAACATGCAACATCGTCACCCTGAACTTGATTCAGGGTCCATGAATACGAACGACGGTGGTGCCGGGATTTTATGGGTCCTGAATCAAGTTCAGGACGACGGCGGAAGAGAATAGGCCGACGATGCACCTGACCGAAGAACAGCGGATGATTATGGAGACGGCGCGTGATTTCGCGCGAGAGCGACTTGCGCCCGGCGCCGCCGAACGTGATCGCACGGCCGCTTTTCCGAAGGACGCGCTGGCCGAGATGGGCGAGCTTGGCTTCATGGGTATGCTGACGCCGGAAGCATGGGGCGGCTCGGATACCGGCATGATCGCGCACGCACTGGCGATGGAAGAGATCGCTTACGGTGACGGCGCGGTGTCGACGATCATGAGCGTGCATAACGGCGTCGGCCAGAAGCCGATTGCCGATTACGGCACCGACGCGTTGAAGGAAAAATACCTGCGTCCGCTGGCCGAAGGAAAAATGCTCGGTGCCTTCGCGCTCAGCGAACCCGAAGCCGGATCGGACGCAGCCGCGATCCGCACCCGTGCCGTACGCGACGGTAATCACTTCGTGCTCAACGGGACCAAGCAATTCATCACGTCGGGCAAGCATTGCGATGTCGCCGTCGTGTTCGCCGTCACCGACCCGGATGCCGGACGCAAGGGCATCAGTGCGTTCGTCGTGCCGTCAGATACCGAAGGATACGACGTTACCGGGATCGAAAAGAAAATGGGCCAGCGCTGTTCCGATACCGCGCAGATCACCTTCAACGATTGCCGCCTGACGCCGGATCACATGCTGGGCGAGGAAGGGCAGGGCTATCGCATCGCGCTGTCGAACCTCGAAGGCGGGCGCATCGGTATCGCCGCGCAGGCTGTCGGCATGGCGCGTGCGGCACTGGATTGCGCCGTCGATTATGCGAAAGAGCGCAAGAGTTTCGGCAAGCCGATCATGGAGCATCAGGCGGTTGGCCATCGGCTGGCCAGTATGGCGACCGAGCTTGAGGCGGCGCGTTTGATGTATCTGAATGCGGCCCGGCTGCGCGAAGAAGGTGCGCCGTGTCTGATGGAAGCGTCCATGGCCAAACTGTTTGCGTCCGAAATGGCCGAGCGGGTCTGTTCCGGTGCGATCCAGACTTTGGGCGGCTATGGCTATGTTGAGGATTTCCCGGTCGAGCGGATTTATCGCGACGTCCGCGTCTGCCAGATTTATGAAGGCACGTCCGATGTGCAGCGCATGGTCATCGCCCGCGCGCTGGGGGAGAATTGAATGCATACCATCGCGTCATCCCGGCCGGAGCGCGTAGTGCGCGCGGAGGGCCGGGACCCATTTCAGAAGTATGGTGTGTTGGAGCCATCGGTCCCGGATCGCAGACCTCACAACCGCAACCTGGTGGTTGCGTGTTCGGCTGACGTCCGGGATGACGAACAAGGAGAAAACCGATAATGCCAAACCCCGTTGAGTTCTATTTCGATTTTTCGTCACCGTACGCGTATTTCGCGGCGCAGCAGATCGACAATCTGGTCGAAGGCTTCGGACGCGAATGCGTGTGGCACCCCTACATGATGGGCGTGGCGATGAAGAACACCGGCGCTGAGCCGTTGGTGAACTATCCGGTCAAGGGTGAGTACTGCAAGAACGACTGGGCGCGTCTGGCGCGATTTCAGGAACTGAATTGGTCCATGCCGGAAAAGTTTCCGTTCGCGGCCATCGCGCCATCGCGGGCATTCTATTGGATGAACGACAAGGACCCGGCCAAGGCGAAAGCATTCGCCTGGGATTGCCTGGAGACATATTTCGGCAAGGGCGAGGATATTTCCTCGAAAGACGCCGTTGCCACCATTGCGGCAAAGCAGGGTTTCACCGAAGATGAAGTCCTAAAGGCACTCGACGACGAGAGCGTCAAAGAACGATTGAAGGACGAAACCCAGGCAGCCATCGACAAGGGCGTCTTCGGCTCGCCGTTCTTTATCGTCGACGGTGAAGGTTTCTGGGGCGCGGACCGTTTGTGGATGGTTAAACGCTGGCTCAGGGCCGGTGGTTGGTAACAAAGGAAAAGAAAGACATATGACGAAGAAATTCAAAAAGGGCATTCAGGATCTGGTCGCTGAGGCCGAAGCAGTGGTCGAGACGATTTCGCTTGAGGACGCGATTGCGCGCCACGGCGATGACAGCCTGATGTTTGTCGATGTGCGTGATATCCGCGAGCTGGAACGCGACGGCATGATCCCCGGCGCGTATCATGTGCCGCGCGGCATGGCCGAGTTCTGGTTCGATCCGGGCAGTCCGTATTTCAAGGAAGCCCTTGGTGACGACAACAAGACGTATGTCCTTTACTGCGCCGCTGCGTGGCGTTCAGCGCTGACGGCGAAGACGTTGCAGGACATGGGCATGGAGAACGTTATGCAGTTTGCCGAAGGCTTCAAGGCCTGGAAGGAAGCGGGCGGCCCGGTCGGCGAGAAAGAGCGCAAGGACGGCTGAGCAAGCATGAAACGAGACGCCGGGAAACATCGTAAATGAGCGTTATCCGATCAAGTATAGACACGCGCGGCGATGCCTTTCGCGCCAATGCCGAGGCGGTAGATGGATTGCTGGACGATCTGTCGGCAAAGCTGGCTCGCATCAAGCAAGGCGGCGGCGCCGAAGCGAAGGCAAAGCACGAAGCGCGCGGCAAACTGCCGGTGCGCGAACGCATCCGCAATTTGATCGATCCCGGCGCACCGTTTCTCGAATTGTCGCAATTCGCTGCCTATCAGGTCTATGACGACGACGTGCCCGCCGCCGGGATCATCACCGGCATCGGTCCGGTCGTAGGCGTCGAATGCGTTATCGTCGCCAACGATGCGACGGTGAAGGGCGGGACGTATTATCCGCTGACGGTTAAAAAACACCTGCGGGCGCAGGAAGTGGCGCGCGAAAACAATCTGCCGTGCATCTATCTTGTGGACAGCGGCGGCGCGTTCCTGCCGCGTCAGGACGAGGTGTTTCCCGACAAGGAGCATTTCGGCCGTATCTTTTTCAATCAGGCGAACATGTCGGCGGCGGGCATTCCGCAGATTGCCGTGGTCATGGGATCGTGCACGGCGGGGGGCGCTTACGTCCCGGCGATGTGCGACGAAAGCATCATCGTCGACGGGCAGGGCACGATCTTTCTGGGCGGCCCGCCGTTGGTCAAGGCGGCGACCGGCGAGGAAGTCTCGGCCGAGGATCTGGGCGGTGCGCAGGTGCATTCCAAGATTTCCGGCGTCACCGATCATATTGCGCGCGACGACCTGCATGCGTTGCAACTGGCGCGTCAGGCGATCCGCAATCTGAACAAGGTCAAGAAGCCGAACATCGATCTGCGCACACCGGTCGATCCGCTTTACGATCCGTCGGAACTGACCGGGATCGCGCCGGTCGATCTGCGCAAGCCGTTCGATGTCCGCGAGATCATCGCGCGTATCGTCGATGGCTCCGAGTTCGACGAGTTCAAGAAACTGTACGGTGAAACGCTGGTCACCGGCTTTGCGCGCATTCACGGCTATCCTGTCGGCATCGTCGCCAATAACGGCATTCTGTTTTCCGAAAGTGCGCTCAAGGGTGCGCACTTCATCGAGCTGTGCGCGCAACGCGGCATTCCGCTGGTGTTCCTGCAGAACATCTCCGGCTTCATGGTCGGCAAGAAGTATGAGCAGGGCGGTATCGCCAAGGACGGCGCCAAGATGGTGACCGCGGTCGCCTGCGCCAATGTGCCGAAATTCACCGTCGTCATCGGCGGCAGCTTCGGGGCCGGGAACTATTCCATGTGCGGGCGTGCGTATTCGCCGCGCTTTTTGTGGCTGTGGCCGAATTCGCGGATTTCCGTGATGGGCGGCGAACAGGCGGCGAACGTGCTGGCGACCGTGCGTGCCGACGGCATGAAGGCACGCGGCAAGAAATGGCCGCAAAAAGACATCGACGCTTTCAAGGACCCGATCCTGAAACAGTACGAGCATCAGGGGCACCCGTATTACGCCAGCGCGCGGCTGTGGGACGACGGCATTATCGACCCTTCGGAAACGCGCATGGTGTTGGGGCTGGGACTGTCGGCGGCGCTGAATGCGCCCATCGAGAAAACAACGTTCGGCGTATTCCGGATGTAATCCGTTTTGAGGATAGAGAAATGGCCAAGAAAACAACCGCACCTTTGATTACCGAGATTTCCGGCCGCGGCGTCGCCACGATTACGCTGCGCCGCCCGGATATTCACAACGCTTTCGATGACGAGCTGATTGAACGTCTGCGCCGCGAACTGCAGGGATTGAACAACGATCCCAAGGTGCGCGTCGTCGTGCTCGCCGCCGACGGCAAGAGCTTCTCTGCGGGGGCCGATCTCAACTGGATGAAGCGCATGGCGGAATACGAGCGCGCGGAAAACCTCGAAGATGCCAAGAACCTCGGCAAGCTGATGGCGACACTGTACCGCATGCGCCAGCCGACCGTGGCGATTGTACAGGGACCGGCTTATGGCGGCGGTGTCGGGCTGGTGGCCGCGTGCAATATCGCCATTGCCTCGGACGCTGCGCATTTCTGTCTGTCGGAAGTGCGGCTCGGCCTGATCCCGGCGGTCATCGGCCCCTATGTGATCGAGGCCATGGGCGAGCGTCAGGCGACACGCTATATGCTGACGGCGGAAAAATTCTCGGCCAAGGAGGCGATGCGCCTGGGCCTTGTGCATGACGTGGTGCCCGCCGATGTGCTGCAGGACCGCCGCAACGAGATCGTTGCCGATCTGCTCAAGGGTGGGCCGAAGGCGCTGAGCGAGGTCAAAAACCTGGTCTCGTACATCACCAAGTCTGCAACACAGGACGAAAAGGTCGTGCGCGACACCGCCGGACACATCGCCCGCGTCCGCGCCACCGACGAAGGGCAGGAAGGCGTCGCCGCCTTCCTCGAAAAACGCAAGGCGAAGTGGGTCAGGGACTAGAACGTGGCCGAGATCAAACGACTGCTGATTGCCAACCGGGGCGAGATCGCCTGCCGCGTCATCTCGACGGCGCGGACCATGGGGATTTCCACCGTCGCCGTCTATTCCGACGCTGACGCGAGCGCGCGCCACGTGCGCCTGGCCGACATGGCGGTCAGGATCGGTCCCGGCCCGGCGGCAGAAAGCTATCTGAAAACCGATGCGGTGCTCGCTGCGGCGCTGGAGACCGGCGCCGATGCCGTGCATCCGGGCTATGGCTTCTTGTCGGAAAATGCCGACTTCGCCGAAGCGGTCGCCGAGGCCGGTCTGATCTTCGTCGGGCCGCCGGCGGATGCGATCCGCGCCATGGGCTCGAAGTCGGCATCCAAGGCCTTGATGCAGAAAGCGGGCGTGCCTTTGGTGCCGGGCTATCACGGCGCCAAACAGGACACCAAGATCCTCACCAAGGCGGCGCTCGATATCGGCTTCCCGGTGCTGGTCAAGGCCTCGGCAGGGGGCGGCGGCAAGGGCATGCGGGTCGTCAAAAACGAAGCCGGGCTCAAAGACGCCATCGAAGGCGCCAAGCGCGAGGCCAAGTCGTCGTTCGGCGATGCGCGGCTGATGATTGAGAAATATCTCGCCAAGGCGCGGCACGTCGAAGTGCAGGTCTTCGGCGATGCGCACGGCAACTATGTGCATCTGTTCGAGCGCGACTGTTCACTGCAGCGCCGCCACCAGAAGGTGATCGAGGAAGCGCCCGCGCCGGGCATGACGCCGGCGCTGCGGCATGCGATGGGCGAGGCGGCAGTGAACGCGGCGCGTGCGGTCGGCTATGTCGGCGCCGGGACGGTCGAGTTCCTGCTCGCCGGCAAGGACTTCTATTTCATCGAAATGAACACACGCCTGCAGGTCGAACACCCGGTGACCGAAGCGATCACCGGACAGGACCTGGTGGCGTGGCAATTGCGCGTCGCGGCGGGCGGTGCGCTGCCGTTGGCGCAAGACGATCTTGCCATCGACGGGCATGCGTTCGAAGCACGGCTGTACGCCGAAGACCCGGATAAAGGCTATCTGCCGCAGACCGGCACGCTCAATCATCTGAAATTTTCCGACGTCGCGGGCGTGCGCATCGACACCGGGATCGAACAGGGCGACAGCGTCTCCGTCCACTATGATCCGATGATCGCCAAGATTATCGTGCACGGCGCGGATCGCGCCGACGCGCTATCGAAGCTGCAGACCGCGCTCGGCGGCACGCAGATCGCGGGGCTGGAAACCAACCTCGATTTCCTGCTCGGCATCTCGGCGCACGAGAAATTCCAAAATGCGCGGATCGATACCGGCTGGCTTGATCGCATGAAACCCCCGGCACTTGGCTGGCGGCGCGTGTATCCGGCGGACGAGCGCGCGCTGGCGCTGGCGGCGCTGCACGTCATCAGGGCGCGCGGCCATGCCGCCTGCCGCCGCGCCGCACGCTCTGCCGATCCGTTTTCGCCGTGGTTCCGTACCGACGGCTGGCGGCTTATCGACCGCGGCCATCAGGATGTGTTTCTGCGCGACATGATCGATGATGATTCGCCCTATCTGGTGACCGCCAAGGCGCGCGCCGGGGGCGGCTATGATCTGATCATCGGCGAAGAGAGCATCAGCGGTGAACTGCTGGACGACGGCCGCGCCCTGATCGACGGCGTCATCATGGATGCCGATGTGGCGCTGACCGGCGACAGGCTGACGATCTTTGCCGAGGGGGCGCGCCGTATCTTCGCGTTGTTCGATCCGGCCGAGGCGGCTGGAGAGGAAACCGACGCGGGCGGAGATCTGACGGCGCCGATGCCGGGCAAGGTCACGCACGTCCACGTCAAGGCCGGGGCTGCGGTCAAGCGGGGGCAGGCACTGCTGGTGCTCGAAGCGATGAAGATGGAGCACACCATCGCCGCGCCCTCTGATGGCACCGTGACCGAAGTGCGCTGCGCCGCCGGGGATCAGGTCGACGACGGCGTTGCCCTTGTCATCTTCGAGCCGGTTTGATTTCATCCTTCAAAACGGGCCTTGCGGCCTTCCTCAGGATGATGAAGTAATTTTGCACCTCGATCTGAGGAGCGGGGCATTTTAGACGCGCGTCTCGAAGGAGAGGCGCAGGAGTAACGGAACACCATGAAACTGCCGTCCCATGTAAAGATCGTCGACGTCGGCCCCCGCGACGGGTTGCAGAACCACCCGGATACGGTGCCCCTCGCGGTCAAGGTCGAGCTGGTCGAACGTCTTGCCGATGCCGGTGTGCCGGTGGTCGAGGCGGGCGCATTCGTGTCACCCAAGTGGGTGCCGCAAATGGCCGACACGGCAGAGCTGATGACGACGATCAAGCGCACGCCGGGCGTCAGCTATCCGGTTCTGGTGCCGAACATGAAGGGGTATGAGGCGGCCAAGGCCGTCGGCGTGGAGGAGATCGCCATCTTCGGCGCCGCGACCGAGGCGTTCTCGCAAAAGAACATCAACTGTTCCATCGCCGAAAGTCTGGACCGTTTCCGCCCGGTCGCCGAAGCGGCGCTGGCCGACGGCATGAAGGTGCGCGGCTATATCTCGTGCGTGCTCGGCTGTCCGTATGAAGGCGACGTTGCCCCCGATGCCGTCGCCGCCGTGGCGCGGGCGCTGGATGAAATGGGCTGCTACGAGGTTTCGCTCGGCGACACCATCGGCACCGGCACTCCGGCCAAGGCACAGGCGATGATCGACGCGGTGGCCGGCGACATCCCGGTCGAGCGGCTCGGCGCGCACTTTCACGATACCTATGGACAGGCGCTGGCGAACCTGCTCGCCGTCATGCAGATGGGCGTTGCCGTAATCGACACCGCCGTCGCCGGACTTGGCGGCTGCCCGTATGCCAAGGGGGCGAGCGGCAACGTCGCCACCGAAGACGTCGTCTACATGCTCGATGGGCTCGGCATCGATACCGGCATCGACTTCGACAAGCTTTTGGGGGCGAGCCGGTTCATCTCGGACGCCATCGGGCGCGCGCCTGCATCCAAGGTCGCGCTGGCACGGATGGGCGCGGCCGCGGCGGAATGAGCGTCAACCTGATCAAGCTCTGTGTCGGCATCGAAAACGTGGCGCATCTGGCCGAGGTGCAGCAACACCGGCTTGCGCAGAAAAAGAAGGCGGGCGAGAAGCCCGAGCTGATGCATATCACCCGCTCGTTCCCACGCCGCGCCGACGAGGTGCTGGACGGCGGCTCGATTTATTGGGTGATCAAGGGTGTGATCCGGCTGCGTCAGGTCATCACGGACCTCCGCGAAACGGTCAACAAGGACGGCAATCCGGCCTGTGCGATCGTCTATGCGCGTGATCATGTGTTGACGGAACCCCGACCGTTCCGGGCGTTCCAGGGCTGGCGTTACCTCGATCCGGCCGATGCACCGCGCGACCTGGACGATGTGGGGGCCGGAGCCGAGGAGTTGCCACCGGAGATGGCGGACGAGTTAAGATCACTCGGTTTGCTTTAGCTCACAGCCGATATTGTATCGTACCGCTGTGGTTGCTAAGCTCGTCGCGATTCGTAGACCGGTAAGGGAACGAAAAAACTGATGGCCGATGATATGGAAATCATTAATCCGCCCAACACTTTAAAGGACAAGGTCCGCGAAGGTGGGCCGGGCGCGGTTGATTTGGCGACGCTTGAACGCGCCGAAAATGTCATCGCGGGCATGGCCGACAGCTATCTCGAATGGGTTCAGGAAGACCTTGTCCGGATCGAGACCGCCTACAAGGCATTGGCGGCGGCGTCGGGGACGCGCAAGGAACAGGCCGATCAGGTGTTCCAGATCGCTCACGACATCAAAGGCCAGGGCGGCAGCTTCGGGTATGACCTGATGACCGTCATCGCCAACGAACTTTGCCGTCTGATCGAACGTCAGGACGCATTCGGTGACGCCGAAGTGCAGGCCATCAAGGTCCACATCGACGCCATGAAGCTGGTGATCCAGAACCGCATGAAGGGTGATGGCGGCGCAAACGGCCAGGCCCTTGTCGAAGGCATCCGCCAGGTCGGCGACAAGCTCTCCAAGTAAACGTTACTTCAATACAATTCGTCATCCCGGACGCTAGGCTATGCGATCCGGGACCTATCTCGGCACCTGCAATTGCGTTCGCCATGGGTCCCGGGTCGCCGTCTTTCCTGGCCTCGCTTGCGCTCGACGGAAAGTCGCGCCCGGGATGACGAGAGGGGATAACTGCCAACTAGAATCAGGGTCCATGAATACAAACGACGATGGTGCATAAAAGCATGGGTCCTGAATCAAGTTCAGGACGACGATTATTATGTTTTCGCTGGATCTATTCCCCGGTCGTCACCCTGAACTCGGTTCAGGGTCCATGGATACACATCCACGCCGTGCCGGATACATGGGTCCTGAATCAAGTTCAGGACGACGATTATTATGTTTTCGCTGGCTCTGTTTCCCCGGTCGTCACCCTGAACTCGGTTCAGGGTCCATGAATACAAACGACGATGGTGCATAAAAGCATGGGTCCTGAATCAAGTTCAGGACGACGATTGTTATGTATTCGCTGGCTCTGTTTCCCCGGTCGTCACCCTGAACTCGGTTCAGGGTCCATGGATACACATCCACGCCGTGCCGGATACATGGGGCCTGAATCAAGTTCAGGACGACGATTATTATGTTTTCGCTGGATCTATTCCCCGGTCGTCACCCTGAACTCGGTTCAGGGTCCATGGATACACATCCACGCCGTGCCGGATACATGGGTCCTGAATCAAGTTCAGGACGACGATTATTATGTTTTCGCTGGCTCTGTTTCCCCGGTCGTCACCCTGAACTCGGTTCAGGGTCCATGAATACAAACGACGATGGTGCATAAAAGCATGGGTCCTGAATCAAGTTCAGGACGACGATTGTTATGTATTCGCTGGCTCTGTTTCCCCGGTCGTCACCCTGAACTCGGTTCAGGGTCCATGGATACAAACGACGATGGTGCAAGCATGGGTCCTGAATCAAGTTCAGGACGACGATTATTATGTATTCGCTGGTTCTATTCCCCGGTCGTCACCCTGAACTCGGTTCAGGGTCCATGGATACACATCCACGCCGTGCCGGATACATGGGGCCTGAATCAAGTTCAGGACGACGGTGACGTACGGGCGCGTCATTTGACAGTATTGCGAGAACCGGTCGAAAATCTGATCAAGCGGTCGGTCAGTGCCGCACAAGGGTAGGCAGATCGGGATCGGACAAATGCTGCGCACAGGCGTTTTGGTTTTTCTTTCTGTTATTCTCGCCGTCCAATTCTCATCCAAGGCACAGGCACAAAGCGACGATGCCGTCTTTTGGCAGTCCATTTCAGCCAGCAAGGACGTGGCGGAATACTGCGCGTATTTGCAGACCTTCCCGAAGGGTAAGTTCGCGACACTTGCGAAGTTGCGTGTTGCAAAGCTGGGCGGCTCATGTGGCGGCGGACCCGTGGCAAAACCGGTCCCCGCGGTGCGCCAAGCACCAGCACCTGTCGCCGTGCGCGAAGCACCGGCACCTGCGCCTGCACCCGTGACGAAAGCGCCGCGTCCGTCTACGCCGCCGAGCGCAGCGGAGATGCAGGCCGCGCACAAGGCTCTGACCGAGGGAGAAATGGCTATGGTCGGGTTTCCCAGGGTGTCGCCGGATTTCAGTGTGTTCATCATCAAGCAGTGCTTCGACTGCGCCGAGGTCCAGGTGACCTGCAAGGACACGACGATCTCCGGCGCGCATCAGTTGGGCGCGATGAAGGTTGCCGTGATGGACTGGCCGACCGCCGGGCCGACACTCGGCTGGGTGAAACAGTTCAACAGCGATCCGCTGAAGGTGGCACCCGAAGAGATTTTCGATACCGTGTCGGGTGGTGCCGCCGATTGTGCCGCGTTCGGCGGCGGCATGCTGCGCTATGGAAATTGGGACCGGGACAATGAACTCGCGAAGCTTGGCCGCCACCTGAACGTGCCGCCGCCTGCGCCGGTTGCGCCGGTTTCCAGTGTCGCTGTGGCCTCGGCGCCGGCACCCGAACCCGCACCGTCATCGCCGTCATCCGGCAACGCAGGGGGCAGCCTGCCACCGATCAGCGAGGCGAACGGCCCGCTCTGTGAGTTCTATGGCGAAGGTGACGGCTGGAAGATGTCGGCCGGGTTCGACCGGGTCAGCGTAACGTCAATGGACGCGCGCGAGACGTTCCAGACACATAACGGTTTCGAGGCGAACGGTGTCGAGCTTGGTTTCACCGAGTATCCGGACGCCGACGGCGCCAAGGAAGTCGATATCGATATCTTTAACGTGAAAAAGAACGGCGAGGTCGTCTACGACCGCTTGGAAGGTGAATACACCAAGCACAAGTATATCGACGGCGAGTTGACTCTGTCCGCCGGTGGCGAGACGACGACGGTCTCGGGCAAATCGCATGTGTTCGAGTTCTTTACCGGCGGCAGTTCGATCAGCTTCGACCTGCCCGGACACTGGATGATCGAAAAACTGCGCGCGGGATACGAGATCGGCATCGATCTTTCGCTTCAGGGGCAACGCGCCGTCAGCATGACCATCAATACGGACACCTTCAACGACGCATTCCGGCATACGACCCGTGCGCAATCGATGATGGCGGATAATCTGGCAAACGGGCGTTGCGGTTTCGGTGCCGGGGCGCCGACGGCGTCGAGCGGTATTCTCGGCTGCACCTCGGCCAGGGACCGCGCGCCGGGCAATGTCGAGGGTGTGAGATTCGCGGTGATTCCGGGGGCGCAAAAGGACAACATCATGGACGCCGTGAAGGACGACCCCCGCAACATCGAAATCTTCGATGCGGCGATGCCGGTCTATGAGGTGATCAGCAATCTTGGCGGTTTTTACGAGGGGGTGGCGTTCTATGACCGCGACATCCGCAAGCGCAATCACCCGATCGGCGGCGGGCCGCTGGTAATCGGCGAGATGATCAATCTGCCGCTGTTCAAGCAACTGGCCGAACAATCGAGCGGCGACGAATTCCGTTGCGAACTGTTGGTCGCGGCAGAGGTCTGCCCGCATCCGAAAACGCCGCAGGCATCGCAGCCGTGCAATTGACACGGGGCCTGATCCCGTTTGCCGTCCTTGCCATGCTGTGGCCGGGGGTGGGGCAGGCGAGCGAACCCGAATGCGTTTATATCGACGAGGCGGACCCGAACAGCAAGATGTGGTTCGAGGACGATGGCACGCTGGTGCACGAACGCTTTGGTGAGCGGACGCGCTATCCGACGTCGATGGGGGGCGGTACCGGCATCATGACGCGGATGTATCAGCCGGAAGACCCATCAGAACCTGAAATCCCTGTGCTGGTGTACGATCTGTCGGACATCGCCAGACCCGGCGCGCCGCAAAGCATCGTCTTTGCCTTCGCGAACGTTTATCTGCTGAGATGCGGTAGCTGACCGCAGGCATAAACACCGTCACCCTGAACTTGATTCAGGGCCCATGATTTCAAGCGTTGATGGCGCCGAGGCTCATGGATCCTGAATCAAGTTCAGGATGACGATGCAATATAATACAACGAACGCTGTCATTCCCGCTTTCGCGGGGATGACGGTGATTGTGTGGAAGGCGCGTGGTCTAAGAAACCCCGGTTATCCCGTCGGGCCATGTATGGGTTGCAAGCCCGGTCATCCAAACCAATCGACGTCATCCCGGACGTTAGCCGAACCCGCAGCCGTTAGGCTGAGGGCGTGAGGCTTGCGAGCCGGGACCCATGGCAACGACTGGCGCGATGTCTGAATGGGTCCCCGCTTTCGCGGGGATGACGGTGATTGTGTGGAAGGCGCACGGTCTAAGAAACCCCGGTTATCCCGTCGGGCCATGTATGGGTTGCAAGCCCGGTCATCCAAACCAATCGACGTCATCCCGGACGTTAGCCGAACCCGCAGCCGTTAGGCTGAGGGCGTGAGGCTTACGAGCCGGGACCCATGGCAACGACTGGCGCGATGTCTGAATGGGTCCCCGCTTTCGCGGGGATGACGAGGATATTGTTATGTTTGCTCGTCGATGGGGAAGGGGGCGTTAACCCGCCTTTTCAGCCGCGACGTCCGTGAACCGGCCCCATACGGGCGTATGGTCGGAGGCTTTTTCCTTAGCCCTAGGCGTCTTGTCGATGCCGACCTCGTCAAGCAAATCGGCGGCTTCCGGCGACAGCAACAGATGGTCGATGCGCAGCCCGTTGTCTTTCTGCCACGCGCCGCGTTGATAGTCCCAGTACGAATAGGCGTGCAGGTCCGGGTTCAACGTCCGCCATGCTTCGGTATAACCCTGGTTGAGGATCGTGCGGAACCGCTTGCGGCTTTCCGGGCGGCATAGCGCATCGTCGGCGAACGCTTGTGGATCGTACAGGTCGACGTCGGACGGGCAGATGTTGTAATCGCCGCCGAGCACGACCGGGATGTTTTCCGCGAGCAACGCTTCGGCGCGTGCGATCAGACGGTCCATCCAGCCCAACTTGTAGGTGAACTTTTCATGGTCAGCGCCGTTTTCATCGCGCGTCGGGTTGCCGTTCGGCAGATAGATCGAGGCGACGCGAAAGCCGCAGGTATCGACTTCGAGATAACGCGCCTGTTCGTCGCTCTTGTCGCCGGGGAGAGCGCGGTGCACGACGTCAATCGGCTGCTTCGACAGCACCGCGACGCCGTTATAGGTTTTCTGGCCAACGGTTTCGACGTGATAGCCGCAGGCTTCGATCTCCATGCGCGGAAACGCATCGTCGACGGTTTTCAGTTCCTGCAAAAGCGCGACGTCGGGGGAGAATTCATCCAGCCATTCGACGACGCGCGGCAGCCGCGCCTTGACCGAATTGACGTTCCAGGTGGCGATAACGGTCATGGGCGAAATGCAGACCGGGGCTAGATCGAGAACGACGCGCCGCAGCCGCAGCTCGACGTCGCGTTCGGATTGTCGATTTCGAAAAAGGCGGCGCCAAGATCGTCCTTGAAGTTGACGGTGCAGCCGGCGAGGAAGCCGAGCGAGACGTCGTCCGTGACGACGGCGGCGCCGTTGTGCGCGAAGGTGATGTCCTCGTCGGTGGTCTTGTCGGTCAGATCGAAGGCATACTGAAAGCCCGAGCATCCGCCGCCGTTGACCGTGATGCGCAGCATCAATGCGTCGTTGCCCTGGATTTCGCGCAGTTTGGCGATACGTGCCGCCGCGCTGTCGGAAACGATCAGGCCTTCGGTATTTTGCGAGCCGTCGGGCATCGGTTGCTCCTTGTTGCGTGCCTTATATGTAGTGTAGCGGATTTCCCTGTCAATCGCAGCATCTGTCTGAATCAATCCAATACCGTCACCCCAAACTTGATTTGGGGTCCATGGATACACATCCACGTCGTGCCGGATGCATGGATCCTGAATCAAGTTCAGGACGACGATTATTATGTATTCACTGGTCTTTTATCGCCGGTCGTCACCCCAAACTTGATTTGGGGTCCATGGATACACATCCACGCCGTGCCGGGGATCATGGGTCCTGAATCAGGTTCAGGACGACGATTATTATGTATTCACTGGTCTTTTATCGCCGGTCGTCACCCCAAACTTGATTTGGGGTCCATGGATACACATCCACGTCGTGCCGGATGCATGGATCCTGAATCAGGTTCAGGACGACGAATGTTGAATGTGTAGGCTTATTATGGACCAAACCCGGGGAGATACATTGCCGCCGGAGCGGCTGTGAGCTACCCTTCCGGCATGGATGAATCCTCACCGATAGAGCCGGTTTCGACCGAACGCCCGCCGCTGAAAGCCTATGCCTGCCGCTCGGGCGACAGCCGTGGACGGCTGTGTCCGGAGCCGGAAAGCAAGACCCGGGGCGCGTTTCAGCGCGACCGCGACCGCATTATTCATTCCGCCGCGTTTCGCCGCCTCGAATACAAGACGCAGGTGTTCGTCAATCACGAGGGCGATTCGTTCCGCACGCGCCTGACGCACTCGCTGGAAGTGTCGCAGATCGCGCGCTCCGTATGCCGATGCCTGGGTCTGAATGAAGACCTTGGCGAGACACTGGCGCTGGCGCACGATCTGGGCCACCCGCCGTTCGGTCATGCCGGCGAGGATGCGCTGAAGGAAATGATGGCGCCGTTCGGTGGCTTCGATCACAACGCGCAGTCGCTGCGTGTCATCACCAAGCTGGAAGCGCGCTATGCGGAATTCGAGGGCCTCAACCTGACGTGGGAGACGCTGGAAGGCGTCGTCAAACACAACGGGCCGCTTTTGACGGGGGACATGAAGCTCGAAGACCTGCCGCGTGGCATCATCGATTATTCGGCGGCGCAGGATCTGGAACTGGCGACATATGCCAGCGCCGAAGCCCAGGTCGCGGCGATTGCCGACGACATCGCCTACAACAACCATGATATCGACGACGGTCTGCGGGCCGGTCTGTTCACCATCGAGGACCTGCAGGACGTGCCGCTGGTCGGGCCGGTATTCCGCGAAGTCCGCAGCAAGTACCCGGACCTGGACCAATCGCGAACGATCCACGAGGCGGTGCGCCGCCTGATCGGGGAAATGGTCGGGGACCTGTTGATCGAGACGCAGAAGCGAATCGATGCCGCGAAGCCGGAAACGGCGGCGGATATCCGCTATCTGGACCATCCCGTAGCGCAATTTTCCGAGGAAATGCGCGCCAACGACAAGGCGCTGAAATCGTTCCTGTTCGACAACATGTACCGCCACTACAAGCTGAACCGGATGACGTCGAAGGCACGCCGCGTGGTGCTGGACCTATTCCAGTTGCTGCTGGACGAGCCGGGGTGTCTGCCCACCGAATGGCGCAAAAATGCCGGAAAACCGGGCTCGCGCGAGACGGCAGAGCTGGTCTGTGACTATATCGCCGACATGACCGACCGGCTGGCACTGGACGAGCACCGGCGGCTTTTCGATCTGCAATCGCGGACGTCCTGATCGAGGAGAGGGGCGGTGGCCGCCGCATGGCGGACGGCGGGCGCCTGTTTTGCCGTCGCCGGTCTTGCACCGCGCCCGCCCTGCCTGTTACCCACGTGTCGGCGAACGTATATAATAACCGCGATTCGGCGGCGCGGCGCTTTTCGGTGCCGCGGATATAGCCCGAAGAAACATGCCGCACTTCGCGGTTGGGAGCGAAAAGACAATGGCGCTATCGGCGAATTCCGAAATGAAGGTTTCGACGGCGGAACCGGAAATCGAAGGTGACGGCGATATGGCGCGGGCCGGATCGGGTGGCGTCATCAAAATGCTGGCGGCGCTGGTCGGGGTGACGCTGCTGTTGGGCGGCATCTGGATCGGCTTCGGCGACCGCATCATGGATATGGTATCCCCGGCCGATGGCGACGTGCCGGTGATTGCCGCCGATCCGTCGCCGATCAAGGTTCGCCCGGAAAATCCCGGTGGTATGCAGGTGCCCAATCAGGGACGGCTGGTTTATGGCGTCGTCGATGGCTCGTCGGCGCAACCGCGCGTCGAGCGTTTGCTGCCGTCGCCTGAAAAACCCGTCGCCGTTGATGAAGTGCTGAAACGGGGGGTGCCGGAAACCAACGCCGTCGTCACCGGCACCGCGCCGCGCGGCACCGCCGATCCGACGCCGGGCGCGCCGGTTCGCCTGACGCCGAGCGCACCGGAAGCGGCGCCGCTGTCGGCAACGCCGAGCGCACAGGATGTGGCGAAGCTGCAGGCTGCGCCGACACCGGCACCGCCGGCGGTCAATGCCCAAGCCGCACAGTCCGCACCACAGATGACGACGCAACAGACACCCGCACCGCCGCCGGTGCCGAGTGCGCCCGCGCCGAAGCCGGTGCCGAAAGCACCTGTCGCCGCACCGGCCTCGAAACCCGCCCCTGCACCGACGCAGACGGCGAACGCCACACCGGCACCGGAATCCCCGGCGGATTTGTCGAAGTCGTACCGTATCCAACTCGCCGCGTCGCGGAGCGAAGATGCAGTGAAATCGGAGTGGGACCGTCTGCGCCGCCGCCATGTCGATTTGCTGGGCGATCTGCGCCTGCAGGTCATGCGCATCGATCTGGGCGCGACCAAGGGCGTGTTTTACCGGCTTCGCGCCGGGCCGCTGGCCAATGCCGCGACCGCCAAGACGCTTTGTGAACGCCTTAAACAACGGAAACTCGGCTGTCTGGTCGTGAAGCCGGGCGCCTGATGTCTCTTGATACCACAACGCCGCCGAGGGCGGCTGTTTTCGGCTGTGCCGGGCCGGAACTGAGCATCGAGGAAAGTTACTTCTTCGAAAACGCCGATCCGCTGGGCTTCATCCTGTTCGCGCGCAACGTCGACAATCCCGAACAGGTGAAAAAGCTGGTGCATGACCTGCGCGCCTCGGTCGGACGTGCCGACGCACCGGTGCTGATCGATCAGGAAGGGGGCAGGGTGCAGCGGCTTGGTCCGCCGCACTGGCTGAAACGTCCGCCGCAGAACCTGTTTGCAACGATCGCCGCCGACGACCGGGCTTTGGCGCGTGAAGCCGCCAGCCTGAATGCGCATCTGATTGCCGTCGAGCTGAGCGCGCTCGGCATCGATGTGGATTGCCTGCCGGTACTCGACGTACCGACCGATGATGCGCACGACATTATCGGCGACCGTGCGCTCGGCGCCGATCCGGCGGTGATTGCCGAGCTGGGCGAAGCGGTGATCGCCGGTCTGCTGGCAGGCGGCGTGATGCCGGTCGCCAAGCACCTGCCGGGACACGGCCGCGCGCGCCAGGACAGCCATTTGGAGCTGCCGCGCGTCGATGCCGACGCCGATACACTGCGCGAGACGGATTTCGTGCCGTTCCGGCATATGTACTACGCGCCGTGGGGCATGACGGCGCACATCGTCTATACAGCGTTCGACGCCGACAATCCGGCTACGCTGTCGGAAACCGTCATTCAGGAAGTCATCCGCGGCGAGATCGGTTTTCGCGGGTTCCTGGTGTCCGACGATCTGAATATGAAGGCGCTGTCCGGCAGCCCGGCGGAAAACGTCAAGCGCGCGCTGGATGCCGGATGCGACGCAGTGCTGCATTGTAACGGCGATATCGAGGAGATGATCGCCGTTGCCGGGGAGCTGCCGGAACTGTCGGCGATGTCGATGCAGCGCCTGCAATCGGCGCAGGCAATGCTGCCGGTCGCCGAGGATGTTGACACTGCCCAATTACAGGCACAATTCGACGATATGGTCGCACCTTGGGTGAAAGCCTGATCTTCCGCGCGCCGGCGCAACAGCAAAAAGCGAACTGATGGGCTACGATTTCGATACCATTGCCTATACGATTTCGGTATGGACGCTGCCGATCCTGCTTGCCGTGACCCTGCACGAAGCGGCGCACGGCTGGGTGGCGATGAAACTCGGCGATCCGACGGCGAAGCTTTTGGGCCGGGTGACCTTCAATCCGTTTAAGCATATCGACCCCATGGGCACGGTGATTATCCCGGTGATGATGCTTTTGCTGAGCGGCGGACGCATGATGTTCGGATTCGCAAAACCGGTGCCGGTAGACTTCCGCAGGCTGAAAAACCCGCGCCGCGACATGATTTTAGTCGCCGCCGCCGGGCCGGGCATGAACCTGGCGCTGGCGGTGATCTGTGCGGTGTCGTTCCATTTCCTGTTTTTGCTCGACGGAGACGCCCGCGACTGGCTCGCGCATAACCTTGCAAATGCCTTATGGATCAACCTGTTATTGGCCGTATTTAACATGCTGCCTATCCCGCCGCTGGACGGTGGGCGGGTCGCCGTCGGGGTGTTGCCGTGGTCCATTGCGCGCCACATCGCCCGGTTGGAGCGCGTCGGCATCTTCATCGTCCTGGGTGCGATCTTTTTACTGCCGTGGATCGGTGGCATTATTGGGCTTGATCTGAACCTGTTCAGGTGGCTGGTTATCACGCCGACGCTGCACCTGCAGGACATGATCCTGGCGCTTGTCGGACTAAGCTGAAGACGGAACCCCAATGGCCGAGATTATCGAGTTCGATCCGAACCCCGACGAGATTCTGAGCGATGCACCCGCTGTCGTGAATTCGTTTGTCGTCGACCTGGAAGGGTTCGAGGGACCGATCGACGTTCTGTTGCAGCTGGCCCGCGACCAGAAGGTCGATCTGGTGCATATCTCCATTCTGGAACTGGCCGACCAGTATCTTGGCTTTGTCGCCGAGGCACGCCGCCACAATCTGGAACTGGCCGCCGACTATCTGGTGATGGCGGCTTGGCTGGCGTTTTTGAAGTCGCGCCTTTTGCTGCCCGATCTGACCACCGAGGAAGAACCGACCGGCGCCGAGATGGCCGCCGCGCTGCAATACCAGTTGCGTCGTCTGCAGGCGATGCAGAACGCCGGGCAGGGGCTGATGGAACGGCCGCGTCTGGGCCAGGATTTCGTTGGCCGTGGCCAACCGGAACAGTTCAAGCCGCGCGAGATCGAAATTCTCGACGCAACGCTGTACGACCTGTTGAAGGCCTATGCCGATCAGCATACGCGCAAGAACGCGCACGCGCCGATGCATATCGAGGCGTTCGAGATCTATACCGTCGAGGATGCGTTGGGCCGGTTGCGCCGGCTCGTCGGCGCGACACCCGACTGGCAGGACTTGTGGACGTTCCTGCCGGAGGGCCTGAAGGGACGCCTGCTGACCCGCTCGGCGGTGGCTTCGACGTTCGCTGCCAGCCTTGAAATGGCCAAGGAAGGCAAGGTCACGATCCGCCAGTCCGGCACCTTCGGCCCGATCTTTCTGCAAGGGCGCTCGCCGGGTGCCGATACGCCGCACGCAACGCCCGTGGAAACACCAGAGACAACAACCGAGTCACCTGCCGAGACAACGACCCCGGCGACGGAACCGGAAGAATAAAATGGAACGCCCAATGGCCGAACAACATGCGAATGACGACGTCGTGACGGACGAAGCAGTGGAAGAGCCCGCCGAAGAACAGACGGAAGAGCTGGCGGAAGCGCCGTCCGAAGAAGCGGATGCCGACGAAACGCCGGCTGTGGACGCCGAAAGCGATGCCGAAGCGGCGGAAGAAGACGCCGAAGTGGCCGACGAAGATGCCGAAGCGGCCGAAGATGACGCCGAAGCGGCGGACGGTGACGACGGTGAGACGGCTGTCGATCCGGAAACCTGGGACCGCTATATGCGGATCACAGAGGCTTTGTTGTTCGCCTCCGCCGAGCCGCTGACCGAACGCATGCTTGCCAACCGCTTGCCCGACGACGCCGACGTGAAGGGCCTGTTGAAGGCGCTGCGCAATCTTTATGAAGGGCGCGGCGTCAATCTTGTGCGCGCCGGGGCCTCGTGGGCCTTTCGCACCGCGCCGGACCTGACGGATTATCTGAACAAGGAAGTCGAAGTTGCGCGCAAGCTCAGCCGCGCCGCCATCGAAACGCTGGCGATCATTGCCTATCACCAGCCGGTGACGCGCGCCGAGATCGAGGAAATTCGCGGCGTCAGCATTTCCAAGGGCACCATCGACGTGCTGATGGAAGAAGAATGGATCAAGCCGCGTGGCCGACGCCAGACGCCGGGCCGCCCGTTGCAGTGGGGGACCACCGACGGCTTCCTGGATCACTTCGGCCTGGAAACGCTGCGCGATCTGCCGGGGGTCGACGAGATGAAGGCGGCCGGGCTGCTTGATGCGTCGCCGGCAATCAACGCCTACCGGGCCACCGCCGATCTGTTCAGCGAAGGCGAAGGGGCGGCGGAAGATGCCGACGGCGATGAGGAAGACGCGCTGCCATCGGATGCACTCAGCGAACCCCGCGACGAGCCGGAAGAACCGCTCGATCCCGACGGCGGCGATTTTTAGGGGCAATCGCCGGATTCATGGGTCCTGAATCAAGTTCAGGACGACGATTATTCTGTATTCGCTGGTTCTATTTCTCCGGTCGTCACCCTGAACGCGATTCAGGGTCCATGGGTACACATCCACACGGTGCCGGGATTCATGGGTCCTGAATCACGTTCAGGACGACGCATGTTTTGTGTTCGCTGTTTTTACAAACCCGCTCGTCACGCTGAACGCTTTTCAGAGGGCATGACGGCGTGTTCCGCGCCGGGGTGAAATGCTGGTCGGCGTCGTCAAAAATCCTTGCAATCTCGGGGGTGAGCCGCAAATCTAGCGGCACTGGGAGAGTGCGGCGCTGAAAGGCGCCGTTGTCGCGTTTCAAATGCGCGCTGTTGTAACGAACCGCTCTCGTTAGAA